>Ga0136642_1000529_pt1 | contig 19660 bp, 28 predicted proteins | sample LowCatLa1302831Y_FD_115313 | JGI IMG/M metagenome (GOLD analysis project Ga0136642, IMG submission 115313) | Freshwater microbial communities from Lower Cathedral Lake, Yosemite National Park, California, USA - 13028-31Y | ecosystem: Environmental > Aquatic > Freshwater > Lake ... | reverse complement strand
GAAGGCAAGGAGATCACGCCGCCCGCTCCAGCACCCGCACCAGAAACGGCTCCGCCAATACCGGACACCGCACTCCAAATAGCAAACGAAGAACTGGCAACCGCTGTCAAAAGCAAAGACCAAGCGTTGGTCTCTGACGCACTGGGCAAAGTAAACGAAGCTGAAACCGCTCGTGCGCGTGCAGCAGCGCCCAGAGCCGAAACCAAAGAAGGCAAGCTCGACACGTCTATCTGGGACATTTTCAGCCCACACAACGTCATTGCCACGGCAATCAGGAACAACGACAGCCGAACACTTGCAACGCTGGCACGGGTTGAAGACCGTAAAAAACTAGACGCTATGGAGACCCGCTATCAAGAAGAGCAGCGGCTTCAAAAAATGCTTGATGAGCGCCTTGGGCTTGGCGGTGAAGGTATTTCCAAAGAAACTGGCGAACCCTTGAAGAGCGTTAAGCTGGAGCGGACAAACCTGTTTGACGATCTGTACGACCAGAAAGCCAAGAGCGCTTTTGCTAACGGCAACAGCAAAGAATACGTGCTGGATGCAGAAGACAACAAGATACCCCTGCAAGACATTTACGACAAGCAAGGCGTAGCAGCGGTTGAGATGGCCGTTGTCATGGAAAAAATCCGTGCGTTGCGCAAGAAGGTTGAAATGCCGCAAGGTAATGCCAAGACTTCGCTGTACCAAAAGCTGACTGAGCTGGCTGCTGAACACGAGTCGTTGCTTGAAAAGAAAGGCGCGGGCCTTGCGTCTCAAACAATGGGTGAAAAAGTTGCCACTGTGCAGGCTAAGTTAGGCAAAGGCGAAGCGCCTGCTGCGCGTGAGCTGGATGCCAGCGAAAAGTATCAGCTTGAGCGCAGGATTAAAGCAATCGAAGCGCAGTACAACGCTGCGCTCGGACAAGTGGCGCCCATTCGCAAACAAATTGACACCCTGTACTCATCGCTGTACAAACAAACTCCGCTTGAGACTGTTGCAAAAGAACGCGAAGCCAAGAAAACGCTGCTGCTCCCTGCGGGTAATAAGCGGTCAATGTCCAAGACGGCGCGTACACAGGCACGTATTGCGTCGGGGGATGTACGCAAGGAAGCCGAGACATCTTCCAGTATGCGCGAGACGGCCATTAAACTGGGGCAGCAAACACCAGAGTACGAGAAGCTGGCGGCTGCACAGGTCAAACGCCTTGCTGCGCTTAAAGCCAAGTACGGCAACAACGACATGCAAGTAGCGGCTTTCCGTGAGTCGTCTTATGCAAACATGCAGGAACAAGCGCTTGCGCTCGGCAAGGCTACGCCTGAGTACAAGGCCACGCTCAAGGAACAGACCGAGATAGTCAAAGAAGCTCTGGCAGGCAGCAAGCAAACGCTCAAGTCTAAACGCAGCACGCAGACAACCCGCAATGTCTCAAGCGCTAAAAAAGAAGAGGCCACAGGGTCTCCCGAAAGCCGCGCAGCCGGGGACAAGCGCCACGCAGGCAAAGCCATGTCTGTAGCCGAGCAGGAGCGTTTGATTAAAGAGATAAATGACAATGACGGCGGTACAGCGTATCGTACGGGCGAAGAAGTGACAACAGTTGTTGATGCCGCGCAAGCCCAAGCGTTCATGGACAACGTACAGAAAAACCTGCCTCCTAACGTCAAGCTGGTATACGCTGCAACTCCCGGAAAAATTCCTGTCCGGTTGCTCAATATGATGGCCGAAGATGGGGTTGACCCCAGTGTTGCCGTAGTACAAGGCGCTGTTTTCAGTGACGGTACCGTTCTGGTTGTAGGAGACCAGCACAACAGCCTGCTGGATTTGGAACAAACCGTTGCCCACGAGCTTGTCGGGCATTACGGCATTGACACTCTTATTGGAATGCAGCGTCTGGGCGAGTACGCACAGAAAACAGACTTGCTCAAGCTGGCTCAAGAAATTGGCGGCGCTGAATTGGTTGCCGAAGTTGAGCGTACCATTCAGGCGCAAAAAGATTTGGGTAGTTTAGAGCAAGTACAGAACCTGCAAGCGTTGCGGGAAATCATTGCGCATACGGAAGAAGCCCGAGTAACGGAGTCGTTCCGCAACAAAGCCCAGCGCTGGATTAAGGAGCTTGTTGGTATGGTTCGGTCTGGGATGCGTCAGCTTGGCTTTACCGAAATGCCTGCTATGTCCTCGTCTGACGTGTTTTATGCTTTGCGTAAATCGCGTGCCGCTTTTAATAACAAGACGATTGGTGTGTACCGCGATGCTAAAAGCCAGATAGCGTTCCGTACTCGCCGTACTCCCGGCGAGTTTGATGCAACACCAGAGCCGTCCGTAGTGGACAATATGTTGGGCAACCTCATGGGCTTGGCTGGGCGTATGCAGCTTGTTGACAAGTATGCTGCGGTTTCTCAGGCGTTCAAGACGGGCATGAGCAAAGGTGTGCTGACGGACACGGAAGCAGGTAACGCTGAGTATTTACTTCGTTTTGGTGAGCACCGCAGCCAACTTGCAGGGCAGGCGCTGACAAACGGCCCGCTGTCGCTGGTGACAACCAAGACGGACAAAGGCATTGAGCACACCTACCAGAGCACCAAGGGCGCTAACGCCATGCAGATGGCAGAAGCACTGAACAAGGGCAAGTTTGCAAACGACTCCGAAGCCGAGGGTATGTTTACGCTGTACCTTGCAGGAGAGCGTGCCAAACAAGTTGGCTGGCAAAAGCTGAACTACACCGCCCCTGATGCCGAGAAGGCCAAGTACCAGCGCCTGATGGATGTCCTAAACGCGGACAAACAAAAGAAAGACGCAATCACAGAAGCTGCCAAGATTTACCAGCAGTACAACAACGGCATGATGGACTTTCTTGTGCAGACCGGGGAGCTGACGGCGACCAAAGCAGCCGAGCTGAAAGCCATCACGTACGTGCCGTACTACCGCGTGAACGCCAACGGCGAAGTTCAGTTGATGATTGATAAAGAGCGCCCAGTGCGTATCGGCAACATCAAGGACGAGCCGCAGCTTCAACAGCTTGTGGGCGACAACAAGCAGATCATGCCAATCTTTGCCAGCATGGTGCAGAACACGTTTATGCTGACCAACTTGGGGCTGCGAAACCAGAGCGTTAAAGAGACCGCGTTCATGCTGCGTAAAATCGGTATTGCCAGTCGCATTGCCGCTGGTGCTGGCCCTGCTGGCCCGAGCACCGTGCGCTTCAAGAAAAACGGCGCGGACATGCACGTTGTCATTGACACCGATATGTACGGCATCCCGGCCAAGTACATCGTCGAGGGCATGGAAGGTATTAAGACAACCATCCCTGCGGTGGTCAAGCTGCTGGGTATGCCTGCGGATGTTTTGAGGAAGTTTGTGACCCGTGCGCCGCCATACGCTATCCGCCAGACAATTCGTGACCCGCTCAATGCGTGGTTGACCACTGGGACGGACGCTATCCCGGTGCTGAGTTCTTTCAAAGAGTTGGGGGCGATGGTTGCAGGCCGTAGCGAAACCGAGCGCATCTTGATGGAGTCAGGCGCGGTGAGCAGCAACGTTTTTACTGGCGATGAGCGCGACATGAGCAAGGTGCTGCGCGAGATTACCTCGGGCAAATCAGGCTGGTCAAAACTTTTGGCTAAAGCCGATGCGTTTGCGTTGCAAGGCGATACGGCCACCCGCGCTACGATTTACAAGGACTCGATTGCCAAAGGCATGAGCCACCAGCAGGCGCTGCTTCGTTCAGTCGAGTCCATGAATTTTAGCCGTCGCGGTTTGTCGCCCAGCATCCAGATGCTGTCCACAATGATTCCGTTCTTTAACGCACAGATTCAGGGTTTAGACGTGCTGTATCGCGCCTTCAAAGGCAACATGACGCACAACGAGCAGCTCAAGATACGCGAGAAACTTTTCCAGCGCGGTATGCTGCTGGCAGTCGGTACGATGGCCTACGCTGCCGCGATGCAAGACGACGAGGCGTACAAACGCGCCAAGCCAGAAGAGCGCTACGGTAACTGGTTTGTGTATGTCCCCGGCGTTTCGGAGCCGCTGCGCGTGCCCATTCCGTTTGAATTGGGCTACTTGTTCAAGGCATTGCCGGAAGCTGTGTACAACTTAGCGGCTGGCGATGAAAAAGCAGGCGATGCCGTCAAGGGCATTGGCAAGTTGCTGGGCCAGTCCAACCCGTTTGCGTTGCCGCAAGCCATCAAGCCCCTGACTGAAGTGATGCTGGGCAAATCGTTCTTTGGTGGCGATATTGAGTCTGAGCGCGAGAAGCAGACAATGGCTAAAGACCGCTACCGTGAAAACAGCACAGAGGTGGCAAAACTTATAGGCTCCGTAACAGGCGCGGTAGATGTCAGCCCCATCAAAATTGACTACCTCATCCGGGGCTACACCGGGGGGCTTGGCCTTGCGCTGGTGCAGCTTGCTAACCCGTTGCTTAATACGGAAGCCGCTGCCGTAGAAAAACCCTCTACTAAGCCAAGCAAGATGCCGTTTATCGGCGGTCTGTTCCAGCCAATAGAAGGGCGAGGCACGTTGGATTCTGCGTACGAAAAGATGCAGGAAATTCAGCAGGCCAAGGGGTCGTACAACAAGTTGATTGAAGAAGGCAAACGGGCTGAAGCAACAGCGTTTGTGCAGCAGTACGCGAACCAATTGTCGCTTGTGTCTACCTCGGGGTCAGTGCAGAAAGCGCTGGGAGAGATGGCTAAACAGGAGCGGATTATCAGAAGCTCCCCCACGCTCAACACGGCGCAGAAAGACGCGGCACTTGAGCGCCTCGATAAGATGAAGGTGGCTTATGCCCGCCAGTTCCTTAACCTAGCCGATAGAACCACACCCCGATAAGGCCGTTACGGATGCCCGCAATAGCGCGGGCATCCCGGTATCTTAGAGCGGCGTTCAACCCTTTGATACGTACCGCTTCGGTGTCAAGGCAGGGGACAAAAAACCCCTGCCCCCGTTCAGTCTTGTCCCACGGAAACCGAATTAAGTAGCTCATTGTCCTTCTCGGTGATAAGGCGTGAAATCTTCAGCACTGACACGCGCATCTGAGGGCCACGGGTCTTAGCCGTCATGTCCTTCTTGGTTATCTCCGACACCTTGAACAGCTCCCCAAGCTGGCGCTTGAAGTCCGCGTAGCCAAAGCTCATGTTCGCGCAGCACGCCTTGAGCATACTCTGCTCGATGAAGTAATCGATGTACCCCGGCGTTGCGCCATGCTCGATGCGGCCCATGATGCGTGACCTAGTGGTGGAGTCATCAATCTCCTTGCCGTTGCCAAGCTCAGCCAGCACCCGGTTGCCCTCGACGTGACGGATAACAATGAAGTGCCCATAGTGTTCACGGGTGTATGTGTTCAGTACGTCTTCAGCACTACGGGCGTTGCCCTTGATGTTGTTGCGCATACCTGTGACGATGCCGTGCAGGAACTCAATAATCTTGCCCATCGGAATATCGATAACCCCGGCATGGGCGTTCGACATGAGCACCCCAGCGCCCACCAGTTCAGCCAGCCCCGCCATCCAGAAGCGCTCGTCATTGGTGGCGTTAAACTCCTTGTACATGTTCGACACAATCTCAGGCACCATCGTCTTGAGCAAGTCCACATTCTTAGTCATGTATTCAACCAGCATGTGCCCAGCTACAGCATAGTTGTGCTGTAACGACTTGACGATCTCAATCTCATGCGGCTCCCACGTCAGCGGCTGGTCCATGATGAACTCCAGCAAGCGGCGCATCTCCCCCTCGGACGAGTGGGTGCGGCCCCCGGTCAGCATATCAACAGCGTGCGTGTTGGACGACATGATGGCAACGGTCATCCACGTAGACAGGTTCAAGCGCTCTTTGTTGGAGCCTGACTCCATGCGCTCCTTGCCACGGCCCTCGGTCATGTCAAGCAAAAACTCAGGGAACCACTCGAAGTTGTTGCGGTTCTTGCTGGTGATCTCGTCCGTAATCAGCGGGTTGCTGTTGAGCAGGCCAAGGCGCTGCTGCATGGCTACAGGTGATGTCCCCTTGCCTGTGCGGTAGTGCGTAGGGTGACCCCACACCGATGCTGCTGCCTCAAGCGCCAGCGTCTTGCCTGTGCCTGACTCCGTGGAGCCGCAGTGGTACGTCATGCCGTAGATACCTGTGAAGCGCATCAGCGGCGCTCCAGCCCCGGCAAGCAAAACCGCCAAGTGGGCGTACATCTTCTTGTGGATGAGCAGGTTGACGAACGCACGCCACGCCTCAATGGTTCCTGTGGGCTTGGTGTTTGCCACGAGGTTCTCCAGCCCCGCCATAGGTACGGATACTGGCGCTGATGCCTTGCTATAGATTTTGCCAGCGAAGACGAACGTGTCGTCTTCTTGCCAGCCGTAGTTTGATGGTACTTTAACGGCTACCTTGCCTGTACTAGCTTGTTCCACACATGCCCTAACATATTCAAAAAGGTTTTTATCATTACCAGCGCCAAACGAAGCGATGATGTTTTGTTGAGCCAGCGCTTTGACTGTCTCGTCTCTACTAACTACCGCTCGTTGCGGGATAGTGATTGTTATCGGTCCTTCTGGGCGCAATGCCAACATGTGAATCGTGTGGTCGCCGTTGTTGTTCAGAATGTCCACGACAAACAAATCGTAGGGCAGCAGCATGACTTGTTTCTTAGTCGTCTTGCCATCTGCATCCTCCATAGATTTTTCTGAAAACACACCGCCCTTGCTACCGTACCCAAACCCACGCGGAGGAGTTGGGCGCAGCAGCTTTTTTACTTCGGGGGCAATGCTAGGGCTGTCCGAAGGCACAACAATTTCAATTTCTTTCTCGGCTGTCTCGACTGCAATCTCCCGCCCCAGCGCCAGCGGGTTCGTGATTTTTCCAAAGTGCGGGCAGTCGCCGCACACGCCGGGGTTCTCGCTCTCAAACTTAATGCACGGGTACGGCCCTTTGATCTGCGCTTGCTTCTCGCGCATACGCTCCCCATCGTAAGGGTGCAGGTTACTGAGCCACACCGCTGCACGCTCTCCGTCCGTACACTTCTGGGCAATACTCAGCCAGCCACGCCACAGCGGCTCCATGCCGTCCTCTTCAGCGTTCTCAACAAAATGCTTGAGCTGGGCGCACCCTGTACCGTTTTTAGTCTTCAAGAAGATCGTGCCAAACTTGGTCGTGCTGTTCTCAAACAGCTTGGACACAGCCATCGGAGCAGGCACTGCTGGCGCTGCATCAGGGCGCTTACCCGGCAGACTCAACGCGGACGTTGCCGATACTGGAACCATCGTGGTGAGCTTGGCGGCAATGCAGTGGCTGATGATGTCGAAGTTGAATGTGTCCCCTTCTGTCAGGAGCTTGACTTGCTTGGGTTCACCGTACTTCCACGAGCCGTCTTTGTTCTTCTTGAAGTTGTACGTACCGGGAATCCGTAGCACCCGCGCTGCGTCTGCTGTCACCGTCATGTCGATGTTCAGCTTTTGCTGCTTGCACAAGCGTTTGAAGTTCTCGGCGGTTGGCTTCCACACAGCCACGTCCGTGTCCTCGGTAAGAGGCCAGTAGGCGTGCAGACCACCACCAGAGGCCACAATCCACGGCGCACCCAGCACGTCCAGCCCAGTATCGGCAAGGAACGCACCGAGCGCCAGCGCTGCTTGCTTCTTAGACGCGTAGCCGTCCATGTCAATGAACAGTGCCTTCATGCAAGATGCGTTTTCCGCAGTGCGTTTGCCCGTAGTTTTAAATGTAGCCAAGGCAAAGTACGCGTCTTGCTCAGCTTCAACCCATGCGTCTACGGCAGGGTAAATATCCTCCATGTTTTCAACATACAGATGCTCCTTCTTTTTTGTGCTTAGTTCTGCCGCACAGTAAATCCCAGATGACGGGGACGGCAGAATAACCGCAAGGAATTCAAGCGGGTTCATAAAGTCCTTGGGGTTACATAAACAGGTCGAGTTGCTTCTCGTCGCGTACCACGGGTTTGTCTAGGGGGATGGAGTTGCAAAAACGTGAGTACACCTCGTACTGGAGGTCAAGGGGTAGCCCCGCTGAAGTCCATGCGTTGTCGCAAGCCAAGACCAGTTCGCGGTTACTCAGGGCTGAAGGCCGTAGTGCTGACATATTTTTCTCCATGCCTCATCGGCAGAACGTGAATTTTGAAGATACTTGAGCAGTGTTTCTACACGGTGCTCGTACGCGGCGAAGATGTCTCCACCAGCGAACCAGTTGTATGCGGTCTGGCGAGTGATGCCGAGCGCTTTGGAAATGCGAACAACGGAAAAGTTGTGATGCACCGCCCAACGTCCGAGCTGATTGCCCGGAGTCTTTGGTGCCCGCATAACCATGTCGATTGTTTTTTGTGAGTAGGCCATATTATTTTTAAAGGGCGCTGGGACACGCAGGGCAGGAAACGCAGTCATGGATTTGTGTTCATGTCTAACGACGCATATCTCAAACGCCGACCCATGCAATGCAACCGCTGCCTGCGGCCCAGCGAAAACTTAATTCCTTAAACCTTTAAAGGCTACAACAAAACCTGCGCTTGGCACGTTTTGTCTTGGCTCGTGGTAAAACTTGCGCAGCGCTTCAGATTTGCCGTTGTGAAACAAGTACGGTGCGGCAAAGTTCAACTGTTTTACCGTAGCGTCAATCGTCTCTATTTTCTTCGTTTCCGCAGCGGCCATGAGAGCCGCTTGCATGTTTAAAGGCAGCAGGGTGTGGTACGGGTGGTTCATATACGTCCTTTATTTTTAAGTGGTCACTCGTCATCCCAGTCAGCAACGACATCAGCCAGCGCCTTCTTGCCGGGTACAGCCGTTGGCTTTGCCGCTACTGCCTTCTTGACGACTGGCTCCTCGGCTTCTTCGCCTTCCTCGACCACAGGTGCTGGCTTGGCTTTAGCTTTCGGGGCCGGGGCTGGTGCCTCTTCTTCCTCTTCAACCACAGGTGCTGGCTTGGCTTTGGCTTTCGGTGCTGCGCCCTTGAGTGCGTCTGCTGGCGGCTTACCCATGTCCATGTTGCCTGCGTCCATCGTGATGGCTTTCGTAGCTTCGGCGGTTGCGCCCTGCTTGGTGGCTTCAGCGTACTCGTCGTCGGTCAACCAGCGCATTGCTTTGAAGAACAGCTTGGGAGACTCGCTGGCGGTGTCAAACTTCAAGCGGGTCACCACGGTGCTGGGGTCAACGCCTTGTGCAACCAACCAACGAGCGTACGCTTGCAGCGGACGGTTGTCGCCTTCCTCCTTGCCGAAGATAGACGTAGCTGGCAACGACAACTGCATCACTTCGCCTTCCATGTCGTTGGCTAAAGTTACAGCCAAGCGCTGCTGGTAGCGGCACGCACGGCTATTGCCCTGACCGGAACCCGCCACGTTATTTGGGCAACTGGCACAAGTCTCGGACTGCTTGTTCTTGCTGGCTGGGTCAGGCTTGTCGCCATCGTTGGACTGGCAGTCAGGTGCAGCGGCAGTCGCGTCCTTGTCGTACTTGGCTGCGTAAAACACACGGGCAATTTTCGGTGCCGCTTTGACGATGACAACATCAAGAAAGCGCTCGTCGATTGCAGCGATTTCTTTGCCACCAGCAACCAGACGGAACACGCCGCCTTTGATTGAAACACGATGACCGCTGGCAGCGCCGCCGCCTGCAAGGGCTTTGGCAATATCGGACATCTCAGCTTTGCGTGCAAACGCTGGAACTTGCGAGGGGTTAAAAAGGGCTACGTTACTCATTTTGGTTTTCCTTAGTTGGATGGTTTGGTTACGGAAATATCGTACTCAGCGTTCGAGGTGAGTCCGGGTGGCAAGATGCCGGGGTTTTCTTCGAGGAACTGCTTCATGTTCAGTTGGGCAATTCGTTTCTCAAAGAGATCAAGTGCATCGTGCTCAACCACAAACGTCTTGAACGAATCCCAGTCTGTTGTTGAGTAGCGTGTCTTGATCGACATGACAACACGTCCTTGCGGCGTGTTGACTGAGGTGACACCAAGCGCCTGCATCTGGTCTTTCATTGCGTGCTTGATGTCGGTTTGCGTGGCCTTGAGCAACTCCACTTGCGTGTCGTACTGCTTGGTCAGCGTTTCGATTTCGCTGCGAATCTTTCGGTAGACCTTCGCTAACTTGTCGAGGGGGATAACTTCTGTGGTCATTAACTTCTCCTGTATTGTTTGTCTAAGGTTGGACAGTTTACACGTACTTTCTGGTTTTGCAACTCCTTTAATTTTTTATTTCCATGTTGAACATCTCAGTCAAAAGTGAGTGACTACTCACATTCGTTTGCAAGGCTTTAAACATCTTCTTCTCGATGGGGCTACCCTCGATATGGATAACAGTCACCTTGTCTGAGTCCTGACCCTTGCGGTCTGCACGGGCTATGCACTGCACATACTGCTCAACGGACATCAACGGGCCGTAGAACACCACTGTGTCCGCAGCAGTTAGGGTAATCCCGTGTGCCGATGCTTGTGGCTGCATCACCAATACTCTAGGGTCTGCTTCGGTTTGAAAGCGCCTGATGGTGTCTGAACGCTTTGGGGGTGTAACGCCGCCATGAATACACTCAGCGCTGATTCCTTTTTTGAGCAAGTGCGTGTGTATCAGGTCGATACTTGAGCGGAACAAAGCAAAGATTAAAACCTTGCGGTCTGTCTCTTCGAGTATTTCTTCCAGCACGCTGAGCCGTGGGCCTGCATCAAACTCTACGACTTCATGGTCGTCTGTGTAGGCGTTGCCGCAACTGATCTGAAGCAGCTTGGATACGCTGGCTGCGGCATTGACTGCACTGATTGTTTCGCCTGCTGCGTGAATCATCATCTGGTCTCTAAGCAAGTTGTAGTACTTGGCTTGCTGCGGTGTTAGCGCAATCTCCCGCGTAATGGTGACGACTGGCGGTAGGTCTAGGCACTGCGCTTTTGTAAACCGTATTGCGGGTTGCAGCGCTGTGTGTACCTGCTCTTTTGCATCCGATTTTGGTGCCCACTTGAACGTAGTGATTTTGTTCATCACCTTGTCGCGCCATGCGGTAAAAAACTTTGGCACGCCTTCTGGGTTCACCAACTTAGCCAGCCCGTATGCGTCCACTGGGGACTGCGATGCAGGGGTTCCGGTCATCATCCACAAAAAGGTCTGCGGCTTGATAACTGTTGATAGGGACTTCCAGCGCTTGGTGCTGACCGTCTTGTAGGAGTTGGCCTCATCGACAATGACCAGATCAAACTTACCGTTGGCAACTACCTCGCTGGCAATCAGGTTCAGCCCCTCGTAGTTGGTGATAACAATCTCATAGTTCTTCTGAATCATCTCAATGCGGCGCGTTGCTTGCGGATGGTGGGCAACGATAGCGGAGCGGTGGATGATGCTGTTGCTGATGTCGCCCATCCACGCAGACTGCATGATGGAGAGCGGGCACAGTATTAGCACGCGCCGCACTTCACCGAGTTGCATCAGGTAGTCTGCCGCCCACAGCGCACTAAGCGTCTTGCCTGTGCCGGGTTCACTGAACACAAACGCCTTGCGGTGCAGCGTCAGGAACGAGGCCGTCTCAATCTGGTGCGCCATCGGCTTGTAGCGTCCGGGCCATGTGTACTTGCGCGTGATGGGCGAGGGTAGGTTCTTGACACCTAAGTTCTTGAGTACCCTGACCTCATCTAACCCCCAGAAAACTGCTACCGAACTTGACCCGTCTTTGTGACTCTCAACTACCTTGCTTCTCGGAATGACCTTGTATTTATCTGGACTGCGTGTTCTTAAAAGTAGTGCCTTGTTTTCAATAATCTGCATTACGTCTCCATATTATTTGTTGTCGCCCTGATTGGTGCTCTTACTTCGCAGCCGCAAATTACCCGGTACAGTCTTGCCGCCCTTGCGTAGTGGCTTAACGTGGTCGATGTCCTTGCCTGCGCGGTCAATGCCCTTCTTGTCGTACAGCTTGCGGGCGCGTTGGCGCTCACTCTGGTCAGACCCCGGCCCGGACTTGCCCGTCTCTAAGTCCCGCTTGTATTCCTTCTTGTAGTCTCTGGTTGCCATGATCTACCTCTTAGTGTTAAATTCACAATCAACTACGCTGCACCAGCCGCAAAGCGGTGTTCGTGTAGGGTTCCATACATCGTTTGCTAACGATGCTTCAATCTTAGCGACTCGTTCCCGATAGCGCCACCACTCAGCATCGGCTTCGTCAACCGTCATGCTGTGCTTGACCATCGAGTTCTTGACCACGAACAGAAGCGCAGAGTTAACTTTGCGTATGTGCGGGAAATGCTTGAACACCATCAGCGACATGAGACGTAGCTGGTCACGGTCTGGGTACTTGTCGTTGCCCGTCTTGTAGTCCACAACCCACGCGGTCATATTCTCATCGTTGATGATGAGCAAGTCGGCAATGCCCCGCGCCCATGCGTCTTTAGATGTCCATTCACATACCTGCAAGTCCTGCGTCAGCGCCATCTGAAGCTCAGCTATCTTGCGCCCCGGCTTGGCAATCAGCGCGTCCAGCGTAGCCGTGACAAACTCAAACTCAGGCGGGATAGGCACGCCGTCAGCCACGTAGTCTTCAGCGGCCTTGTGTAGTACCGTTCCGTAGCGCGTTGCATTGGTCTCAGTGAAGGGGTACTTCTTGAGAACCTTGACCTCGTGGTAACGCCGAGCACAGCCCTCGTAATCTTTGAGGGAGCTATGGCTCCACGTTACTTTCTTTGTCATTCAAATCTCGCTGAGTTAATTGCCTTGTTTAGTCGGTACGCGAACTCGCTGACGAAGCGCTCGTCCCGGTTCAGGGTGTCGCGCCCCATGTCGTACAGGATGCCGTGGATGACCTCGTGCCAGAACGTCTCCTTGACTTGCTCGTGCGTGTACGCCTTGTTTGTCACGTTGCTGCGCTGCCCCAGTCGGATGGTCTGCGCCGTGTAGTTGATGCGTCCCCGGTGGCGCTTCTCCAGCATGGCTTCCACAATCTCGACTGAGTACATTTTCTTGCCGATGCGCATCCTGCGCGGTATCGGATGTCTTACTGCTTTCTTTTCCATCACTTCTCCTTAGTTCTTTGCCAATCCATATCGCCTATGTGCGCCGCCTTCCGCAGCCAAAGGTATGCCCGGCATATACTTCGGCTCCATAGTCATCTGCGCCAAGACCCATGTCTTAGCGTCAGCAACCTCATCATCCGGCACAACGACAATCTGCTCGTCATGCACGGTTCCAGCCACGAAGTACTTCTTCGCGGTTCTGAGCATCCCATCAGTCATCACGCATCTCGCTACGCCCTGCGTGACATTGTTGGTTATTTTTCCAGCGTACAGTTTAGTCTTATCTGCGCCGTATGTCCACTGCAATCTTCCTTGCTCGTCTTTCCCCGGTGTAAGGTCAGGGTACAGCAGGCTCATGCCGGAGGGCAGCACAATCTCCCCCTTCTTAAACGTCACGCACTTGTGGGTGTACGTCTTGCCTTCGTACAGGCTGTACTGAATCAGGTGTCCGAACAATTCCCACATAGTCACCACTGGCTCGGCGGTAGCGCGGTACTTGTCGATGATGGCCTTGGCCGCTAAGCAGTGAATGACCAGCTCGGTCATGCTGCACGTATGGGGTATCTCTTCGAGCTTTTTTACGTTGTCGTCCCACTCCAGAAACTTCGCAGCCGAAGCGGAAGTCACGCCCAGCGTCTTGGCAAACTCTTTCGAGTAGCGCACAGGTGGAGCGCCGAGGAAGCCCACCAACAACTGCGAGGCAAACGATGCCCACCCCATCATGTATCCGCACCCAAGTAAAGCAGACTTGCTAGCTTGGCGAAGTACCGGGTGTTCCTCTTTATTTAGGTTTGGCAAGTTGAACATCTGAGCGCCGAACGTGGCGTATGCGTCTTGGCCTGAACTGAAGATGCTCAGCAAGTCATCGTAGTCAGCCAGCCACGCCAACACACGCGGCTCAATCTGCGACAAGTCGCCTACGACAAGCTGATGCCCAGCCGGAGCCATGATGGACTTGCGTAGGAACGAGCCACGCTTTAGGTTCTGCATGTTGATGGCGCTGCCCTTGCTGGCCGTCCACCTACCCGTGCCTGCCCCGTAGTAGCTCAAGGGAACCGGGAGCGCTCCGCGCTTGCTGATGTCGAGAAAGCGCTGCGCCCGTGTACGCTCTGTTGTGGATTTGACCTTCAGCCGCGCTTCGCACAAGAGCGCTACGTCTTCGTTCTCGCCGTTAAGCAGGGCTTGGAACATCGCATCGCTCTTTGCCAGCGCAAGGGTACTCTTGCCTGTCGTCTTGCTAATCTTGCGCGGCGCGGGTACACCCAGCAGCTCCAGCGTGGCGGCAAACTTTGGGTTCGATGCAAGTACCGCCTCGTCCACGTCAAGCCTTGTGAGCAGCGCTTCGCGGGTTTCTTTCTCGGTGTGTATGGCATCGACCAGCATGACACTATCCAGCTCCAGCACGGGGCGTGTGTACATCTTGAGCGTCATATCGATCAGTCGTAATTCTTTTGCCGGATACCCTTCAACAAGGCGTTGAAAAATTTGTTCGCAGAGATATACGTCGTGCTTACAGTATTCTGATAGTTCGGCTTCAAGCGCAGGGGATAATTGACTGATGCCTTCTGTGCTATATACGGCTGTCCCCTTTTGGGGAAGACCAAAATCTGCTGCAAGTCGGGCGAGACTATTGCCAACCTCCACGCCGCGTAAAGCGCGCGCCATCGACAGGGTGTCGAAGATAAAGGCTGGTCGTACTCCGTAGACCCACTCCATAATGGATACATCGAACTGTGCGTTGTGTGCAAGCACTGCGGTTCGTCCCCAGTCCACTCCAGAAAAGTATTCACGTAGTCCCTCTCCTCCAAACCACTCAGTTGGGCCGTCAGTTCCGAACTCGTGTACGCACGCTCCGAACGCCTTAAATCTTGTATCACGAATGTACTCCTCGGTGGTCATCTTGCTCAGGGTGTAATCAGTCTTGGTGTCCCAATGAGTTTCAAAGTCGATGGTCAGTATCCGGTCATAGGGGGCGGTCAATTAAAGTTCTCCTTGGGTGGTGCGTCTGCTGTAGACATGAATATCATCGTGTTGTATGCCTGACTGAGTACGTTAGCAACAGTTTCCTCGTCGCAGTTGACTGTGCAGACTGACGACATGTCGTCTTCGGGCCTTTTAAATATCATCACCGCCCTGTACTCCGGGTCTACGAAGCACCGCATGACGCGGCTTATCAACAGCTTGAGATACTCGCGCTCGTCCGCGTCTATGTTTTCAATTGCTTTCATTACCTCGGAAGTCATCATCTCATCCATTGCAATCTCTCCTTTAAATCTTGAATGTTGGTTTCGTTCACCACTAACGCCATGCCGCCAGCGGTGCGTATATTTGATAGCTCACGGTCTTGCAGTGCGGTGGTTGTTCCCTTGCCTGCCTTGCACTCGATGGCGAGGAAGCGCCCCTTGAAGCAGCAGATGATGTCCGGTATGCCAGCACGCCCAAAGCCATTAGCCGCAGGCATGAAGTGATAGACATCAAACTCGACCAGCAGCTTACGCACTGCGTCTTTGACTTTCTTCTCGGGGGTAGCTGCCATCAGAAGCCTCCTTGTATTTCTTTCAGTTTCTGCATGTAGTGCAGCGCCTTGCCTGCATCATCGCTGCCGTCCTTGCGTCCGGCTCTTAGACTGTATTTAATTATGTTGCCCTTGAGGAAGCCTATGAACTCCTCGTTCGTCATCACGGCTTCCATGATTGCCCACGGCTGGATGGGCATGTCCTTGTAGTGATTACCACTGACTTGTCTTTCGTCTGCGTTCATGTGTTCTCCTTGGTTAATTCTGTCTTGCTTTCAGCATTGCATCTGCCAAATTAAACGCTTGCAAAGCCAACTCCTTTTCCCCATGTAAGTCTGACGCAGGGTGTGTTAGTAGTCCCGTCAGCGCCTTCGCTGCAAAGTAGTCGCGTAGGGTCATGCCTTGTTCAGTAATGTGGCCCACTCCTGCTGGCGCTGGAAACGCTGGGCCACCGTTGTTTTGTTCGCTCATATATCCATCTCTAAAGCATTAATCTGGTCAATCATCCACTGGCAGTCTTTGCGCAGGGCATTAAACAGCGGCGTGTCTTCCTTTTCAATTCTCCCCCGCGCGTTGTACATTTCAAACAAATCATCGTAAACGTCTTTAAGCTTAATGTGCACTTTAAGAGATACCTCTGTTTCTAAATCCCAAAGTACTTGTAGCGTTTTAATAGTCTCTGAAAAATCCTCTTCGATAGAGTTCGATGTGTAAATATAAAACTTAAAATTACCCTCCGAGTCAATTGTTCCTGTCTGAGGTTTTTCGTCTATTTCAAAGTTAATTGGTTTCATGTTTTCTCCTTGGTTAGTTAGGTGTCGTCTCTCCGACTGTCACGCATTTGCCGCTCGCGTTTAGCGCACTTTACTGCCCCGCTGGAAATTACAGAAAAAGCCTTGGGGCAGATAGCAATCAGGTGTTCTTTTCTTTCAGGGCCTGCTCAATGGCTTTGTACAGAGTAACCGGGAACATCATGGTTGTACCCCCTTTATCCCAATGCTCGTTGACCTCTTCTTGTGTCTTTGTATAAACCTCTGTGGCTTCTTCATCCGTCAGCCCTACCCAAGGCCGCACGTAGTCTTGGATGTCATCGTCTTCCTGAGCCATCTCGCGCTTTGATTTAAACCCGGTCATGTGTTCTTCTCCTTCACATGCACACTGCACTTGGTACATTTGCCGTCTTTGATGTCATGCTCACCACGATCAAGGCACTTATGCGCCTCAAACAAGTTAGCTAATCCTGCCATGTATTCACCGCCAACTCGGTACAACTTTGGGTAGTCAGGGTAAAAATATTCAGTCATGTGTTTTCCTTGATGAGGTTTTGAATACGGTCAACTTCGGCATAGGCTTTGCGCGAGTCGGCATAGGAGTCGGCATAGGCTTTGTCCCAGTCGGCATCGGCTTTGCGCCTGCCGGCAAAAACTTTGAGCCTGTCGGCATCGGCTTTGCGCCTGTCGGCAATGGCTTTGGCTAACTGTTCTTGTAGTGTTTTCATTTCTGTTCCTTAATAAGTTTTTCAATCCGTAAAATTTCGGCAACAGCTTTGCTCCAATCGGCTTCGGCTTTGTCCCAATCTTCGCGGGCTGTGTCTCGGTCGGACTCGGCCTGTGCTAATTGTTCTTGTAGTGTTTTCATGCTTGTCCCCTTGCTCTGATTAAACCCGGTCATGTGTTCTTATCCTTCAAGGCTTGCTCAATGGCTCCAACGTAAGTCAATTCGTCTCCATACAAATCATCGTTCTTTTCCCACAAGATGCGCCGTTCATCATCCGTCAGCCCTACCCACCTCTCGCAGTTGTGTACGCTTTTATACCCAAGCGCCTTTGCTACGGCTCGGTCAAGTGCGGCTCCTGTTAGTTTGCTCATGTGTTCTTCTCCTTGAGTTTGGCTTCAATTGATCGGGTTAGACTTTCGTGGCCTACATACTTTTGCTCAATATCAATTAGCTCATCAACCGTCAGCCCTACCCACGGGCGCTGCACTGGCTGTGCCTTCTGAATCTTGTGGCCTTCCGCCGCGCAAAATCCTGTCAGCAAACAGTCGCCTGTCCGAACCTTTGGCTGCACTGGCAGGGGTGGGGTAGCTTCAAGCCAAACAACCTTGCCCCATGCGTCAATACTTCCAGTGTCCAAGCCTTTTGCAAACGCAATGTGCTGCATTTCGTGGCCGTCAGCCTGAAGGCTGTCCCACTTGCGTCTTGCTACGTCAACTTTAAACATCGTCCCCTGCTCTAACTGCACTGGCTGTGCCAATGCTTCTCTAACAATTGCTTCAAGTTTTTCACACAATGTCGGCGCGTGTGGTTCGGTTAAGAGCAACCCATACATTCTTTTCAATGCTTGGTCTTTAGTCATGCTTGTCCTCTTGCTCTGATCGCTTTAGCAATATCAGTCCTAAACCAGTCTGACCACGGAACGCTCTCACATACATCCGCACACGCCTCGCGCTCTGCGACTACTGCATTCATCAGCGTTTCAAGCTCGTCAGCAGCCTCTTGCTGCAAGTCGCCCCAGCTTGATACACCCCGGCTGGCGGTGTCTCGCAGTCTAAAAATCAGTTCTTCTGTGTGTGTCATACCTTCTCCTTCGGTTTAATTGCTCTCATCTTTCTCTGCCTAAAATCTTCAATGACCAAAGCAATCGCTTTGTCCATGTCCCGTACCGTGATGACCTCAAGCTGCGCGTCGTGTAGCTCCATCACCGTGTTCAGCGCATCCATCTCCGCTGCCTTCAAGACAAAACGCCCAGACTCTGCACCTCGCACACCGACTGCATACAGTGCGTCCAGTCCAGCGCGTACCTCCGGGAAGTAATCACGACCAAAGCCAAGCCTGTAGAGCGCCTCGACCATGTTGACTGCCATGATGAGTACATCAACATCCTTGCGGGTAGCCACGCCCTTGGTCAACGCAGTCAGTGCACCGTGGTTCTTAATCTTCAAGTCAATGAAATAGCTGTTGTGCTGCGCCACTGGTGCCATCCCGTCGAGGACGTAGCCCATCGTGTTCACGATCAGCTCCCTTGGTCTGTACTTGCTACGCTTGCGCATCTCTGTTCCCTTGCATACGGTTCTGTGTGTCGATGTATGCACGCAGGCGCTTGGCTCGGGCTGTGTTGTACATCACGATGCTGTTGGCGTACTCCACGTAGGTCTCGGCTTTGAGTAGCTCCAGTTCAACATCGGCAAGCTCTGCTGCTGCCATCTGCAAGGGCGTAGGTGTTTTGAACATCTGTTTGAAGTAGTGAAATAAAGTCATTGAATTCTCCTTGTTTATGTGTATGGGGCAGCGCCCCATACCACGTTTATTGCCACATATTGTCCACCATTAGACAGGTTAGTGCGCACTATCTTTGTAAATAATTTCCCACCCCATAGCCTGTAGCACGCGCTCTATGGAGATGTCAGGGGACATCTGATGCACGACAAACGCTTTCTTGTTCGTCTTGTCGAACCGGATGATGCTGCCAGACCGGGGCACTGCCCATGTTCCTCCATCGTTGAGCGTGCTGAGTAGCTGCTCAGTCCACGCTTTGGCCGCAGTCATGCCTTGCTTGGTGTTGATATCCATCACGGCCTCCACACAAGTGAGTCAAGTGCCACAACAATCAGGGCAAGCAGGAGCACGATGCGCTCCACGATTTCTTCACGGTTCATTTCAATTCCCCTTGTCTTGCTTCAATGATTACATCGAGTTGCTCAAGCACGCGCTGCTTCGTGCCTTTAAGTTCCATGTCCCGCTTGATGATGGCGTATGCCGAACGGCCTCTACGCGTCATGCCCAACATCTCCAGCCTGAGCGCGGAGCGGAGCGTCTTCAAACGGAACAGGTGGATTTGCTCTGGTGTTGTGAGTGCACTCATTTGCTTTCTCCTCTTTCTTGTGCCCATCTTTCGTACTTCTCAAACAAGTCATCGAATGCGGCATACACCCGTTGACGGTTGGTACTGTCCCCCACTATCCATGCTTTAGCTATCGCCGCAGCGAAGCTGCCGCCCACCCTCTCCATCAAGAGCGCTGCCTTGAGCGTTTGGTCTTCGTCTTTCACTTTGCTTTCTCCTTCTGGTGTTACATAGTCCGGCGCATCTTGGCGCTCGAACACTTCGACGTTCTCTGCTGAGAGCTTTTGCCAACTAGACCTGACGACCGAGGTCAGCAGTTTGAAATGCACCTCATCTGTGACGTTGTTGTTGTT
>Ga0136642_1000528_pt1 | contig 19663 bp, 22 predicted proteins | sample LowCatLa1302831Y_FD_115313 | JGI IMG/M metagenome (GOLD analysis project Ga0136642, IMG submission 115313) | Freshwater microbial communities from Lower Cathedral Lake, Yosemite National Park, California, USA - 13028-31Y | ecosystem: Environmental > Aquatic > Freshwater > Lake ... | reverse complement strand
TCCCATTACAAACACAAGGCAACACATCAACCTCCTTATCACAGCGCCCACAATACAACATAACTTTAATCACCAAACCCTGCTTTTATAACCCTTTATTAATCAAGGATAGACCCCTCTCGCAAGGGACCATTTCATATTAGGAAGGACCCCTTGTAATTTAATAAAATTTTCCATAGTAAGATAAACAGTGCCACTGATAGCCAACTCCATAGTATTACTAGGAAAGATTCTACATACCCTGCCTTCAAAATCAAAACAAAGATCCAACAAAACAAACTGATTCAGCCAATCCATGGGAGCATTACTATCTTCAAAATCATACCAAAACATTAATTTATTAAAGAATGACCATGACAATAATGCACTATCTGTCTTCCTACTCCAACCCAGTTATGATGCTTTGTCGCCAAATACCCAGTAGCTACTTTTCTAGGAAACGCCAACTTTCTAGCCATCATCTTCTTGACCTTGTCAAATTCAAACATCCTACTAGCCAAAGTCAGAGGTCTCGGTCTTTTGCGTTGCTTTTCAATCTCCGTCAGCTGATCAAGAAACTCGTCATATGCTCTCTTTACCGCAGGGTTACTAACCACCAATTCCCTAAGATTGACCAACTCCCCTTTATAATGCCCAATACTACACCTAGGCACATCCAAATATAAAGGCCTCTTTGCAGCAGCCACCATTGGTCTAGGATTCCCACCCAATCTTTGATTAGCCCCCAGTCTATTTCCAGGAGGAGGAGGAAGCACTCTGTTACTAGTCATTGAAGAAGAAGTATAAAACATGATTTACAAAACATCTGAGCACTTTTAAATAAATACGCCACACCGTAATTAGAAGGCCCCTGTAATTAATAAGCCACATTTAATTAAAAGAAAAAGCCCAACCAACCTTCTTTACTAATGGCAGATCAACAACTAGTAGATTTTACTCTTGGAGAATTCAAACAATACGGACCAACAGAATGTGCAAAGATCCTCCAGCAAGGCAAACCTCTTATCTACAAGACAACCGGCTTCGTCGCATCCTTGCCCAACTTCAAATTTGGAGATCCCTCGTTCGGGTTTGGCTTCACCGACGAAGTAGACAAGGAAGAACTCCGCCTACTCGAAGAAGACGTACTCGCAAAACTAGAAGTTGAAACTAAATCCTTATTCTGGGGCACTGACAATGATCTCATCTTTATCAAAGCAAAGAAAGTCCAATCAACCAACATCCCAATCAACCTCAAGAAAAAGACTTGGGATATTTGCAAAGGCCAGCCAGTCTCTGTTATTCTTGAATTTGGGGTTTATAAATCCGAAGGAAAAGGTGGACTCTACATCACAAAGTCGGCCTTCAAGTTCCTACCTAACCCAGTCTCTGATGATCTTGATGAATTTAAATTTGATTAATAAAATCGTTTTATTACATCCTCCAATTTCTGTCTATACACTTCTGGTTCCTTTTCCCCGGCAATACACCTCTTGACTCTGTCATCATATAACTCTTGAGCTTTAAACTCTCCATCCATCTCCTTATGCTTCCATACCTTGCCCAAGAAAGAGATATCATACAACGAGACACCCCAAGACTGAGATACAAATAGGGAGGAATAGAATGGTAGGTGGCCCACTTTTGAGAATTCTCTTGTTACCGATACATAAGGTCTATCAGTATTTGGCTTGGTGACTTCATACAACATGATATCCTTCTTCTCCAAATACTCTTCCCTATACCCATACGCGTCAGGCAACACTTCAGGCTTGACTATCTCCAACTCTGCAACTTGAGTATGGGGAGTCTTCAGCCATTCATCAGCAACAGATACCAAATCTGTACCTACTCCAAACACATGATACTTTACCCATTCCAAAATAGCAGCCCACATTTCATTACTTATTTCATCATCATGGTTGAAATGAATAAACAAGTCTGGGGCATTCTCCATAGACTCCTTTAATCCATCAATCGTATATTCCACAACAACTTTCCCCTCCAAATCAAACGAATACAATCTATGCACAGACTCCCGGTTCTTGTAGAAATGGCCATACGCGTATTTGTTGACAGCATCCACCATTGGGGCATACCCTTTCTTCACAAGACCACCAATAATACTATCAATAGGCTTGTCAACAGCAAACTCATTAATGTGTGGATCTGAAAGATTTGTCTTGTAGAATACTGATTTCGCATACATTGGGTAACTTTATTTAATAAACAAGTAGTCTGTAAAGTTACGCATCATACGTAGTTGCTTGGGTCTCTGGAAATTGATATATAGAAAGCTATGATCCTCCTTTGTTGCATGCTTATAACACTGTAGCCAATCCTTCATGTTGAGACCCATGGCATATTCTTCATAGATCACTGCTACTTCTCTCTCGTTCCCAATTTCAAATAAAATCAATCCAGTCCAGTTTGTCCTAATAGTCTTTGGTATTTCCTTGTATCTATATTAGAAAAACAAATACCCCTGACTGACCATCAAGAAAGAAGCAGAGTAATGTCTATGTCGCGTATTGACACCTTTAAAATAACTCCCTCTACTTCCATTAAATAAACTGCTTCCAACCAAATCGTCAAACACTATAAGGATTCGGTTCGCTAAAAATTTTGGCTTCTTATATTTCTTCAACATAGTAATAAGAGCTTTCTGTTCCTCCATGATATTCATAAAATGATCTTCAGCATAGTCTTCAAAGAAATGAGATTCTGGAATAATAGGATCAAACGACTCTTCCATCTTCTTGCTAAGCTTGGTGCTAATTGGCTCTCCTTGAACCACCTTGTTTTCCAACTCTCTGGCAGTCATCTCCTTGACCCATTTCTTTAGAGGCTTATTTTCACACAGCAGCTTCTGCTTTTTAACATAATCCCACTTGTCATCACACTGAATAGTAGGAGAATAAACCAGTATCGTATGAAAGTGTCCTTTGTAGAAATTCAACAAGTTGCAGATAGTCGTTGTCTTGCCCGCACCCTTTGGAGCAATGAGGCCTAAAGTAAATTCATGTTTGGGCAGCTGCTCGTAGGGTGGGTCAGGATGATCATCTCTCGGCACAGGAACAGGTTTGACGTGTATAGCCTTCATATTTTATTAACACATATTATTTCAAGCTCCTCCCAAACATCTGTTTAAACAACTCCAATTTACGATCTTCTTCCTTGTCAGCTTGAACATTGATTTTCCGTTTTTTATTAGACTCGTCCATACAGACATAACACACATTAACGCAATTGTCTGCCAAACATGGTAGAGTACATTCTGGACATGTGGTTATTAACTTCATGCTCCACCCTTCCTCTAGTATGAGGTTCAGACCATTTCTTAGAGGCAGTCTCCTTGGCATCCTTCTTGACCACCTTTTTAGAACTCTTCTTGACCTTGAGAGTATTCTCCTCCTTCTTGACGCCTTCCACATATTTATGGAACCAAGCTGGAGGTTCATCGTCAGTCTTGGCTTTCTTGAGAGGAGGTCCAATAGGTTCCGGGCCAGCCAATCTGGTAGCAATTTCAATATGTTCTGGTTCTTTTTCAATAGGATCTTCCTTGGGTTTGCGAGCACGCTTCTTTGGTGAAGCAACAATTTCTACTTTTTCTGGTTCGGGGGTAGACTCTTCAATAGTCTCGAGAACAGGTTTCTTTTTAACTACTCGCTTCTTTTTGACATCCAACACTTCTTCCTTTAGCTGAACGCGTTTTGGTTTGGTTGTTTTTCGTTTGTTTTTTGGAGGTGAGTCAATTAATGTCTCGTCATCTTGAACAGGTTTAGCAACATCATCAATCGCAGCTGAATATAACATTTGAGTAAAGATTTATTAACTACTTTTTCTTCTTCTGCTTTGTAACTTGACTACGATCTTTTCCACTTCTCGGAGGAGGTCTACTTGGAGCAGGCAAAGCTAATCGTTCTTTTGGCGTAGGAAGAGTGTGAGGAGCTTCAATTAACCTAGCAGCCTTTTTTCTTGGAGCTGGCAATGCCTTTGTTGATTCAAACTCGACCTTGATATCCCCGAGTTTATTTTTAGCACCATCCAAGACATCCTTGAACTTTTTAAGAGCTGGTTCAGGGAACCCTAATCGCAATCCTTTGGCATAAAGCTTTTCACCCAACTTAATATCTTTGGCAGTGACTTGACCTTTTTTCTTGTTATAATTTTTATCGAGCCAGTCAATTGCATCTGAGGCTGCGTTTCGTTTCTCCCGCTCTTTTCTAGTTTCCTCCTTGGGTGCAGCTTTTCCATCTTCCATCTTTGTTCTCTTTGCACTTTCTTGTTTTTTCAATAAATTCTCCAAATCATCTCTAGCACGCTTCCCTGCCCCTTTTAATGGTTGAGGTTTAATTTCCTCTTCTACAGTCACCTGTAACTCCATTGTTTCCTTCTTGCCAGCTCGCTTCTGCTTCCTTTTTTCCAATGCAGACTTGTTTGCTTCTTTTTCCATTCTACTCTTCTTTCTTAGCGCCAACTGTTTTTCATCATCATTCTGAACTTTGTCTATATTCATTTCTTTTTCTGGAGCAGAAGCAACTGGACCTTTAAGTTCAGCAAGAGGACTTTGAAATTTAGGTCTTGCATCTCGTTCCCTTGTAGGTCTTGTAACAACACCAGTAACTCCAACAGGGTTGACAACACTAGTCATGTTTGTAATATTCATAGGATCCGAGTTGTTCTTGACAATAGTAGGATTAAATTCAAAATTGCCAGGTACTTTAAACGCCATCTTTGGAGTCTTTGTTGGAGCATTGTTGGGATCAATAGGAACTTGGATATCTTCAATTTGAGTAATAGGATTGGCTGAACTAAGAGCATTTGCATACTGTTCCAACTCCATTTGAGACCGTTGATAAGTAGTGGGTCTAGCATCCAATGACGCTTGCATTTGATACGCATCGTTAAATGGGTTTTCTGGATCATCGTAAAAATCATCTTCAGAAGAACTGTCAGAACTGTCCACCATCATATCAGGCATTTCTAACGCTCTTCGCAACTCTTCAGCAAGTCTGTTTTGAGTAGCTTGCAATGCATCAATCCTTGTTTGTCTAGCCATACCTACTTCATGTTGCTGGTCAATGTAAGATTCACTTGTTTTTAATCCTCCTCTTTCCTTGGGCTGCAATCCAAACGGTGTTGATCCAACTAATTTTAAATGTTCCTCCTTGCCCCCCAAAATCCCCTTTTTCCCACCTCTGCTACTCATCATTATACCGCCCTTCTTTTCTCCTATATTGACAGATGGTTTTTGAGACGCAGAAGGTGAAGGTTTTGTCATTCCATTATCCTGAACATTGTATGGCCCAACAACTGCTTTATAAGACCCTTTCCCAGCGTGCAAACTTCCACCTTGACCAAGAGATGTTGTTCCATTTCCATATGGACTATACGAATTACGAATACGCATTCTGTCACTACGTGTCTCTCTCCATGGTCCTTTTTGTATAGTTAACCCAAACCCAATCATAGTATTAAAAACATACATTATTTTATTAAATGTCAAATTTACTACGCCCAATAATTCTGTTTTTCAAGGTAGATGTCATTCGGATATTCTTAGCATTGAGACTAGTCACCGTTGCAGGCCGGGGAGTTACAGAATTTGTTGTGCCAATGATGGGTTGGAACTGGGAGGACTCAACAGTCAAGTCACCTGGAATAATATCAGTTACTCGTGGGAAACTCCCTCCTATAGGGATCTGTCCAGCCTTGAGCGCAAAAGGGCCAGGCAAAGGAAGAAACTTGTCTCCAGTTCTCTTGGCTTCAAAAGTATTGGCGACAATGTTTCTCCAAGAATATTGTGGAGTCCCGCCTAGTTGTTCTCCCACTGTCTTGTTTGGCTGGAACTCTTTATAGAACCATCCTACCCTAGTTTTGAAACTACGTCTTCCTACTATTAATTACTAAATAACCTCCCCAGTTGGAATCAACTACCCTAGCAGTATACTGTTTATGTCTCTTTTCACCTCCATCAGTTATATTCTGCCCCAGCTTTTTCAACTGACTCTTTTTCTTGTATGTTGGGTCCCATCTGATATTTTGGTCTGGGTACGAGTGTTTAAACCGCGGCAAGACATGGACGTCCCCAACGGGACCTGACCAACCAGGATGGATTCTTATAGGGTCTCTGATCTGTAAAGGTCTCTTTTCAAGTTGCATTTATATCAACACATATATTAATTAGGTCTCATTCTCTTGACAACCCTGGCTTCATGTGCCAATCCTCCTTGCACGTCATTCTTTGTGAAATCATTGGTCAGTATAGCAATCTTCATTGAAAAGTTACCGCCATTCAATTGCAGTGGGGCATTGCCAGTGTTTCCAAGTGTCAGATAGAAATCGAGTTCAGATAATTGAGGAAGACTTTCCAAGTCAAAGTATTTTGTATTGTCTGGGTCTTGCCAAAAAATAACTCCTCCTGGCTGACAGTTAACTGGCACCTTGGCCATCTGAGGTCCAGCATTCCCATTACCAAGACTCGTAGCGCCTTTTGGGAGATACAAATTGCATAGCTGGCCTACTTTTGCAGAATTTATATAGACATAGTTGGGGCCAGTAACCAAAGCAACATTGGGAGCAGCGATGGTGTTTGGCCCAGTCCCAGACACTGTTGATAAAACTACTCCAGCATTAAACCCAAGTAATAATCTTGGCGAAGTAGACCCATTATCCAAAGGCACACCAAACGTCATGTTCCAAGAATTCACTGTTGAAGTAGTTCCATCTGTAAACGTTATTTTTCCAGTTGTTGCATTAATGGTTCCATTATACGTGAAAGTTGATCCGGCATTGTTACTGGCTGTAGTAATCAAAGCTGCCACTAGAGTTGCCAAGGAAGAGCCAGTATAATTGCCAACTGGGATTGTTATAATAAAATTGGATCTGAATGAATCATTGAACAAAAAGGTGTTGTTGTTTGTATTGACTGTATACCAAGTAAACGGGATCTGGACTTCGACAATCTTGATGGCTGCTACATTCTCCAACGGGGTCTTGCCACCAATATAAAAAATAGGCCAATCTAGAGCAGACACTCCACCCACATATGATCCAGAATTATCAAGTGAATCTAATTCAAATTCAAAGTAACGTAACGATTCAGAAAGACCACCAAAGGACATATATTATAAACCATACATTATTGAATAAGTTCCAACACATTGTTCTCGCGCAGAATCAACATGGCGTCATAGTAGGAATAAACTTCAATGTTGGCAGGGGTGCTGCTTAGTCCAAGAACTTGAGGGTTTTTCCAGTTGGCAATGAGAGCAATGTCAGACTAGGTTAATTGGATGGTTACTTGTTCTTCAGCATTTAGACCAGAGATTTCAATACCGTTGGAAGTTTCTAGTGAAGTAGCCATGGCAAATTGCATGGATGGTAAACCTCCAGAAAACCCAGAGGAACTTCCATTGGCATAGGCTGTGGCATATCCTGTTTCAATATTGACGACGGTTGGGACGCATCCATTTACATACTCTGTGATTGTAATTGCTCCGTCGTATTCAGACAAGAATCCTTGAGGAATGTTGGGGAAATTTAGAATAGGTAGTGCCCAAGTCATGCATGAGGTGTTGGTTGAAAGTCTAGAATCACCAACAATGTTCAAAGCCTTGGATAATTCCACATAAGCTTCAGCACCACCGTTGCTTATAGAGTTACCTGAATTTACACAACATTGGACTGGTTGGGCTGGGAAATATCTATGTTAGATAAAATAATACCTTCCACCAATTCTCCATTGGAACTGTTGTAAAGTGCCAGAGACCCCACCACTGCTTTGGAAAGACGTGTCAAAGAAACAAGCTCCAGAGTCATATGCAAAACTAGTAGTAGGACGTTTCTGGACAGCAAACAAGGCCTTGACTGATCTTGATCTTTCCTGCACCAATAAGTTGACAGAAGTAGACGAAGCAGTTGAAAAGATGAATGTATGCCATGAACTGAATTTGATGGGACTAAAATTAATAACAATACATACACTCCACCGTCTCTAAGACCTTGCAAAAACATTTCGTCATACGAGGCATCAAACTGCATGATTTCAGGAATCAAATTAACATTACCAACACCATAAGTTGGGGTGGTTGAGCTAGTGTATGTTTGAGGAGCCCCAATAACGAACCCATTGGCCGCAATTGGAGGAGGGATTGTAAAGGCAGGCGCTGTAGAAGTGAACCCAGTAACAGTTGATGGTGGGGTAAAGATACATCCTTGAGCTTGTTCCAAAGTCAATTCAATTGCAAGTTGCGAAGCCATGAATTTGACAGGAATCTAGGTTAAACGTAAGAATACCAATTTGTCTTGAGTAAAAAGTCCCAATGCAAGATTGACTTGGTAACGTCTAGTATATCCCTGGATCCCATTCAAGTTTTGGAAACCAGGAGGATAATCAGTTGAACCAACCCCATTGAATGTTGCGCCATAGTTGAAATTGGCATAAGCAGCAGAAGGTCCCTGGGAATTACCTGCTCCCTGAATATGTTTCTGACGGACATTGACTAACCCAAAAGTAGCTGGGTTTGTTTCTGTTCCAACGGCTGCGTTGAAGGTTGAATCAACAATGGATCCACCTAAACCATCTGCAATAGAACCTTGATCAATTGTGCCTTTGGGAGACACTGCAGTCCATTCAGTAAGAGCTCTGACAATGTGGTTGTAATTGATTATATCTTCGAGAGGGGTAGCGCCATATAACAAACGGACACGCGAAAAGATTGACTGGATATTGTTTTGGAATCGGAACGAGTGTCCAGCGACTCCGTCTCCCCAAATTGTTACGTCAAATTCAAGCGTCGTATTCAACGGGTTCAATAGCGGTTAATAAAGATAGTTACCATAACCTACTATTAATTTATATCATACCCTGCGCGGGGAACTCTACTCGAATAACTTGACCTGGGCCAAAGGCTCCTCCATTCTTTGGAGGGATACGAGGCGTGAGCTTTTCAGCTTTGGTCGACTGAGAAGGAAAAGAATAACGGGCATTCCATGGAATAATGGTCTCTTCGCTAGACTGATACCATTTGAAGTGAGCTGACATTTACCCTAGATCCACACATTATTTACCCTAATGTTCCACATCCACCCATTTTTACCAATCAGAGCTACTCCCGACGGGTGTCTATTCCATCTTACTGAAGAAATAAAGCCAGTCTTTCATCGCAACAGCCATCCCCCATTCTGCTCGACTGAAATAGAACATCGAGACGGATACTGCAAACACCATATAGTTACAGCTAGGTTCAAGATTGATGGAGAGTATATTAGGGTAGCTACTGACCGGTTAGTTCTTGAATGTTTTGGCTACTATATCCCTGGCAAACTAATGGTGATTAAACACAAGGACGGCAAAATCAAGAACAATGCAATACGAAATTTAATGTGGTGTTATATATAATATATTATAAAGGAATATCTTCTGGCTTAGGACTGACTGAGCACCCAAAGATCCCCAAGAACCAAATAAGGATTCTAAAGAGCCAGTGGTCGTTGCAATAAGTCATCCATTCCTTTTGTTCTCTATCTCTGTCATAGTATTTCCACGGACACGCATAAACAAGGTTCTTGGCGTCGTGACAAATCTCATGTCCAAATTTCCAAGGTAGTTTGACTCTGATTATTCGTGCTGCTGCCTCGGACATGTGTGAACTAATTATGTCTCCTACTACATGATAATGAATAGCTTTTTCTCCTGGGCCCATTAGTGTTGGGTTAGTCGAAGCAGCAACAGCATTATATGCCACCACTCTAGAGAATGGGAACTTGATACCCAACAATAAAGCGGCGGCGCCACCAAGAGAGTGTCCGACAAAAACAACGTCTTTTGATCTAACGTATTGTTTGACTATATACTCGGCAACTTCTACCAATTCAACATGTCCAGTGTCTCGCGTAAATAAGAGTTTCTATGATTAATTCTTTACTCAATGGGAGAAATCAGCGAAGTCAAGGAATCAAAATCATCCTACCAGAACCTCATGGAAGGAACGGTAAGACATTATTTAATGTAGTGTGAAGTCATGGTTGATCATAAAGAGAATGGACAACGCGTCAATATTAGCGAGTTGCTAAGAGACTTGTATATCAAGCATAGTGAATGTATGAAGAAGATTCATGAACTCGAAAAGAAAGAATAAACCTTGTCGTCATCCAAATCTTCCTGTAGTCGCATTGAGACGCATGTTCCTCTAAGTCCAATAATTGTTTGTTTGAGTCTTTCATGATACCAGACTCCAACTCTGTCTCCAGGAGTAACTGTTACTAGTTTATATTCTTCGAGCTCTCTGAGTGGATAATTATACAACGACATTGCTAGTATTAAAGGCACTCTGTCATTGTGTTCTATCCAATCAGGAAGCTCTGCCGGGTCTACCTCACTCCATTTGACATCCATCAGAAAGTTACCCACACATTATGTATCCTCCTCCAATACGGACCGAAGGAATTATTCCATTCTATACAAGTAGTCAGCTGTTGGTGTTTGGCCTGCCAGAAGACTCTGGAATACAAGTATATCAAGTCATTTCTTTACGTGAAGACGAGGAACCAATGGTCATGGATTACCCAATGATGCAAGACAGATATTTTAGAAAACGACACATGTACGATAGGTACGCGCGGTTCAAGGATGTCTTGTTGAAACTAGCAACACTAAAATGTGACTTGCATCCTACTCTACCTACTTACTTGGATTCTATTTTACCAACAAAGAATCCAGATACGCTGTGGTGGGATATCAGGAGGATGATGAAGAGTATGGGTATTATAGAGTATAACCAGATCCCGTCTGTAGCCAAGGCAATGGGGTTTTCTGTTATTGTGCCTTGGTCTGTCATTGAAAAGATCCTGGTAGAATTCAGAGAAATCAATTGTAAATTCGACAAAGCTATTAGACCTTACTTTCCTAATCTACGGTTCGTGGCTCTGACACTGTTGACAAGACACGTCGAGTTTCCATACAAAGTAATGATGCTCAAGACCAAGAGAAAGATTAGGGATTTGGAACTACTTTTGGGAAATATATTAGTTTTGTAATATTACACTTGCAAGTATTGAGATTGGTGATCCAGCAACTGCTCGACTATAACTATATGAAGTCAAGGTAAAAGGATTGTATAAACTAGCATACCCGCTTGCAGCAAAAGTCTGCATATAAACAATACCATTGGGATTAAATGTCCCTGCTATTATTCCATCTGTTGCAACAATTAATACTGAAGAAGGTGTTGATGTAGTGAATGGAAGAGATATATCAATAGAGTTTACTGAAGTTCCAGTATATGTTGCCTTCAAAGTAATGTTCAAAAAAAAGGATTGTCCCAAGTTCATATAGAAACCAGATTGGGTAGTGTATGCAAAAGAAACTCCAGCAGTTGCTCTAAGAATAGGTGTCCAAGTACCGCTAGCAAAACAAGGTAGGGTCCCAGATAGCCAGAGGGTGGTGAAATTAATTCGATCCAAATTAGCTGTGCCTGCCTGACTAACCGCACCTAGAAATGCTGTTCCATATACTGCCAAATCACGAGTTGCACCCCCTGGCCCAATTGTCAAGGTCCCATTTACAGTAGTGTTGCCATTGATGGTTGGAATTGTTGCTCCTCCAGATACTGTTAAACCCCCACTGAATGTGGCTAGACCTGTGAATGTAGATAGATTTGATGCAATAATATTCCCGAAAAATGTTGTGCCAGTAGTAGCAGTAATAGTTATTGCTCCTGCTGAACTAAACAACATACCTCCAATTGCTGAACCATACATGGTAATTGATGCAGGTGAAGCTCCAGACGCAACATTGAAAGAACCCCCAAGAAAAGTAGCGGGCCCAGCAACAACTCCTATTCCCCCATTAGTAACAGTCACTCCACCAGAAACAACAGTGAGTCCATTGTTAAAAGTAGCCAATAAATTCATAGTAGAGTTACCGCTTAAAAGGGCGGTACCTTGTACTGTTAAAGTTGAAGTGACTAAAAGTGATCCCAATCCACCAGTACCATTTCGTAAAACTGTGGGGCCATAGACGTCGAGTGTTGAAGCTGCACTTGATACTCCAATCGTGACTGCGCCAAATAGATTGGATGGAACTGGAGTGGAACTGTTACCGACATTTAAACTTCCAACTAGACCCCCGACATTTAAAGTATTGTTAAAAGTAGCGACCCCGGTAAAGGTGGATGTGGTTGTGATTAAAAGAGAGTTTAGAGTAGATAGACCCGACGAAGTAATTGTTGTTGAAGCTATGCCGCCATTGAATTTGGCTAGACCTGTGAATGTGGATGTTGTGTTGACTGTTAGAGAAGTGACTGTTAAAGCTCCAAGAGTGATTGAACCAGAGATTGATATACCACCATTAAAGGTAGCAAGACCTGTGAATGTAGAGGTTGTATTTACAGTCAAGGTATTCGCCGTGGTTGCCAGAGCATTCAGTGTTCCCAGATTAGTTGTTCCATTGACGGCTAGAGTAAACAAGTGAGTAGCATCCCCAATTGTTATGTTCCCATAGTTGAGCTGATTGACTGCAGTGGTGGTTGAACCAACAAAGAAGGTGCCAATTGTAATGGTGACGTTACCATTCAACGTACTAGTGACAGGAGATGCAAGAGTTCCAACTACAAAACCAGATCCAGTTATGTTGACTGTTGAAAAGGAATTCAGATTAATACTGGCACCAGCAAAATTGGTTATTAAAAAAATACTTCCAAGGATGGTTCTAAGAGTAACATCAAGGGTGGATGCAGTCATTGAAATACCCCCAGGAGCTACAACTGCTCCAACCAGAGTAACTAGACCATTTAATGAAATTGTTCCACTGATAACTGCTGCACCACTGCTTGTAAATATTCCAGTAGTTGTAAGATTTCCTGTAATAGTTGTTGCTCCAGTTATTCCAACAACACCAGTTATAGCTGCTCCACCAGTAACAGTTAATGCACCTGTATTGGTTATTAATGAAGTAAGGTTTCCCGTCGTTGTGTTTCCAGCTTGAAGAGTTCCTACTGTTGTGTTGCCTGCTTGAAGAGCTGCTAGTGTAGTATTGCCAAGTACTTCAAGAGTACCTGTAACTTCAAGGTTACCAGTCACTGTAAGAAGCCCAGTGAGGGTAAGACCTCCGTTTAGAGTAGTTAGGCCAGTGACAGTAAGATAACCAGCAAGTTCTTGATTTGTTCCATTAATCAATCCAATGACTGTAAGCGTGTCGTATAGAATAACGTAGCCATGGGATCTGAATGGCCCACTGAAATCAGAAGAAACAGAAACAACAAGGTTGGTGATAAATGTATCTTTTAAAGTTGTTTGCCCAGTTGTCACTGCCAAGGCTGTTAGAGTAGATAGTAGAACAGATACATTGACTCTGCCAACAAAGGTGGATACACCTGTTTGTAATAAGGTGCCAGTAAGTTCAACCGGGCCAAAAGTATCGGTGTTGACTGGAGCAATGGAAGTTCCAGCAGCAACGTTACCTTTGAGAGTAGAAGTTCCATTGACTGTTAGATTGTTGACAGTGACATTGGCAAGAGTAACTGTTGAATTAAAAGTAACCGCTCCATTGAAAATAGTAACTCCACTGACTGTAAGATTGTTGAGAGTTGTTTGGTTGGTGACTGTAAGGTTGACAAACGAGGTTGGAACAGTTATGTTGACAGGACCATAAAAAGTGGTTGTCCCATAAAAGTTGGCGTCATTGTAGACATTGAGATAATTCAAGTTGGCATTGTTTAGCCCAGATACTGTCTTGGAAGTAAATGAAGTAGAAGCGAACATGTTATATAGACATACTTTATTTGACCTCGTAAACAATATTTGGCGTGATGCCGTCACCGAATCTGTCAGTATCGACTTGGAAGAAAATACCGGCAGTGCTGGGGAGAGAAGCTTTTAACAATGCTACAAAGATTTTCAAGTCCTGGTTCTCTAGATATTCCTTGTAGCAGATTAGATCACCAACACGGTTGCAGACAGAGAAACAAATGACTGGACATTTGAAATATTCACAGTGGAGGATTCCTTCATTGTATGTTCCTCCTATCCAAGCTAGTTGATGGATGTTGGGGCCTAGTTCAAGAATCTTGATGTTGGGGTAGGCTGGGTTAAGTGGCCAGTCATCGTGGACAAGTCCCATGGCTTTATGGTCGAAATTGAATGGCGAAAATGGTCCGTCTAGTTCAATTTCAATTTGAGACACTGCTACGTTTTGATGGAGAGCTGTGATGAAGTGACGGACATTAAGACAGATACGTAGGAGATGAGATAGAGCCATGACTGGGGAGAATGGTTCGCGTTTAAACAAGGAACAAAAGAAGCGTCGAGTGAATTCTTTGGATACTCCAAGTAGGATGATGGTACGTTTATAGTTACCCTCCCCAATGTATTGAGTCAACGAGTACATCCAGATTTCGTAGCATAGATCAAAGGGGAGAGGAAAGGAGCATTCAATTGGGGGATTATAGATTGATTTAGATAGAAGAGGTCTGAACTTGAATGTCCGGCCATTCTTATCAATCTTGAACAAGTAAAAAGAAGGATCATAAGGAGGATTGGAAATAATCATTGGGCCGATCATTGAAGACATGTTTATTTAGAAAGACTGGCTATGTATAAATAGTCCATTTCTTTAGTCTCGAGGTCTAGGGTATCCCTTAGGATCGCCAGGGTCATGTTGATGAATTTAACTTGAGCTAGACGTTTTTGAAGTAGTTTGTCGGAACAAGTCTTGGAAGCAATGTTGGATGCTTTGGTGTCGAGTTTAGAGATTTGTCTGATTAATGACTTGTTGTCTTGGTGGATAGCAGAGATTTCTAGAACAGGGTGCATAGTAAGCTTTGACAATACAGGGTTTAGTGGTGAGTATCTCGAGCTGCTTACGTAATTGGATCGGGTCCTAATTAATGTATAAAATGAGAGAAAGAATACAAACGTCATGTCTAGACGCAGACCTTTTCAAGCACAACCAGACATAAGAAGAGATGAATCTGATCTGTTGGATTTTACAGTATACAACCTGGAAGGGAGACCTGCCTATGTTATTTTTTCTCCTAGACAAAATGGAGTTGGTCATTTTATGCCTGGTGAAGCAGAAGGTGATCAAGTAGAGTTGGACTATCTTGATGATATTGCCCGTCAAATGCAAAACGTTATTATTGATACTTATCGAACTTTTGGTATAGTAAATTTGGATGTTATTGGAAATCAAATGGGGGCTCTTCATGGAAACCACAACAACTCTCATACTGTTTACCATCGAATGCTTGTCAGAGATTTAACTGGCGCAGCTATTCTTTCTATTTATGAAGATAATCAAAACAGTGGTGCTACTATTTATTTTGATCAGTATGAATGGAAGTGGGTGTTTTTTCCAAGCCAAAGGTCTGGCGGATGTGCTATTGAATCAGAAAGACCTCATTTTGCCAAAGCTCGCAATTGCAAGTTTCTGGATACTTGGGAAAAGCAGGGAGTTGATGAAGCTCATCCCAATGGTGTTAATTGTGCTGCTTATGCAATTGCTAGATGGGTTCGTTACTTGACTGTTGTCCGTGAAGCTGCTACACCCAACTTTTGCAAATCTGCTGTAATTGCCTTGGCTTTTCAAATACAGGAAGCTTGCGAATGGAAGGAATTTATCAACGTTATGCAGATCAAAAATTTTATTGAAATATGGAAAGAGTATCGGATCATTGTTTTGGAAGAAGACTCATTTGGAATTGGAAAACCGTTTATTGGATCTGACTATGTCTATTCAAACGAAACGAGTTCACTTAACAAACGTCTTGATAAAACTATTTATTTATACTACGACTACAATAACAAAGGACATTATGCTGCAGTAAAAGATTATGTTCCTGCTACTAAAAAGATGCGTCAACTTGGAAAAACTCATTCTTATTGCCGGGTATGTTGCCTCCCTTATCATATTCGAAATGTTCATGTTTGTGGTGGAGTAGACAAGGAGAAACCTATTAATTTGAATCAAGAGATCAAGTGTAGGTACTGTGCTAAAGTATACAGACGGTTTGATGATAATGGTGTTAAAATCAAACATGAATGTCAATATTTTAAATGCTCCAAGTGTGCTGAAGTATGTAGTAGAAGTTATGAAAAAATTCACAGGTGTCCTTTATACAGAGTTCCAAAGAAACATGATATGGTTTTTTCAAAGTATCCGTGCAGACAAGCTTCTGGTGCTGATGTAGAAAAGACAGAAGATGTTACTTGTACTCTCTGGGCATACGATATTGAAAGTAGGATGGTGGAAGCTACTCGAGGACCTGTTGGGAAGGAACGACTTGTTAAAGAACATGTAGCAAACTTGTTGGTCGCAAAAAATGTTTATTCGGGAGAACAGAAGATATGGAGAGGAGATACTTGTTTATTTGATTGTATCAGGTATATGCTTGGCTACAATAATGGAAACAATATCTTGGTGGCGCATAATGGGGCGCGTTATGATACTCAACTGATTTATGAAGAATGTACGAAATTTGAAAGCAAGGATTTTGAAAACGAGTTGGTTTCTAGAGGTGTTAAGATTCTGGCTCTGAAAGTCTGGAAAAAAGGATCTAGTTCTATATTGAAGTTCCATGACTCTCTGTTGCATCTGCAAGGTTCATTGGCTTCTCTTGCTTCATCATTTTGTGCCGACGAGACCAGTGATACTATTTCTAAAGGTTACTTTCCTCACAAGTTTAATACCTTGGAAAATTGGGAGTTCAATTATATTGGTCCTGTGCCTGACAAGAGTATGTATGGGATGCCTGAAAGCTGTAGAACCAAGGCGGAGCTGGACAAGTTTGAATACTGGTATGAAGAGGCTAAGCTGGAGTTTAATGATCCCATGCATCCTACTGGCGGGACTTGGAATTTCAGAGAACAGCTGGAGTTGTATTGTGTTAATGATGTGCGAATTCTAGCAATTATTATGGACAAGTATGCTCAGGCTATGATGGTTACTTTTGAAGAAAATCCATGGTTCTCATTAACTGCTCCTTCTTATGTTCACAAGGAGATTTTGAAGAAGATTTCTTTTGACCATGGGATAACTAGGGAGTTGGTATTTGACAAGGAAAAGAAGGAAGAAAAGAAGGTTTTGTTTAAAAGCTTGCTCGATAAAAGCTGGGTTCATTTATTTGAAAACGAGTACTTCTTTGCTAGAAAAGCACTTAGAGGTGGGAGGACTGAAGCCAAGTGTTTGTACCGGAAGCTTAGCCAGGAGGAGATTAATGATGGGAAAATGATTAGGTATTTTTTAAGTTAATGTAGATATGTTGATATTGTATCTGAATATCCCTTCCAGCAGATTGTCCACAAATTTCCTGTTGGATTCCCAGAGGTTTATATTTATGACCGTGATTATGATCCGTGTTATAAATGTCGACATATTGTCTGGACTCCCAAGCATGAGGTTAGTGATAGACCTGGTGTGTGTAGCTGTGCAAACAAAGTGGACTTGAAATTGAAAATTCACAAGATGTTTGAGCAAGGTTTGGGGGTAGATCATTTTGTTCAGATGCTTGCTAGTGGTGCTGATGGGATTGTTCATGCCAAGGTGTTTTGTCCAACTGATATGCTACATCCTTTGTTGGTAGATAAATCTGATACTGGGAAATCTGTTTTTAGGTGTGGAGAAGTAACTGGGTACTGGCCTACAAATACTTTCAAGGTAGCTTTGGATCATGGGTATCGGGTGTTGGAGGTTTATCGTTTCGACAAGTACAAAATGGATTACAGTTTATGGCAATCTCATTTGATTCCTCTCTTTATTGAAAAGCAACGTAATAGCTGGAAGTATAAAGGCCATCATGATGAATTGGAAAAATTTCAAGAGTTGATTGACATGTATGCTCATATTGGTGATGCAACTGGAGACTTTGATTTGAATGTAGATTTTGTCAATGCTCTTGTCAAATCTTTCAATGATCCCAACCAAGACTGGGGCAACAATCCTGCTGCTAAACAAACTGCCAAGACTGCCATGAATTCTGCCTGGGGTAAGCATGCTGAAAACCCAGACAAAGAAAGTAGAGCCAGTTTTACCTGCAAGGATGATTATATCAATTATATCGAAATTATGCATGATGTACGGTGTGGAGACTTGAATTTAAAAGATGTTGTTTTGATGAATAACGAGTTGGTGGTCAAGACTACTAGTAATTGTGTTGGAGCTAAAGATTTTGGAGATACGTATTTACCTGCTGCTGTGTTTTGTACTGCTTATGGTCAATTGCAACTTTGGACCGAGATGCATAAGATAGAGCAGGGTGCTGGGTATAACCGAGTCTTGATGTGCGATACTGACTCTATTGTTTATATTGCAGATACGAATGTGGAGCGTAATTTGTATAATGTGGTAGAAGGAAAGAGGTTGGGGGAGTGGGAAGTAGAGGAGATTTCTCAAGAAGCTACTTTTAATGGTCCTAGACCAGATACTGATTCTAACATTGTCGAGTTTTATTCAATCGCTCCAAAGACTTATGGAGTCAAGACTGAAAATGGGTATAGTCTTATAAAGAACAAGGGAATGTCTATCAAAGCTACTCATCGATATGATGTCAATTTCGATGTGTGCAAAGAGTTTGCCAAGGAAGTCATTGTCGATGGCTGGCTGAATGTTGCCAGAGAAAAAGGAATAGAGATTTCTCAATGGACTTTTCGGATAGATGAATTGGGGATTAGGACAGAGGATTTTAACAAGTGGTGGAGGTTTGACTTTAGTGGATTGAAGGGGGTGTTGGGTAGAGATTATTTTGTATACCCGAAAAAGTATTATGATATTCCTCGATTATATAATGATCCTGAATCTGATGAATAAAGTGTTGTTGATTGATATGGAACAGTTGTTGCAAGATTTAATAGCGTGGAAGACAGAAAGGGAGTGTTTGATTAAATATAACAATGATCTCAATAAATTGGTTCAGCATCAACATGAAGAATTAATGAAGCTCAAGGATAGAGTAAAGGTGTTGGAAGTAGGGCAGGACTTGATGGATTTATTCAAATAGTTTGTCGAGGGTGTCTTCATTTGTAATATAGTTTTGAACGGTTTCTGACGGTAGACGTACTTCAACATGGTTTTGAGAGATGGCTAAAGGGATGGCGGATTCGAGTTCGTCTTCCTCAATTGGGTCTTCAATAAGTTCCACAGAGTAGGAAGACTCAGGAGATGGTGGGGGGCCTGGTGCTTGCTCAAGCCATTGTAGGCGGCGGGTGACATGGTCCTGGAGATTGTCTACTCTGATTTCAGTTGATTCGTAACGAGTTAGGAGGGTGTTGAGGCGGCTGGTTATTTCTTCTTGTTCTTCAATGGCCATTTCTGCCTTGGCTTCAAGAAGGTCGAGGTTGGTTTGAATCGATTCGTAGCGTTTGACGGATTCATCGAGTTTAGCATAGGAGGCTTCCAAGCGTCTAACCTGGTCTTCGAGTTGTTTGACTGAGCGTTGACGAGTTTGCATTTTGGTGATGAGAGAAATTGGAGCTTTTTATATTAGTGTGGCGATTGTGGCGATTGTGGCGATTGTGGCGGCTAGTTGAACTTGTATCATTATGTATAAAACTAGATGCTAGAAGCCTATATGGTAAAGAAGAATATTCTGGGGCTCTTAGAGTGGCTAAGATGGCTAATGATGAAATTGATATAGTCTTGGCTAGAAAAATATTGGATGGGGGAGTAGATGCTCTTGATGATGCT
>Ga0136642_1000527_pt1 | contig 19708 bp, 11 predicted proteins | sample LowCatLa1302831Y_FD_115313 | JGI IMG/M metagenome (GOLD analysis project Ga0136642, IMG submission 115313) | Freshwater microbial communities from Lower Cathedral Lake, Yosemite National Park, California, USA - 13028-31Y | ecosystem: Environmental > Aquatic > Freshwater > Lake ... | reverse complement strand
TATTGCATCTGACGCTGCCGCTGCCGCTGGTGCCGCTGCCGCTGGTGCCGCTGCCGCTGGTGCCGCTAATGCCGCTGCCGCTGGTGCCGCTACTGCCGCTGCCGCTGGTGCCGCTAATGCCGCCCGTGTCGCTAATGCCGCTGCCGCTGGTGCCGCTAATGCCGCCCGTGTCGCTAATGCCGCCCGTGTCGCTAATGCCGCTGTCGCTAATGCCGCTGTCGCTAATGCCGCTGTCGCTAATGAAGTGAATATTGACAAGGTTATTGCTGCCGCCGAGGCCGCTGCTGCCGATCGTGTCGCTAATGAAGCGAATGTTGACGAGGCTATTGCTGCCGCTAATGCGGCGAATGCCGCTGCTGCCGCTCGTGTCGCTAACGAAGCTAATGCCGCAAATGCAGCCGCTGCCGCGAATGCCGCAAATGCCGCCGCTCGTGCCGCAAATGCCGCCGCTATCGCCACAGCTCGTGCTAGAAATAATGCAGCTGTCAAGGCTGCCTCCAGAAAAAACAATAAAGCAGTCCGAGCTGTCGACGAAGCCGCTGCGATTGCCGCCTCAGGCGCACCCGATTCTGTGTATCGTGCGGAGAACACCCCTCCAGGATATAAGAAGGTTGGGGCAGCCGCGGATATTAAAAATCTTCCACCAGGTTGGATAATAAAACAGCTAGACAAGCCAGACCAACCCAAGAGACATGGCCAACTTTATTTTAGGCATGACGTAGCAGGTGTGAGTTTGTGGGTATTGAACTTACCAATTAGTGGTGGAAGAAGAAGGTGCAAGACCCGCCGCCGCCAAACCCGCAAGTAAATTTGACACGAGCGTAGCTCCCTTAGTAAGCATCAAAGATATAATGGCATCAAAATACCTTCATATCGTGGATGCTGGGAGCCCCTGCACCGACCAGCCCCAGACCAGCTATACCTTCCCACTGGATCCCTTCCAGCAGCACGCCATTTCCGCCATCTACAAACACGAGAATGTTTTGGTGACCGCGAAGACAGGCTCAGGAAAGACGCTCGTCGGCGAGTATCAGATTGCACACACCCTCTCCAAGGGTCGTCGCGTCTTCTACACCACGCCTATCAAATCCCTCTCCAACCAGAAATTCCACGATCTCAAGAAGATGTGGCCTGGAAAGGTCGGCATTATGACAGGCGACATCAAGTTCCAACCTGACGCACCCATTGTCATCATGACAACAGAGATTCTGCGCAATCTCCTCTTCAAGCAGGACTCGAGCACGGCCCATCTCGGTCTCTCAGCCGCCCTCAGTCTTGATAGTCTTGACGCGGTCGTCTTTGATGAGGTCCATTACATCAATAATCAAGAAAGAGGCCGTGTCTGGGAGGAGACGCTCATCCTTCTTCCTCCCGCTGTCAACCTCGTCCTTCTCAGTGCGACGATTGATGGGCCCGAGCGCTTCGCTGCCTGGCTCGGCGAACTCAAACAGAAGCCGATTCATCTGATTTCCACCTTGTATCGGATTGTTCCTCTTACCCACGGAATCTTGCGTGGAAAGAATGTCTATACGATTATGGATCACAAAGAGAACTTCAAGGCCACCGCCTACACAGACTGGCTGCGCAATCGGCAACAAAAGGACGACGACTACAAGGACCACAAGCAGGACGTGGCGAATCGGCGGCGCGGTGGCTATGACGACCCAGTTGTGAAAGGCGAGAAGCGCGCCGCCTCTTATATCCACCAGGTGAATGAGTGTATTGCGACCCTCGCAGAGCAGGAGCTGCTCCCAGCCCTCTTCTTCAGTTTCTCGCGCAAATCATGCGAGACTCTTGCGAATAAGGTCCAAGGCTCTCTTCTCTCAGGGTCGGAGGCAGCCTCAGTCAAGCATATTATTGACTTCCACCTCCACCACTATCCCGAAGTCTACAATGCGACCAAGCAATACTTCACGGTCAGCGAACTTCTGATGCGCGGCGTTGCGTTCCACCACAGTGGTCTTCTGCCGCTTCTCAAGGAGATTATCGAGATTCTCTTCGCTAAGGGCCTCGTCAAGGTCCTCTTCGCAACGGAGACCTTCGCAGTGGGTATCAATATGCCGACCAAGACAGTCGTCTTCACAGGTTATGAGAAGTATGATGATTCGTCAAATGGAATGCGCACGCTCTACACAGACGAGTATATCCAGATGGCTGGGCGCGCGGGTCGGCGTGGTAAGGACAAGGAGGGCCTCGTCCTCTATCTTCCTGAGCGCGAGCCTCTCGGTGTTACAGAACTCCAGCGAATGATGACAGGCAGCAAAACAACATTCACATCTCGCATGAACTTCCACTATGACTTCATTCTCAAGACACTCCACAGCAAGAATACGAGCTGGATTGGTCTGATGACGCAGAGTTATTGGTATCAGCAGCATCAGGTGGCATTGGAGGGCGCCAAGAAGAGGCGCGACGGTATCAGTGATAAACTCACCGCATCCGGTCTGACACCCATGGTTCTTAAGGACATGCAGACGCGCGAGGAGCTGGAGTTTACGCTCAAGACGTCTGTAAATGCTGCGAAGAAGAAGGCGCAGCAGGCCATGGAGCAGTGGAAAAATACGCATATGGGCCCAGTCTACGCCATCCAGTGGGCCAAGTATAACGAACTCAAGAAGGTTGAGAAGGAGTTGCGGGACTTGGACGCTGAGGTGACCGCCCTGGAGAATCACCAGGAGACAATCTATCCTCTTCTTCATGTTCTTGCGGAGGCCGGATTCCTAGAGCGATTTGATGACCCTGCCGATCTGAAGCTCACTAACCTGGGAACAATGGCGACGGAGTTGAACGAAGGCAATCCTCTTCTGATGAGCTATGCATTTGATAGGGGTATGTGCGCCACCCTCTCTGGAGAGGAAATTGTGTGTTTCCTCTGCGCATTCTTGATGGAAGGCAAGGAGTCTGGGCCGGCACTGGAGAAGCTCCAGATTCCTGACAGCGTAGTCGCGCGCCTCTTCGAGCTGGACAAGTGTTTGGATATCTTTCTGCCTCTTGAAAAAAAGCATGGAGTTCAGAGCCCCCCTGGCTTCTGGGCACTCAATAGTTTCTGGATTGAGCCTGTATGGCGCTGGATTCAGGGAGAGGATGTATCCACTCTCTGCAGCGACTATGGCCTCTATGAGGGCAATTTCATGCGAGTCATCATGAAGGCCTCCAATCTACTGGAGGAATTCACCAGTCTCGCGACCTTCACGCAAAATGTGGAGCTTCTGGCAAAGCTGGAGGGGCTGCCTGCGAAGTTGGTGCGCGGCATTGTTGTGCCTGAGAGTCTATACCTGCGAATCTAGACCCGCTCCACCCTATAGACAATCCTATTCTTCCATGATGCGGTCGTCATATTCGCATAGAAGCCAATCATAACCTGATCGCCCATAGTGAGCACAGTGCCCGTCTTACACCGAATCATGCGCTTCCAGTCGTAGCAATAGATGCTTACCTTATTTTTTCCAGTTAGAACCTCAGCAACAACTCCGTGAACAGGAATGCCAGGCGCGCCTAGAATGCAATCCACAAACCGACAATCCCTCTCATATGCCTTCGCCGACTTATCCAGGCGATTCAGCGCGAGAGCGTAGCGCTTGTAAGAGATATCTGCCCCTTGTCCATCATGAAGGACTGCCTTGAGCACCTCCTGGTTCAGCACGTCCGCGTAGCGGCGAATAGGAGATGATGCATGGCAGTAAGCATCCTTCCGCAAACCCCAGTGTCCCCCCACTGCATCCGTCGTGGCATAGACCGCCGCAGGGTAGGCAAGCTCCTTTGCGGGTAGTTGGAGACTTTCGAGGCGGGCTAAGAGCTCCTTCTCTGGCTCTCCGTGAACGCGGAGAAGACCCGCCCCCGCCCTCTTGAGAACTGCTGCCGCCTCCGAGTTGTAGAAGAGCATGAGATACTCCACCCACTTGTGAGTGTCCTCAGTCTCTTCGCCGAGTGAAGTAACAATTGAGCGCAGTACGCCCATATTCACTTCTGTGCTCTCTCTGCAGTTTTCATAGGTGTAGGATGCCCAGTTCCGCACAATGCACTCCTTCCACTGAATGTCATACAGTGCGGTCCCATCCCACTTCGCAAACAGGCTCAGCACAAACCGCTCTTCGCCAGGAAGAAGGGAGAAGATATCTTCTGAAAACTTTGGCGGAAACATAGGCCGCAAAGCCTTCCCAGCCGACGTGTAGAGTGTCTGTCCAATCTTCTCGGCAAAGAGGAGCGCAGGATTCATAGCAGCAAATGCAGCTACGTCAGCAATACTGATTGCTAGAGTCCAGACCCCGCCCTCTTCCCAGAGAGAGACAACATCATCAATATCGTGACATCCACGCGGGTCAATGTTAATTGTCGGCTTGTCAAGAATGTGACGCCCCTCCTTCGGTGGATATACGAGAGTGTCAGGTATCATCTTCTTTGACCAGCTCCAAGGCGAGTGTTGCAGGGCGACGGCTGTCTTCTCCACGTCCTTGTCACCTGCCGCACCCATAATATGCACTAGACCTCCGCGAGGGAATGTCTGATCCTCCCAGTGTTCAAAGAGAATGACCGCAATCTGATTTTCACGAGTGACTTCCTTGGAGCTTACGAGCATGGGAGGATAGGCCTCATTATAGGGTCTGAACAGGTAGAGAGGGACGTCGCGAGACGTGAATCCATAGCGAATCTTCGTATTGAATTCAAGAAGCCCCGAGAGAGGTGGGTGCTGGACCCGACTAACAAGCTGACACCCCGCCTCGGTCGGTTCCACCACATCTCCATGAAGTGCCTTTCCAGTGTTGGCGGCCCCTGAAAAATCCTTGATGACCTCTCCATCCTCCGTCTCAATACGGAAGGTCTTGTAATTTTTTGTGGAGAGCAGCATTTTTAAGACCTCTCGTGTAATCCGCCAGCTTCAATTTTATGATGCGGCCGCGCCCAAACCCGGCCCTTTCAATACAGTACATACCCTAGAATGTCAGTCTCATTTGATGTGGTTATCCCGTTTGGCCCCAAGGATAATGATATTATCCAGCGGTCTATTAATTCCGTCTTAACGTATGTTGTGGGTGTGCGCTATGTCTTCGTAGTTGCGCATGAGAAGAATACGTTGGACCTCTCCAATTGTATCGTGCTAAAGGAAGAGTCGTTTCCGTTCAAGCGCGCTGACGTGGTCGAGAAGACGAGCGAGGAGCGCGCTGGCTGGTATATCCAGCAGCTTATAAAATTCTATGCTCCTCTTCTTATCAGCAATATAACAGAAAATGTTCTTCTTGTTGATGCGGATACTGTATTTTTTAAGAGAACTCGCTTTATAGATAACGGCAAGTTCCTTTTTGATAAGATGATGGGGCCTCCCCACCAGCCATATTTTGAGCACATGAAGCGTCTTCACCCCACATTTACAGCATGGAAGCCGGTTACATCGGGCATTACAAACATCATGATTTTTAATAAGAAAATCGTGATTGAAATCATGACAAAGGTGGAAGACCTCCACAAGAAGGATTTTTGGCTGGTCTTCTTGGACTCTATTACGGAGAAGACGAAATCTGGCGCATCTGAATATGAAATCTATTTCAACTACATGATGAACTTCAAATCTGATGTATCGCGCATGCGTCCTCTCCAGTGGAGCAATGACGGTCAGCGCACTACAGTTGCTCGGGGTGACTGGAATTATGTATCATATCCTTGGTGGAACCAGAAGAAGAAGAACGTCTTTGGTTAAGCTCTATGTAGTGCTTGCGACAGAGCGCCTCATATGTGTCGGTGCCGACCTTAATAACGGATGTATCCGAGTCCTTTCTATGTGTGAAGATGGCGGAAGATCCATTACCACATTTCTTACACATAGCAGTTAGCTTTGTGATTTTATCACAGAGCGGAATAATCTCTGCGATGCGGCCGAAAGGACGGCGCTCAGAGTCTCCATCTAAGCCCACCACAATAACATCCTTTCCGCAGATATCGACCGCATGCTGAACAAATTTATAAAGGTCCTTGAAGAACTGGGCCTCTTCAATCACAATTAGACGGGCTTCATCAAATATGTCCATCTCAAGAATAGGGAGCAGCAAGTTCGCTGAAAGGGCCGAATGTCTCTCGTGATTATGACTATGAATTGCATTTGATTCATAGCGAGTATCAAGCGCGGATGTTATACTGAGAACAGGCCATCCAATGGCCTCGTATCGTCTCAATGAAGAGAGAATATACGATGATTTTCCAGCAAACATGGGTCCGAGAACAATTTCTAGGGACATTTCTGATGGTCTTTGAGTAAAAAATAACTTCAAATTTACCGCCTTCTGGTCTGACGTCTTCCACCACTTACACCGGTCTTGTAAGGATCACCTCGGAACTGGCCGTAGAGACCGTAACCTATGCGGCCTTGCCATAGTTGGTTTCTAGATAAGCCCCTCGCCTCCATATTAAGCCGCACCTGCGGAGAGTTCTTGATGCGAGTGCGGCTGGCTGTCTTATTTTTCTTTGCCGTATTTCTTTTGGGGCTAGGCATTATAGTAGAGGTTTAGAATTAACTCGCACTGCATCAGTTATTACTTACCAGTGCTGCCGAAGCCGCCCACACCCCTCTGCGTAACCGGCAGCGTATCCACAATCCGCACCTGCGAAATGTGCCCCATATCAGGCGCAACAATCTGGAAGTAGCGAGAGCCCTTGAAACCAGCCTCCTTGAAGGCGTCAATGAATACCATCGGTGCAACAACCCAGATAGGCGCCTTGAGACCACCGCGATATGAGCTGTCAATCACACCCTGCGAGTTCGCCATCACCATACCCGTCTTGTAAATCGATGAGCGAGGGCACAGCCAGAAGTGAACCTCCTCCTCCTGGCCGCTCGCCCAAACGCGGACCATACGAGCCGCCGTACCGAGGTCGAGGAGAGTCGGCAGCCGCCCCTCCGCGAGCGGCACAATCTCATAATCCTTCACAACATAGAGGTCAAAGCCAGCATTCTCGGCCGACCGCTCCTCAATACCCTTGTAGTAGGGAAGACCCTCCTCGGTAGGCAGAAGCTCAAGACGGTAAGTGAATGACATTTGTTTCTATACTCAACCCTGGACAACCGACATCGTCAAATTTAAGGTCTAAGGGTCTCCCACAAATCCACACTAATGGACACTATCAGTCTTCCTGTAAGTTTGGGCGAGGCCCTTGATAAGCTGACAATCCTAGATATCAAGCTCCAGAAGATACAGGACCAAAGGCGTCATGATGTTCAGAAGGAGTATGACCTTCTCGATCTGACCTTGATAACGTATAGGCAAAAATATGCCTATTACTACAAGCTCCTCAAGGAGATCAATCTGGAAATCTGGGAGCTACAGGATACCTTCCACGGAAAGGACACGACGCCTCAGCAGGGTGCGGTCATCTGTAAGAAGATTCTGGAGGAGAACGACCGCCGTTTCCGCGTGAAGTCCAAGCTCAATCATGCGGCCGCCTCCACCCTCAAGGAGCAGAAGGGGTATGCGCCGCGCCGCGCCTTCGTCTACAGCCACCTCGGCCTCGGCGACATGTTCTGGATGAACGGCGCCGTCCGCTACCTCGCCACGGCATATGACGAAGTGGCCGTCGTCTGTAAGGAGCGCAACAAGGCGAATGTGGCAGCAATGTATGCCGACGACCCCACAATCCACCCCTTCGTCATTGAGGACGATTATGTTCTCTATCCGTTTCCTGATAAGCGCCAAGTAATCGAGGCCCAGGGCATGACCGTCTATGCGTGCGGTCAACACGTTCCAGCGCCCATCCACGACTTCCCCCACAGCTTCTACGATGATTTCGGCCTGGATCGCAGTGTTCGTAGCCGCTACTTCCACGTCCCTGAGCTACCAGAGGCGGTCCAGCTCTACGCAGCAGTCTCAGCCGTTTCACCTACCTATATCGTAGTTCACGAACAGTCCTCTACGAAGACGCTCCCTATCTGGGATCACGTGAATGAGGGTAAAGAAACTACCCTCATTCTCGATGTTAATAAAAATCACTACCACAGCTGCCACCCCTTCTATTTAGCGGCCGCCCTCGCAGTCGGAAGACCCCTCCTTCACTACAAGACCCTCTTGGAGCATGCGGCCGAGATTCACCTCTTAGAGAGCAGTCTTTACTGTTTTGCCAGTCACCTTGACCTCTCTGCCGTAAAGGGGCGCTATTGTTACGACGCCTATGACAACTCAAATGAACGCCTTGGTGTTTTTGAGACGGCAAAGCTTGAAACATAGAGTTGTCTCAAAAAGTTTTGTTTAACTTCAGAGGTAGCCCATGGCCAAAGAGTATCATGTAGATACACACACCAGATGCGATTAAAATACTTCTATTTTCAGCAACGTCCTGCTGTTGCCCCAGTCCAAATATCATAAAAACATAGAGTAGCACTCCAATTACTAGCGAGTGCAGCAACATAACCAGACCCCTCTCCATTTATATAGTATGGTTAGAAATTCAATCTTAGTTCCAAAATTGCGTATTAATCTAAAGCTCCGAAACAAGAACAGCTAGAAGAAATGAGCGTAGCCTTCATAACAGGAATAACCGGACAAGATGGCTCCTATCTCGCTGAACTTCTCTTAGAAAAGGGATATAGGGTCCACGGACTGACGAGGCGCACCTCAAATCACCAGAATCTCACACGAATCCAGCACGTTCTCACGAATCCCTTCTTGACTCTCCACGTAGGAGACATTACGGACACGTCCGCCCTCCACATGACGCTCTCCTCTATCTGGGCGGCGAACAAGGCTATAGCCTCAGTCTTTGAAATCTACAATCTAGCGGCACAGAGCCATGTTCACCAGTCATTCGCGATGCCCGATTATACGGCGAAGGCGGACGGTCTCGGCCCTCTTGCGATTGTTGACTGGGTGAGACTCCAGCCCGACCACAGCAAAATCCGATTCTACCAGGCGAGCACGAGCGAACTTTTCGGCAAGGTCCAGGAGACGCCGCAGTCAGAAATAACCCCCTTCTATCCGCGCAGCCCCTATGGAGTTGCCAAACTCTACGCCTTCTGGATCGTCAAGAATTACAGGGAGAGTTATGGCATCTTCGCCACGAACGGTATTCTGTTTAATCACGAGAGCCCCCGCCGCGGCGAAGACTTCGTTACCCGCAAGATTACGAAGGCGATTGCGGAGATTGTTGCAGGCAAATCCCAGACTCTCCAAATCGGCAATCTGGATGCCCGCCGCGACTGGGGACATGCGCGCGACTATGTGGAGGGAATGTGGCGCATTCTTCAACACACCGTAGCCGACGACTTTGTGCTGGCAACAGGCGAACAGCGCAGTGTTCGCGAATTCATAGAGTGTGCCTATTTTACCGCAGTTGGAAATACAATCCGCTGGACTGGCACAGGTATTGATGAACAGGGATATGATGGAGATACTCTAAGAGTGACTATCAACCCAGCCTTCTTCCGCCCCGCAGAGGTAGACACTCTTGTTGGAAATGCGGAAAAGGCTGCAACTGTCTTAGGATGGAGACCGACTACATCATTCCCGGACCTCGTCGGTGAGATGGTGGACGCCGATTGTTTAGATGCCAACCTTAAAAATTGAGTAGAATGACGCCAAAGCGAGCACTTAGAAAAGCCGAACTATTACAGAAGAGGAATGCCATCTGGTTTAGTCAGACCTAGTTCAGAGATTGAGCCTATCGTGGGTATTCAGTTCGGTATCTTCAGCCCCGACGAGATTGAGAGGCGCTCTGTCGTGGAGATTACGAATGCAGGAACATATGATGGAAATGAGCCTCGTATCGGCGGTCTCTTCGACCCTCGTATGGGCGTTCTAGATAATGGAAAGACGTGCCGCAGTTGCGGCCAGACAAATCACCACTGCCCTGGACATTTCGGTCACTTCCGCCTCGCGCGGCCCGTCTATTACATTCAGTTCTTCCCTCTTGTTCTGAATGTTCTCAGCTGCGTATGTGTTCGCTGCAGCAAGCTGCTCGTGGATAAGGATCTTCACCCGAATCTCATCAAGCGGCGCGGCGAGGCGCGATGGCGTCAGATGCTCAATCTCACGAGCAATATTGGCCGCTGCGGCCAGGAGACGGAGGACGGATGTGGAGCGCGGCAGCCCGACCGCTATGTGCGCGACGGTATTGCACGCATTGTCGCCGAGTGGGACAACATCGAGGGTGCGGGCGCTCCTGAGAAGTCGGATAAGGTCAGGAAGGAGCGTCAGGTACTAGAGGTGGAGTATGTGCTCCGCCTCTTCCGCCGCATCACGGACGAGGACGTTGACTTCATGGGCCTCAGCCGCTACTGGTGCCGCCCCGACTGGATGATTTGCACTGTCATGGCGATCCCTCCTCCGCAGGTTCGCCCCTCCGTAATTCAGGACAACAACCAGCGCTCTGAGGATGACTTGACGCACAAGCTGTTTGAGATTGTGAACACGAATAACACTCTCCAGGACAAGATTAACAACAACGCGGCGAAGAACATCGTGGACGAGTATACGAACGTGCTCCAGTATCACATCGCCACTCTCGTAGACAACCAGATTCCTGGCGTGGCTCCGTCCGCCCAGCGCAGTGGTCGTCCTCTGAAGTCCATCCAGCAGCGTCTCGGTTCCAAGGAGGGCCGCATCCGCTACAATATTCAGGGTAAGCGTGTGGAGTTCTCTGCCCGCTCTGTTATCACTCCCGACCCCAATATCTCCGTCGCCGAGATTGGCGTCCCGATGAAGATTGCGATGAACCTGACTGTGCCCGAGCGCGTAACCACCTACAATCGCGATCAAATGTATAAGCTCATCCAGAATGGCGCAGAGAAGTATCCTGGTGCGAAGACGCTGGTTCGCGCAGATGGTCGCATGATCAGCCTCAAGCATGTGAATAGCAAGGAGATTGTGCTCTACTATGGTGACGTGGTCAATCGCCACCTCGCCGACGGAGACACGATTCTGTTCAACCGCCAGCCGACACTCCACCGCATGTCAATGATGGGCCACAAGGTGAAGGTTCTGCCTTACAACACGTTCCGTCTGAACGTATCTGTAACGAGCCCCTACAACGCCGATTTCGACGGAGATGAGATGAACGCGCACATCCCGCAGAGCCTAGAGGCGTCTACGGAGCTCTCTGAGATTGCGGCCGTCCCGCACCAGATTGTGACGCCCCGCCACGCTAAGCCTGTCATCGGCGTAGTGCAGGATTCGCTCGTGGGCTCTTGGCGCATGACGAGACCCAAGGTCAGCTTCAATCGCCGCGAGTTCATGAACATGCAGATGTGGAACAAGCGGTTCGAAGGGATTATGCCTGAGGCCGGCGCAAACAAGCGGTTCTCTGGCCAGCAGATTCTGAGTCAGCTCCTTCCACCGATTAACTTGGAGATGGGCAACAGCTTCATGAAGGACGCCAAGACGTCCGATGAGAAGCGCGACAACTATGTCGTCATCAAGGAGGGCAAGATTACACAGGGCATCATGGACAAGGACATCTTCAGCAAGCCGTCCAAGGGTATTGTCCACACCATCTTCAAGGACTATGGCCCGACACAGACGGTCAACTTCATTGATGCGATGCAGAACACGGTGGAGCAGTTCCTTGTCTACAATGGCTTCTCAGTCGGCATCAGCGACCTAGTAGCAGACGAGGATACGCGCAAGGAGATGGACAAGGTTATCAAGGCCCGCAAGGCCGAGATTGAGAACATCCTCCTCCAGCTCCACCTTGACCTCTTTGACAACAACACAGGTAAGACGAATCAGCAGGAGTTCGAGGACAAGGTTTACACGGAGCTGAACAAGGCGACGGAGTTTGCGGGTAAGATTGGTCTGTCGTCGCTGGCAGATGAGAACCGTCTGATTGCGATGGTTCGTGCGGGCTCCAAGGGCTCCACGATTAACATTGCACAGATGATGGCGTGTGTAGGGCAGCAGGCGCCCGAAGGACGGCGCATCCCTTACGGTTTCTCAGATCGCACTCTGCCGCACTACAAGAAGTATGATGATGGTGCTGAGGCGCGCGGCTTTGTGGAGAGCAGCTTTATTCAGGGCCTGACGCCACAGGAGTTCTTCTTTCACGCGATGTCGGGTCGCGAGGGTCTGATTGACACGGCTGTTAAGTCTGTAACTGGTGACACGAAGATTGTCATCGTAGAGGATGGCAAGACGAAGTGTGTGGCAATCGGTGACTGGATTGACGCACATCTCGCCAGCCGTCCCGCGGAGGTAGAGCACTTTGCCGAGAGGAACATGGAGCTCCTACAGCTCAAAACCCCGGCTCTCATCCCGACAATGGATGCTGACGGCCACGTTCAGTGGGGCGATCTGGTGGCCGTGACACGCCACGATCCTGGTGACCGCCTCTACAAGGTCACCTCTCTTGCTGGAAAGACGGTGACCGTTACGGAGTCACAGTCTCTTCTTGTCTGGAATGCCACAACGGCAAAGTTCGAGAAGATGTCTCTTCCAGATGTCAAGGTGGGTCAGTATCTGCCTGTAACAATGCGCCTTGTGGAGCCGCGCCGCGAGACAACCAATGTCTCTCTCAGCAACTATCTCCCCAAGGATACTTACCTCTATGGAACTGACTTCGTGCTTGCCACAGAGCACATGAAGAGCAGTATGGAGGGTCGCAGCCAAATCCCCCGCGGATGGTGGGAGGAGCACAACGGTAAGACGTTCACTCTTCCTTATGATAGCAAGGCGCGTCTCCAGCGTGCTCTTGTTCGCTCAAATATCTCAAACATCAAGACCGGCTATGTCTACCCGTTTACGACGAACAGGGAGCACACGATGATCCCTGAGGTATTCGAGTTCAACGAGACTAACGGCATCTTCCTTGGCCTCTTCCTTGCCGAGGGCAACGACGACCTCAAGAGCGGCTACGTTCAGATCACGAACAACAACGAGACAATTCGTGAGTTTGTGAAGGAGTGGTTTGATGATCACGGTATCTCCTCTAATGAAGACGTGAAGCTCAACCACATTGGCGGCGTCTCATCCTCTGTTCGCGGCTTCTCAACTGTTCTCGCGAAGTTCCTCGACCTGTTCGTAGGTCACGGAGCAGAGTCCAAGAGGGTTCCTGCGGAGGCATTCACGGCATCCCAGGAGTTTATCGTGGGCCTCCTCAATGGCTACTTCTCCGGTGACGGAACTGTCAGCGCAAACTCTGTGGACGCAACATCTGCGTCTGCTGAGCTCATTGACGGTATCAGTATGCTGTGTACACGCATCGGCATCTTCGGCAATGTCTCTCATACGCAGGCGATCTCAAACAACCTTGGAACAACCGACATCAAGCCCTCTCACAGGCTTGCGATTCGCGCCCAGTGGGCAACCCTCTTCCAGACTAAGGTTCCGCTAATTGACGAGGTGAAGAATGAGAAGCTCGCAGCCCTCGTCGCTTCGTTGGCGCATCGCAACTTCACCTTTCAAAATGACGTGGTCCTTGATGAAATCACCGAGATTGAGGTTCTCGATGCGGCGGCCCATCCCCACGTCTACGACCTGACGGTCCCGAGCACCTTCAACTTCGGTCTCGCTAACGGTCTCCATGTCCGCGATACGGCTGACACGGGATATATCCAGCGTCAGCTGGTGAAGGCGATGGAGGACCTCGTCATCCAGTTTGACGGCAGCGTCCGTGACGCTCGCAGCAATGTTCTACAGTTCCACTATGGCGAGGACGGCGCCAACTCAACAAAGATTGAGAACCAGAACATCGGCCTCTCTAAGCTGACGGATGGCGACATCCTCTCACAGTATTCTGCACAGGGTGCCGACGTTACTGGCGTCTTCGTAGAGGGAACAGTAATCGCCCCCGAGGAGACGGCTGCCCTGGACGAGTTCTCCCGCCAGGTTCTCCAGGACCGCAAGATGATTGTAGAGGAGGTTCATCGCAACAAGGACGATACGGGCACATTCGCCAGTGTCAATCTGGAGCGCCTCATTCTGAACACAAGCGTCAAGTTCCAGCTCAAGAAGGATGAGCCGACTGACCTGCTCCCTGGCTATGTGATTGACGGAATCAAGAAGCTTATCCACAGAACGCAGGCCTACAACCCTCTCTGGGCGGCCATGCTCCGCTTCTATCTCGCCCCGCACAAGATTATCATCAAGCAGCGCTTCACGAAGGTCGCATTTGATACGCTACTAGAGCTCATTGTTCTCCGTAACTGGCAGGCGTGGGCGCAGCCTGGTGAGCAGGTGGGCATCATTGCGGCCCAGAGTATCGGTGAGCCGTCGACACAGATGACCTTAAATTCGACAGACTGGGATACCCGCATCATGATTGCGAAAAATGGAAAGATCATCACTCCGCAAATTGGCGAATTCATAGATAACTATTACGAAAACACTGAGTCCGACAAGGTACAGCGTCTTCCCAATGACCAGATTTACATTGAGTTGAACGACGGCAATGATTGGAAGGCAATCTCATGCGATGAGATGGGTAAGATGATGTGGACTAAGCTAGAGGCCATTACTCGTCACCCTGTTGTAAATGAGGATGGCTCTGATACAATCTTAGAAGTGACTCTTCAGAGTGGCCGAACCGTCAAGGCGACCAAGGCAAAATCATTCTTGACGTGTAAGGATGGTCGTATCCATGATACGAATGGCTCTGACCTGAAGATTGGAGACAAGATTCCGATCGCCAACACTCTTGTGATTGACCAGATTGGTGTGATCAAGACAGTCTCACTCCGCGAAGTACTGCCCGCAACAGAGTGGATGTATGGGACGGATGTAGACAAGGCATTGAAGACTCTAGAAGGCGGTGATCGCCATTGGTTCCAAAAGAACCAGGGAACACTCTTCACCGTTCCTTATTCGCGCAGCGATGCGTTCCGCGAGGCATTTGTCGATGGTAAGAACACGAATACAATTAAGCCAGGCTTCGTGTATCCGAAGAGGACTCGCACAGATGTCTCTCAGATCCCCGAAGACATTGCTCTCACAAAGGAGTTCGGGTTCTTTGCCGGTGCCTATCTTGCGGAGGGAATGGCAAACACCACCCAAGTCTGTATTACAAATAATGAGGCAGCCTATCTTGAGAAGGTGAAAGTGTTAATGGATGAGTGGAATGTTGGCACACACCTTATTAAAGAAGAGAGGAACTGTGAGAAAACTGGTATTAAGGGTACCACGTCCAGTCTTATCGTCCACTCCACCCTTCTCGCAAAGATGATGCAGCACTTCTTTGGCCGCATTTCAAGCGAGAAGACACTGCCTGACTGGACGTTCCAGGCACCGGATGAATTTGTTGCCGGTCTTCTAGACGGTTATATCTCAGGTGATGGAACCGTCTCAAAAAAGTCAGGTCTTATCTCAGCAACCTCAGTATCGAAGGAGCTTCTACAGCGTCTATCCACTCTTCTAACGAGATATGGTATCTTTGCGACGATGACAACGCGTATGCCAGATGTCGGCGTCTTCCAGTCTGTAAGACGTAATTATACGCTTCATATTCCTGCGAAGTACAGCCGTGTCTTCTCAAAAGTGTTCGTCTTGTCTAGTTCGCATAAGCAGGACACGTTGGATATTCATTTCAAAACCGGTCACCACGGTCTTCGCGCATCTTCCACTGAATCGTTTGAAGACATCATCTGCGACACGGTGAAGGATATCAAGGAGGTAAGGCCTATTAAGTTCTGGGTCTACGATTTGACGGTTGAAAAGACTCGTAACTTTATGACGGACACATGTATCGCGCTGAAGGACACCTTCCACTTGGCAGGTGTGGCGGCGAAGTCCAATGTGACCCGAGGTGTTCCTCGTCTGAAGGAGCTTCTCAAGGTGACGAAGTCACCGAAGGCGATTTCGCTGACGGTCTATCTGAAGCCCGAGTTCCGTGACGACAAGGAGAAGGCGCGCGAGGTCTGCCAGGACCTGGAGCTGACGCTTCTCAAGGACGTCACCACTCGCGCCGCAATCTACTACGATCCCCGCGACGACACTACGATTACGGACGAGGGAGACAAGGACCTCATCACCTTCTACAAGGCATTTGAGAAGAGCACGGCGGTGGAGGAGGAAGGCACCGAGGCAGCAGAGGCCGAGGAGCAGTGGAGCCGCTGGATGCTGCGCATTGAGTTGGACCGTGAGCGCCTCTTTGCCAAGAACATCTCCATGGAGGACATTGCGTTCGTCCTCCGCCAGCGGTTCGACGATGAGATTCACCTGATTTACAGCGATTTCAACAGCCCTCGCCTGATTATGCGCATCCGCCTCCCTGCGATTGCGAAGTCTGGCCTGGACGATCTGGCGAATCTGAAGAAGTTCGTCAACCGCATTCTGAATGGCATTGTTATCCGCGGCGTGACGGGCATCAAGTCTGTCAAGTTCCGCGAGGACAAGGACCTGCTTGAGTATAAGGACGGAAAGTATGAGAAGGTCACGCAGTATGTCCTGGACACGGACGGCACGAACTACCAGGCGGTCATGAGCCACCCGATGGTGGATGGCAGGAGGCTGGTATCGTCCCACGTGCACGACATCTTTGAGAATCTCGGCATTGAGGCGACTCGTGCAGTCCTGCTGAATGAGATTATCATGCTCTTTGAGGCTGCGGGTGCAGACGTGAACTTCCGTCACCCTGGTCTCCTCTGCGACGTGATGACCCGCGCAGGCAAGCTGATGTCTGCCGACCGCTATGGCATCAACAAGAATGACATCGGTCCTCTTGCGAAGGCGAGCTTTGAGGAGACAGAGAAGATTCTGCTGCGCGCGGCCGTCTTCGGCGAGGTTGACCCGATCACGGGCGTCTCTGCGAATATCATGACGGGCCAAGTAATCCGCGGTGGCACGGCCTTCAGCCAGCTCCTCTTGGACGAGTCGGCACTGATGCGGCTCCAGGAGAATCTGCCACCTGTGCCGACTCTGGAGGAAGAGGAGGAGGGGCCGACCGATGAGCAGGTGGAGGATGAGCTCTATGAGGATGCTGGTGACATGTGCTCTAAGACGAGGCTGCGCATGAATATCACCATGCCGACAGAGGCGGTGCTGGTGAATGAGCCTGATGTGGACATGGTTCTGCTGGAGGACTAATAAAGAAAGGGCTAAACCCCAAAAACAGACTATAAGTATGGAAACCGATGAACAAAAACCCCCGTGGAAATGCGTAGGTTTTTTTTCAAATACGAACAAACTACAACCAGATGGCTATGGTCCCTGGCCACCCGAGGCCCTTGAGCGAGATCCTGACCTCCAGAGATGGAAGAGTCAGATTGCAGTCTATGAAAAAGCGCATATCTGGGAACTCGCGAAGAAGATGGCGAATCCATACGAATGTATTTACACACAGGACGACTCGCATTTTCACCCCTCAATCTGTATGTATAAGCCGCTTAGCCGCAGTTTCTACAAGATGATTGAAGTCCTCTCCGTCCTCCAGTTCTTTGAGCGCATTCCCAAGACAACTCACAAGCTCCGCACGGCACATGTGGCGGAGGGTCCAGGCGGCTTCATCGAGGCGTTCTTTGAACGAGCCGAAAAGCACAAGAAGATTATTACTGCGACGACTGCGATGACTCTGAAGCCGACCGACAGTCAGACACCAGGGTGGCGCAGGGCTACCGGTTTCTTACAGAAACACCGAGAGATAACGCTTCATTATGGGACTGACGGAACGGGCGATATGTATAAGAAAGAGAACCAGGAGTCTTTCATTCGAACCTGCAAACCAGGCGTTCACATTTTCACCGCGGATGGTGGCTTTGACTTCTCGACCGACTATCTTCTCCAAGAGAAAAGCATCTATCACCTTCTTATCTGCTCGTCTCTCATTGGTCTTCAGTGTCTTCTACCAGGCGGCTCATTTGTCTTGAAGTTTTTTGATATTTATGCGAAACCCACACAGATTCTCATTTCTCTCATTCGCTCCTGTTTTCAGGGCTGGGTTCTCTACAAGCCTGCCACGAGTCGGCCATGTAATTCTGAGCGCTATCTTCTCTGTCGCGGATATCGTGGCCCTCAAGAAGATGTGATTCGCACCCTTACAGAGATGGAATCACAGAGCGCGAAGGGTCTATATCCGATGGTGACCGCAAAAGAGCTTGAAAATAAGGACCTGTTTGAAGCAAATATAGAGCAAATTGTGAAGCTACAGAAGACTGCGCTCTCAGATGCTGATATATATATAAAGAATCCGACTCAATGGAAAAGCGACTTTCGTTCCCATTTTCAGCGGAGTGTAGATTGGTGCACAACATTTCAGATGCCGGCTCTTCAGCGTCAGCCAATTACTATTGCTGTTGAAGCTGTGGCTTCACAAATGTCTGCACGAGCCGCTGCCCTACAATCACGGAGGCTTGGTGCTGAGACAGGTCTCCATTTGCCATCCGATCCAGCATCGCAAGCATTGTCTGCAGACTGTTCTTGTGATAGTCTTCCGCCCCAGTCACAGCCTCAAACAGCTTCGGATAGTCGCGTGCAAACTCAGGTAGACGCTCCGTAATGGCCTCGACGGTCAGACCATCGGCCTTATAGGCCTCGCACCGCTTCACCATCGCGCGCACATAGTCCGCCCTCTCCTTGGCGGAGAAGGTGTGTTGTCTGGTTGCAGCCTCCGCCGCCGCCGCCTGAACACTCTCCGGGTTTAGCTGGTCCATCTGAAGGAGTCTTACTTTTTATCATTATAAAAAACCCGCGATAACGTCGTGACTCTAATTTAAGGAAGCAATTGCTTCCTTAAATTAAAAGTCCTGCGACTATAAGAGTGATAGAATGGGAGCTGTAAACTCATATCTTTTGTTAGGACATGGTGCTGAAGATCCAATAAATTTTAATAGTCGCAAGAAGATTCCTAAAGGGGTTACATTGGTTACTCTTGCACAATGTGCCGAACTATCATATGATGAAGAAGTGTGTTCTATGGTTGAAGCCTTTACAAAGCCCAAAAATAAAAAGATTTTTGATGACCCTATTTCACATAAAGGGATATTGTTAGGATTCTAAATGGTAAAGATATTCATATTTATACAGGTGAACAATTATACCCATCTCTTACAATACAAATGTTTCTTGACTGGCCCACAGATAAAAATACAAAATTTATGAAGAGTGGAACTTATAAATTTCCTCTAAATGCGGATCTATTTCAAATGGGCGAAGGTTCCACATTTTGTGAAAAAATATTCAAGTTTCTCCCAGCATATACGGGCCGCTTTAGTAAAAAATTCCCAGAGGAATATAATTCAAAACTCATTTTTGATGAAAGCCTTATGCCAACAGTGGCAGATGTCGATAAGATTGTGACAACTAACCCAGACGTTTTGAAAAAACAGTTATTGATAAACGTAGATGATATCTTTACAAAGTGTGGCGCAGGTGTTTATTATTTTATAGTCTGTCGTGAAATAACCTCATTAACCTCACCCCAGACATACGTTGATAATATATTAACTAATGAATCTGAAGAACGTTATAAACCATATTACGGAAGAAACTGGATACAGCATATACCAGCTATTATTCCGTTATTAAACGAAAATATATCAACGGCAAATCCTACATTTAAACGCACTACTATAAAATTACGAAATAAATATATAAATTTACATGGAAGAATTAACAGGATAAGACGGAATTCTATAAGACAACAGCGCGCTGGTAAACGGCGAACTCGAAAAATACGCACATAACGGTACCGTCGTGACTAAAAATTAAGGAAGTCACAACTTCCTTAATTTTTATGTCATACGACAGATTAACCGATTAATCTTAAAATTAAGGAAGCTCTTTGAGCTTCCTTAATTTTAAGTTAATAT
>Ga0136642_1000526_pt1 | contig 19708 bp, 16 predicted proteins | sample LowCatLa1302831Y_FD_115313 | JGI IMG/M metagenome (GOLD analysis project Ga0136642, IMG submission 115313) | Freshwater microbial communities from Lower Cathedral Lake, Yosemite National Park, California, USA - 13028-31Y | ecosystem: Environmental > Aquatic > Freshwater > Lake ... | reverse complement strand
TCGACAGCGTAAACGCCCGCTACGGCAACCTCGTCGCCATTGTCGCTGGTGACTACCTCATGGCTCGCTCGGCCGGTATCGCCGCTGACCTGGGAACTCGAGTGGCGAGTTTGCTCGCGCACACGCTCGCCGCCCTTACGCGCGGTCAGGTCTCGGAGATTCGCACCGCCTTTTCGACTGAACGCACCGAGGCTGATTACTACGAAGCGATCGAGGGTAAGACCGCTTCGCTCATGGCCTCCGCCTGTCGAGTGGGTGCAATAACCGCCCAACGCCCGGAGTCTGAGGTGGAAGCCCTCACGACCTTTGGGCGTTGCTTCGGGATGATCTACCAACTGCGTGACGACATCATGGACATGACCGCGGTCGACGGTCAACTCGGTAAACCAGCCGGTCAGGACCTGCAAGAGGGCATCTACAACCTTCCCGCGCTCTTCGCCCTCGCCGACCCCGAGAAGGGTGCCGAACTAAAAGCACTCCTCGGAGCGCCCCTCGACGACGAAACTCGCGAACGAGCTCGCCAGCTGGTGGTTTCGAGTTCGGGAATCGAACAAACGATCGCGGCCGCGCAGCAGTACCTGCGCCAGGCGGAAGTAGCCCTTTCGGAACTACCTGATGAAGAGCTTCGCGCGGGCTTTAGTGCGCTGATTGGCTCACTGTTGCAAGACCTGCCCGCGTACTAATCGCGAATCGGTTTTTGGGTCGCGAAAGCGATGACTCGATTAGCGGTGGTCACGATGTCACCGACCGGCCCCCAGCGAACAGCCGCTGAACCAACTAGCCCGATTAGCCCTTTCTGCGCCCCTGCTCGTACGCGAAGCGATTGAGTTGCGAAGCTCTAGGCGAGTTCGCTTTCGACTGTGTCCCCGTGGCTTACCGCTGGATTGGAGTAAAACTGGGCCTTACCCACCCGCGATGAAATGAAGCTCAGCACCAACCCAAAGAGGGCGAAGCCAAAGCCGAAGCTCAACTCCACGCCATTAAGAGCATTCGTGGCTAGTTCGTAAATGATTATGAAGGCCATAAATGCAGCTCCGAAGCCCGGCAGTACGCCTCCCAAGATGAAGTTCTTAGTGCTCGAAGTGATCGAATGGCGATAACACCAAATGGCCGTCACGGCCGTTAGGAGATAAAACATGGCGGCCATCAGACCCAGGGTGCTCACCACGTCGCTGAGCGCCGTGCCGATGGAACCAACCAAGGTCGACCCCCATAGGAAGACAATGTTCATGAGCCCCACCAACACTGTGGCGTTCATTGGGGTGCGGTACTTCTTATTCACCTGGCTAAACCAACTCGGAAAGACTCGGTCTCGGCCCATGGCGTAAGAAATGCGCGATGCGCTGACGATGGCTGCCTGCAGGGAGGCCAGGGTCCCCCCCAAGACGGCAACAATCATCACATTTTTCCAGAATCCTCCCCCGATGCGGTCACCGACGAAGGCCAAGATGTTGCCCGCGTGGGCTTGAATAGCGGCGTTCGACGCGACCCCCTGAAGAGCGAGTACCCCAACGGAGTAAACAACAAAAAGCAGAATTACGCTCGTCAGGGCGGCGTTTCCAGCCCGGCTGCCCTTTACCTCTTCACCCATGTACGCCGCGGTGTCCCATCCGGAGTACAAGAAGATTGAAATCAATATTCCCGCAATCAGAGCGTGGAACCCACCGGCCCCGCTCAGCGTGAACCACGAAGCTGAAATCTTGACAGCGTGTTGCAAGTGGTTCGTATAGATCAAGAACACCGCAGCCACAGAGAACCCCGCCAACGCAACGTATTCAAAGATTGCCCAGCCCCACTGAAAGCGTGCCGACGCCTTCGCCCCGACAGCGGCAACGAAAAGCACGAGTAGGTCAAGGGCAGTTCCTACGGCCGCCGTGTCGTAGCGATTATTGGCGGCCGCGTTTGAGAAAAAGCTCAATGTATAAGACCCCAAAATTGGGGTCAGGCTCACGGTGCCGATGGTGTAGTACATCAACATGATCCAACCCGAGAAGAATCCGGCGTGGGGGTTAATTACTCGACCAACCCAGGAGTACGTGGCGCCGGCACTCGGTTGCCAGGCGTTAAGGCGCTGGTAACCAATGGCGATACCAATCATTGGAATGAAACAAATTACAATCGGCAAGAAGCCCGCGTACATAACGGCCACCATGATCGCAGCCAGGCCCGCGGCGATACTTTGGGTTGGCCCAGAACTAGCCATGGCAATAATCACCGTGTCGGCGACCCCCAAGGCATCGGCCTTCAACGTGTGCGGTGACTTGCCAGCAGGTTCAGTCATTTCAATCCCCCTTGTGTACCCTTGACCACTCTCGCAGGAGTGCTCGCGCGTGATGACCATGCTACACTTCTTATGTCATTATGTTGACTTTAGGAGAACCATGACTGAGACCTACCTGCACCCCGAGCGTTACGCGAAATCGGCGGCCTTATACAAAAAAGCTCTCGAGTTCATCCCAGGCGGCGTGAACTCCACCGCCCGCGCGGCCTTCTCCGGGTGGCAGCCCCACCCAATTTTCGCTGACCACGGTGCCGGTTCGCACCTCTTTGATGCCGATGGCAACGAATACATTGACTACCTATTGGGTCTGGGACCCGCGATTTTGGGGCACCGCCCCCCATCGGTAACTGACGCGGTCACCCAACGTATTCATGAAAAAGGCACCGTCTTTGCGATGGCCACCGCGTTAGAAATTGATCTAGCGCAAGCGGTGGCGGCGGCGATACCTTCAGTTGAGACCGTGCGTATTTTGAACACCGGTACCGAAGGCGTTCTCTACGCACTGCGTCTCGCTCGAGTATTCACCGGCCGAAAGAAAGTTGTTCGCTTTGAAGGGCAGTACCACGGATTTTCCGACGGCATCTACTGGTCGAAGCACCCTGACTTACAACAGGCCGGTACTGACGCGCACCCCATTGCTCTACCGCAGGGTCCCGGAGTTCCCGCCGAGTTTGGGGAATCGCTCATTATCGCGCAGTGGAACGATCTGGACGCTATCGAAGAAATCTTTAAGACGCACGGTGACGATATTGCCTGCATCATCACCGAACCAATAATGTGCAACACCGGTTGCATATTGCCCGAGCCCGGATACCTCGAAGGTCTACGGGAAATAACTACGCGCTACGGTGCTGTACTGATCTTCGACGAAGTCATTACCGGATTTCGTATTGCCCTCGGTGGTGCGCAGGCCAAGCTTGGCGTCACTCCAGACCTAACGGTCATGGCCAAGGGCCTCGGTGGTGGATTCCCCGTTGCCGCTTTGGGCGGTCGGCGCGACATCATGGATCTCGCCACCCACGGCAAAGTCTCCATCGCGGGAACATACTCGGGTAACGCCATTGCCGTCTCTGCCGGCGTTGAGTCCATGCGTTATTTGAAAGAAGAGGCCGACTACGAAGAGCTCTATCGCCTGTCGGACAAGCTTCGCGAAGGTTTAAGCAAGTTGATAACTGAGAAGGGAATTCAGGGCTACGTGGTAGGCCTCGGTCCGGTGTATCAGGTCTGGTTTGCTGATGCGCCCATTCGCAATTACCGTGACGCCGCTCGCCATGCCCGTGAGGACCTATTTCGAATTTGGTGGGAAGAGATGCTCGATCGTGGCATCTTGTTCCACCCCGGCCACTTCGAGAATCTCTTCTTGTCCTTCGCCCACACCGAAAAGGACATCGACGAGACGTTGGCCGCCGCTAGCGAGGCTTTGGATGCGCTCGTGGTTCGGTCACGTGACCTTATTCGATAAAGTCACCATTTAACAATGGAAACAACACGGAGCATTCTGGCAATCGACCTGGGGACCTCTCGGGTCAAAGTAGCCCTCATAAGTGAATCGCTCGATACCGTGGCTTCCACCTCGGAGTCCTACCCAACCTTCACTGCTGAGCCTGACCAAGCTGAGCAGCGCGTTGACCAGTGGCTGGTGGCTATTCGTACTGCCACTTCGCGCTTAACCACGGAGCACCCCAGTGTTCCGATTTTGGCTGTGACTCTCACTGCGCAGATGCCAACTCTGGTGGCACTCGACAGTGACCACAACGTCATTGGAAACGCAATCACTTGGCAAGACTCTCGGGCCGACTCCCTTGTTGATGAATTGCTTACCACCGAGCAGAAATTTACCGTCAGTCACGTGGCGGGAACCCCCATCGATGGTCGATACATAATCCCCATGCACCGGCTGCGCCTGTCTAGCGCCGATTACAAACCCACGGTTCTGCTTTCGGCGAAAGATTATCTTTTTTACATATTGACTGGCGAGTTCGTCACCGACCCCTCCACCGCATCCGGGTTTGGAAACTACGATCTCGTTGGCGAAAATTGGAACTCTGATCTCACCTCACTGTGGGGCATTTCTCCCTCCTTGCTGCCCGAGATTCGTCCTTCTCATTACGCCCTACCCCTACTCGAAACTGGTACGGCACTTGTGCCGGGGTTAACTACGGGCACACCGGTCTACCTTGGGGCAGCCGACTCGGTCTGCGCTCATCACTTCGTTGAGCGCCACTTCACCACGGCGATTTCAATCATTGATGGATCTTCAACAGTAATCATGGCGTCGAGTGTTCCTGGGCTTGACTTCCAGGGGCAAGTTCTGCGTTCCCCGCTGGTCAACGCCAGCCAAGTAGGTATCGAAATGGACCTACTCGCGAGTGGGTCTTCCATTGCTTGGTTAGCCGAGCTCCTAGCGCTAAGCCCCAGCGAACTCGAAGAGCTGGCGCTCGCACACGCAGACATGGCTAGTGCCTCGACTCTGCTGTATCCGTATTTGGCGGGTGGCGAACAGGGTGCCCTATGGCGGACTGACCTGTCCGGCAGTATTCAGGCCATTTCTCTCTCGACCAGTCGAAATGACCTCGCCCTGGCAGTTTTCGAGGGGATTGCCTTCGAGACGTTGCGATGCCTGCGCTTGCTACAAAACTCTTCTACCCCTCCCACCGTTGTAGCGCTCACCGGTCGAAACAGCCGAGGGTTAGGACCAGCCATTCTGTCGGCGCTGCTTGGCGCACCAGTCATTGCTATTGGTCAACAGAGCCCGTCACTCCTTGGCGCGGCGCTGATTGCTCTTGACGGCCTTGGCGTCGGTGCCAAAATTAGTGGCTCGGCCATCGGCAGCGACGCGCTCCCGAACCTTGACTCGCGCTACACCAGTGGGTTGGCCGAAAAAGCCGAACGTTATTTTCAGAATTCACCCGCCTCATGAACATCATCGCCGCAGCCCCGGGCGAAGACTTCGCCCATCTCTCGAGCGCATTCATCATTGAGCGCGTCAAAAAGAACCCGAACTTAACTCTTACTACCCCCACCGGTAGTACCCCGATTTCCACTTACGCGAGACTTTGCCAAGAAGCGCGAGATGGGAATTTTAATTTGGATGACGCCACCGTATTTATGCTCGACGAATACACCGATTTACCGACATATCCCGATGGTAGTTTTCAATCATTTTTGCGGACCCATCTCGGTGATTTAGTTTTCAATAACCGAACTACGGTTCACACTCTCGAACCTGATTCAGATCCTTCACAATGCTTACACTATGACTCACTACTTAACTCCGTCGGCGGTCTCGACTTAGCAATTGTTGGGGTTGGTCGAAATGGGCACATCGGATTCAACGAGCCGGGCACTTCGCCACAATCGAACACCCACATTATTGAACTCAGCGCGGACACTCTCGAAGCAAATTTCAAAGGCATCCAACCTTCCCTGCGGCCTCGTCACGCCATTACCATCGGCATCGCCGATTTGATTGCCGCCAAGTCAGTCTTAATGTTGGTGGCCGGAGACAAGCAACAGGTAGTTAACCAATTGCTTCAAGGAACCGTGATCCCGGAAGTTCCTGCAACATATCTTCTCGGCCACCCAGATTTCACCTTGGTTGTCGAACAGACGCTCCTCGACTAGTTACAGAGTGACCGGGTCGGCGCTCAGCGAAGAGTGCAGGCGGAAAGCGAATCGGCCCGGTACAAAAGTCATTTGAAAGCTGTCGAAAGGGGTCCCCGAAGAGGTCATCGCGACTCCCGTAACCTCGATAATAAAACTGCCAGGGCTAAGCCCGAGGTCCTTCGCTTCACTGGTTCCAGCGGGTCGGGCAATTAGGGTTTGCTCTTCTACCGATTCGGTTAATCCGTATTGGGTAGTAAGAATTGTGTACAGAGATTCTTCTCCCGCCTTGAAGTGGGCATCCAAATCTGGGGCCAAGATCGAGGGAATGGTCGCTACTTCACGCAAGGCTGGTTCGCCGTCAAAGTGCCGAACCCGAATTAATTCCCAAATCTCAGTTCCTTCCGGAATGGAAAGAAGCACTGCTTCATTTTCACTAGCTTTTCGCTTTTTCAGCGAAACGAGTTGGGTTTGCAGATTTACCCCTTGAAGCGCCAGAGTGTCGCGGAGCCCCCCAATAATTGTGGACTGAGTTTGAATACGCGCGGAGCGTAGAAAGGTTCCCTTACCCTGAACTCGATGCAAGGTACCCGCAGCGACTAACTCGGACATGGCACGGCGTACCGTCATCAAACTTACGCCAGTCATACCGGCGATTTCTATCTCGCTGGGTAGTCGATCTCCCGGTTGCAGATGGCGCTCGGCAATGAGGGTCCGAACGAAGTCAATGGTTTTCTCATACAGCGTGATAGTCACTCCTCAAATCCATTGCTTTCACCACACCACTTCACTCACTTGATACACGAGAGTACCAACAACCATCACGATTAACCACGATTACTTCACCCAGTCTCTCAGCGCCTATTCTCAAGCGCTCCGGAGAGTCCTCGGACTCTCCGATGCGGTATTCACTCGGACCAATCGGTACCAACTGTGATTCGCTATGCGAGGCTTCGATTCCGTCTCCTGGCGCTAAGAACAGTTTCCCCAGTCGACTGTAAATTCGAAACTCTGGGTACCAGGGAGAGTAGCTACGGTAATGGCCGCACAAAGGATCGGTTGGTGAGGGGGCGCTCCCCTCTCCGAATACTCGCGGGCCGTGGTGCCACTGTGGTGATGGTCCCTCCACGAAGTCAAGGTGAAACCGGCGCAAATCTGGGTGATTCGTGATGTGCCGTCCATTTTGTAATTGGAAAATATCCCCAGAGCGACCGTGGTAACGAACTACGCAGTAGTCCGAAGTTTGGGCGAAATTAATAACACCCCCCTCGAAGTCGGTGAAATCACCCAGTGCCCCCTCGGGGAGTTCCCTGACTTGGGTATTAAAGGTGAGCGATAGTGGCTTTCGATTCTCAATCTGCACTCGTAACTGAGCTAATAAGGCGCGCGCGAGCAGGTGCGAAGCCAATGAGTTTCCGTTGGCGTTGGTCAGGACGCTCACTCCCACCTGTAGGTTGCAATCCACCAACATGAAGGTTGAGTATCCCACCATGCCTCCGCCGTGACTGACGCAGGTGTGTCCATCGATGAGCTCGACGTTGATTCCATACCCGTACCGACTGCTCTCGACAGGGGCCATTCCTTCCAGTAGGTAAATCGGCTCCCCACTCGGTGCTAGATCTCCAATGGCCTGAGAGAAGAGACCCGCCGTGAGCGGGCCACTCATGTTTTCACCCAAGCTGGCATTGATGATTGCCGTCATCAGAGCCGCCATGTCCGCACCACTAGCTACAACGTTGCCCGTTGACGATTCGAGTTCGAACCATACTGCGGGCTCTAATGGATCTTCTGGCGCCCACGGCCGGTCAGGATTTGCCGTCCAATATCCTTTTGCTAATAGCGGGCGATCGGCGTGGCGAACCTCACCTAATGCGCTCACCATGCCCAGTCCTGGAAGCCAGCGATCATTCACTATTTTCGAACAACGCTGGCCAGAGGTGGTTCGAACAATCTCCCCCAAGAGGAGGTAGCCCACATTCGAATACCGAAAGGTATTTTCACCTCGACGGGGGGCGAAAGATCGTGAGTTAAAGACCTCCGCTGCGTCGTCGGGTAGTGCGTCCGAGCCCAGAGCAAAGCCCGCCGTATGGTTCAGCAGTTCTCGCAACGTCACCGTAGTTGCGTCGAACTCGAACTCCAACCAAGGTAAGAGCTCGTGCAGCGTGAGATCGAGCCGCAAAGTTCCATCGTTGACCATTTCAAGAACTACCAAAGCCGTGAAGAACTTGCTAAGAGAGCCAATCTCGAAGAGTTTCTCGTTGGTCATCGCGATGCCCCGCTCGCGATCGCAATAGCCAAACGACTGTTCGCAAAGTACCCCTTCAGAGTCGGCAAATGTAATCACGCCGCCTGGCACCGGGTAGTACTTCATCGCACCTTCTACTAGGTGCGAGTTGCTCGTAAGAACCTCTCGAGCCGCTGCCAATCGCTGTTCACGACTCGAGACGCTCGAACTCACGCGAGTAAATCCTCAATGGCACTAGCCAATATGTCAACTGTCGAAACAACTTCAGGAATTGAGACCCACTCGTAGGGTGAGTGAAAGTTTCCGCCTAACGGTCCGAGCATTACCGTTGGGGTGCCGACCTCTTGCATCAAGGCTGCATCGGTCCAAGCGTTAAGACCAACCTCTTCGAGAGGGTGACCAAGGTGCTGTGTTGCGGCTCGATGAAGGCTGGCCAGTAATGGCTCGGCGCCCTCGCTCATGAACGGGCTCCGATTGAGGCGCACCGTGACCTCTCCGCGCATCCCAGGCAGTACCCCCTCAACCTCACGAAGGATCCCCTCGATCTCGCGGACACGATCATCGAGTGTTTCTCCAGGCTGCGTACCAATTTCAATTCCTAAGGTGGCGATGCTCGGATAAGTGGCGTAGTCTGTGCCACCTTGAATCGTGCCGGTGTGAAAGACCGTCTGGCCGTTTCTTGGTGCGGGTGAAATTTTGAAATTCTTGATGTCGTGAGCGTGCATTCGAGTAATCACCTCAGAAAGCCCGACGATGGCGTCCACGCCTTGGTCGGGCGTTGAACCGTGTGCAGCCTTACCGTGGACAACTACGTCAATCCAACCGAACCCCTGGTGCTCAACAACTACTTTGGGGAGGGCGTCGGCTTCAATCACAATCGCGAAGTCGTACTTTTTGGTTTTTACGAGATGTTCCGACCCGATAGACACACCCTCCTCATCGGCCACGAGCGCAATGGTCACATCGCCTCGCAGGGCGGGCGCTTTTGTGGCCAAATGACGAAGCACTAGTAAGGCAATGGCGCAGCACCCCTTATCATCTCCGGAACCGAGTCCAAAGAGCCGGTCTCCATCGAGTTTTGGCACCAGAGCGTCATCCGGCCAGCCCGCGTAACCAACGGTGTCAGCGTGAGCGTTCAAACAAATCGATGGACCGCCACCGGTGCCGCGCAGGGTGGCAAGAAAATTCATTCGGCCAGGGGCGATTTCTTGCACTTCGATCTCTACCGGTACTCCTTCGAGCCACTGAGTGAAATAGGCGGTGACCTCGGCCTCACCCGCGCCACCCTCCACTAACCAGGGAGTGACCGAATCGATACGAACTAAGTCACTAATCATTTCAATGACTTCTTCGGGGCTGACAATACTCATGGGGGTCCTTTGCTTACTTGACTTCGTCGGTAAAGTGACATGCGGCGCTGTGGTCACGGCGGGGGATTTCACCCTTTTTAATCACATGAAGCCTAGGGTCTTCACTACGACACGATTCCGGTTTTCCTAGTTCAACGTATTTAGGACAGCGCGGGTGGAACCGGCACCCCGGGGGGACGGCTGCGGCCGAGGGAGCTTCGCCCTTGAGCACCACCGCAGCCGCACTGATTGTGGTGTCACCATCTTGCGATGCGTTGAGCAGAGCCTGCGTGTACGGGTGGGCCGGGTTTTTGACCACAACTTCCGAGGGTCCCGTTTCGACAATCCTTCCCAGATACACAACCGCAATTCGATCGGCCACCACCCAAGCAGTCGCCAAGTCATGGGTTATAAACAGATACGAAACCCCGAGTCGGTCACGCAAATCCATCATGAGGCGTAAAATTCCCGCCCGGGCCGAAACGTCCAACATCGAAACTGGCTCATCCGCCACCACGAGTTCGGGGCTCAAGACCATTGCCGAAGCGATGGCCACACGTTGTCGTTGACCGCCCGATAATTCGTGAGGAAAGTTCTCCGAAAGTCGCTCGGGTGGATTTAGTTGCGCCATTCGTAGCGCATCAAAAACCATCTTGGTGCGCTCCCCAGCGGAGTTGCCAACTTTATGAATGAGAAGGGGTTCGGATACGGCCTCCATCACTGTTTGCCGCGGGTCAAGGGAACCAAACGGATCTTGGAAAATCATTTGAATTCGTTGCCGAGCACGTTGGAGTGCCCGTCCGCGGATTGTTGCGAGGTTCAGACCGCCGGAAATAATCTGGCCCGAAGTCGGTTTGATCAAACGCATAACCGCCATGGCGATTGTCGACTTTCCGCATCCTGACTCACCCACGAGAGCCAAGATTTCTCCCCGGACGATTTCGAATGACACACCGTCAACAGCACGTACGGTCCTCTTCTTGGACTGACGTCCGCCACTTTCAAAGCGAACTACGAGATCAGAAACGCTTAGTACGGCTTCGTTCGTCGGAATCACATCTTTCTCGCTCACGACGCACTCCGCACCGCTAAGTGGCAAGCCGCACTGTGGCCCGGGGTGATGGTTACCGTTAGTGGAGTTTGCGTTCGACAGATTTCCATCACCTCAGGGCAACGAGCGGCAAAGCGACATCCAGTAATTGGTTTTGACAGATCCGGCGGATTACCCGATAGACCTGGGGCCAAAATTCGCTCACCACTGAGGTCGGGGTGAGCCCCCATCAAAGCTTTGGTGTACGGATGCGCTGCGGTGACTGCGCCATTTTTGCGCCGCAAGACGGTGTCGGTAGGTCCCGACTCAACAATCACGCCGGCGTACATCACCACGATACGGTCACAGACCTTCTTGATGGCCGAAAGGTCGTGCGAAATCATCACCAGGCTCAGATTTTCTTGGCGTCGAAGTTCCCCCAAGAGCGCGAGTATCTGGGCCTGGCTAATCACGTCGAGTGCGGTCGTTGGTTCGTCGGCGATGAGCAGTGAGGGGCGGCACGCCAGTGACATTGCAATCATTGCGCGCTGGCGCATTCCGCCAGAAAACTCATGGGGATAGCTCTTGGCGCGACTGGGGGAGATTCCGACTAATTCAATAAGCTCCAGCACTCTCGCGTACGCCTCATCCTTGGAGGTTTCTGGCTCGTGAGTTTGGATTGCTTCGAGAATCTGCTTATCAATTCGGTGCACGGGGTTGAGAGCGTTCATCGCTCCTTGGAACACGAAGGCCACTGATTTCCATCGAAGATGATTCATCTCTTCTTCGCTACGCCCAATCAGCGACTCGCCATTTAAAACAATTTGTCCGTCGCTGATCGATGCGTTGGCGGGTAATAACGCCGGCACCGAAAGTCCTAGAGTCGTCTTTCCACAGCCCGATTCTCCAACAATTCCAACCGCCTCTCCCGTTTCGATTTCGAGCGATACGTGATCAACGGCGCGCACACGACCTTGACCGAGTCGGTAATCAACGGTGAGGTCACTAATACGAAGCACGCTCATCGGACACCTCGGCGAAGAGGATTCATTACTCGGTCGAGCGCGTGACCAATCAGTGAAAAGGCCAGCACCATAATCACGATGCCAACACCCGGAGTCAAGATGTACCACCACGCGCCAGAGCTCATGGCGCCAGAGTTAAACGCATTATGGAGCATTGTGCCCCACGAGACTTGGACGGGGTCGCCCAGTCCCAGGAAGGCCAAAGCCGCCTGGGCCAGAATCGACCCCGACAGAACTAACACCAGATTGGCAAAGATCAGCGGCGTAACATTGGGCAAGATGTGCTTACTCATGATTCGCCAGTCCCCCGCCCCCAGTGACCTAACCCGCATAACGAGTGGTCTCTCACGCAAAGACAGCACCTGTGAACGAATGATGCGCGCCGTCTGTGGCCAGCTGGTCAAACCAATCACCAGGCTAGTTATCAAGAGACTCTGACCAAAGAGTGCGGCTAGAACGATGATGAGGGGCAGAGTCGGCAACACCAAGAAGAAATCGGTGATTCGCATCAACACCGTGTCTCGCCAACCGGCGTAGTAGCCCGACACCAATCCGAGTCCGGCACCGAGCACCATGGCAATAACCGTGGCCGACACTCCGACGTAGAGGGAAATTCGGCCACCCAATAGAAATTGCCGAAACACGTCCTGTCCCAATTCGGTGGTTCCCATCCAGTGGCCCGCAGTTGGGGCGTGCAGGATTGAAGCTGAGGACGCCCCAAAGGACTGAGCGTCAAAGGGGAAAATTACGGGACCAAGAAAAATAGTGACGAGGATGCCGAGCAGGGTGAAGATGCCTACACGGCCCATCTTGTCGTCCCATACCTCTTGCCAGACTCCGGGCCGCTTTGTGCTCGGAGTTGTTTCGCCCTCATGGTCCAGTGGCGTGAGAAACTCATCGGTCATCAGTTTTTCCTCACTCGCGCGTCCAGAACTTGGTAGAGAATGTCACTAATGAAGTTGGTGGCAATGACGGCGATGGCGAACAACAAGAAGCACCCTTCGAGCACGGGGTAGTCACGCTGCTCAACCGAGTTATAGATAAGCAGACCCATGCCCGGCCACGAAAACACTGTTTCGACCTGGATAGCGCCGCCCAACACCATTCCAACGTAGAGAGCAGTAGCGGTAACGATCGGCAGCAACGCATTACGTAGGGCGTGGCGCCACACAATCACCCGCTTGGCTAAACCCTTCGCTCTCGCGGTAACCATGTAGTCATCCACCATCACGTCCACCATCGAGTTGCGGGTAATCAGCGAGAACTCTGCGGCGTTGACCAGCATCAAAGTGAGCGCCGGTAGGGCTAAATGCTTGGCCACATCATAAAAGTGACCTAGCCACCCCACCGAGAGTCCCGGTGTTTCAATGCCCGAAATTGGCAAAACGTGGGTCCACACTCCGGCCACAAAGATCAAAATCATGCCCGTGAAAAAGTCCGGCATGCTCCACAGCGTCAAACTGGTCACCGTAATAGAGGTATCGGTAAGGGAGTTGGCGCGGGAAGCTGCCTTCACTCCGAGCCAAATTCCAATGAAAATGGTTATAACCGTGGCCGTGCCAACCAACAGCACGGTGTTTCCAACAGCGGCACCGAGAACCGTCGTGACCGGTTTGCGAAAGGTGTAGGAGAATCCCAAGTCACCCCGCACCATATTCTTCAGATAAACGAAATACTGCGTTAAAAGACCGTGGTTCAATCCAAACAATTTAGTTAGCGATGCCTTGGCCGCAGCGTCGTAGTGACCTGATCGTGCAAGTAACTGCACGGGACTTCCCGGCAAAACGTGAAACAAAAGAAAGTTAAAAGAGACGGTAAGGAAGAGCGTTACGACCAGAGTAGAGATTTTCCTAGCAAAGTAGCGAGCGTTCACTTGGTCGGTCCGTAAAAATTAGCGCGTTAGCGAAATCACTTGGGCTTGACAGTCAAATAGTTCGACCGGGTGAAGTTGTAGACCACCCCGCCACGCGTTTCTTTCCAACCTTGCCACGTGTCCGTACGGTACGCCTGCAACTTACTCTGGTACCACATGACGCAATAGGCGGCATCCTCGTAGAACATTTTCTGTGCTTGGTGAACTAAGTTGACTCGCTCCGCTCGATTCATAGCGACCGCTTGTTGTGCGTACAACGCGTCGTAGGCGGGATTCGAGTAGAAGACGTCATTGTTTCCACCGATCTGACTCGTGAGATCAATACTGAGCAAATAATCCGGGTCGGGGTTGTTCGCGTCCCATCCCCAAATAAAGATGTCCCAGTCTGGAGCGGCGCTGTTGTAGACAATGTTGCCCAACGTTGTCGAATCCAGCGTCTCTAGAGTCAAGGAGATGCCTACGGCCTTGGCCGCCTTGACAAAAATTTGTCCCGCGAGAACGTCTTCGTCTGTGGTCTGGATCACGATAAGCCTGAAGTGAAGTGGTTTACCGTGTTTGTCCACTCGAATCCCATTGGAGCCAAGCTTGTAGCCCGCTTTGGCGAGCAACTTTTTTGCTTTCGCCGGATTGTTATCAAACTGCTGGTTTCGTGGAATCTTTTCTTGCCAGTCACCAAAAGAGGGTGGTAGCTGAACGCTTCCGGGCAGTCCGTGTCCCGCCAGGGCGAGGGCGACCAGTTGGGCTCGGTTGAGTGAATAGCTCAATGCTTGGCGAACCGTCTTGTCGAGCAAGAGGGGGTTGCCCTTCGAAGTCTTGGCCTTGGAAACGTTGAATCCAATGTGGTGAAAGGAGAAGGACTGCATCTCCGCGGCTTTAACTCCCGGTTTTGATTTGAGTCCATTCCATAAGACCGCTGGTACTTCAGTCAAGATATCGACTGAACCCGAGGCGAGACTTTGAGTCATAACGTCGGCGTTCGCGAATTCATTCCAAATGATTCCCGCGGCGTGGGGTGCCACGCCCCACCAACCAGCGTTGCGCACGACCTGCACATACTGACCGGTGGCCCACTTCTTGAATCGATAGGGTCCACTACCCACTGGCTTCGGGTTGGTATTGCTTTGGATTTGTGAGGAACTCATCGAACCCCAAATGTGTTGGGGGACAATAAACACCGCTAAGGCGGGATCAAAAGCTTGCGGCTTCTTGTAGGTGATGGCAACGGTGTGGGTATCGACGACTCGACTTGAGAGGTACTCCCCCAGACTCCACGCCGCTTGACCCAGATTGTTCTTTGCGGTGGTATCAAAGGTGAACTTTACATCGGCGGCGGTAACTGGTTTGCCGTCGTGCCAGGTGGCGTTAGGTCGCAGCTTGTAGGTGAAGGTCTTGCCGTCGGCACTCACCGTGTGGCTTTGCGCTAATCCAGCGCTGGACTTTAGATTGACGTCGTATTCCAGCAACGTGTCGTACATCAATGAAACAATCTCAAAGGACGCGGACGATGTGAAGGTAAAGGGGTTAAGCAGGTCCGGTGGTGTGGTCCAGCCAACTCGCAAGATTCGTTGCGCACTCGAAGTTGTCGCCCCGGCTGATTGCACCGGTCCCGACAGAGCGGCTATTCCTACGGCACCGGCCGAAGCTGCGCCAATCGCCAAAAACTGACGCCGAGAGATCCCCCGTGCCTGTAGCGCTTCAACTTTTTTGTTCATCAGTCCCCCCAAACTTGAATGCTGACCAAATCAACATCCATTCAGCCACCCTAGGTCATTATATTGACAGTATTTTTCCAAACAGGTAGCCTCTACTCAGTTACCGGGCCGTCGGGCCCTGGCCCTCACCGGGTCCGAACAGGGTACCGAGCGAAGGGAGCAGAGTGGCCAAGCCCCAATTCGATACTCCCGCACTCGTCCTCGACCTTGATCGGCTGGAGGCCAATATCGCCGAAATGGCACGGGCCTGCACCCAGGCGGGGGTTCGGCTTCGCCCTCACACCAAGACTCACAAGATGCCAGAGATTGCCAAGCTCCAAGTGGCGGCCGGGGCACAGGGAATTACCTGCGCCAAACTGGGTGAAGCCGAGGTAATGGCCAACGCAGGCATCGACGATATCTTGATCGCGTACCCAATCTGGGGTGACGAAAAACTCCGCCGTCTGGCACAACTCCGTGAGCGTGCTCGTGTCATCGTGAGCCTCGATTCAATAGAGGTGGCCGAAGGCCTCAGTCGCTTCAGTACAGATCACGATCCCCTTGAGATCTACTTCGAGATTGATACCGGCCAGCACCGAATGGGCTTACCCCCGACCGCACAGACCGCAGAGCTGATTGCTCGAGTCAACGATTTATCAGCGTTGAAAGTTATCGGACTTATGACTCACGCTGGTCACGCCTACAAGGCCCGTACCGAGGACGAGGCCCAAAGTGTTGTGCTGCGAGAGCTAGAGGACCTCACCTCGGTACAACTACGCTGCCTCGACCTTGGTGTTCCGCTCACCGAGTTAAGTGTCGGTTCAACTCCTTCTGTTCGTCGCGAACTTTCAATTGCGGGGATTACTGAAGTGCGTCCAGGGACCTATGTTTTCAATGACACCACCATGATGGATCTGGGTGTCGCAAAGGAAGAAACCTGCGCTCTGCACGTCGTAGCGACCGTAGTAAGCCGACCAAGCGACAACCGTTTTGTCGTCGATGCCGGGACTAAGTCGCTCACCTCCGATGGTGTTGGTCGTGCCAATTGGATCAAAATCAGAAACAGGGCCGACCTCGCTATGGAGTTCCTAAGCGAAGAACACGGCGTTGGGACTCTCCTGGAGAACTCCGGAAGCCTAAAAATTGGCGACCAGCTGGAGTTGATACCCTCTCACGCTTGCCCCGTAGTCAACCTCTTTGATGAGGTGCTACTACTGCGCGCTGGCTCCGTTGTTGACCACTGGCGAGTGGCGGGCCGGGGCAAGTCCCAATAGCCATATTGTTGCCTCGCAGTCTCTCCGCGGGCGCACCGGGAAACTTGTGCGTGTGCGGACTAATCGCGAATCGGTTTAAGGGTCGGGAAGGCGATGACCTCTTTAATGTTGGACTCGTCGGCAATCAACATCGACAACCGGTCGATGCCCACGCCCAGTCCCGCCGTTGGGGGTAGTCCCCACTCGAGTGCCTTGATGTAATCCTCATCAATGGACATTGCTTCATCGTCACCGGCCGCGGCCAGGCGGGCCTGCTCTTCAAAACGCGTGCGCTGATCAACGGGGTCGTTTAGTTCGGTGAAACCATTGGAGAGTTCTCGCCCGGCGCAGTAGGACTCAAATCGTTCGGTCAGTTCGGGGTCCACCTGGTGACGACGGGCCAGCGGTGAAATCTCCACGGGGTGCTCGGTCACAAAGATGGGGTCCCAGAGGGTGGCCTCGGCGGCGTCTTCGAAGAGCTCGCTCAGACAGCGTCCGGGACCCCACGAGGCGTGCGGTGAAACTCCTCGAGCCTCGAGCAGATCGGCCAAGCGTTCACGCGGGGTGTGCACCGACACCTCTTCGCCAATCGCTTCACTCGCGAGTTGGGCCATGGTGGCGCGCTTCCAGGGCGTCTGTAACGAGAGCGGGCGACCCTGGTATTCGAGTTCGGTCGTGCCCAGTACATCCATCGCCACTCCCGCCACCAGCTCTTCGGTGAAGGCCATCATGTCGTCAACGTTCCAGTAGGCCGCGTAGAGCTCGAGCATGGTGAACTCGGGGTTGTGACGAGGGCTAACGCCCTCGTTGCGAAATACTCGTCCCAGTTCAAAGACCCGCTCGAACCCACCCACCACCAGTCGCTTTAACCAGAGTTCGGGGGCAATCCGCAAGAAGAAGTCCGAGTCCAGAGCGTTGTGGTGCGTCGTAAAGGGACGCGCCGAGGCTCCCGTGGCGATGGCGTTCAACATCGGGGTTTCTACTTCGACGAAGTCCGCGGCCCAGCACCGTTCACGAACCGAACGCACGACCTGACTGCGCCGCTGCAAGTTGGTGCGGGTGCGCTCATTTGCCCAGAGGTCCGCCTCACGGTGACGATAGCGAAGGTCGTGGTCGGTGATACCGGCCCACTTGTCACCAAAGTTGTGCAGGGCCTCGGCGAGACGCTCCCACGAGGCGACCTTGACGGAGAGCTCGCCGCGCTTGGTGCGCACCACCTCACCGGTAATGCCCACCCAGTCACCGAGGTGCAGGTCGGCGAAGCCTGCGAAGTTGGCGGTTACCGCTTCGAGGGCGAAGAGTTGAATCTCACCCGAAGAGTCGCGCATCGTCGCAAAGGCCAGCTTGCCCTGGGTGCGCATCAACATCACGCGACCGGCGACCTTAACGACTACCCCCGTCTCTTCCCCGTCGGCGAGGTTGGCGTAGGTGGTCTGTAGGGCCTGGGCGAAAGCGTTGTGATCGAAACGGTACGGCGTACTCATAGGGTTCCCTCTAATGATTCAGTTCGTGCACAATTCGAAGTCCGTGGAGCGTTAACCACGGTTCCACGTGCTCCACGTGCTTGGTGAAGGGGGCAATCAAACTAGCGAGCCCGCCCGTTGCCACCACCGTTGAAGCACCAACCTCTTGTTGTATCCGTTCAATCATGCCATCTACCTGGCTCGCAAAACCGTATAAAACACCCGATTGGATGGATTCCACCGTTGATTTACCCACCACCGAGCGCGGAGCGACCAATTCGACACTGCGTAGCGCCGACGCTTGGTTGTAGAGCGCTTCGAGTGAAATCGCCACCCCGGGCGCAATCGCTCCCCCCAGATACTCGCCCTTTTCACTGATGACATCAAAAACGGTGGCCGTGCCCATATCCACAATGATCAGCGCGCCGGGGTACAGGTCGTATCCCCCCACGGCGTCAGCGATGCGGTCGGCCCCGACCTCTTTGGGATTGTCGTACAAGATCGGCATGCCAGTCTTGACGCCGGGCCCAATGACGGTCACGGGAATCTCACTAAACCACCGAGTGGACATCCGGCGTAGCTGGGTGGTCACGCTGGGTGAGGATGAGGAGATAGCCAGCGAGTCAATATCTCGCTTGAGGTCAATTCCCTCGAGTTCTAGTAACTGGGTGAGAATCATGGCGTGCTCGTCGGGGGTGCGCTCTCGCACCGTCGAGATTCGCCAGTGAAAGGCGAGTCCGCGCTGACCATTGGCTCGCGCGAAACTGAGCTCCGCCTCATCCAGGTGAGACTCACCGAAGAGCCCGATCACCGTTTCGGTATTGCCGACATCAATTGCTAACAGCATGATTGCTCCTTATCACTACCGGTCCATTATCAATCAACCGCACGCCATCAATTTCGCCCGCGAGGAGTAGTCGCGCTGGTCCTTCGTAGTGCGCACTCACGCGTTGCAAACTTTCGTTATCCACCACCGCCGCGTAGGCGACTGCAACTCCAGCGGACTCAAGCCCCTGGCGCGCCTGGAATTCAATCTCTTCGGCACTTGTTTCGGAGGCCTCACGTAGAGCGCGAGAAAAACTCAACGCTCGCGTCTTCCCTTCTGCGCTCAAGCGAATGTTTCGACTCGCGAGGGCCAGCCCATTCTCTTCTCGCACCGTGGCAATCGTTTGGATCTCGACATCGAGGTCCAGGGTGCGGACCATTTCGCGAATGACGCAAACCTGCTGGAAGTCCTTTTCACCAAAGTAGGCGCGGCACTCTCCGGTTATTTCCACTAGTCGCCTCACCACCTGCGCCACCCCCGTGAAATGTCCGGGTCGATCAGCCCCTTCGTAGCGCTCACCCAGCGGCCCAACTTGGTAGTTCACGGGGGGTGGAAAGACGGGCCATATCTCGTGCACCGCTGGCAGTACCAGTAAATCAACCCCCGCTGCCTCGGCGACCGCGATGTCGGCCGACTCGGGACGGGGATAGTTCTCGAGGTCCTCTGAGTTAGAAAATTGCGTGGGATTCACGAAGATGGTGAGTACGACGGTGTCATTCTGTGACTTCGCTGCTTCAATCAACGCAACGTGTCCCGCGTGCAGTGCACCCATCGTCGGGACTAACCCAATAGTGCGCTTGGCGAGACGAGTCTCATCACACCACTGCCGCCACTCGGCTACGGTGCGGACAATTTTCACGGCTGCACCACGGGGGAGGCGTCACTCAAGACGAAGGCCCTGTTGGCGAGAGCGACATAGATTGCCTGCTCCGCGGTGGGGATGGCCGCGAGGTGGGCATCAATGGTTTGTGAGTCTCCCCGTGAGGCGGGTCCGGTCAAGCTGGCGCGGGCGCCCGCTCGGGCTACGTCATCAACCGCGTTTCGCACCAGGGGCAGGTACTCATCGAGG
>Ga0136642_1000525_pt1 | contig 19720 bp, 18 predicted proteins | sample LowCatLa1302831Y_FD_115313 | JGI IMG/M metagenome (GOLD analysis project Ga0136642, IMG submission 115313) | Freshwater microbial communities from Lower Cathedral Lake, Yosemite National Park, California, USA - 13028-31Y | ecosystem: Environmental > Aquatic > Freshwater > Lake ... | reverse complement strand
ATTGGCACGGGTGGTATGGCCGATGTTTATCTCGGACGCGATACTCGGTTAGCGCGCGATGTTGCCGTAAAAGTATTGCGTAGCGATTTGGCACGCGATCCCTCTTTTGTGGCGCGATTCCGTAAGGAGGCCTTTGCTGCTGCTGGGTTAAATCACCCTGGCATTGTCTCGGTATATGACTCTGGTGAAGAGGGTGGCAACTCTTACATCGTGATGGAACTTGTTACTGGCAAGACTCTGCGCGAACTTCTCAACAGTGATAACCCACCAACGGTAGATCAATCGCTAGAAATTGTGGCTGGAATTCTCGATGCGCTGGCTTACTCACATGCAAATGGGATTATTCACCGCGATATAAAGCCAGGAAATATTATGGTGACGCAATCCGGTGATGTGAAGGTGATGGACTTTGGTATCGCCCGTGCGATGGATGACGTCGGCGCGACCATGACCAATACCTGGAACGTGGTCGGCACTGCACAATATCTCTCCCCCGAACAGGCAACAGGGGAGGTTGCAGATGCGCGCAGCGATATTTATTCAGTTGGTTGTTTGCTCTACGAACTCTTAACCAGTCGGCCACCATTTACTGGTGATACTCCTGTTGCAATCGCCTACCAACATGTGTCGGCGCAACTGATTCCACCCTCTGAACTTCTTCCTGATCTCGATCCAGGTCTCGACACAATTCTCGCCGTTGCTCTCGCTAAGAATCCAGCAGATAGGTACCAAAGTGCGGAGCAAATGCTGGCGGATATTCTGCGAGCAATGAAGGGTGAGGGAATCACTACAAAAATTCGCCGCGTTATTCCTCGCCGACGCCTTCTTATTCTGACTACCACTTCACTCGCACTTGTCGCGCTGATAACAACAGCACTCTTCCTGGGCAAGGGAACTGGCGTTGCTACCGGACCCCAATACGCACTTCCCAATGTTGTTGGTTTAACGCAACAAGAAGCTACGAATTTATTAGGTGGCTTCACTATCAATATCCAACACGCGCCGGATTCACGAATTCCTAAGGATCGAATCGCAAGCCAACTTCCATTGGCATCCACTGCTGTTCAAAAGGGAAGCAGTGTCACGCTCACAATTTCCGATGGACCAGGCGACACCATAATTCCCGCTGATCTCATTGGCATGACACTTGTTCAGGCCCGAGATCAGCTGACTTCAGTAGGTCTCATTATTACTCAAGCAATTCCAGTGGACTCTAATCAAGCGCCTGGAATTGTATTAAGTGTTTCACCGATGCCAGGCACAACTATTTCTGCTGGTAGCGGAGTGATTTTACAAATCTCTTCTGGCAATATTGAAGTTCCAGAACTTATGGGACTCAGTGAAATTCAGGCGAGGACAACTCTTATTCAAGCTGGATTTTTAGTGAATGTAATTTATGCCAGCGATCCTGCACAACAACCAGGTACGGTTTTAGCACAAGCACCTGCAGTTGGTTCCACCCAGAGCATCGGTTCATCAGTAACAGTCACTGTTAATAAATTAGGTTAAGCCAATTCTGTATTAACTTATAGCCATGTTCGGTAAGAACAGATTCTGGATGAAACTGCACTCCGAATATCGGTAACTCTTTATGTGCAATCGCCATTACCTCTCCTGATGCAGTCTCTGCCCTCACCTCTAATTCTTGTGGAATAGAGCTTTGATCAACAAGAAGGGAGTGGTAGCGCGTAGCAAGATAAGGGGATGGAAGCTCAGTAAATATTCCCAGACCGTTATGGGCAATCGAAGATGTCATTCCATGCAGTAATTCTGGGGCGTTAATAATGCGAGCGCCGAATGCAACAGCAATTGCTTGATGACCTAGGCAGACTCCAAGGAGTGGGATTGATTGTGTTGCGCAATAATTAACGAGTTCGACACTAATGCCTGCATCTTCCGGCCGGCCCGGCCCGGGAGAAATTAGTACGGCGTCATAATCAGAGGCTTTGGTAACTGCAATCTCATCGTTACGAACTACTTGTACCTTCGCCCCCAACTCTTCAAGATAGGAGACGAGGTTAAAGACGAAGGAGTCGTAGTTATCAATCACCAAGACCTCGGGGGCGCTCTTCACCAGCGCATTCTCTCCCTTTTGTTAGAGCCCAGTGGTGGTGTAACCTTCCCCCATGCCTAAATCACCTGTGCGCAAGAAGGAAAAAGCTCATATTCCTGAATCGCAAGCCCATGCGGCCCCGGTTCCTACCGAGAGCCCAAAGTGGCTCGCTCCCGTTATGGTTGGCGCGTTCATTGCTGGACTTATCTGGATCGTAATCTTTTACGTCTCGGCGACCGCCTATCCAATTCCACATATCGGTGCTTGGAACATGGTCGTAGGTTTTGGCTTTATTGCTCTTGGTTTCAGCCTCGCAACTCAGTGGCGATAAATAACACTGATGTAATTCTCCACATGGTGGATAAAGCCTGTGGATAAATAGCCCTCTTATTAGAAGGGCGCTCACCGTTTGTTCTCAGCAACCTCCCAGCAAATGGGAGAATTCTCTCCTCTAGTTCAGCAACCGCTCCGGTTCTAACTAGAAGTCATGAGATGAAAGGCCGAGATATGAACGCAGTCAAAGAGAAGTCGACGACTCCAACAGGCGCAGTTATTACCCAACGCATTCTCGTCGTTGATGATGAACCCAATATCTCTGAACTCATTGCTACCAGCTTACGATTTGTGGGCTTCGAAGTTCGCACCGCCGCTAATGGATCAGAGGCTCTGATCACTGCAGAAGAATTTCGCCCGCACGCAATCATTCTCGATGTCATGATGCCTGGACAAGATGGCTTCGAAGTCTGTCGTCAGTTGCGTCAAGATGGTCATGATGTCGGTGTGCTCTTCCTGACCGCCAAAGACACAACCGAGGATAAAATTGAGGGATTAAGCAATCGCGTAGGTGGCGATGACTATCTCACTAAGCCATTTAGTTTAGAAGAACTCGTTGCTCGAGTTCGCGCTTTGCTCCGTCGCATCGGCGTCACACAAGTTGCCGAAGATGAAGAGAAGATTCGTTTTGCAGATCTTGAACTCGATGAAGCTACTCACGAAGTTCATCGTGCTGGAAAATTAATCGAATTCTCCCCTACTGAATTTACACTCTTGCGATACTTAATGATTAACGCTAACCGCGTAGTCAGTAAGTCACAGATTCTTGATCATGTCTGGCAATACGATTTTGGTGGCGATGCCGGTATCGTCGAAACCTACATCTCCTACCTCCGTAAGAAATTGCACGTGGAGGGCCCAGAACTTATTCATACTGTTCGTGGGGTTGGATACCGGTTACGCCTACCTGCAGCTAAATAATATTAAGTAAGAGGAAGTAGGGTTACGACGTGAAGACGATGGGTAACCCACTCTCGCGGCTATCTATGGGCAACTGGCCGTTGCGAAATCGCCTCATCTTGATTCCGGTCTTACTCTCCGCGGTCGCAATTATTTCATCAGATTTCGCATCGACCACTTTGATGCGTTCATTTCTTGTTAAGCAAGTTGATACACAACTCGACTCCATCGCCGGCGGCTCAATCCTGCGGTTAGACCGTGCTGGCATCGATCCTAATTTTATTGAACACGACGATAACGGCACCACCTTAAGAGCGGTTCAGCCACTTGGCGGAGTTCCCACAGCAACATCGGTCACTGTTCTCGACACCAGCGGAAAAGTTATCGCTCGCTTCGGTGGTGAACTCGAAGGTTCGAGCGCCACTAGCCCGTTTACTGGTTTTACACCAATGGATGTAATCAAGAAGCGAGACCGACCGTTTACTCTCACCGAGAAAGCTGACCGGCCAGATATTCGAGCCATCGCCCGACTTCTTCCATCAGGTGAAGGAACGGTAATTGTCTCGGTCGCACTTGAAAGTGTGGATCGAACTCTCGGACAAATGCGTTGGCTCTACCTACTTATTAGCTTGATTGTTCTCTCTCTGATTGCAATATTTTCTTGGTTGATGATTCGTTTAAGTTTGCGACCACTTCGGAATATCGAAAAGACCGCGGCGGCCATCGCCGATGGCAACTTTTCTGCGCGTTTGGACGAGAAGAATCCAAACACTGAAGTTGGTCACTTAACTCAATCTCTCAACACTATGCTCTCGCGGATTGAAATCGCATTTGATGCGCGCACCCAATCTGAAGCGAAACTCCGTCGATTTGTTGCGGATGCCAGCCATGAACTTCGCACCCCGTTGACCGCAATCAGAGGCTTTGCAGAACTTCACCGCCAAGGAGCAGTTGAAGGTCCGGATAAAGTTCGCGAACTCATCGATCGCATAGAGAAAGAATCCATTCGAATGGGAACGCTCGTTGAAGATCTATTACTTCTCGCTCGACTCGATCAACATCGCACTATCGAGCGCGAACCAGTCGATATCTCGCTCCTTGTTCAAGAGGCAGTCGCCTCAGCGCAAGCGGCTGGACCTAGCCATCCCATCACAATCTTCTCGCCGGAGGAGGAGATCTTTGTGCTCGGTGATTCAATGAGAATCCATCAATCACTCGCAAATCTTCTTGCTAATGCCCGTACACATACCCCTGCTGGTACTCCTATTACTGTTTCGGTTTCGCAGAGCCACGATGAGACCCAGGTATCAGTGAGCGATAACGGACCCGGGCTTAGCTCAGAAGAACAAGCGCGAATCTTTGAACGCTTCTATCGCGTGGATTCCTCACGTACTCGCGTGAGCGGTGAAGGCAGTGGGCTTGGACTTTCAATCGTCGATGCTGTTATGAAATCAAATGGCGGCAGCGTGAGCGTTGAATCAGAACTTGGTCAGGGTTGTACTTTTACCTTGCACTTCCCCATCACTGAAGAATAAATTTATTCTGGGTTGCTCTCCATCGCCCGGAGAGTTGCAATACGTTCCTGAATAGGTGGATGAGTAGCGAATAACCTAGAGACCGATGTTCCATCGAGCGGTGATTCAATCCAGATATGAGCAACCGCGGTTGAGCGTTGATGCACGACAGTTGTGTCACGAGCTAATACCTCGAGCGCCGAGCGGAGCCCGGATGGATTGCGAGTAAAGGCAACCGCAGTGGCGTCAGCTAGGGCTTCACGCTTACGAGAGATTGCCGATTTTAAAAGTAATGCAGCAAGTGGCGCCAAGATAAGTACCAGAATCGATGCAACCAAAGCAAGTGGGTTTGAGTTGTTATCGCGATTATCGCGTCGGCCGCCAAACCACATCATGCGCATAATGAAGTCGCTCAGCAACGCGATGGCGCCGGCTGTGGTCGCGGCGATAGCAGAGACCAAAGTATCTCGATTCGCTACGTGGGCCATCTCGTGGGCAATGACTCCTTGTAGTTCATTGCGATCCATGACATCGAGGATTCCAGTTGTAAAGGCGATGAGCGCATGCTTCTCGTCGCGGCCCGTTGCAAATGCATTAGGGGCAGTATCTGAAACTATTGCTACCTTAGGCATTGGTAACCCACTTGCAATACAAACCTCTTGAACGAGATTAAAGAGTTTTGGATTGTCGTCATAACTAATCTGCTTGGCACCCGTCATCGTTAAAACTAATTTATCTGATGAGTAATACGAGCCCCAGACCGAGATCAGCGAAATTGTTACCGCAACAGGAATAATGCCGATCCCACCTCGACCAAAGTATGTGAGAGCTGCGTAAACGACAACGGTAACAAGCACCGCCATTCCAGCAAGTAAACCGAATGTTTTACGCTGGTTTGAGGCTTGAAGCGCGCGAAAGTTGGGTGCTGACATCAGTAATGGATAAGTAAAAGTTAGAACTTAACGTTCGGTGCTTGGCGGTTCTGTGGGTCATCCACAATATAGAACTCACGAGCCGCAACGCGAGCCAATGATGTAAAGAGTGATGATGGAAATGTTTTTACTGCTTGATTCAATGAACGGACATTCTCGTTATAGAACTGGCGAGCAAAGGAGACTTTATTCTCAGTTGTTGATAGCTCCTCTTGCAATGAGAGAAAGTTGGCAGACGCCTTGAGATCTGGGTAGGCCTCAGAGACGGCGAGTAGGCCGCGCAACGCTTGGGTTACTGCGCCATCTGCAGCAGCAACATCAGTAAATGTTGTGGCAGTTGTTGCCTTCGCGCGAGCAGCAACCACGTTTTCGAGGGCGCTCTTCTCGTGTGCGGCATAACCTTTTACGGTTTCGACTAAATTAGGAATGAGATCCGAGCGTCGCTTGAGCTGAACTTCAATCTGTGAAAATGCTTCGTCGACGGAGATATTTAAACGAATGAGTCGGTTATAACTCGAGATTGTATAAAGAACGATTATTGCGAGCGCTGCTAAAACGATAATCAAGGTAGTAGACATGGAAAAAGTCTACTTAACTTTCTGGATTATTGGATTTTGGATTTGTGGAAATTGAGCCACGACTTACTGGCGGTAGGGCCACGCTGACCTTGGTAGCGCGATCCGTATTGCGCAGAGCCATAAGGATGCTCAGCAGGAGATGAGAGTTTGATGAGACAGAGCTGACCAATCTTCATTCCAGGAAATAGTTTCACCGGCAAGTTGGCAACATTGGAAAGTTCAAGAGTTATGTGTCCAGAAAATCCTGGATCAATAAATCCAGCGGTGGAGTGGGTCAGCAGCCCAAGGCGTCCGAGCGAAGATTTTCCTTCGAGTCGTCCGGCAATGTCATCCGGGAGTGTGATTACTTCGTAGGTGCTGGCGAGAACAAATTCGCCGGGATGGAGAATAAAATCCTCATCAGGTTCGACAGCGATTTCGCGAGTCAACTCTGATTGCTCGATAGATGGGTCGATCACCGAGTACTTGTGATTTTCAAAGACGCGGAAGAAGCGGTCGAGGCGGACATCCACGCTTGAGGGTTGAATCATCGCCTGATCGAATGGCTCAACTTTGACTCGACCGGAGTTGATTTCAATATGGATATCGCGGTCACTGAGTAGCACGGCGAAACCCTACCGCGCAGGCGGGTGGAAAACCCGCGCGACCTACCTTGATTAAGTTACTGGCCAGTAGCATTATTAGCTCATGGGACATTACATATCCAACCTGCGCGACATCGAGTTCTGCCTCTATGACCTCTTGGGTCAAGAGAAGATTCTTGGTACCTCTATTTATGCAGATCTCGATCGCGAGACCGCGATGGGAATGCTCGAAGAGGTAAAGCGCATGGCAGAGAATGATTTAGCTGCATCGTTTGTCGAAGGTGATCGCATTGGCACGATTTTCAATAAAGAGACTGGCGATGTAAAACTCCCAGCCAGCTTTATTAAGTCATATCGCACCTATATGGATAATGAATGGTGGCGTATTGATGCACCCGTTGAGTTAGGTGGAACGTCAATTCCGGCCTCACTTCGTTGGGCCATCGCTGAGATGATTCTTGGTTCTAATCCTTCGATTCATATCTATGCATCGGGTACTGCATTCGCACACGTCGCACATATGTATGGAACGCTAGAACAACTCAAGATTGCAAAGTTGATGGTTGACCGCGATTGGGGTGCAACCATGCAGTTGACAGAGCCAGATGCTGGTTCCGATGTTGGTGCTGGTCGCAGCAAAGCGGTACAACAACCTGATGGCACATGGCACATCACTGGTACGAAAAGATTCATTACTTCTGGAGACTCTGATCTCAACGAAAATATTATGCACTTTGTTCTTGCTCGCCCAGAAGGCGCCGGCCCAGGTACGAAAGGTTTAAGTCTCTTCTTAGTTCCTAAATTTATGTTTGATTTTGATACCGGCGCACTCGGAAAGCGAAATGGTGCATACGTCACCAATGTCGAACACAAGATGGGTCTTAACGTCTCTGCCACCTGCGAGATGAACCTCGGCGAGAAAGAGCCAGCAGTGGGTTATCTACTCGGTGAAGAACATAATGGTATTGCTCAAATGTTTAAGGTCATTGAATATGCCCGCATGATGGTCGGTACTAAAGCAATTGCGACGTTATCAGCTGGTTACCAACAAGCACTTGCCTATGCAAAGGTCCGTGTTCAGGGTGGCGATATGAAAGTTATGAATGACAAGGCAAGCCCTCGCGTCACAATTATTCATCACCCCGATGTTCGTCGTTCGCTGATGGTTCAAAAGTCTTACTCCGAGGGTATGCGCGCTTTGGTTCTTTACACCGCATCCATTCAAGACCAGATTGCCCTTGCACGCGCTGCTAATGACGAGAAGCTTTCAGATTGGGAAGCCTTGAACGACCTTTTACTTCCTATCGTTAAAGGTTACGGTAGCGAGAAATCATGGGTTCTCTTAGGCACTGAATCGTTGCAAACATTTGGTGGCTCCGGCTTTACCCAAGATTGGCCGCTCGAACAATATGTTCGCGATGCCAAGATCGATACGTTGTACGAAGGCACCACTGCAATCCAAGGACTTGATTTCTTCTTCCGCAAGATTGTAAAAGATGGTGGCCGTGCGCTGACTCTTCTCGCAAAGGAGATTGGAAAGTTTGCTGCTTCTGGTGGAGAACTCGCTGCTGAGAAGGCAGCTCTGACAAAGGCACTACAAGAGGTCAATGAGATGACTGGTGTTCTCGTTGGCTTTGCTATGGAATCACAAGAGAAGCCAGCAGAGATTTATAAGACTGGTCTCAACACCTCGCGCTTCTTAATGTCTGTTGGAGAAATCATCATTGCCTGGCTCTTGCTGCGTCAAGCAGATATCGCGATCACTAATTCTGCAAATCCTGGACGCGATACAGATTTCTATGCCGGCAAGATTGAATCTGCTAAATTCTTTATTCGCACAGTTCTTCCTCATATCTCGGCTGAAAAGGCAATCCTGGAGAGTGAAGATGGTGGAATCATGAATATTTCAGAGGCGGCTTTCTAAATCAGATAGAGTGCTCGAGTGTTGAAGAACTATCGAGCAGAACTACTCCTGGCCTTAGGTGCGCTCGCTTTTGCATTTAACGGAGTTATCTCTAAATTAGTGCTGCAAGGCGGTCTCTCACCGTGGCGCTTAACTGAAATCCGAACCACTGGTGGTTTCCTTGCAACCCTTATATATATTCTTCTTAAAAACCCCCGCTTGTTGCGAGCAACCAAGCGCGAACTTCCAGCGCTGATTTGTTTTGGTCTCTTTGCAGTAGCAGCAGTACAAGCTCTTTACTTCATCTCTATCGAACGCCTTCATGTGAGCATCGCTCTGATACTTGAATTTACTTCACCGATCTGGATTGCGCTCTGGTTGCGCTTTGTTAAACGACGCCAAGTCTCCCCTTTGATGTGGTGGGGTTTGTTTATTGGCCTTGTGGGCTTAGTTCTACTTGCTCAAGTCTGGAAGGGGATAACTCTTAACGCAATCGGCGTTATCGCAGCACTTTTAAGTGCCTTTGCCATGGCTTTCTATTTTCTAATGGGTGAGTCACTGGGCAAGACACGAAGCTCAGAAGTACTTATGGTCTGGGGGCTTGGCGTTGCTGCTCTCGCGTTCGCAATTGGGCTTCCATGGTGGAACTTTCCGTTCTCATATCTGAGCACTTCAATAGATCTCCAAGGTCGCTTTGCCGGCCAACACCTGCCAGCTTGGTCTCTCATTATTTGGGTAATTGTGATGGGAACTGTCTTTCCATACTTCCTGACCTTAACTGGATTGCGCGGACTTAATGCCTCAACCTCAAGCGTCATTGGAATGCTTGAACCAATCTTCGCTGGAATCTTTGCCTGGTGGTGGCTCGCTGAGTCATTTAGCCAAGTTCAATTATTGGGCGCTGCAGTAATACTCGTCGGTATCTACTTAGCTGACCGCTCTCGGCACTCGGTTCAATCATGATTGATGTAAATTAAGGCCATGGAAATTTTTGCAGATTTATTGGCCGCCAATAAGGAATTTGTCGCTGACTTTAAATCCGAGAAGTTATCGGGCGAAGCAAAAAAGGGTCTAGCGATTGTAACCTGCATGGATTCACGGATTGATCCCTTGCACATCGTGGGTATGAAAGCTGGCGATGCCAAGATTCTTCGTAATGCTGGAGCGCGCGTGACTGAAGACGTTCTACGTACATTGATTCTTGCTACTCACCTTCTAGGAGTCAATCGAATTCTTGTTATGCCTCACACGGATTGCAAGATGGCATCGGGTGAAGAGGCAGAGATTCATCAGGCAATTAAGGATAAATCTGGAATTGACACCCGGAGCATCGAGATTAGAACAGTGAGAGATCAACTCAAAGCACTGCAGATGGATATCACTCGGATTGAGACTTACCCTTTACTTGCTAAAGATATAAAGATTATGGGAGCGATTTACGACGTCGCCACCGGTTTGCTTTCGCCAGTTAATTAATTATTCGTCTTTTACAAAACTTTCGCCAGCAAATGGCGCTGCAATATTGGCAAAGCGTGCGAAGTGCAATTGAGCGGCGACTGGAATGGTGCGAGTAGGACCGTTACGGTGCTTAGCAATAATTAAATCTGCCTCACCCTGACGGTTATTTGGATCGTAAGAATCTTCGCGGTGTAACAAGATAACTAAGTCGGCATCCTGCTCAATCGAACCAGATTCACGGAGATCAGAGAGCATCGGCTTCTTATCTGCACGTTGTTCAGGTCCACGGTTGAGCTGGGAGATAGCAATAACAGGTACGCCTAGCTCTTTTGCGAGAAGCTTGAGCGAGCGAGAGAATTCGGAGACTTCTTGTTGGCGGCTCTCGACTTTCTTGCCAGAGGACATCAGTTGGAGGTAATCGATAACAATAAGTTGTAAGTCGTTGCGTTGCTTTAATCGACGCGCCTTAGCGCGGATCTCCATCATCGACATATTTGGTGAATCATCAATAAAGAGCGGTGCATTGGAGATTTCGCCCATGCGCTTTGCAAGACGGCCCCATTCATCATCATTGAGTACACCAGAACGAATATTTCCGAGCATTACCTTTGCTTCGGCTGAGAGCATACGCATTGTGATTTCAGAGCGGCTCATTTCAAGCGAGAAGATGACTGAAGTCTTGCCCTCGTGGATAGAGGCATAGCGTGCAATATCTAATCCAAGGGTTGACTTACCAACTGCAGGACGAGCGGCGAGAACAATCATGTTGCCGGGATGTAGTCCATGGGTAAGAGTGTCGAGCTCTTTAAAGCCAGTCATGACACCTTCGACTGCTTCGCCACTTGAAATCTTTTCGATCTCATCGAGCGCATTCGGAAGAAGTTCGGCGAGACGAATGTAATCCTCGGAGGCGCGACGTTCGGTAACATCGTAAATCTCTTGTTGTGCAACATCTACCGCATCATCGACATCGCCCTCTTTGGAGTAACCAATTTGAACAATCTTGGTACCGGCTTCAACGAGGCGTCGCATAATGGCATGGTCGCGAACGATACGTGCGTAATACCCTGCATTTGCTGCAGTGGGAACAGATGAGATCAATGTGTGTAAGTAAGGCGCACAACCTGCGCGTGCAATATCACCACGCTTTGTTAGTTCAGAGGCAACAGTGACCGGATCTGCGGGTTCTCCGCGACCGTACAAATCAAGAATCGCATCGTAAATTAATTCGTGCGCTGGACGATAGAAGTCCCGCTCTTTTAATACTTCAACAACATCAGCAATCGCTTCCTTGCTGAGCAACATTCCACCGAGTACGCCTTGTTCTGCATTGAGATCTTGTGGTGGCGTGCGTTCGAATTCAACAGATTGCGGAGCGTTGTAGCGTGCAGTATTGGTGGATCCGTTAGATCCATTCTGTGCGGGAAACTCTGCAATGCTCATGGGCAAAGAGTGCCAGCGAGGTGTGACAGGCGCTCAAGGGTTGTGCGTGAGGTTGTGGAGAGGTGAGGAAAAACTGGGGGTAAGTAGTGGATAAAGCGGCTGCGCCTGTGGGTAATAAGTGGACAACTCTGGGGATGGCGCGATTTTGAGCGTGATTTTACTCTTCTGCCCTGTGGGTAAAGATTTTTCTCACCATCTCACTATATAAACAGAGTTACTGATCGAGCTTCTTGGCCTTGCCAACCTCCCACGAGATCGCTGCCTGTAATAATCCTAAGGCGACTACATAACCGAGCGCTTTGGGCCAACTGAGAGTGGCATCAAAGAGCGCTCCCATAATTGTTGGAGAGAAGGCGGCCATTAGATATCCAAATGACTGCATCATTATTGAGAGCAAGCGAGTCTGGGTTGGGTCGTTTCCTCGTAAAACGGCCAAGAGAAGTGAGAGGGGAAAACAGATTGCCATACCGATATTAGCCAGAATCATCCAGAGAATAATTCTATTGCCGTGATCTACTCCGACTCCAAGAAAGGAGAGGGCGGTCATCAGGGCCAGCAGAATGAGTGCGGTTCGCATATCTGATTTTTTAGAGAGGTACTGCGGAATTGCAATTCCTAAGAGCGAACCAATCAGGTTACTGATTGCAACAATCCAAGCAGCATGTGTGAGTGTGAAACCTTTGCTCACCAAAATTGTGGGTCCCCATGTAGAGGTTGCATAGAAAGTCATAGAGATCAGACCGAAGAAGAGCGTAATTGCCCACGCTGAACGGTTCTTGAGAAGTGGGTTAGAGAAGAAATGGGGAAGGCTCTGATACTCCTTGGCATGAGAGTTGTGAGGCATCTTTAAGTACCACCAGATTGCAGCGATACTTCCGGTGATAATCCATGGCACCATGGAGAGTCGCCATCCAATGGATGTGGCATGTGCAAGCGGAACTGCGATTGCAAGAGAGATAGAGACACACGTTCCCATAATTGCAACATAGCTTCCGGTGAGCGCTCCGGATTTAGCTCCGCCATTCTCTTTAAGCCAGACCGGAAGCATGTAATTGAGCGTTGCAATCGCTATACCCATAGAGATTGAGAAGAGTAGAAGTGTTGGAATCCCAAAGGTTGCGCGCATAAATAATGAGAAGGCTAGAACACTCAAAGCGATGGTGATGACTCGATTAGTGTCACCTAATCGATTGATATATCGCATTGCAATTGCGGTACCAGCAAAGCAGATCAATGGAATAGCCGAGAAGAGACTCTGCACAAAGGTGCTGAGGTGATATTCACTCTTAAGGATGGGAAGGAGCGGATTTATTACTACGAGACCTGCGCGCATATTTATCGCAGCAAGAAATATTGGCGCGCCGACTCGGAAAGTTGATTTCATATGGTGATGGTAATAAGAAAACGCCCCCTCCAAAGAATCGAAGGGGGCGTTTTAGATCTTAATTAGGCAGCGACCACATTAATGGTGATAGCAGCAGCGACAGCTGGGTGAAGTGTGACCTTCGCTGTGTGCTTGCCAATCTTCTTGATGTGAGCAGATAGCTTGAGATTGTGGCGATCGATATCGATGCCGATAGCAGACTTGATTGCGGCAACAATATCTTTGTCGGTAACTGAACCGAACATTGAACCTGTTGCGCCGACCTTCACCTTGACGGTGACTTCTGCAGCTTCAAGCTTTGCCTTAACCTCTTTAGCGTGATCTTGGCTTTCGATTTCGCGAGCTGAACGAGCGCGACGGATGCCCTCGATCTGCTTCTCTCCACCTTGTGACCAGGCAATTGCATTGCCACGTGGAAGAAGGAAGTTACGTGCGAAACCATCTTTGACGGTTACGACATCACCAGCGGTACCTAGCCCTGCAACTGAACGAGTAAGAATGAGTTTCATTGTTGGCTCTCCTTAGCGTGCTGTCGAGGTGTAAGGCAGAAGTGCCATTTCGCGGGAGTTCTTTACCGCGGCAGCAATCTGACGTTGGTGTTGTGTGCAAGCGCCTGTTACGCGACGAGCGCGGATCTTGCCGCGATCGGAGATGTACTTGCGAAGTGTGTTGAGATCCTTGTAATCGATATACGTGACCTTGTCACGGCAGAACGAACATGGCTTCTTCTTGAACTTCTTCATTGCCGCAGCCGACATCTTGCTGACTTTTGGCTTTGGCTTAAGTGTCTTGTTATTTCTTGCGCCCACTGTGGTGCTCCTTTTAGGATGCCCCGTCACTTCTGATGAAGTAACAGGAATGGTTGGTTAATTAGAAGGGAGGTTGATCGTCAGAACCAGCTGATGACCAGCCGCCTCCGACGGGAGCTGCAGACCATGGATCTTCAGCTGATGAAGTTTCGACGGGAGTAGAGAATGAACCGGCTCCGCCAGTTGATGCACCGCGATTGACCTTGGTGACCTTTGCGGTTGCGTTGCGAAGTGATGGACCTACCTCGTCAACTTCAACCTCAAATACTGTGCGCTTCTCGCCCTCTTTGGTTTCGTAGCTGCGTTGCTTTAAACGACCAGAGACAATTACGCGCATACCGCGAGTAAGTGACTCGGCAACGTTCTCCGCCGCTTGACGCCAAATTTGGCACGAGAGAAAGAGGCTGTCGCCATCTTTCCATTCGTTTGTAGCCTTATCTAAATAGCGGGGAGTTGAAGCGACCGTGAACTTTGCAACCGCAGCACCAGAAGGTGTGAAGCGCAGTTCAGGATCGTTTACTAAGTTACCGATCATTGTGATGTTGGTATCTCCAGCTGCCATATTTCTCTCTCTTATCTACTTTTCGATGTATTAGTTAGGTAATGAATTTATTCTGGACGTACGACTTTGGTACGTAGAACAGATTCGTTCAAATTTAATTGACGGTCTAGTTCCTTGATCGCATCTGGACCACAGTGCATATCTGCAACTGCGTAAATTCCTTCAGCTTTCTTATTGATTTCGAAGGACATACGGCGACGTCCCCAGATATCGAGCTTGTCGACAGTTCCGCCAGAATCTTTAATGATCTTGAGATATGTCTCAAGACTTGGCTGGACTGTGCGCTCTTCTAATTCAGGATCAAGAATGACCATGAGTTCATAATGACGCATGTGTTAACCCCACCTCCTCTGGACTAAAGCGGCCACGGAATTTCCGCGGCAGGAGGGTTACAAGTTCCTTCGGCGAAAACTGCGGCGCAGCTCTCAATGAAGGAAGGCTAAGCCTAACCGCTGACAGCGGTAGTCGGAAATTCAGGTTGTTGTGGGACTCCGGGCGCTGTGGATTTACGCATAATGCTGGCACAGAACCACGCCAGAGCGCCCAGCCGCACGAAGATAGCGCCGGCATACCAATGGGCAGATAACCCAAAGCGGGCAGCGGTAAAGAGTGCCAAGTACTGCCAGATAGCAAAGTGATAAATCAGCTCGCTGCCTTGCCAGATCCAATATGCGGTGCGAGCGCGCGGACTCTGTAACGCAAGAATCGCAAGCGGGGTCAACCACAAAATATATTGCGGTGAATAGACCTTGCTGGCTGAAGTAAATATCGCCACGATGATGAAGGCGGATTGCGCGAGTGAGGGAATCCGATTCGTTCTGAGGAGATAAATCGAATATGCAAGTGCACCAATTACGAAGAGGATAAATGAATTAACGCTGAAGTTCGTTAATTTAATACCGAAGATATGCAAGCCGATCCATAATGATCCCCAATCTGCCGGGCGTTGAGCGTTTAATTGAAAAAATTGATACCAACCTTGTGGAGTAGTTAATACAAATGGGATATTTATTAGCACCCAAGTGGCAACAGTGAGTGCAAAATATTTAAGAAGCGTGTTAATCGCAAAACGACGGATAAGAATTACTATTATCGGAACAAATAAAACTATCGGAAAGAATTTTGTCGCAATTGAAATCCCTAGTAAAAGTGCGCTAGTTGTGTAGCGCCGCTGATCAAAGAGGTAAACAGCGGCAACGGCTGTAATGACTGCCCATAAATCCCAATTGATATAGAGCGAGGCTATGACTGCTGGTGAGAGCGGTAAGAGAAACCAGAGTTTAGGTTTCATTTTCGCAATGAGCACCACTGTTGCGAGAAAGAGAAGTGCGATGAAAAGTGCGTTGATATCAAAGTACTTGCGAATCGAGTTCTCGCCATTGCCAACCAGAAACGAAGTTGCCCACATAACCATCGCTGTTCCAGGTGGATATTCCACAGAGTTTGTGGCGCTACTAAATGGCCAAGTGTGGGTATTGAGGCCGCGTGAATCGAAGAGTGAGGGGAGGTCGGAATAGCAGGCATGAACATATTCATCTGGCTGCGCCCAATTAGTGGTTCGGCAATGTTGGAATTTAGAAAATGAAAGTAGCGCGGCGAGAATTCCCAGTACGAGCGCACTCTTGAGAGTAAAGCCCGATAACTTCATCGAGATTTACTTTTTCTTAGATGGCTTGGGAGTTGGCGTTGGGGTCGCTGTAGGAGTCGGGGTGGGAATCGCTAATGCCGGATCAAGAGTAGGAACTGAGTCCACCATGTTGACCGGATCGATGCCGTTGACGTTCGCTGGATCAGCAAAGGTTTCAACCGGAACGCCCTTCAGAAAATTCTTCATATACGCGTTCCAGATCATTGCTGGATATGTACCGCCAGTTACTGCACGCAGACCACCAGTGCCATTAAGCGACAAGGTGGCATCTGTTCTAAACATCGCAACACTTGTTGCTAATTGCGGAACGTAACCGTTGTACCAAGCAGCACCATTATTAGTTGTTGTGCCGGTCTTGCCCGCAGTTGGACGACCGAAGCCAGCGAGCGCTCCTGCGGCAGTTCCGCGAAGTGGCACTTGTTCTAAAGCGTAAGTGAGATCGGCGATGATGTTAGGTTGGAAAACTTGCTGAGTAGAGATGCTCCCTTGATAGAAAACTCCACCGTTAGCCCCTAGTACCTCTTTAATAATAAACGGTTTGGAGTAAACGCCATTCGCAGCGAAGGTTGCATAAGCGTTGGCAACATCAATAACGTGCGGACTCGATACTCCTAGCGAGACCGATGGGGTGGCAATCATTTCCACAGAAGTTGGGATACCTGCTCTTCGTGCTACATCTACTACATTCTGAAGACCGGCCTTGATGCCAAGTGGGACAAAGATTGTGTTGACGGAGTGCGCTGTAGCGTCGAGCAAATTAATATTTCCAAATTGTTCGCTACTGTAATTTGAGACTGGATATGGCTTCTGTGCACCCGCATCCTCGTAAACCTTTGGTGATCCACCATTCCAAATTGAGGTTAATGGAATTCCATTCTCAAGTGCAGCAACTAAAGCAAAGGGTTTAAAGCTTGAACCTGCCTGAGCAATAGATTGAGTTGCGTTATTGAGCTGACTTACAAGGTAATCCTTGCCGCCATACATCGCGACGATCTCACCCGTACCTGGTCTAATTGATACTAGGCCGACTTTAAGATCATCGGGAATTTTTTTTGGGATGATTTTATCGACTGCATCTACTGCAGCAGTCTGCGCCTTTTTTTCAAGCGTTGTTTTAATAACATATCCGCCAGTTTGGAGCTGCTCCTCGCTGAAACCTAAACCTTTAAGTTCGTGGACCACCCACGAAATGAGATAGCCCCTGGGACCGGCTAGCGCTCCAGAAGTAACGCGATCTTTAATAGCAGGGAATTTAGCTTTCGTGTACTGCGCTTTTGTAATCCAATGATCTTTATACATTCCATCGATGACATATTGGAAGCGGGATTGAAGACGCTTGAGGTTATTCGGTCCATAAGAAGGGTCATAGAAACCTGGGGCATTAAGGATGCTGGCGAGAACTGCAGCTTGCGAGATACTTAATTGATTAACACTTCTTCCAAAATAAACTTCTGATGCGGTTTGAATTCCATATGAGCCACGACCAAAGTAAATAGTGTTGAGGTAATTTTCGAGGATTTGATCCTTTGACATCTGTTGCTGCAATTTAATAGCTATAACAAACTCTTTAACCTTACGGATGACTGTTCTCTCTGGACTTAGGAATGCGGTTTTGGCGTATTGCTGCGTGATTGTTGATCCGCCGCCACCATTTCCTAAACTTCTAATGTTGTCCCAGATTGCGCGCGCAATTCCTTGTGGGCTTACTGCGCTCTCACTATAAAACTTACGATCTTCAGCCGCTAATACTGCTTCGCGCACATGTGCTGGGATATTTGCCAATTTAACAATTGTTCGATTCTCCGAACCTAGACGACCAACTTCTTGGCCATCGGCATACTGAATAATTGTCGATTGGCTATTAACAAATGCATTGGGATCTGGGATAGATACCGTGAAGTAAGCAAAGATAAAACCGAGTGCAAAGATGATAAATCCAATGCCACCGCCGAAAATTAAGGTTCGGAGCGCCAGCTCTTTAATGCGAGCGCGATCCCATTTAATTCCGGAGGCCATGATGAAAGGTTACTGGTGTTACCTGTGTTTGCCTGTACTTGGCATGTACCAGGCTTTAACTCGACCATCCTGACGCGCTGCGCCAGTGAGATGGCCCCAATCGTCATCCTCCATTGTGTGTTGCTTACGCGCTCTTTTACGCACAACACCATCTCCTAATAAAAAGGAGTAAATCAGATGGTTCCAACCACAACTCAGACAAATTTCTACCGTGTACACACGGAACTCGCCATATTCATTCTGCATCTCATTGAGTTCGGCGAGCGATTTGATTCGCCCTGAATATTGACCAAGTTGGTCGCCAAATGCATAACGGAGTTCGCGCAGCGTTGATTTATTGCAGATGGGGCATTCGCGCTGGGTCGCTTCGCCGTGATACTCCGCAGCTCGCTTCAAATACGGGTCAGCGTCACATGCATCCATCGCTGATACCGACCCACGCCGCAGTGAGAGGATGGTAGAGCGACGATCAAGTGAATAGTCGATGAGATCTCGTTTTGACCACATAATCTGAGAAGGATAATCCTGAATTACTTACTACGCTCGGGGGTGTGGTGCTTACGCATAAATTACGCGCCCTCCTCTCTATTAGATGGGTGGGGCAATTAACCGACGGGCTATTTCAGTCGGCCCTCGCCTCCTTTGTCCTCTTTTCACCGGAACGTGCTCCCAGCGCGGTTGATGCTGCAGTTGCTTTCGCTGTAGTTCTCCTGCCGTATTCGATAGTTGGTCCGTATGTTGGAATCTTTCTCGATCGTTTTAGCCGGCAGCGAATTGTTACTCTCGCAAATATCTTTCGCGCATTAGATCTCATTGTGATTGCAGTTCTTATCAAAGCTGGTGCGACTGGCATTCTTCTTACCTTCTTTGTGCTCCTAGCCTTTGGTGCTAATCGCTTGATACTTGCTGGATTATCTGCGGGTCTACCACTGATATCTACTCGCGAGAGTTTGGTCGCCACTAATGCATTAGCGGTTACTGGTGGCACTATTGGTGTAGTTATTGGTGGTGGCATCGGGATTGGAATCAAAAATATTCTTGATCGCACTCACAACAGTGATTTTGCTAGCTTTATTGTGGTGCTCATTGCCAGCGCTAGTTATCTGCTTGCGGCGCTACTTGCTCAACAATTAACCAGAGAAGATATTGGCCCGCACGAACACGAAACTACTTTGGAGATTCGAGGGTTTGCCGAAATGTTTGAGGGCTTTTCAATTCTTCGATCACATGGTGATTCACTGCGCGGCATTATCGCAACCGCAATTCAGCGGGGTGGAGTTACCGCCCTAACTTTGATGGGGTTATTGCTAGAACGAAATACCTTTCATCCTTCTAACAATCCTGATGCCGGATTAAAGGGTTTTGGTTATGCGCTAGCGATTGCCGGGGTTGGTGTTGGAATTGGTTCACTTATCAGCCCTTGGGCAGTGGCGAGATTTGGTAGACATAAATGGATTCGACTCTCGCTTCTTGGCCCTATTCCAATTCTGGTTCTCTTTGGCATTCACCACGGCCAACAACTCTTTATTCTCTCCGCCTTCTTTGTTGGACTCTTTGGCCAAGCGGTTAAAGTAACAAACGATGCGTTAATCCAATCCAAGAT
>Ga0136642_1000524_pt1 | contig 19736 bp, 19 predicted proteins | sample LowCatLa1302831Y_FD_115313 | JGI IMG/M metagenome (GOLD analysis project Ga0136642, IMG submission 115313) | Freshwater microbial communities from Lower Cathedral Lake, Yosemite National Park, California, USA - 13028-31Y | ecosystem: Environmental > Aquatic > Freshwater > Lake ... | reverse complement strand
TCTATCCCATTTTTGACGGCTACCGCGCCTTCTTCCCCGCGGACACGCTTCGCCACTCGTCGTACCTCGGCACGATTTTGCTGCGCGAATTACGTGGCGGCGTCCACACCGAAGCGGTGAAGGAACTGGGCCTTACTGGCGCAGAGGCGTGCTTCGTCGGCGTGGAAGGAATCTTCGCAATGCATGGTTACAACGAGGCTGACACCCCGAACGACGTGGAGCGCATTGCTCCGCTGAAAGAGCAGGCCGAAGTTGTGACGACCGCAGCCGAGGCCGCCTATTTCGGCGTGCTCAGCGACTCCCAACGTGACGATCTCCTCACAGCAACCACCGCGATGGCGGAGCTGCTCAGGAATTAATTGAGTCGTCTCGCTGATCGCAAGGATGAGTGGGCCGGTCCGGTTCGGCCAAATCTGGTTCACGCATTGTGGATGTTCATCCTCGCTCTCGTACTCTGGACACTCTTCCTCGGCTGGCATCTCCCGACGCACTACCTCGCGCAACATTGGGACGCCGTGTGGGTGGGTTACGACATCGTCCAAGCCATGGTCCTGGTCCTCACGGCATGGCTCGCTTTGCGCCGTCGGCCCCTCGTTATTCTCACCGCCACGGCGTCGGCCACGATGTTGTTTGCGGACGCGTGGTTTGACGTCATGACGGCACGCTCCGGTGACCTGACGACGAGCATTGTGGTGGGGGTGCTGATTGAAATTCCCGGTGGTCTTACCCTGCTCGTGATGGCTATTCGCGCGCTGCACAATCTCGTAGCCCGTCCGAGCCCCTCTGAGTAGGGGGCAGGATTTACTCTTCGGGCCAGGCAAAGCCTTCTAGCTCGAGGAGAAACCTCTTCACGGCGAGTCCACCGCCGTAACCGCCCATGGACGAAGCTGCGACCACGCGGTGACAGGGAATGACTACCGGCCACGGGTTCCTATTGCAGGCGCTTCCTACGGCGCGGTACGCCTGGGGCCGCCCAATTTCAATAGCGAGATCACCGTAGGAGCGCACTTCGCCGAAGGGAATTTTCGCGATGGCGGACCAGACATCCTTGTGAAAGTCGGTTCCCCGCTGGTGAAAGGCAATATCGAAGTCTGTTCGGCGGCCGCGAAAATACTCTGCGAGTTGGCGACTGGCTTCGCGTACGCAGGACACGGATGCGGTACTACCCGAAGATGGAGCTTCGTGAGGTAAATAAATTTTTGTAATGCCGTGGTCGTCGCCTTCCACGGTCCACGGTCCGACCCGCGAATGAACTACTTCGCGGTAGATCGTGGAACGGTCTGCAGGAATCAGGTGTTAGCCCCGACGGAGTAACTCAAGGTGGACAAGCACATTTCGTCACTAGATCCGTCACCCCAGGTGATGTAGCGGGGAGCTAATTTCGCCGTCTGCGGATTGAACTTGCGCAGGGTGGGGTCGTAGGTGCAGGTGATCTTGACGTAGTCACCTTGGTTCACCACGGTGGGCGCGACGGGATAGCTCTGTTGATTGTCAAAGTTGTAATTATTGACAAAGAGGGCCGTCGTTTGGCTCGTGTTGGCGCAGGTTCGATCAGTGTGACACAGGACTACTGACAGGGTTTTCCCGAGGAGGTGCATGTGTGCTCCCACGGCGTGCAAGGTAATCGGCCCCGAACTCACGCTGGGACCCATTCTCCAAATACAGGAGGTCCAGGTGTCGCCGTGCCAATTACTGCCGATACCGGCGGTGTTGGCCGAACCCTGACAGACCAATTCGATGAGGTTATTAAAAGAAACGGCTGATTGCCCGAAGCGTGTGGCGAGGTCGGCAAGTGAGGCGGCCTTGTCGCAGAGTTTGCCCGTGCTACCAGCAGGGCACGGGAGCTCCGGCGGCGCCACAATCTGCCAACCATTGAGTTGCGTCAAGCCACTGGTGGCCGCCGGCGTCGTGATGATGTTCATGTAGGAGTTGTCCTTGGCTTTGGAAGCCAAGAGGTTGTAGTGGATTTGCAGCGCAAAACCTGATCCGGCAGGAACGCTGTTCCCATAACCAGCAGGGCGCTCAGATTGGGTGGCGCCCGGAGCCCACGCCGCAGCCCACGGCAGGGCTCCAAGACCCGCCACGTCGTTGGCATCGATGGGAGAGCCAAAGCAGGTCCAGGACTTTCCTAATTTAGAGACCGTTGACTTCATCGTGGGGGGAACTTGGTACAAAATCGCGTGGTGAATCTCAATAACCGGCTTCGCGGCGGTTCCGTGGTTTTGAGGGGAGAAGGAGCTCCCTACGATCATTTGATTTTGGAGGAACTTCGGGTCGAAGTACGTACACCGGTAGAGATCGTTGGCGCCAGCCGGAGCTACGGGCTTGTACCCACCCGCACTCGCTTCCGGAATAGCAACTTTGGTCACCGTGCAGGTGTGGGTTTTGCAGAAGACGGGCATCGGAATAGTGGTCGCCGTGGTATGAGCCTGGGCGGGAACGACCGTTGACGCGCTGGTCATTAAGCTCGGCGTGATGGTGACCACCACGGCGAGGGTCGAAAATACGGAAAGATAGCGGCGGCTGCGGAGATTCATAAACCGAATGATACATCGTCCGAACTCCCACGAAGCCCTCGAGCTGGATGATTAGGCTTTCGCCATGATGCAGCGCCAGAAAGTCAAGGTGCTGGTCTCATGATGCCGGGAATGGGTGGCGGCCTTTCTATTACCGACCCCTTTATCTATTCCCTATTTCGCCATTCTCTCTTTGGTCAATTTCTCTGGATTTTGGGCCTGTCGGCTGCCCTCGTGATGCTGGCGGGCGTCGTGCGTGGACGCGGGAACATGGTGACCGAGGTGGACCCACCCGTACGGAGCTACGTGGCCTGGATTTTTGGCGGACTGTGGCTCGTCGATGGGATCTTGCAGTTTCAACGGTCCATGCCGCTGGGCCTCAGTAGTGAAGTCGTCACCCCGGCTAACGAAGGGTCGCCATCGTGGCTGCACTCTCTCGTAGGAGTTTTCGTCGATGTGTGGAATCGTCACCCCTTGGATATGGCGAGCGCCACCGCGTGGATTCAAGTGGGTATTGGCCTGCTTCTCCTCGTCGCTCGGGGACGGGTGCGTCGATTCGGGGCTCTGGTGTCCGTGGCGTGGGGGCTCGTCATTTGGAGTATCGGGAATTCATGTGGCGGCATCTTCTCTCCCACGGCGTCCGTACTCTTTGGCTGGCCCGGAGCAATTTTCTTTTATCTTCTCGCCGGCCTGTGGTTGCTGGTGCCCGGCGCAACATTCCGGAAGCACTTCTCGCGTGTGACGTCGCGAGTCCTTGCGGCCCTCTGCCTTGGTGGCGCAATCATCCAGTGCATGCCGTCGCACGGTTTTTGGCGTCCGGGCGTTTCCAACTCCCTCACCCAAATGGGTGTGGGTATGGCGCACAGTGCCCAACCCTCGTGGCTCGCCGCGCTCATCATTCACGTGAGTAACTGGTTCGGCGAGCAACCCGCTCTCTGGAACGTGGTCATCGTGGAGTGGCTGTTGCTCTGCGCTCTTGGGCTCTGGCGACACGGTGGCGGCAATAAGGTCTGGCCGTATCGCTTGCTGATAGGCGGTGCCGTCGCCGGTTGGGTTCTCGTCCAAGACCTCGGAATTTTTGGAGGGCTTTCCACGGATATGAACTCGCTGCTGCCCTTGGCCGTGCTGGCATGGTGTGCGGCTCCCGGTCGTCAACGCAGCGCAGCAATTCAGCTACCGCTGGCATCGAATATTCGTCGCGTCGTGGGAACGCTTCTCGGTGCCGTGGGTCTCAGTGCCGTAGCGGTGGCTAGCTGCTGTATGGGACTGGCCTTGTTTTCGACTGCGGCGGAGCCCGTTCTTTTCTATGCGCAAAATGGCGAGATGACGGTTACCAATAACCTGGCGCCACCCTTTCAACTCACGGACGTGAACGGTTCTTCCTACACGATGGGGTCGCACCGCGATCGCTGGACAGTAGTGACCTTTCTGGACCCACAGTGCTGCGTCGCCAGTGAGCGCGTGTTCTCAGAACTGGCCACCCTGGAGAAATCACTCGGGGCGCATAGCCGTCTCGACGTGGTAGCGGTCGATGCGAATCCCTTCGCCCAAGAGAGCCGCAGCGTGCGGAATTTCTTACAACGTACGCACACCACGCAGGTGGGGCGAATGCACGTGGTGACGGGTTCGGTCTCCAACTTGTCCTACATCCTGCCGAGTTATGGGTATCTCATCAATACGAATCCTCACGCGAGAACCTCCATTGCGGCGATCAGCCTTTTCTTCGTGGACCCCACCGGCGTGGTGCGGGTAATTATTTCGGATAACCCACTGGGCGGACCGGCCTACGCCGCATCGGCACAAACTGTCCTCGTTCACGCGTTGGAAGTTGCCGGCTATCGCTAATCATTATGAAAATTGTGTCATTAACCAGCCGTGAAACTGCTAGAAAATGATAATGAGAATTGCACTACATAAAGAATCGCGGGTGGGCGAAACGCGCGTGGCGCTGACGCCGGACGCCGTGGCTACCCTGACCAAAGATGGGTGGACGGTGGTGGTGGAAGCCGGCGCCGGTGTGGCCGCTCACTATTCGGACGAGAGTTACCGTCAGGCGGGAGCCTCCGTAGAGGCCACGGTCAGCGGTGACGTGCACTTCCGGGTCAACCCACCCACGCTGGAAGAAGTGCAAAATCTTTCTGACGGATCTCTTCACCTCTCCTTCCTTTCGCCGCTGCTGGCCACCGACGTGGTGCGGGCACTCAACGCGAAGAACGTCACCGTGATGAGTTTCGACCTGGTACCGCGTATTTCGCGAGCCCAGTACATGGACGCTCTCTCCAGTCAGGCCACCGTGAGCGGCTATCGCGCGGCGCTGGCTGGTGCGACCTACTTTGACCGCTTCTTTCCCTTACTCACCACCGCCGCTGGAACTATTCGTCCCGCCAAAGTCTTGGTGATGGGCGTGGGCGTGGCCGGTCTCCAGGCGATCTCCACGGCGCGCCGCTTGGGCGCCAAGGTCCGCGCCTACGACGTGCGCACCGCCGCCAAAGAGGAAGCCGAATCGGCCGGTGCCGTCTTCGTGAAGCTCGGCGTCACCGCGGATGCCGCCGGTGGCTACGCCCGCGAACTGACGGACGAAGAAAAGACGCAACAGCAAGCGGCGCTTCTGAGCGAAGTGGCGGGAGCGGACGTGGTCATCACGACCGCCGCCGTTCCGGGTCGCAAGTCACCCATCTTGGTGACCGCGGCCATGGTGGACGCCATGAGTGACGGTTCCGTCGTTATCGACATGGCCGCCGACGGTGGTGGCAATTGCGAACTGACCAAGGCCGGCGAAGTGGTCGAGCACAAGGGCGTGCGCATCGTGGGTTTGAGTAACCCGCCCGCCGAAATGGGCACCCACGCGAGTTTCATGTACGCCAACAACGCCTTGAAGCTCTTCGCCCTGCTCGGCAGCGCCGGAACTCTCCATCCTGATTGGAATGACGAAATTGTCATTGGAGTCACGGTTGCGAGTGGAGGCTCCATTCATCACGCCGCGACCGCCGAAGCCCTCGGCGTAACGCACGTCCCACTTTTTAGTCAGCCGAAGGAGAACGCCTAATGGGTAACACCCTGTTGCAATACGCCACGGTGCTCATTTTGAGCATCTTCGTGGGTATCGAAATTATCGCCAAGGTGCCGAGCATCTTGCACACGCCGCTCATGAGTGGTTCGAACGCCATTCACGGAGTCATCTTGGTGGGAGCCATGATCATTCTGGGCTCGGCGACCACATCTCTAGAAACAATTCTGGGCTTCGTGGCCGTCATCTTGGCCACCTTGAACGTGGTGGGTGGCTTTGTGGTTACTGATCGCATGCTCCAAATGTTCCAGTCCAAGTCACCGCGCACGCGCGTCAAGAAGGACGAGGTGACCCAGTGAGTCGCGGAACCCTCATCGACCTGCTGTACCTCTTCGCCGCGTTCACTTTTCTGCTCGCCCTGAAGGGCTTGGGAAGCCCGAAGCGGGCGCGTCAAGGAAACATGGTGGCCGCTCTCGGCATGTTGGTGGCCATCGTGGCGACCTTCTTCCGTCAGGAAAACGGACAGGGACTTCGACACATTCCCTTGATGTTGTTGGCCATGGGCATCGGCACCTTGGTGGCCGTTCCCGCGGCGCGCTTCGTGCAGATGACGGCCATGCCGCAGTTGGTGGCCATCTTCAACGGTGTGGGTGGTGGCGCCGCGGCGCTGGTGTCCATTACCGAGTTCATCCACATCCATTCGCAGAAGCCAGCTACTTACGTGACCTTGGAAGTTCTTCTCGGAGTATTGATCGGAACCGTGTCCTTCTCGGGCTCCGCGATTGCCTACGCGAAATTGCAAGAGCTCATGACGGGTCGTCCCATTACCTATCCGGGTCAGCAAGTAATTAACGCGCTGTTCGGAATCGTGTCCATTGGACTGATCGTCACTATTTTGATCTCGGCGTCGACCTCGTTGCTGTGGATTTTGTTGGCGGTGGCCTTCGTGCTGGGAATTGCCTTCGTGCTGCCTATTGGTGGCGCAGACGTGCCGGTACTGATTTCCTTGCTCAACTCCTTCACCGGTCTGGCCGTGGCTGCGTCGGGCTTCACCCTTGGTTCCAACTTGCTGATCGTGGCGGGAACTTTGGTGGGTGCCTCAGGAATTCTCTTGACCCAAATGATGAGCAAGGCCATGGGCCGTAGTTTGGCCAACGTTCTCTTCTCGGCCTTCGGATCGGTCGTGACCGCGTCGGGTGATGGTGCTCGCGAAGATGGTCGCACCGTTCGTTCCGGTAGTGCCGAAGACATTGGCGTGCTCTTGAGCTACGCCAACAAGGTCGTCATCATTCCGGGCTACGGGCTCGCCGTGGCGCAGGCCCAGCACGTGGTGCGTGAGCTCGCTGACGAACTCGAAGCCAAGGGCGTCGAGGTCTTCTACGCCATTCACCCGGTGGCCGGACGTATGCCGGGGCACATGAACGTCCTGCTCGCCGAAGCCAACATCCCCTACGAGAAGCTCAAGGAAATGGACGAGGCGAACCCCGAACTTCAGACTGCCGACGTGGCGCTCGTCGTGGGCGCCAACGACACCGTGAATCCGGCCGCCAAGAACGACCCCGGTTCGCCGATTTACGGCATGCCCATCATTGACGCGCTGGCCGCCGAGAACGTGGTGTTCTTGAAGCGCTCGATGCGCCCCGGTTTTGCCGGAATCGAAAACGAGCTGCTCTTCGATCCCAAGACGGTTCTCTTGTTTGGCGACGCCAAGGACACGCTGACCAAACTCGTCGCGACGGTAAAGAACTCCTAAAGAGTTTCGGCGGTGATCTCGTTCAGACGAGTAATCACCGCCGGCTCGAGTTCCACCACCGCCGCCGCGTTAGCGGCGACCTGAGCGGGATTCGACGCACCGGCTATCACCGAGCTCACGGCGCCGTGGGCGAGGAGCCACGAGAAGGCCAAGGTCAGAATCGGGATCTGCACTTCCTTGGCGTAGGTCAGTAGGGCGCTCACCTTGGTGTCGAATCGTTCGTTAAACCAGGCCGGTGCCCGGTTCGAAGTGGCGAGCCCTTGGAGGCGCGAACCTTCGGGAATGGGCTGACCGGGTTGAAACTTTCCGGTGAGTAGACCATTGGCCAGGGGGTAATAGGGGAGAAAACCCATTGTGGTGGCCACGACCTCGTCGAGTACGCCGTTGGTCTCTGGTTCCCGGAACAACAGGGAGTATTGATTCTGGATCGACACGAAACCTTGACCGGGGATGCGGGCGGCCTCACGGAGCTGATCCTGGGAGAAATTAGAGCAACCGAATTCGCGAATTTTCCCTTCCGCCACGAGCTCTTGCAGGGCGGCGATGGTCTCGGCAATGGGCGTGCGATCGTCGGGGTAGTGCAATTGGTAGAGGTCGATGTAATCGGTGCCGAGACGAGCGAGCGAATCAGTCACGGCCTGGCGGATGTACTCCGGCTGCGCTCCGAATTTGGTGTCGCTCAGGGGCATACCGAATTTCGACGCGACCACCACGTCACCGCGGCGCTGGCCGAGGGCTTGGCCGAGGAGGACTTCACTCTGGGTGCCGCCGTAGACGTCAGCGGTGTCGAAGAAATTTATTCCCGCTGCGATGGCGGCGTCCACGACCGCAGTGGTACCGGCCAGATCAAGACGAGCGCCAAAATTGTTGCAACCGATACCGACTTCCGAGACGGACAAACTTCCGAGGGGGCGATATTTCATGAGTTCTCTCCTGGCAGAAACGACGGTCGTAGTGTACGCACCACAGGCACAAAGAGACGTGTCCGCGGGAATGGGAAACGAGAATGCGTGTGAGCGCTGCACGCAGGGTCTTGGTTAATCGCCACGCCGTCACCTTTAGGGTGGAGTGGTGCCCGATTCCCCCGTCGCCGGCCCTCCGGTCTATAACTCACGCGAGCTGCCAGCCCCTTCACGTCGCGCGGTGGCGCGTCGTTGTGCCCGGCTGGCACTGATTTTCGCCCCTCGGGTAGGCCCCCGAGCACTTTCCCAACTCCGCCACCTCCATTCGGGAAAGTTCACCACGACGACCCTGGCGCACCCCCTGCGAGTGGCCTTCGAGCGCGCGGGGGGAACCTTTGTAAAATTCGGACAAATCATTGCCTCGTCACCCGGTCTCTTCGGTGACGCCCTGGCGGATGAGTTCCGCAGTTGTCTCGATACCGGTCCCACGGTGCCCTTCGACGAGATCCGTACGGTCATTGAGCGAGATCTTGGCGGTCCCTTATCGGATTTCTTCGTGGATTTCTCACCGACTCCCATCGGTCAAGCCTCGATCGCCGTGGTGCACCGTGCCCGGCTCTTGAACGGTCGTGACGTGGTGGTGAAAGTGTTGCGTCCGGGTATCGAGCAGATGGTGGCGGCAGACCTCGACATCATGGAACCCATGATGGGTTTTGTCACTCGCCAAACCGGTGCGCAACTCGCGGCGGCTGCCTGGCAGCAAATTGACGGACTTCGTCAGCAAATAGGTGAAGAACTCGACTTGCGCAACGAAGCCCGTGCTCTCGACCACTTTCGTGACCTCACGGCTCGGAGCAGTCTGAATCTCATCGCCGTACCCGAGCCCTTCCCCGAGTTCTCATCGCAAAATATCTTGACCATGGAATTCCTCGACGGATTCGCCATCGATGATTTTTCTCAGGCGCAAGGTTGGGGGATCGACCCCGCGCCACTCATCGACCAGCTCATTCGTGGTTTCTTCACCATGACCGTGCAGTGGGGGACCTTCCACGGTGACGCGCACGCGGGAAATCTCATGCTGCTACGCGATGGCCGCATTGGGGTAATCGACTGGGGAATCGTCGGTCGACTCGACGCCGCCACGCATCGCTTTTTCGTGCGCATGTTGCAGGCGGTTCTCGGCGAAGAGGCGGCGTGGATGGACGTCACCCAGCATCTCCTTGACAACTACGGGCCCGCCCTGCGTGAAGCCATGGGGATGACCGACGAACAGATGGCGCAGTTTCTACGGGCCATGATCGAGCCGATTTTGCTGCGTCCTTTCGGGGAGATTTCCTTCGCCGACATGATGACGATGACCCAGGTGCACGTGGGCGAAGCCAATGGCGTGTCGTTTCAGCAGCGAGGGTGGCGCGCAATGTTTCAGCGTCTGCGCCTGCAACGCAAAATTCAACGGATGGCCGAAGACGGTGGTGGCCTCATGAATTCCTTCGACCGAGGAAATTTTCTTCTGGGCAAGCAACTCATGTACTTCGAACGCTACGGCCGGATGTATCTCTCGGACCGTTCGATTTTGGCGGATCGTCCCTTCCTCGAGAGCCTCTTGCGCGATGCGGAACCGCTCACGGCCTAAGCCACATTCCCCACTCGTTGCCGGTTTAGAACTACGATGAGAGTGCTCATCCCAAAGGAGATCTCATGAAGGTAATCGTTGATTTTGACCTCTGCGCCAGCAACGCCGTGTGCATGGCCGTGGCGCCCGAAATCTTTGAAGTCCGTGATGACGGCTACCTCTACATTTTGAATGAGACCCCCGGTGACGATCTCGAGTCGAAGCTGCGCGACGCCGTCAACGGTTGTCCCACCGGGGCCATCTCCATTGGGGAGTAAGCGATGACCGGACCACGCGTCCGCTTCGCTCCGTCACCGACGGGCTACTTCCACGTCGGTTCCGCCCGATCAGCCCTTTTTAACTGGTTCGTTGCCCGCCAGGTTGTTGACGGGACCTTGATTCTGCGCATTGAAGATACCGATACCGAGCGCAACCGTGAAGAGTGGGTCGACGGCATCGTCGAGTCCATGAATTGGCTGGGGCTCACCCCCTACGAAGGACCGTTTCGCCAAAGTGACAACACCGCCGCACACCAGGCGGCCGTGGCCGAATTGCTCGACCGGGGGTACTTGTACTTCTGCGATTGCACGGGCGATCAGGTCCAGGCACGCAAGGGCGACAATAAGACGCCGGGCTACGACGGCTTCTGCCGCGACCGTGCCCTGGCGCAAGGTCCCCGCACCGCGCTGCGCTTCGCCACTCCGGTGGGTGGAAGCACGGTGGTGCACGATTTGATTCGCGGCGACGTGGATTTTTCTCACGGCGTGATTGATGATTTCGTGGTGGCTAAGTCGTCGGGCGCGGTCCTCTTCGCCCTCGCCAACGTGGTGGACGACCGCAACGACCGCATCAGTCACGTAATCCGCGGCGAAGAGCACCTCCCCAATACACCGAAACAGATTCTCTTGTGGGAGGCGCTCAACCTGACCTCGGGCCTCGTCACGCCCATACCGCACTACGCGCATTTGCCCTTGTTGGTGAACGAGCAGCGCAAGAAGCTCTCGAAGCGCAAGGACCCAGTCGCCACCGAGATGTACCGCGATCAGGGCTATCTCCCCGAAGCCTTTGTGAACTACTTGGCCCTTTTGGGTTGGTCGTCCAGCGGAGAAGAAGAGAAGATTGACGTGGCGACCTTGATTCGCGAATTCCGCCTGGAAGACGTTTCGCACTCTCCAGCTTTTTTTGACGTGAAGAAACTCCTTCACCTCAACGGAACCTACATCCGCGAGTTGTCGCCGGAGGCGTTCATTGAACGCGCGCAGCCCTGGGTGTCACCGTCGACCTCGGCGTGGTCGCCGCAGGAATATCAGACTCCGTGGCCCGTGGAGAACTTCGATCCGGAACTCTTCGGCCGGGTGGCGCCCCTCGTGCAAGAACGCATTGCCCTCATGGGGGAAATACCCGCCATGGTGGACTTTTTTTTCCTCGCCGACGCTCCCCGTGACGATGACGCCTTCACCAAGACCATCGCCACGAGCGAGGTGGCCCAAGCCGTCTTGCGAGATCTCGTCGAGGAATTCGCTGCCGTCAACTGGGATGCCGAAACGCTCCACGCCACCGTGATGTCAGTGGGCGAGCGACACGAATGGAATTTGCGCAAGGCGCAGGCCCCTTTGCGATGTGCGCTCACCGGACGATTGGTGGGACCCCCGCTCTTTGAGTCCCTAGTGATCCTTGGCCGTGAGGAAACGATCCGACGAATAGAAATGGCGCTGTGATGTTAAAAATTTCCACTATTTTGTTTGGCCCGGCGAAGTTAGTCATCAAAATCGTCACCTGGTTTTTGACGGCGGTGGTGGTCTACTACGCCATCTGCTTCGCGCAGGTGTACCTGACGAGCCGTGAATCCACGACGCAGAACACCACGGCCATCGTCGTTTTCGGCACCACCGAAGACAATGGCGTTCCGTCTCCGACGCTCGCCGCCCGCTTAAACCAAGCGGTGATTCTCTGGTCGAATCACCGGGCCCCCCTCGTCGTGGTCACCGGCGGGAAGCAACCTGCGGACGTCTACTCCGAAGCGCAGGTGTCGGCCACTTATTTAGAGCAGCACGGGGTGCCCCGTTCCAAGATCATCGTGGGTTCGGGCAGCGATACCTGGCAAAACGTCGCTTCGGTGGAGGCCGCAATGAAAGCCGCGGGGATCACGACCGTGATGTGTGTGACTGACGGATTTCACGAATATCGGGCGATGGCCATCCTGAGCAACCAAGGATTTACGCCTCTCCCCAGTCCCAGCACGACATCTCCGATCACCGGCGGCGCCGTATGGAATCAGATGTTTGTCGAAGCGGGTGAAGTCGCCGTGGGTCGAATCATCGGGTATCACACCCTGAGTCAGATAACGGCCGGTGCGGCGACGGTCACCAGCCTCCCTTCGAAGGGTTAAGTTCCGTCGGCTAAACTCACAGATACCTTTCGGGGGTGGTGTAATTGGCAACACAACTGGTTCTGGTCCAGTTATTCAGGGTTCGAGTCCTTGCCCCCGAGCGAGTCAGTTGAAGTGCTTGGCTAGAATCAACTGTCGCTGTACACGGTCCCATCGTCTAGTGGCCTAGGACTCCAGCTTCTCAAGCTGGCTACGCGGGTTCGAATCCCGCTGGGACTGCCAAGATTTCCTTCGCGAGTTGGAACCGCAGATGCTCAGCGCCTGCAAGGCAAGGTGTCGGTTTCGACCGCGCTTGCACAAGGGGGCGACCACTGTGAGGAATTATCGAACCACGAGGTGCCTCAGTTCAGTGAGTCAAAAGCGGTCCACTATTTGGGAGTAGGTCAGTTTCTTTTTTGGATCGCCCGTAACGAGAAGAGGCTCAGTGGGCAAGAATGGCTTAAGCCCGCATCGCGGCCACGCTGAAAATCGAAGTATTCGATGTCCAGGCATCCCCAAGTTCAGACACGAATCCTTCGGGTTCGCCCAAGCTCGAATCAGATGTCATCGCAACGAAATCGATCTCATTGACCCAAATTGATGCATTAAAGAGTGCCATACGGCCCTTCTCGGTAGAAATCACCACACCGAGGTCACATTCGCAGTTCTTGGTCGACTCTCCAGCCACCTCGCGTTTGAGCTCAGTTCGAATGACTCCGACATCAGTGATGACCGAATTCGCAAAGTCAAAAAATGTTGCCCCTTGCGAAAAGGCAGTTGCAACGTCGGAGGGGTCTCCAGGGGATACGGTAACAACCGCAAAGTCTTCCAGAATCCCATTGATGTCGTAATCCAGCAGTTGCGACGAGATGCAGAGAACGCCGGCAGTATCAGTCTCTATGAAGGCACGGCCAATTGCAGTTCGAGTTCCGGTGAGCAGGAGTGGAGTCCCGCACGACACTAATTTTCTGCCTATTAGTCGGTTCAGCATTGTGATGGCCTCGGGCGAGGTAAGGGTGTGGTTATCGTTCATGAGATGTAACTCCTAAGAAATGTACTCGTTGATTGTTAAGACTTACTAACTGTCCAACTCCTCGATTCCAACGAATGTCAACTGCCGGAAATCCGGTCTCCGTCGTAGTTGTCCTACGGTATGTAACCGTTACGAGACCGTTTGTCGCTTTCCAGCCATCGTCAACGTCATCCCGCTTCCAGCCGGTAGTAATCCGATCAGCGAAAGACTTTGCACTTGAGTGTGGAGTTTCACTACCGAAGTTGCGAATTCCCGAATTTTTGCCAGGCTTAGAAAAATAGCCCGTTTCTTTGTTGAACGGAACGACAGTACTTCCGGCATTTATGAGATATTGCATAGCTTGCTCATCCGAACTACTGGTGATTCGCCCATTTTTCCCACCCGCTGACCTACCCACGGGATTTAGACCCTTCGAAATACAGACCCGTGTTTGACTTGCGGTGAATTACTTCGGTATCTTGCATTTTCGTTTTTCGCAATTGCAAGTCGTGAGTTCCGTGCAATAGAAGTTGTGATGGCGCCAATTGTTCAACGATACGCTCCAGGCTTCGTAGGAATTCACGTCGACTTATATCGCTGCGATAGCAGCCATGATTTGAAACTGCAATTACGGATCGATTGCGAATCCCCGCCATGGCGGCATCCAAGTCCGAATCTGTGGTCCAACGTATTTGCGGAATCACAGTTAGCCCTCGATATTCGAAGTAAGAGGCCACCGCTCGCGATCTCCAAATCGTGTTGATACGCATGTGCTCTGCACTACTTGCATAGAGGGTTGGGTCAGGAGAAACTACAAATGAAAACTTTGCCAGCGAAGTCGCAGCGTTGACGGGCCGGCTAAACACGCCAGCAAATAAATGATCCGCTTCCCAAAAATTAATTACAGAGTTGCCCTGTGGCGCAGTACGAGGCTTACGAGAATAGCTAAGGAGTTCGAACTCCCTAGGAAGCGCACTAATCCCTCGGAGAACAGGGATCTGATGTGGGCCATCGACTTGTACGTTATATGGAGCCCATACGTCATATTGGTATGGGCTAGTGCCTATCCAGTAAGTAAGTTGCGAATTCGAAATGACCTGTTGCAATCCAGAATTAATCCCACTCAGACCGAGGTGATTCGCTTGACCGAGGTTTGGAATTTTCAAGTTTTTCCTTCGTATATATTTCGATCTCTCCCCGCCACCAAGTATACCATAAAAGCGAACAACTGTTCGTTTCTAACGGATATTCAACACGCTCGCCTAATGCTGCTTGGAATTCCATGGCCAAAGATGATCTTGAGTGTCGTCATTTTTGAATACAAATCTGACAGTTTCTCAAGGGTCAAGGACCCACGGATAGCTCGGCTCCAACTTGATGACGTCGGGGGTGTCCTGACCCTGTCGGGACCTCATTCATTGGTCCACCTCCTTTGGCTAGAGAATCCCGAATACGAGAATTACACATGCGATGTCACTCGAGCTGGCCCTAGTAGAGGCTTTGGGCATTTTGAATTCAGTAGCCCTCCACTATTCAGGGAACCATATAACCGATCGATTCCAGCGGATCAATTGGTTCCATGAAACTTGGGTTTGGGCTGCCAATATTGACTCGTTGGCGTCATCGTGGGTGGCTTCGGACTCGACCTGCGTCGATGGCGTTTGCTGGCCGCGAGCGTAAAGCCATGAGACTTGGGATGATACAGACAAGCACTGCACCAAACATGTAGCGCCGGATGCCGATGGTAGCGGTCAGCTCGCTCGCGAGCATGATGCCGAGGGGCGTTAAACCCAACGAGACGAACCAGTCCACCGACGAAATGCGACCGAGCAATTCTCGAGGTACTTCGGCCTGCAGAAGGGATTCCCAGATCACGTTCCCGTAGACCAATAAGGGCGCCGAAATCATGCCAATCAGAAACACCTCCCAGGGTGCATGAGCGACACAAATGATGAGAGCGGCGAGCATGCTGATGAGCCAAGCCAAGGCCATAGCCCTAATTCGCCGTCGTGGCGAAGGCATCGAACCCACAACGAGTGAACCGATTGCCCCGGCCGCGCCCGCGCACGCGAAGGAGAGCCCGACAATACGTGCTGACGCTCCCAGATCGTGCTTGAGGAAGTAAGGGGTGAGAACACTCATGGGGCTAAAGACGAGAGCGTTAGAGAGTCCCGCCGAGAGAAGAATTACCCAGATCCACGGTGTCTGGATTGTGTAGTGCAAGCCTTCGCGAATCTCTTTGAGCATGGTTGAGGTGGCGGAAGATTCGGGTCCAGCGGTGGGACGCATAAGGGTGAGTGCGAGCGCGCTGAAAATAAAGGTCACCGCGTCGATTGCCAATGTCCCACCCGAATTCCAGGTAGTGAGGACCCCACCAATTGCCGGCCCCAACATCCCGCCAACCACTCCCGATGAGAGACCTCGAAGGGCATTCATGGACCCAAAGAGTTCGTCGGGAACAATTTCTGGGGTGAGCGCTGTTATGGCGGGCATAAATACTGCGTCGAAGGCGCCGAAGAGCACTGCGAAAACAAGGAGGTGCCAAAAGTGGAGGTGGTGAGCAATATCGAGCGTGGCGATGGCGCCCACGAAGATGGCACGACAGGAATCGGAAATGAGCAATAACTGCCGTCGAGAAAAACGGTCAACAATGACGCCGCCAAAGAGCATGAGTAATACCATGGGCAAGGTGCGTGCGGCCGCAAAAAGACCCAATTTTGCAGCCGAATGCGTCGTTGAAATAATCATCAGTGGCAAGGCCACGTTGGCGATCCCGTCACCAAAACTCGATACCGTCTGACCGACGATGAGTAGGGCGCTTTCGCGGTGCCGAAGTACTCGGATCATGGGGGGTGCTGCGGGAGCTGAGGTCACGTCAACCCTTACTCGTGCGCGGCGTCAACGGGTTCGTGGGCAATTCAGCCACTAGTCGCCAATTTGGCAAGGTCGCAAGCATCAATGAGTGGTCTCGTGATCGCTTGCGTGCCATTGGGATACTTTACGGTACGCCGCGGAACTCAAGGAACTTCATCTGACCCCATGGAGAATTGAAGGGCCGTATATGGTGTAATTTTCCTACAACCTTGAACATGCGACATGGTAACTAATCGAGGATGATGTATTAGTCACCTAGCTCCGACTCGCTTGACTCCACGACGTACTCGTGCGTTATTGAATGACAACCTGGAAGATGTTTCCTTCGAGATCAATGGCGTCGAGGTGGGTGACGCCACGGTCGACGAAAGCACGATCACGAAGCACGCTGCCTCCAAGTTTTTCAATTCGCGAGAGAACGTCGTCATCCCGAGAAACGAAGACCATTTTCAGAGCGGACTCCACACGTTCACCGCCACTGGCTGTTTCTTCGATGCCAAAAGCTTGATGGACGACGAGCTCGTGGTCTTCGAACTCCAAGCGCAGGTGGTCCTCTCCCTGTTCCGTGAGCGACCAGCCTAAAAGGTCGTGATAGAAAGCTCCGAGTCGGACGAAATCATGCGCAAAAAGTACTGCACCACGGAAAACTACCGGACTGGCCATGCGGGTGATTTTATCCGCTAGAAAGTGACTTTCCAGGTGAGCCGTGCGGCCTTCGAGGCGTTGGCCGCTTGATCGGAGGCGTACACGGACAAAGTGTGTGTGCGAACGGATAATCCGGCGAGTTTCAGCCCTGAAGTGCATAGCTTGGGTATCGCTCCGTCGAGTGAGCAGAAGAAGGTAAAGGTCTTCGATACGTTGTCCTTCGCACTGAAAGTGACCGACAAGGTCTTCAGTTTGGTCGTACCGGGCGACGTGGTCGTGATGGTGACGGTGGGCGGAGCAAGATCGAGAGCGGCACCCTGATTCAAATTGAGTGCCACCATCTGGTTGCCCGTCAAGGTTCCCATCGTGCTGAGGGCTTCACTAAGCGCTTCATGGCTCTCGCTGTCGTAGCTTCCCGTGTACTTGTAGAACTCGTAGCGCCGCACCACCGACAAACTGTTCTTACTGAGTTGGAGCTCGCTCTGGATTTGGCTGGAGACAGATCCATTGTCAGCACTGCACTGGCCGCCCGTTTGAATCAATATGGGCTCGCTGCCGGATTGGGCACCGTTGCTCCCCTTGCTAGAAGCGTCGGCCTTCGTCGGGACTTCTTTATCCCCCGACATCAAGTGGCCCAAGCTCGCCTTGCTCGCCGCTTGGTTCATGAACACTTTTACCCACACGGCGTCACCGCAGAGGCCGGCACCGTCCGTCTCGGGCGCGATCACCACCGCCTGCACCTTGGGTGGGGCGTTGTTGGGCTGGGGCTGCACTTTCCAGGTTGGGGCAAGGATGGGTAAGCCAGTCGATGTCGATGATCCCGCCACCAAGTGTCCGGCATGCGCGGGATCGGCGATGAGCCAGTTGTAAATCACGTTGGTGGGGTTTGCGGACAAACTAAAACCAAAGTGTTCGCAACCAAGCGTGGCGTAGGAAGTGGAGCCTCCCGTCCAGCACTCGTGTCCCATCGTCGTACTGATCGCTGCGGGGATGGGGGTGCCGACCTGCCAGCCCGCCGCGGCGTCGTAGGGGGAGGCGTAGGTAATCAGGGTGTCGAGGCCGCCGTGGATGGACGTCACCGTGGGGTTGCCGTAGCGCTCGTAGGGCGCACCAAATTCGTAGGGAACATCCAACGGCGATATTCCGTCGAGTTCCACTTCAAAGCCATGCGTAACTTGGCCCGTGTCGTTAAAGACGTCGAAGTTCGAAAGGGCTCCGTACATCGGAGGGGTCGTTCCCGACGACGAGTTCACGACCGAAAGCAGGGTGCCACCCACAATCGCCACTACGGAGACACCACGAAAAATGCGCGACGAGTATTTCATTGTTCTCCCTAGTGGATGTGATGTGATTTTAATTCCTCTTCATAAGAAAATCTCTGCAGATTTAGCAGATTGCCGTAAGAGAAATACCTCGAATGAACTCCGACGCTGATGGCCCTGCGAGTCCGATGGGTTAGGGAAGCCCCAGAGTCGCTGCCAGCAGGAGATTGGTGCCTCGTGCATCGTCGCGTGGAGCCATTTTGTGCATGAGATAACAGAAGGTCAACTTGGTGTCTTGATCCATGAGGCAAATTGACCCGCCACTGCCACCCCAGGCGGCGGAGCGAGGACCAATGGGAAATTCGGCTGAGGTCAGTCCGTAACCCATTCCGTAGCTGTATTCCGCTCCGAACACGGATTCGAAGCCGTGATACTGCGAGACAAAAACCAGGTCACAGGTGGACTCGGAGAAGAAGCGAATTCCCCGTGCCGACCCACCATTGGTGATGATGGATTGGAGAAGCGCAATCGAACGGGCGTTTCCCATCCCGTTGACCGAGGGGAGGTTTGCTCTCCGAAACCACTCTTCCAGCACCGAGCCGGGAAGCGGAGGGGGCGAACTCATCACGCGACGACCCATCTCGGTGCCCCCTTCGGTCGCGGTGATGTCGAGGGAAACGACATGGGAAACGCGGTGGTCCTCGCTGGCGGGTAGACCAATCCAGAAGTCGGCCTGGAGGGGGTCAATGAATTCTCGCTGCAGGACAACTCGAAGGTGCTCACCGGTGACGCGACGACAAATCTCTCCGAGAAGAAAGCCGTAGGTGAAGGCGTGGTAACCAGCAGCGGTCCCTGGCGTCCACCACGGCGCTTGCGCGGCCAACGAGGCCACGGTGGCGTCCCAGTCTTGAAGATCAAAATCGTTCGCGACACCGTCGAATCCTGCGAGTCCCGCAGTGTGCGACATGATGTGCGCGGTGGTGATGTTTTCTTTACCGGCGGCAGCGAATTCGGGCCACACCGAGGCCACCGGAGCGAAGAGATCGAGTTGGCCGCGATCGTGCAACTGCAACATGACCAGGTTGCACATCATTTTGGTGATGGAGAAACTCACCGCGATGGTGTCGCGGTCCCATGGAGTCTGGCTCATTTCGTCGCTCAGGCCGCCCCAGAGGTCTGCGACGACGTCATCGCCCGACATCACGCACACGGAGAGCCCGAGGTCGACACCCGAATCGAGATTCAACTGCATGGTGTGGCGTAGCACTCCAAATCTTTCGGCGGCGGTTCCGTGGATGACACTCATGGAGCTACTTTCCAAAAATCTTCCGGGTGGTGGAGAAAAGGCCGTCAGCACGAGAGTCGTTATCGAACGGCGCCATTTTGTTCATAACGTACGACATGGTGAGCCCGATTTCTTGATCAAGGAAGGTCATCGAGCCACCAGCCCCACCCCAGCACGCCGTGCGGGGACCAAAGTTGAAGGTTTCGGTGGAGAGTCCGTAACCCAGGCTGAAATTAAATTCCGACCCCAGCACTAAATCAATTCCGCGGTGTTGGGAGCGGAACGCAAAATCGCAGGTTTCACTCGTCAGGAATCGGTGACCGTTGACGACGCCATCGTTGGTAATTACTGACTGCAAAAGAGCCACCGATCGGGCGTTTCCGATGCCGTTGAGGGTGGGTAAATCGGCCCTCCGAAACCACTCTTCGTAGATACCCGCGTTGGGTTCTAGTGTCATCGCCCGTTCCGCCAGGGGATTCTCAGTGGACATCGGATTCACT
>Ga0136642_1000523_pt1 | contig 19740 bp, 10 predicted proteins | sample LowCatLa1302831Y_FD_115313 | JGI IMG/M metagenome (GOLD analysis project Ga0136642, IMG submission 115313) | Freshwater microbial communities from Lower Cathedral Lake, Yosemite National Park, California, USA - 13028-31Y | ecosystem: Environmental > Aquatic > Freshwater > Lake ... | reverse complement strand
GATGCCGATGGAGATGGAAGAGCTGTGAAGGAGGCAAATGACGACGCCGACGGACTTGGGCTTCCGCTACTGCTAGGAGACCAAGTCGGAAAGGGGCTCACAGACGTGCTACCTGAGGGTGTTGCGGTAAAGGACGCCGACGCAGATGAGGAGGGTGACACAGTCGCAAGAGGCGAGAGCGTAGGGAGTGCGCTTGCACTTGCACTTGCAGATGCAGATGCAGATGCAGATGCGCTCGCCGTTTCACTTTGCGCATAGACAGCGGAGAGGGATGCGAGAGCCAGTAATAGAAACATGGTATATCTCTTAAAAAAAGACATAGCTTGTTTTGTATCAATTTTATTGCGGCATTAGAAGTCCGCATTCATGGCATTAAGACAAGTATGCCAATTTCTGAGCTTGCTCAGAAATCGGCATTCATGGCAAAGGCCATATCCTCCTTCTTCTTTCCACTCGCAGCCTTCGCATAGGTGCTCACCCTCTTCTCAAAGAAGTTGTCCTTATTCTCCAACGAAATCCGCTCCATAAACGAGAAGGGATTCGTAGAGCACCAAATCTTCGGGTAGCCCAGCATCAAGCACAAACGGTCCGCCACGAACTCAATATACTGCGCCATCAGCTTCGCATTCATGCCAATCAGCTCGCACGGCAACGACTTCGTAATAAACTTCTTCTCAATCTTCACAGCCTCGCGGATGAGCGTGTGAACCTTCGCCTTCGGAAGACGGTTGATAATCTTGCTATACAAGAGACATGCAAACTCCATGTGGAGTCCCTCGTCGCGCGCAATGAACTCATTGCTCGTCGTCAGGCCAGGGAGAAGGGCGCGCTCCTTCATCCAGAAGATGGCGCAGAAGGCGCCGCTGAAGAAGATGCCCTCGACCGCCGCGAAGGCAATGAGACGGGTGGCAAAGTCGGCGTCCTTCGAGTCAATCCAGTTCAGAGCCCACTCGGCCTTCTTGGCAATACACGGAATGGTCTGCGCGGCGTGGAGGATTCGGTGCTTCTCCTCCTTGTCGGTGACATAGTAGTCAATCAAGAGAGAGTACGTTTCAGAATGGATCGCTTCCATATACGTCTGGTTCGCATAGAAGTAGCGGGCCTCGGGCCACATCACCTCCCTCGAGAAACGGGTGGCAAGATTCTCCATAACAATACCATCACTGGCGGCGAAGAAACCAAGGATGTTCTTGATGAAATTCTGCTCCTCAGGCTTCAGTTTCTCCCAGTCCTTCATGTCCTTCGACAAGTCAATCTCCTCTGCCAGCCAGATGACCGACTGCTGCTGCTTACAGCGCTGCCAGACGTCGGCGTGCTTGATAGGGAAGAGGACAAGGCGCTCCTCGGCGTCGGAGAGGAGGGGCTCTGGCAGCAACTTTACAGTCTCTGTCGTCGCAATTCCATCGGATGTAATGTCAAGAACGGGGGGTTCCGTGTGGATAGACCCCTTTCGGGATTTGACTGTCGGAGAGGCGTGGGCCGACTTCGCGGTTGCCACAAATGTTACAGACTGGCCGAGATTTGTCTCATTAGTAATCTGAGATAATGTCTCCATAGTAGAAAACGTCGTAATCTTGGATGAGAAAGGAGTCGTCATTTGGCGCTGAAAAGCAACTCTTGGCGGGGCCGGTCAAATTTAGGATGTTGCGGGCTTCTTCTTGTCAACAGCCTCTTGAATCACTTTTCCTGAGAGGCCTGTGATTTTCTCAATCTCGGAGATAGGCTTCTCGTCATTATAGAAGTAGTCTACAGCAAGCCCCTTGAGCTTAGAATGAATACCACCCGACGTCCTCTCGTGGATATCAGCAATCTCCTTGATTGTCTTCTTCTTACGAATCGCAATCAACATCTTGATGACCTCTTCATCCTTCCACGGAGCACCATTTCGTGCAGGCTTGTCTGTTTCCTTCTTAGGAGGAGGGATGCCAAAGTAGTCCTTGAGGGATGCCTGCTTCGGGGGAGGCTCTGAAACCTCCTCGCCATCAAAGCCATACATCGCCTTCTTGCCGCTGATAGGCGTAATGCGCTTCACAGACGGGATATTCATGGCCGAGGCAACAGGCTCGGGAGCACGAGGGGGTGGTTGCGCATAAGTTCCAGCATAGAACTTCTTCACAAGAGGATGAGCACGGAAAGCTCCAGCAGAAACCTCGTGGACATATAAACTGTCAATACTCTTAACCCTGGAAAGCGCCACGTAGGCCTGGCCGTATTCAAAGGTGCTAGGCCCAATATCAATAAGAGCACAGTCCAGAGTTGCACCCTGCGCCTTATGGATTGTGAGAGCATAGGCAAGACGGAGAGGGACTTGCTGAACAAAGAGTTCATTCCAAGAATGATACTTCATCGTCTCCATGCGCCCGTTTCTGAATCGGACGACCGGATACGAAATACCATCCGTAACATCTTCGCCTGTTAGCACATCGCGCGTAGATTCCTTGATAAACTGAACCACAACTCCTCGGCTGCCGTTCACCAGACCCTTATTCTGATCCAGATTGGTAACAAGCATAACCTGTGCCCCAACCTTGAGAGTAAGCTCTGGGACAAAGCCGATATCATCTGGAAGTGCCTGGCCAGAGGGAAAGCGAGCCCTGTAGACATGTGTCTCACCCTCGAGACTGTCAATGTTCGCCTTGTTAATTGAGTCAACCTGGACATTCCTAGAGAAGAGGAGCGTCGGTTGGATAGGCTCATGGTCCCATGAGAGGTCGCAGCGAGTCTTCAGTGTGGTGAGGGACTCCGCGGACAGTTCGCCAACACGGGCCTCGTCAAGAATCCCCTGGAAGACGGGGTCCTTCTGGCGGAAGACGCGCTTAAGCTGAACTGTCTGCTTAATAATCTCCCACCAGACTGGGCTTTCAAATGCGAACTTCACATTACCACTTCTTGCCACTGGAGGAAGCTGGAGAAAGTCGCCCACAAAGACAATCTGGAGCCCGCCCATCGGTTTGTTGTTTCCGCGAACAATCTTGGCAAGCTTGTCAATCATCTCCAGAAGATCGGGTGTCAGCATGCTGACCTCATCAATAATAAGAGTGGATGTGTCCTTCCAGCGCTTCTTGGCCTGACTCTTCATCTTCTTTGCGATGAACTCCGCACTGTCCTTACCGAGTCCAATACCAGCCCATGAATGAAAGGTCTTCGCGCCGTGTCCAAGAAGAATAGCTGCGCAACCAGTCATTGCAGTGATGGCGAGTGAAGGAACACTCTGGGCGATGAGCCCAATCAAATGCGACTTGCCTGTGCCGCCCGGCCCCGTCAGAAAGATGCTCTCGCCTTTGATAACGGCCTCGTAGGCTTGCTTTTGCTCGGTTGATAATGACTCCATGGTATACGATACCAATATAAAAAGTCAAACTCAATTTTATCATGTGGCTTAGTTAAATATCTTCGGAAGCGCGCCGAGGAACTGGAGGACATGGATAGGCTGATCCGCGGGGAGCTCTAGAAGTTTCGCCTCCACCGGCTTCAGCTCGAGCGTCCTCGTGGCGAAATCCAGGCGGCTCTCCTTCTCATAGAGAGTGAAGAAGGCCGCGAGAAACTCCTCATAAGAAATCATATCATGGGGGATACCTATACTCTGAAGCCATTTACACGTCGCCGCCTTCGGAGATAAGATAGATCCAAGAGGTCTCTCTTGGATATTTTTCAGAATAGTCTTGAACTGCTTATCAACGGCGCGAGACTGGGTCGCGAGACTCACCATTATCGTAAAGAGCTCCTCGCACAGTTCCTCGGAGGAGTGTGCGTCCTCAGAGGAGTGTGCGTCCTCCGAGGAGTGGGAACCCTCTGACGGTTCCATTATTGATATTTATTTATGAAGTAAATGAATATCAATTTTACCGTTATTTCGCTCATGCTAGTGATGAAGCCAGCTTACTAATCGGATGATGCACCTCTATCCATGCAAAGACTGGTATTTTATCTGCGCTCTTCAACGACACAATCCAATGCGGCGGCATAATAAACATGTGTCCAGGGCGAAGAATCACGTCCATGAACTGCACCTCATTGAGCAGAGGACAGTCGGCAGGGCGGAGTTCGGCCACAAACTGGCCTTCCCAGTGAGGCGGCAAAAACTTCGTCGCGCTCTCCATCAATATAGACGCAGTGAACGTGCCATTCGTCGGGTAAATGAGCGTATATGCAGCCGTCGTCTTGCGCATACCCATTGAGCTCATATAGACTTCAGTGTCAAGAGACATTGCGAACGCGTAGGGAATATCCTCCTTGATGCGGCCGAACCACGTGTGATCCGCCCACACATGAAGCCCGAGCTCGGCGGCCGCTTGTTTGCGAATCTCTGGTGGCAGCATGTGGAGCGTCTTCCCCTTCGGATCCGCCAAATACTGATTAAGAACAAAGGGAGGTGCGATAGGCAAAGTCTGGATTCGCTGGTTTCCCTTTAAGACGTCTAGCGTGAGGACCTTCGGATTACCGAGGCCTCTTATAACTATGGGATGCGATTCACTCAGAATATCTGGAAGCGTATCCAACTTATCAGACTCTATCTGGAGGACGCTGAACTCAGCCACTGTCTGTTTATAGAAGAAAATCAGGACGAAGAATATGATTAAGATTATAAAAAATATCTCAAGCATTACGCTCTTTCTTTTTGCTCTTCTTTATTGTGTTGTTGTATGGACGCATCCGTAGTGAGCGTGTGAGGGGGCGGAACAGATTCGGCATGAACCGATGGTTGCGGATGTTCGTGATTTCCCTCTTCGTGAGAGGGTGGTGCTTCGCCTTGATTGTTCCGTTCTTGTGCAGGAAGACTGACTTCGTGCCCTTCCCGTTGTTCACGTTCACGCGTGTCGTCTTCACCTCCTCGCCCTCGGGGGTCATGGTCACGTGTTTCTGGACTGAATCGTACGCGAACATTCTGTTTACTGCGGCGAGTTTTTTTCATAGGAGTTGCGGTCCTAATAATGTTAGAACGGTGCGTGATGCGTCTATTTTTGATAAGCCGACTAAGAGTTAATTGTCTTTGTAGCAAATAATTTACCGCATTGAGTTTCGTCATATCAATATTGTCGTCGGATTCCTCCGAGTTGGGGAAGATAGAGTAGGGCGCGTATACATTGCCCAGCCACTTCTCCAGGAGTTCTCCCATCTCTTCATCTAAGAGGGTTGCGACATCGTCTTGGATCTCACTATCCTCGGCATCGACTGCCTTATCCATAACGGTCACCAGGTGGCGGAAGGTTGTGTCCAGCTGGCCGAGATTCCCAACATGCACAAGGTTCTCAGGCGCCAGCCACTGGTTGAGGTGGGGCTTGAACTGGGGCGGGGCGAAGTCGGCGATAAGACTGAAGTGCGAATCCCAGAGGTCGGCGGCGGCAGATCCAGAGAGGTCGGTTGTTAGGCGCGCAACACAGAAGCGGCGGAAGCTCCAGCAAAGGAGCTGGGTCACAACAGCATTCCAGGCGTTCTTTGGCGGATAGTGTAACAGGGTGGCGAAGCCCTCCCCAGGTGTATGCTTAGGCACACCTACTGTTCCCCTTGTCTGCTCCATCTAAGCAATGAACACGACATCTTTCTAAGCAGCTTACGCACATGTTTCATTTCTCAAAAACCTCCATCCGGGTGAACGATGAACAAGCACAGGCTATTCGTCGCCCACCTGGTGTTCATCAACGAATTCTGGCATCTGCCGGGTCCGGTAAAACAACCACTCTCACCGCCCGCCTCGCCTACTTGATAGAGTCGTGTGGCGTCAAGGCCGAGAGTATTGTTCTGATGACCTTCTCACGAAATGCGGCCCAGCAGATGAAGGCGCGAATCGAGGGTCTGATTGGTCCACAACAGATGTGGGCGGGCACCTTTCATGGCCTCTCGCGTGCTCTTCTCAAGAGATTCTCGCCTGAAGCGCTCAAGGCCCTGTATTTCGTGGACGAGCTCGTAAACATGGGAGAGAAGTGGCTCGGCACCACAGATGGTCGCAAGTGGGTCGGCACCCTGCGCTATGTCGTTGTGGACGAGTTCCAAGATATCAACGAGGAGCAGTGGAAGATGCTCCAGCGGATGCTACATCCTGGAGCGCATCTCATTATCGTCGGCGACGACTGTCAAAATATCTATACGTGGCGCGGGAGCCATGTGAAGTATATCTTGGAACTTCATACAAAGATACGCGGTCTGGTAGATGACCAGCTCCGCCATAATTATAGGTCTCGCGAGTCAATCATTAAGGTCGCAAATACAGTGATGCAGCGGATTCCGACCCTAGAGTGGAAAGGGACGATGATCGCGGAGAAGGCAGGTGGCGAGAAACCCCACGTCCATTTCTTCTACAGGCTGTCCGATGAGAGTCGCTGGATTCTCAAGACGATTGAGGAGTATAGGGCCGCGGCGCCGTCTGCAACGATTGCCGTCTTGTCTCGCACAAACGGTGACCTCTATCGTGTAGAGGAAGAGATGATACAGAACGGTATGCGGTGCCGTCTTCGCGACATTGGAGTGGCGGGTGAAGAGAAGCGAGACGGAAAGGGGCCCGTCGTAGACCTTGTCACACTCCATGCGAGCAAGGGACTTGAATGGGATATTGTCTTCTTGATAAACTGCAATGATGACGTGTTTCCGTCGTCTAAGAAGCCGGAGAACGTGGTGTGTGAGCGGCGTCTGTTTTATGTGGGGGTCACGCGTGCACGGGAGGTGCTCCATTTTAGTTATACGCGGGACGAGAGGGCCCTGTGCCGATTCGTGCGCGAAGTGCCGACGCAGCTTCTTTTGTATCATGGCCTGGCGAAATACTGTCTGAGTGACCTGGAGGTCTCGGAGGGGAAACGGCGGCTCAAGGACTTGATTGGCGCGTTGGATGGTGACCATCTACAGCAGCTGCGTGAAGAGGGTGTCTTATCTTGGCTTGACCGCGCGAATCTGGAGTCCGAGTGTATATTCAGAGGCGGCGAGGTCTGGAAGACGCCGTCGTGGGCGGTCGGCGACCATCTCGGCGATTTCCACCGTTTCCTGCGCATCTGGATTCTAAGACATATTGCGCTCACGACAGGTATACCATTCCGCGAGACGGTTGTGGAGCGGATGTTGTTTACGCTGAGGATTTATTCGGAGGACCGCGCTTTCTGGGAGACGTGGTCCCAAGAACTGACGGAGTGCATCTTCGAGTTCTTGGGTGGAGAGGAAGAGGCGCGTGATCCGCCGTCGGTTGATTACAATATGATTTACATCTGGGCGAAGCGACGGGGCCTAGGGTGGGAGCCGATGGACCTTATCAGGGCCACGAGTATCGTAGCGAAGATTCGTGGCCAGCTGCGGCCTTTACGCTTTGACGCCTATAATCTGCGGGAGTTTCGCATGGGGCCGTCGCGCTATGTCGTGCCGACGGAGTGGAGAGCGGATGCGCTCCGCAGCTGGCGACGCATCTGTAACACGGAGCTCTCGTGGAAAGAGTGCCTGGTGGACATGTGGAAGATGGGTGCCATGGCTCTTGTGTCGGAGGGGCGCAATGCGGCCTTATACAGGGCGACACTTATGAGTGGGAAGCTGGCGGATGACGAGCTGGGCGTCTACCTGGAATGCCTGGAACTCCGTCTAACGGAGTGGCTTGCGGGGCGGCGGATTGTCGGTGTTTGTGAGCAGTTTGCATACGAGGATTTGAAAGAGAGTGTAGATCTTCACATGGATACTTCCTTTTTGAAGATATCGGATAAGATGGAAACGCAGGAGCTCGTAGCGCTCGCCATGACATCATGGTTTTCGTCTTTAAAACACACTTCTGTAGGTATTTTCATACCTCTGGAAGGTCGCTTTTATACGATTCGGCTGCCTGAGGGCTGGGACAAGAAGGCGGAGAGGGTATTTACGCTTGCATCTTCTTTGTAATGACGCTAAGCGCATTAGAACAAAAGTAAGGAAGCCGTGGCTTCCTTACTTCTTTGTAGCGAACGGCTGGTTGTAACGCTCCTGCTTCGTGGCATTGTTGAACAGCTTCTTGGAACGGCTCATATTCGCAAGGTCGGCCTCCTCGCGGCACGGGTAAGGACCATTGCGGAGAAGTGCCTGGGGCATCGCCAGCTCTGAAATAAAGCGTGAATCGGGCTGCTGCGATCTCGCGGGAAGGAGCTGTCGAGCATTGAACATATCACCTGTGATAGAGGGCTTGAATTGCTCTGTCTCACATGTGCCAAGCTGTCTGTCGAGGCGCCTTAACGCCGACTCATTGTCAATCGCCGCCTGGTAACGGGAAGGCGGGTAGAACTGGCCACCAGACGGGAGCATCACGCTTTCAGCAACGGTGGGTGCGGGCTGATTCTCACCCGCTGTCGTATACTCCATGCAAATGCGCGTCCAAGGGCGGGGGTCCATCGGCATCGTGAGATGCTCGGTCGGCATATTGTGTCGGAGAATCATCGTAGGGTCCCAATGCGTCTGCAGGCAAACGGGGGGAAAGACTTTATGGGGGTCCTCCTCGCCACGACTGATGGGAAGTGTCTGTAGGGGTGTTCCGTTTACACGGGGGAAATTGCGGGGAGGAACGGGCTCCATCTAATAGGGAAACACAACAGTCGGCGCCGCCGACGTGACAGTATCCATCTGCTCCACCAGCTGGATCACAACATTCCATTCACAATCCTTATTGTTAATTACCTGACCAATGTTGTCTACCCATGTGAACGTCAACTTATCAATCTTCGGAATAGGAATTTGGAATGTGATAGGATTGCTAATGAGTGTCTGCGCATATGAGCCGAATCCAGCAAGAAGAAGTTTGCCATAATAGGCTTTGATAGAGCCTGTCGTATCTGTGCTAATCTGTAGATTCTCCTTTGCTCCTGTATCCATCATATTCATATTGAACTCGGGGCTCATTCTCAGATTAATGAAGTCGTCAAGAATCTTAAAGAAGCTCTGCCCCGTCTGCGTTGTGAGATAGGGTGTATCCGCCTTATCAAATCCCAAGTTCCATCCGAGGCCCCAGTTGTCTTCTGCGAGTTTGTATTGGGGTGGAAGGGCGGTTTTCCACAGAATAGAATACACGAGTGGGTCAGTATATCGCTGACGATTCACAGCACTTGCTGGGATGATGGCAGACAAGTCATTTCGGATGAAGGTTTGAATATTTGTTTGTGTGGCCGTATTGATATTATTAAGAACTTGCACGTTATTATTGTATATCGTGTAGAGGTTTATGAATCGGTTGAGGAAATCTCCGAAACCCGCCACATTCGTGAAGTTGGAGCCAGGGAAGCCCTGGATAATATTAGAACCGAAGATGTAACCCTCTGGGCCAAAGATAAAATTAGAATTGAAGCTTTGAATTGTATATGCGTAATTGCTATCAAATAATGCTGGCTTAGTGCCTGCGAGAATAATCTCGTTGGAAAGGTCGGTGAGTGTCACATACCCATAATCGTAGCGGTTTGGAAGACTGAATCGCATCATCACTTGCGACTTCTCTGTCGGCGAGTATCCGCGAAGAGCAAGATAGTAGTTCGTGTTGGAGGTCATCGGAATCTCGAGGTCACACGCATTGAAATAGAAACCACTAGAGAGAGTCACGTCGGCGGTTAGATAATTTGACTCTAGACCCCACTTATTGGATGAAATATCGCTTATATACTTGGAAAGACTATCATATGCAAAAAGGCATGTGTGGGGATATTCGGGATATATCAGACCACTGAGATCCGTCATCGGATTATATGCTCGCGCGACCTTTGACATGACAATGCGCTGAGTAGGATAAAAAATCTGGTATGCGTTAGAAACACCGACCTTGAAATCGGTAGAGTCGCCGCGGTTGCCCCAGATTGTATCATATGTATACGTTGTCTTATTGATGTTCCGATTGGTTTCGTTGAAGAGGACCCAGAAGGAGCCGCGGCCGCCCCCCAGAATCTTGTAGGGGGCTATGGACGTGTGGTCATAGGCCGTTATTAACTGTCTTGATGGCGAATAGGTCGCATTACTGGTGTAGCCAACATATGCAAATGAATAGTTTGCAATTTGAGCGAATGTGAACGACGGACTGCCTCCGTTATTTGACATATTATACATGTCATATGACATAAATATCTTGCTCTCATACGGGTTCTGCACAAGAGTGATATCGCCGAATGCGGCAGGGGACGCATCACCTGGGTCCAACACAAGTCTCGTAACAGTGGCAACCGTGTTTGGATTGCTTGGAGTAAAGACATAGGGTGCGCCAATAGCCTGAATAGACGGAAAGAGGGTTGGCTCTGTAATAAAGGATCTTAGTTGAAGAGGGTTGACATAGAAGAGGCCATTTTGATAGTATGCAGCGTTATCGGTAGTGTAGACAGTGTTATTTACAAGCATGGGCTCTCTCACCGCATAGTTGATGTTGGTTGGCGCATTGTATACAGCTCCTTCTATTGTGCTCGCAAACCGCGTCTTGGCAGCTACATAGAAGCGGCCAAACGGCTCATAGGCGCTCTGAAGAATTTCATATGAAGGCTGTATACCTGGAACATATCCTGGAAGATTTGAAAGAACCAAGAGTGGTTGACTCGTGTCAGTAATGGGCGAACCCTTCGCGATGCCGAGTTGCTTGATGTTCGTGTAATTACTTGTTGCGGGAATTGGGTAGCCATAGTTAAACGTAAATGTAAATCCTCTGTTGTCATTGTAATTGAACGACTCCGCCTTGATAATCTCGCTATTAGATATATCATATACAAGTGGAATCACGTCGCGAGATGTGGTTTTTTGCGTGGAAATATTATATGTTTCTATGTTGAATGTATAGACGGTGCTGGCCGTGCTGATACACTGAAGGCCGAGGAACGCTATCTCCGTATTATTTCCAGAGATGGCCACAATATTCGTATTTGGCAGATTCCTGAAGAGTTGATCGGGCGTAATTGTATTTTGTAGAGTAAATGTGCGATTATTCGTATTATTCTCGTATCTGTAAATCCCGTAATTGCCCGCGACAGGGAAGAGCGCATAATTAGGTACACGGAAACAAGGAGTATCATAGACAGGTCCTCCCTTTACGCCGCGGAAAAGGGGCGGGCTAAACGGCTTACATCCAGAGGGGTCATACACCAGGAGGGGGGGCTTCAAATACTGGAGCATGGACGCGCCAACGGGCACAGATTGCTCGTATTTTGACTGCGACTCGTCAAAGCCCGCTGGCGGCCCTCTGGTCAGATCAGGATTCGTCTTAATTTTCGGCGTAATGACGAACTGGCCCGTAGGCGTGGACGTGTGGTCGAGATAGAACTGGGAGGCGCTGGCATCTGAATAGAAGGGATAGGGCACGAGAGAACCAGAGAGCAAGCTGTAGGTCGTGATATTGGAGTTGGCATCGAACGGCACGATTGAATAGTAGGAATTGCTGTCAGGAACCATCTGCCTCTTGTTTTGCGCATAACCATAGACATACGCATTCGATGCCTGCTGGGTGGCACTCTTGACCCATTCGTAATACGTTCCGCCGACTTGGTCAAAACCAAAATTGGTCATGATACTGGAGCCATACGTGACGGCCGACTTGAAATCAAATGTGGTGAGGGAGCTCTCCAGCTTCACCTGTTCGCCCGTCAGCGTATTGAGATAGGCGGCAGGATAGATTCCGAGATACTTGATGTTGCGATTCGTGTCGGCATTTGAGTCAATATAGGCGCTGCGCAGCATGACGCGCTCGACATTCCACACACCGTCATCTGGTATAAACCCAACCCCCATGACACCGTCGCCGAGCGAGAGGGAGTTGTCTGAGAAGGAATATCCCTGGAGTGGCGAGGGGAGATTTGTGCCAGGTATATACTTATTAAAGATGTTGGGGTATACAATATCCTGAACGTAGGGATAACTGTAGAGGGTTGTGGGAATTCCTGTGAGTGCATTTGACGCATAGACGAGAGAATATGTATTTGGTGGAACATACGGTTGATTCGCAGTATTCGGAATGAAGACTTGACTATACCAGTGGGCAATTACTGACTGGCGCGTAAGGGGTATAATATTAGAAGTATATGCGCCGGCCGCATTGGAACTGAGAATTTGGTTTCCATTTCCAGACGACGTGGAGTTATAAAGATAGGTCTGTGTGCTTATATTGTAACCTGCGCCGACTTGGAAGATATAGCCCGAGATTGGGTCAATGCGCGTGGCCGAGTTAGCCACTGTATTTGAATATGTTCCAGGTATATAACCGACATAGTCGGTGAGGTCGGATGAGACCCCGTTTGAGTCATAGCCCATGTGAACATAGGCCTCTCCAAACCTGTAGAAATTGGAGTCTATGCCATTTAAGTTTGAGGCATAGAGGCTCGCCTGGGTCGGCAATCTAATGTAGTCTGGGTCGGCCACTTCTGCGTAATTGAAATTGCCGAGGCGCGTGGATGGATCTGCGAGTGGGTCAAAACCGACCAATGAGCGAGTGCTTTCATTATATGCGGTTCCATTGGGAAAGAAGGGTGTGATTCGCACCTGTGTCGTTCTGAAACTCAAATTCTGAGAACGTAAGATCATATAATACGTCTGAGATGCATATGCGTTGAAACTGAAAGTGTAACTATTCGTGTCGACGATGGTGGCCATTTGCTTGTAATGAATCGCCTTCTCGTTTCTCACATCCGAGATGTCGGCCATGAATGCGCCGCGGTCATGATAGAAATAGACCTGGAGCGGGTCCCTAATGATTGTCGTCAGCAGGGGAGCTTGTATTGTCACGCTCATTGTATATGTATCAATCTGCCCTGGAAGAAATCCTGTCACTTTGGGGGCCGTTAAACAGAAGAATCTGCGATTTGTATTAATATCGAGCGATATACTGGTTGTGCCCCAAAGCGCGATACTCTGTGGCCGTGTAATGCCAAAGTTTGTATTTGTTGCTGAGAATCCAGGGATTATACTGAGAGTAATGCCAGACACGTCCATGGCTTTGTTGCGAACATTGTAGACGAAACAATAGGAGTTGTCGAAAATGGCAACGTGGCTTGCGTCATATGTTGCCGCATTATAGGCGGTATATCTATATTTTGTGGGGCGGGGGAGGGCAGTGACCTTCAGCGTTTGGCGCGAATTAGAGCGGAACTTGAAGACAGTATATTCCGCGGGATTCACTGGCGCAATCAAATTGGCGGACTTAAGAAGGTTGTTCTGGTAAATTGTTCCACTCGCGTCAATAAAGGGCCGCGAGTAGTCCGCCGAGTCTGTCACCAAATTGTATGGATGGCTGTATTGGGCCATGTTTGTAGGATTAGGGCTCGTATTCAGATTGAAGAAGGTGGAGACGGTTGTGGAGAGGGTGTTGAGGCGGGGCCAGTAATAGGCGGGGGCGGTGCGGAATGTGCTGAGTGTATTCATGCTCACTGGCGAAATGTTTCGCAGAATGACATTTGTATCATAATTGCTACTCACGCCGACATTGTATAGGGCGGCTTGGAGTGGGAGCTGATTCTTCACGTTTGTGAAATAGGCTAATGAATAGCTGTTGAAATTAATGCCGAAATAATTGGCCAGATTCTTCTGTAAATAGTAATACATGTCGGTAAGGACTGCGAGAATGAGTGTGTTATTTAGGCTGAGTGCATTGTATTCGGCCTGTGTAAGTCCATACTTTGTTAGCTGCTCTGCGAAATATTGATTATATTTGTTGGTCAGAAGGGTGACAAGGCTTGTATTGAGAGACGAAGAGGAAATTGTTATACGATTATTATTTGTTGAATATGAGATTACGTATTTATTAATGAGGCTGAATCTGAATGTGTGTTTTAGACGATACTGGTCTAGAAGAGACTGGGTTGTATCAGGATTAATATTAGCATTAATGATTTGCTGCAAATATGTATCGTCTAGACCTTGGAATGTATATACAATACGAATAAAACCGTCGGCAGGGCTGAGATAGGAGCTGACTGCCCAATTAATTGCATTTTCACCAAATTCGGGATCCAGGAGGAGTTCCTTCAGAACAGGATAGTAATATGCGACTTTTAGCTGATTGATTGTATAGCTTGTGAGACCGGCGTAGAGCGTCTGGAAATACTTCTGGACGATCTGTGTCATCGTCGGCGTCTTGATGAACATCTGTGTGACGGCGTCGTAATAGTTGTCGCCAGGCTGGTTGAAGCAGAGCGAATAGTCGCCCGCGGTGGCAAATAGAGGCGCGAAGTCGGTGAACCCATTCTTGTAGTCATAGAAGACGGGTGTTCTGTTGAGCTGGTAAGTGAGTTCGGTGATGAGCGTATTAATGTCATACGTTCCAGGACGGATGATAGATGTAATTACGCTGGAATCTTGCTGGTTTGTGTTAATCACACCATAAAAGCGCTGGACCAGACGGCCCTGCTCTTGGATAGAGACACTGAGGTTATTCTTGTCGGCGCGGAAATAGAGGAAGGAGCTGAGGAGCTTGATTTGGATAATTTGGAAGGCTGTAACAGTCTTATAGACACGGGGAAGGCGGAGTGTGACTGCCGTAGGCTGGGGATAGACTTTCACGTCGCGGTCGCGGCTGTCTAACATTATAATGCCCGTGACAGTAGTTTTGGCGGGGGTTACCTTGGGAAAGTCACCGGACGGGTCTGTGAGAGGGGATGGGCCGATGGTTCCGAGGCTCGTATATTGTAGCTGGAGAGGGACTGCAGGGAGATCTGGGCCGGCCGCGTTGCCAAGCTGGAGGTCCGTGGCGAATTGTCTGTAGTTCGGCTGGTTGCCAGTTGCCACCGATGATGCTGTTGATGTATCGGATTCAGACCCAGAATCTGAGGACGTATCTGAATCTGATAAATATGGCCTGTAATATGTGTTGTTGGGTTGCGCCATTCTATCCCTTTGTGGGGGTTTTACTTAAACCGTTTCACTCAAACCGTTTCACTCAAACCGTTTCACTCAAACCGTTTCACTCAAACCGTTTCACTCAAACCGTTTCACTCAAACCGTTTCACTCAAACCTATGCGGCTTGCGAAAGACCGTTTCACTCATGCTGCGGCTTGCGAAAGACCCTTTATGGCTGGTAATTCGCATATGGATGGCTACTGACAAGTGGAATATTCCATTTCCATGATAAATATCCCTCTATCTGCTGACGTTCGACGGTAGTCAGAACCCTGTTATATACAATGTACTCTGCTATATCCCAGTCTACCGTGGATTTACCCATGTTAAATGTCATAGAGATTTGGGAAAAACCATTTCCACAACCTGCGATGCGCTGACCAGATCCTCCACCCACTCCATTATTATTTCCGCCAAAACTCCAGAATCCTGGACTTGTCTGTGATACAGCAAGCGAGAGAAGTTGATATACATATGGCGAATAGGTTGGGGTATTACCTGATGCTGTAAAACAATATCCACCAGCCACCACCCAAAAATTATCATAATAGTTTGTATTTGTTTGTAAATCTTTACTATAGGCAATTTGATTATAATACAAATCAAATCCATTAGGATTTCCACCAGGATTTGGATTATTTGCTGTCATCAAATCAATTACACCACTAGTTGTCATGTTTGAGTGTTTCTGATACACTACAAAAATGGTCTCATCATTTCCTGTAATACCAAGATATGTAGCTGCAGACACGAGCTTTGAAGAGGTTGGGAACGAAATGACATTTCTGCCATTTTTAGTGGTAGTTCCTGATGAAACCGTTCCAGTGTTTGCGGAGAAAGTCATGGACGCAGTACCCTTGTTTGCCCACGCCGTTACAGTTGAGCCAGACGTTGTGAGTGTGTATGTATCGGCCGCATCAAACCAATAAACGTTGCTTGTGAGCATTGTAGGTAAGAAAGTAATGATATTTGGATATGAAATAATCACTTGTCCAGCCGCATAGTTAGCGCCTTGTGTATTCACAACTGTTCCTGTTAGATTTGCAACATACGAAGAGCCGCCGCCACCACCACCACTATACCCACCGTTTGCACCACCATACCACCCGCCGCCACCGCCTGCCGAATTAGCAGCGCCTATTGAATTGGCGCCCGTATATTGAACACCTGAGCCGCCGCCAGCCTGGCCACCCCCATCACCGCCACCTGTTCCACCACCTGTACCACCTGTTGTGCCGCCACCTGCACCTCCCACTGCGCCTGCGCTATTTTCACAGCCGCCCCCACCACCACCAGCTGTAACAAGGTCGGCTGTATTCGCCGTATTTCGAATCGCCGAGCGACCACCGCCACCGCCGCCCGCCCAAGCGGGGCTTCCACCGCCGCCGTAATAGGTTTGAACAGTCTGACCACCACTCGCACCCGCAACAATTGTATAGGTTGAACCGGCGGAAACGGCGAGTGTTCCTGAGACGAGACCGCCTGAACCACCGACGTTACCGTCCCAACCGCCGTTTGCACCCTTGAGTGTTACTGTTACACTTGTAACACCAGTGGGTGCTGTCCAAGTCTGATTAGCACCCGTTGCTGAAAAAACAACTTGACTTTGTCCAGTATATGTGATTGTTACTGTACCATTTCCGCCAGCAGTAGATGATGAACCTGATGTGCCGCCTGCACCACCCGTCCCTTGTGTATTGACAACGGTTCCTGTAAGAACACCTAGCCAAGATGAGCCGCCGCCGCCGTGACCTCCGCCGCCGCCGCCATATAAACCTGCTCCGCCTCCAGCATAATTTGTACCTGACGCACTACCTCCTACTAAATAATCACCGGGACTTGCTCCGCTACCACCGTTAGCAGCACCTCCTGCTGACTGTGTACCACCGCCACCAGAGGCGCTTCCACCGCTAGACCCACCTGTTAAACCACCGCCTGCGCCACCACCGCCGCCCAAATATGAAACACAGCCGCCACCCGATCCTACAATTGCTTGCCAACCTGTTAGTGATCCAACAGCAATTGCACTGAATCCACCACCGCCACCCCATCCATACGTTGCGCCGTTATTTCCACCATGTCCTCCACCATTCCAACCTGAAGCGCCTCCTGTTGTTCCCACACCTGCACCACCCCCTCCTCCACAATAAATATAATACGTCGAGCCAGGTGTGATTGACATTGTTCCTGAAAGAGTTCCACCTGCTCCACCCACTTGTCCACCCGCACCCGAGTCTAGTGCTCCACCACCACCTGCGCCCGTAAGAGTGACTGTCGCCGTCGTGACATCTAAGGGTGCTACCCATGTTTGGACTGCACCCGTATATGTAAAAGAAAGAATGATAGGGGCCGCTGGCCCACCACCCGTTGATGCGAAACCAACAAGAGGAACCGCCATACTACCATTTGAACTTAAAAATCAGGAAGCTAACCGAGCTTCCTGATTTTTAGACCCGCAAACATTTCAAACTGGCACTAAGCGAAGTCTGCCGTCGGCATTTTTGCGCTTGAATCTTGTTTAGAAAGGTTTGCGGGCCGCCGTCCAACGAACATTTTAAAATGTTCGTTGGTCTAAGATTCAACGGTTAATCTGTCGCACGACAGCAATCTTCACTTGAAAACTTATGAACTTACTTGGTCGCATGAATACTCAGGACGATTGTGGGACTCTCTGTAAGCGAAGCAGTCAGTTTAATTCCTGAGACTCTAGCCTGTAGATTCGCCACGAAGGTCAGAATCGGGTAGCCGAGGCAGAAAGGAATGTAGTCCCAGAGGGTACGATTTACTCCATCACTACACAGATATGCATTTCCAATCTGTGTCGGGGCTACAAGCGAGAAATTGTAGACGACAAAGGAGTCAGGGTAACCAGCTCCAGCCCACGCATGTAGATTCTGGAGAAGGGTGTTCGTATCAAGGCCCTCGAGCCTCTGCTTATTCCCCTGTTCAGTTGCGACGAGCGTGGCGTTTGCCGTGATTAATTCACCGATTGAAATGAGGATGCTCGGGGTACTAACAGGCGTGGGAAGAGGAGCTGGAGCAGACATTTATCGGGTAGTAGAATTAAAAGAGAGCGTAGGTTCCGCCGGTTCCAGTGACAACGATAGATGCGCTTGCATTGCTGCCAATCACAATGGGGCTCGTAATTCCTGTGCCACCTGTGAAGGTGACGGAGAGGGAGCCACCACTATTGTTGCGGAAAAGATAGAATTTTCCAATGTTGGAGGTGGCTTGCGAGCCAGCAACAGTAATTGTATAGCTTCCAGAAGCAGTCAGATTGTAATAGACACCGAAGTCGCCGCCTGGCGTGATTGTGACGGCCGTTGTCACGGTTGAGTAGTAGACGGCGCCACGAGTCGTGCCGTTTACATCGAGCTTGAACGGTTGTGATGCGCTAATGGTGGCAACGTTTACAGGGACTGAATTCACCGTCGCTGAGGCTGCTATGACGACACCGCCAATGAGACCACTGTTCTGTGTTGTCAGAACACGGATTGCTGCTGAACCATAGGATGCGTGGTCATATGTGGCGCCGGTTATGGTTAGGGCGTCGGCTGTCGTTGTTGCCATATTTGCCGTAATAAAAAGGTCGGAGTTGAAGGGGGGTGAAGCATAATAGAGACCGAAGGTGCGAGAGGTGACATTTCCAAGATTCTGGTTAATATTAGAAGAGAAGGTTGCGATACCCGCATTGCTCAGGCTACCTGCGTTACTGAAGTTAGCCGCTGCAGTATTCATTGACAAATTGCTTGAGAGTGTTGTAATACCACCAACGCCAAGGGTGCCTGTATTACTGGTAAACTGAAAGAAAGCGCCAGCGCCCATGTTAGACAAGACACCAAAGTTCCTGAGATAGGAGCTTGTACCACCTGTGAGGAGAACATTTGAAGAAAAGATTGCTAGATTGGAGACACCCAGTGTTCCACTTACAACCGTGCTTTGAAATGTGATTTGGCTCGGTGTTGCGTAATATATAATGACTGAACCGTCGGTGTTTGCCGCACCGCCACCTCCAGTTGTTACCGTGCCAAGAGTGAATCCAGCTCCAGTTGTAAGAGATGAACCGCCGCCACCACCACCTAGTGGAGCGCCGCCGCCACCACCAGGACCGCCGCCGCCGCCAAAGTATCCACCACCACCACCGCCGCCGTTATATGTGAAAGAGCCTGCATTACCACCCTGAAGAGAAGAGCCATTGCCGCCACCATAGCCATTGCCACCAGCTGTTTGCGTACCGCCATATGTAATACCGCCGTCGAAGTTTACTGTGATACCATTGGCACCGTTGTATCCACCATCGCCGCCGCCGCCACCATATCCTGTGCCGCCTCCACCTGCGCCAGCAATTACATAATAGATTGAGCCAGCCTGGTTTGCAATGCCGCTCAAGCCGCCGCCACCATAACCTGATTCTCCTGAACCAGTTGAACCGCCGCCCAAATAGCCGCCAGCACCACGAAGGATTCCTGTTTTTCCAACAACAACTGTGAGAATCTGTCCAGGGGTCACAGTGAGAATGCCAGACACGTAGGCGCCTCGACCGCCTGAGCCGCCGCCGCCACCTGCACCATTTACAATCACGTTTAGAGATGTGACTCCAGCTGGGACCGTATAGCTCTGGCTGCCACCTGTTCCATAATACGTTGCTGTTACTGAACCTGATACACTTCCATTAATGTTAATATTGTTAAATGTTGCCACTCCAGATACTCCCAGCGTCCCTGTATTGCTGGTATTTGAGAAGGTGGCGAGGCCGGCGACGCCGAGTGTGCCTGTATTACTACTGTTTACAAAGGTGGCGAGACCAGCGACGCCGAGTGTGCCGGTGTTAGAGGAGTTAACGAAGGTAGCAAGGCCAGCGACGCCGAGTGTGCCTGTATTACTACTGTTTACAAAGGTGGCGAGACCAGCGACGCCGAGTGTGCCGGTGTTAGAGGAGTTAACGAAGGTAGCAAGGCCAG
>Ga0136642_1000522_pt1 | contig 19770 bp, 11 predicted proteins | sample LowCatLa1302831Y_FD_115313 | JGI IMG/M metagenome (GOLD analysis project Ga0136642, IMG submission 115313) | Freshwater microbial communities from Lower Cathedral Lake, Yosemite National Park, California, USA - 13028-31Y | ecosystem: Environmental > Aquatic > Freshwater > Lake ... | reverse complement strand
CATAGCGAAATTGGCAGTCCAATTAAGAAATTACTATTTGAACCAGCTACTCCAATGCTCGGAGCAATGTTAAAACGTGCTATTTTAGATACTATTAATAGTTTTGAGCCTCGAGTAAATGTTAGAGATATTATGGTAGTCACAAACCCAGACAACTATTCAGTAGATGTTTCTATTGAATTTACTATCCTCAACACTACTGCTCCAGTAACGCTAGATATAACTCTACAGAGAACAAGATAAGATGGCAACCTCTAATAAAAAAATTAATGTAACTGATTTAGATTTTGATCAGATTAAAACAAATTTAAAAACCTTTCTAAGTGGTCAAACAGAATTTCAAGATTATGATTTTGAAGGTTCTGCCATGGCAGTTTTATTAGACGTTCTCGCATATAATACCCATTATAACGCTTTGTATAATAACATGGCGATTAATGAGATGTTCCTAGATTCGGCAAGAAAACGTAATAGTGTAGTTTCTCTTTCTAAAATGCTGGGTTATTCACCAAGATCAGCAACATGCGCACAGGCTACTGTAACTGTAACGGTAAATACAAATAATGTAACAGCAGCAACATTAATACTACCAGCATATAGTCAATTTAATACAACAGTTGACAATGTTAACTATACATTCTTTAATAAAGGTTCTGTTGCCGCAACAAGTTCTACAGGAGTTTTTACTTTTCCAAATGTTATACTTACTGAAGGTACTCCATTAAATTATAATTATACTGTTGCAACTCGTACTCGTTTTATTATTCCAAACCCAAATATAGATTTAAATACTCTTACTGTTAGAATTCAAGAAAATCAATCTTCATCAACTTTCGAAACGTATTATCATGCTGATACATTAATTAATGTAGAACCTACTAGTAAAGTATATTGGGTCAAAGAAATTGATGAGGGTTTATATGAATTAACATTCGGAGATGATAACCTTGGCGCATCGTTAGCAACTGGTAATGTGGTTCGTTTAAATTATTTTTCTTCTAGTTTGGCCGCAGCCAATGGCGCACGTGTGTTTTCTTATTCTGGCGCAACACTTGGTGCTGGCGCAACTGTTAGTGTTACAACATCTGGGATTGCAGCCAATGGCGCTGCTCCAGAAGATATTGATTCTATTCGTTTTAATGCTCCAAGAATGTATGCGTCGCAAAATCGTGCGGTTACTCCAGATGACTATAAAGCAATTGTATATTCATTATTCTCTGATGCAGCGTCTGTAACATGTTGGGGTGGCGAGGATAATAATCCACCTGTATACGGAAAAGTATATATCTGCGTAAAACCAAAAACTGCAAATAAACTTACTACAACTCAGAAAAGTCAATTAATATCTACAATTTTACAATCACGAAATGTAGTTTCAGTAATTCCAATCATTGTTGATCCAGAATATATTAATATTGCTATAACTTGCACAGTTTATTATAATGAACAAGCAACTACAAAAACAGCAACAGATATTGCTTCTCTTGTAACAAATACAATTAATGCATATGATGTTAATGAACTGGATAGATTTGATGGGGTGTTTAGATATTCTAAATTAAGTAGATTAATTGATGCAAGTGATCCTGCAATTGTAAATAATATTACAACAATTCTTTTACGAAGAGCATTGATTGTTCGTTACAATACATCGGCACAGTATCTTCTAAATATGATTAACCCTATTTGGAATTCTGGTCAGCCAGAAGAATCATTTAAGAGCACTGGTTTTTATATTTTAGGTAGTGATCAAATTCATTATCTTGACGATGACGGCATTCAATATGTTCGTTTATTTAAATATGGAGCAAACGGTATCAAAGTGATTGTTAATTCAAATATCGGATCTATCGATTATGCTAAAGGTATTGTTGATATCAGAAACCTACATATTACTGCTCTTGCTAATTTAGATTTGGAAATCTCTATTCGTCCATTATCTAATGACGTAGTATCAGCCCTTACTCAAATCGTACATATTCCTCCAGAGCATCTAAAGGTAACAGCAATTCCTGACCCAACTGCTTCTGGTGACCTACGTGGTGGATATAACTATACATTTACTTCTAGTCGTTCATAATGATCACAAGACCTAAAGTTTCATCGATAGTAGCATCACAGCTACCTGAATTTATCAGGGACGACTATCAAACATTCGTTGAGTTTCTAAAAGCATACTATGAGTTTTTAGAGACCACTCAACAAGATCCAGTAGAATTGCGTGATTTAGATACAACTCTTGATTCTTTTATTACATATTTTAAAAGTGAACTTGCAACAAGTTTACCGTATTCAACAGTCGACCAAAGATTTCTTTTAACAAGAATTAAAGATTTATACTTAGCAAAAGGTAGTGAAACCTCATTTAAACTTCTTTTTAGGATTCTTTTTAATAAAAGTATTGAACTTAATTATCCTGCAACTCAGATGCTTCGTGCATCTGATGGTAAATGGAATCAAGACGTTTCGGTTTTTGTTCAAGTTCTTGTTGGTCATCCAAATGATATCGTTGGTAAATTAGTTGATGTAGTAACACAAACAAAAGTTATTCGTGTTCTTGTTGATCGTCGTCAATATGTTGAAGTTGAAGTTGATCGAGCGATTAGAATATCAGATACACTTTATGAGTTAATTTTAGATAGACGTTTCTTTGGTACTATTTCAGTTGGTGATACTTTACGCTACATTGATCCGTTAACACAAACACTAATCTTTAATGGTTTAATTTTACCAACTACATCTGCATTAACAATTGAAACACCTGGATCTGGATTTAAAGTAGGAGATTTATACAACATCAATAACTTTAATGGATATGGATCCATTATGAAAGTTTCTGCTGTTACTTCTACTGGTGGTATTGCTCTTGGGCAATTTATTAAATATGGTACTGGTTATACAACAGACTTTACAACAACAATATCTTCTACATCTGGACAAGATTTAGGTGGTACTGCGGGAACTGTTATTCAACGTGTTGATACATTCCTTGCGCCAGCAAATAAAACTGTTAACCTTACTATTAGTGAGGGATTAAATGGTTTTGCTGAATCAGGATCCATTAATACTGCTGACTATAACTTAGAAAGTGATGCTGAGAAAGCAGTTGATATTACAACATATGGTGTTATTAAAGGTAATTTCTTTGATGGTGCTTTTGCTGGTATTACATTACGTGAATTTGGTATTACTAATATTGATTCTCAAGTAACTGTTACTAATCCTGCTATTATTAAAGTTGGGCTTGGACCACTTGCGAAATATCCAGGATACTATGTTAATAATGATGGTTTCTTAGATGATGCTATCTATATTCAAGATAGTAAATTTTATCAAGCATTCTCGTATGTTATTAAAATTGATCAAGCATTAAATTCATATAAAACAATTGTTAAGAATTTAATTCACCCAGCTGGTACGCAGGTCTTTGGTGAATATGACATACGAAATGAATTTACAATTAATACTGCATTAGAATCTTTAATTAAGATTCTATCTATTACTTTAAATGATGGTGTTGTAACAGATTCTGGTATTGATAGTAATGATTTGACTAGGATTAATCCTAATTTTACTGCAGTATCAGGAACATTACTTTCTGGATCAACTGCGGGTATCTTAAAAGTATTTGATGAAACTAATTTACTAAATGATACTTTTACTACAGACTCTCAAACAGTAATAATGCAAGAGAATGGTATTGCTCTAGATTTGACTAGAACTATGCCTTACCTTACTCTAGGTAAACCAATTGATGATACTGGTAATAATAAATTAAATGATGGAAGTACAGTAGATACATTCTATGTAACATTAACTGATCCTGGAACAAATTTTATCGCTGTATCTGGAACTTTATTATCTGGTTCAGATGCAGGATTTATGAAGTTCCTAGATGCATCTCATACATTAAATGATGGAAGTACAGTAGATACTGAAAATGTAATACCAACTGATGGCGGTGATGATCAAACATCTGCTAGAGCTAACCCAGCATTAATTGCTGCAAGTGGGACATTACTAACTGATTCTACTGCTGGATTTATGAAATTGCTTGATGGCACTCATAGATTAAATGATGGAAGTACAGTAGATACGGAAAATGTAATAGCAGATGAACCAGCATATCTTAATGCTGATGGATCAAGTTCACGATTCGGTATCGCTACATATGCCGTTACTAAAACAATAGATTCCACATCTTTTATTCATTATCTGAATAATGGTTCAACAGCAGATAGTGATACATTTATACCAAGCGACACAGATGCTTCAAGTCCTACTGACCTAAATAGAACGACACCTGCGTTTGCTTTATCTTTAAGAACATGGGATTCAACTAATGGTAGTTTAACTCACGTTTTAAATGACGGAACTACGCCTGATAATGATACAACTACTGCCACAGATTCTGGTGGTATTTTAGATTTCAACCCATATGTTGAAGCTGGTTATTTCTTAAGTGATACAGGCTTATACGTAGGACTACCAATAACCTTTACTGGATAAAATAAGGAGCTTTTTATGCAAATTAAACAACAAGACAACTTACTGGCAACTGGCCAAGTATTAATTCAATTACTAGATTTAAATGGTAATATCAAAGAAGAACGAAAGGTTAAAAACTTAGTAGTTACAGCTGGTAAAGGGTATATTGCTAATCGTATGCAAGGTACTTCTGTTGCCACTGTTATGGGATATATGGCAATTGGTACTGGTACTGGTACTCCATCTGTTAGTAATACTCAACTAGGTACTGAAGCTGGACGTGTTACACTAGCATCTTTCACTGCCTCTGCTGCTCAAGTTACTGCGACTGCTACATTCCCAGCGGGAACTGGTACTGGTGCTATTACAGAAGCAGCTATTCTTAATGCTGCATCAAATGGTACTATGCTTTGCCGTACTACATTCCCAGTTGTTAACAAAGCAGCTGGTGATTCTATTGCTGTTACATGGGTAGTTACAGTATCTTAATTAGGTAAAATACATGTCATCATTACTAAAATCTCCGTTAGATTTATCAATTGCTAACGCAGTATATAATGAAATTCAGAATCGTAGTGCTCGTTACTATTATTTCTTAGGGAAAACTTTAACATGGCCAGTGGACACAGCTCCACCATTGCCAGTTGATAGTGTTGACTATGAATTAAAAACACGTAACGAAATTATTACACTGAAAGAAGTTAAATCTACAGATGTGGCTTTTGTTATCCCACGCTTTGATTGGGTAACAGGAACTATTTGGGATATGTATGATGATCAGTATTCTACTGAAGTACAAGGTATTAATTTAGTTGCTGGTGGATATGGATATTCATCAACACCAACTGTTACTATTAATGGTGGTGGGGGTAATGGTGCTACCGCAGTAGCAACTTTAAGTTCAGGTGTAGTTTCAGGAATTACTTTGACAAATAAAGGCATCGGATATACTTCTGTTCCAACAGTAGTAGTTTCTGGTGGTGGTGGTAATAATTGTGTTGCAAGTGCCGTGGTTACTATTGCACCCTCTGGTGCTCAGCGTTTAGAAGATTCTCATTGTTATGTATTAACTGATGACTTCAACGTCTACAAATGTCTTGATAATAATAACAGAGCAATTTCTACTTACAAACCAGTTGGTACTGTTGTAGATCCTGTTAATATGCCAGATGGATACATGTGGAAATATTTGTATAGTATTCCAATTGCTTTGCGTAATAAATTTTTAACTGACGTTTATATGCCAGTTGTTAATTCAATTCGCTCACAGTTCTATTCTGGTGGTGAAATTTTAAATGTAAGACTTGATAATCAGGGACAAAGTTATACCTTTGCTAATATTACGGTATCAGGAGACGGATATAGAGCATCAGACCCTGCTCTAATTTCTAATATGGTTATTTCAAATGGTGGAACTGGATATACCAGTGGTGCCACTATGAATATTGATCCACCAATTAGTGGAGCAAACACTTGGACTAATGGTGTTCAAGTTTTACTTGGTCAGTCAGTAGAGTATAACAATAATCTTTATACAGCAACCGTAACTGGCACTTTAGCCAACCCTGGACCTACTCATAGAACTGGGATTGTTGCAAATGGAACTGCTGCTTTAAAGTATGTTGGTACTCGTGCTACTGGAACAGTAACTGTCTCTGGTGGTGTAGTAACTGGTTATACACTAAATGGTAATTTATATGATGTTACTATGACTAGTGGAGGGCTTGGATATTCTTCAGCACCGACAGCTACATTATCTGGCGGTGGTGGCTCTGGAGCTGTTATTCAATCTGTTATGAGTGGAACTTCTGTTGGTAGAATTCAAGTGCTAGATCCTGGATATAATTATACTTCTGCTCCATCTTTAGTTCTTGGAACTGCATGGACATCATCCACTGCTGTTACTGTTGGACAACAAATTTATTATTCAAATAGACTTTATACAGTAACTGTTGCTGGTACTACTCATGCTTCTGCTACTCCAACAATTAATGGAGCAGTTGCTTCTATTGCTATGACATCAGTTGGAAGTGGGTATAGTTCTGGAACTCCACCAACAATTACTATTTCTGCGCCTGATGTATCAGGCGGAACTCAAGCAGTAGCAACCCCAGTCATTGTTTCTGGTCAGATAACTGGACTTATAGTTACTGCAGGTGGTTCTGGTTATATTAATCCTCCAATTGTAACAATTAGTGCAACTGTTGGAACAGGCGCAGTTGCTGGTGCAGCAACTCTACAAACTGCTACAAATGGTACAGCAACATTACGTTATGCGGGTGTTACTGCCACGGGAACTATAAATTTACGTTATGGTGCTGGATATAAAGTAGCACCTGGAGTTTCAATTAGCCCTGTTTCGGGTGGTGGTGGAGCAACTGCATATTTTGTGGCTCCTCCATCTAAAGCAAAATTAATCCCAATTATTGTTGGTGGTGCTATTGCGTCTGTTCAGATTGACGATGGTGGAACAGGTTATACATATGCTAATTTAACTGTTACTGGTGATGGTAATGGTGGTGGAACAAATCCAAATACTGCTCAGTTAACCGCAGACTTATCTCCTGGAGACCTAAATACTCTTCAAGCCAATACTGAATTGTTAACACCTGATGGTCGTATTATGGCATATCCAGTTATTTCTGGTGGGTATGGATATGGTTCAAATTTTCCAGTCACAATTACTGGTGATGGTACTGGTGCTGCAGCCACAGCGACTGCTGTTAATGGCGCAATAACTAAAATTACTGTTACAAACTATGGTCTAGGATATCGCTGGTGCAAAGTAGCATTTGATCAAGGTTCTGGTTTTGGTGCAGTTGCTCGTGGAATTATGGCTCCATATGGTGGTCATGGTAAAGACCCTATTACTGGTATGTCTGCCAAAACTTTAATGTTTTACACAAACGTATCTAAAGATACTAATCAAGGGTACGCTGTAAATAATGACTTTAGACAACTTGGTATTATTAAAAATCCTCGTCAGTTTGGAGCATATGGTAACTTGGCAACTTCTTTAGCATCAGCTTGTTATTTGATAACAGGATTTATTGATACTACAAATTTTGTTGCTGACCAGACACTAACACTTGGAACTTCTACTGGACCAGTATTTAGAATTGTAGCAGTTACTACTACTGGCGTATTACTCCAGTCTATTGATAATGCGGTTCCAGCGATCGGATCTGTGTTTATTAATATAGCAGGAAATACTTTTACTGCTTCGGGAGTAACTGCTCCAACAGCAGATAAATATTCTGGTAATATATTGTTTATTGATAACAAACAGGCATTTACGCCAACTTCTGATCAGAACGTGACCCTTAGAACAGTTGTACACTTCTAATAAATAAACAAACGAATAACATAAAGAGTAAAAAGCATGCTAGACTTTAATACCGAACCGTATAATGATGATTACGATCCTGCGAAACAATTCTACAGAATTTTGTATCGCCCATCGTTTGCAGTTCAGGCTCGAGAACTTACTCAGATGCAGAGTATTCTGCAGAACCAAATTAAAACCCATGGCGATAATATCTTTAAACAAGGTGCTATGGTTATTCCTGGGCAAGCATCAGTCCAAACAATTACTACCCCAGGTAAGGGTGCTGATTATGTTAAATTAATCTCTGTATACAATAACGTAGCTGTAGAAACATTTTTAAAATCATTATTGGGTAAAACTGTTGTTGGTCAAACAACAGGTGTTACTGCAACTGTTGCATATTGTCAAAGCGCAGAGAGTTCTGATCCAACTACATTATATTTAAATTATACTGCTGGTAATGAAACATATAAAACTTTTGCTACAAATGAAGTCTTAAAAACTTCTGATGGTACTTATTCATTCCAAGTTGGATCTACTTCAGACTGTATTGGTAAAGGTTCTTTAGCAAGTATTCAAACTGGTGTGTATTATATTAGTGGGTACTTTGTTCTTTGCAATGCTCAAACTATTGTTCTTGAGAAATACAGCGCAACACCAACATATAGAATTGGTTTAGTTTATACTGAATCTATTGTTACACCAGAAAGCGATGAAACTTTATTAGATAATGCTCAAAACTCATATAACTATGCTGCTCCAGGCGCACATCGTTATATGATTGATTTAACACTTACAAAATTAATAGTATCTTCGGTATCAGATACTAATTTCGTAGAAGTTATCCGTGTAACGGATGGTGTTATAAACACTGTTGTCAAAGATACCAATTATAATATTATCTACAATCAAATTGAAGCAGAAATGCAAAGAAGAACGTATGATACCAATGGTGATTATACTGTTAATGGTTGGGATATCGATGTTCGTGAACACAGAAATAATAATCGTGGAACATGGACTCAGAATACTGCATTTTTGATTGGCGACGTTGTTTCTTATGGTGGTATTAGTTATACTGCTTTAAATTCAGGAACTTCTATTACTACTCCTCCAACGCATACTAGTGGTTCTGCTTACGATGGATCAAGCAATAGTGGTGTTAACTGGCAATATACAACAAACCCATTGTATAATCGTGGAATTTATTTAAATGGTGACGAGACTAAACTTGCCATTGGTATTGAAGCAGGTAAAGCATATGTTAATGGGGCAGAAATAGAAAAAACTGCAGTTACATATATTCCTGTTAATAAAGCAAGAGATTATGCACAAGCTGTTGGATCTGTAATAACTGGAACTCCAGGAAATTATGTATTAGTAACAAATGTAAATAATCTTCCTGATGTTAGTACATTGGTTAATATAAATTTATATAATTATGTTAATGCAAGCGCAGGTTCTCCCCCTTCTGGCGGAACAATTGTAGGCACAGCACGTGCTAGACTATTTGAGTATCACAGTGGATTGCCGTTCAGTACTGCAACAATCTATAAACTTGGTTTATTTGATGTTCAAATGAATCCAAATTATAAGTTTAGTACTGATGTAAAATCTTTCTGGTCTAGTGGTGGAAGCGCAGCAACATCTTTTACTGCAGATATTACTCCAGTAGTAACTCCAATAATTGGTTCAGTTACTGCTTCAAGCACAACTGTCACTGGTACAGGAACATCATTCTTAACTGATTTAAGAGTTGGCGATTTAATTCTTATCGGTGGTTTAACAACTGGTAGTTACCGTAGAGTTACTGGAGTTTCTACTCAAACTTCTATTACAGTTGATTCAGCTATTACTGTTACTGGCCAAAGTATTGCTCGTTGCACAACCCAACTATTAGAACCACAAAATTTAAGTTTAGTATTTCCATTACCACAATATGGTATTAGAAGTGTGCGTACTGCTGGAAGTGGTGGGTATAATAATCTAACTTACAATTCATATCAAAAATTTACTGCAACTGCATCAAGCAGTTCTATTACATTCAGTACATCTTCAGGTGGAACTTTCTCTCCAACTGCAGATAGTACTCACTATACGGTTTTTAACAATAGTACTGGAGCTGTTATACCTCCAGGCAGCACATTAACAATTACTCCAACTGGAAACACAGTTCAATTATCTGGTTCTGGAATTGGTTCAAATTCAATTACCCTTATAGCAGTTGTACAGAAAAGTGGATCTGGTTCAGAAAAAACTAAAACGCTATACACTGTTTCTGAAACCTTTACAACTGCTGCAGCTGCTCAACAAGCAATTCTATATCTAGATAAAGCGGACATATTTAATTTAATTAGTGTTACAACAGCAACTAGTTCTGCTTTTGGCACAACACCATCAGGATCGGCATATACTACTGATATTACTGATAGATATACTTTAGATACTGGACAAAGATCATCCCATTATGATTGGGGTTCTTTAACATTAAATCCTTCTTTCGATTTTCCAGCTAATCCGATCAAAGTAACATATCAATATTTCGCCCATGGTTCTGGTGATTATTTCTGCGTCAACTCTTATAGTGGTATTGATTATAAGCAAATCCCTGTTGCATTAAGAGATTCTCTAGATTTTCGTCCTCGTGTTGCAGATAGATCTTACGCTGTTTCTAGCGCAGGTTCTAATGGTGGCACTTATTTTACAACGTATAAGAATTTTACACAGACTGGTGGATCTGTTTCTGCGTGTCCAAAACGTGGTGAAACTATCACAACAGATTTTAACTATTATCTTGCAAGAAAAGATAAAATTGCTTTAGACGTTAATGGTAATATACTTGATGTTAGTGGAGTATCTTCTACTAACGCAGGATTGCCACCTGACCCATCTGCGGCACTGGTATTGTACACTCTTGCGCTAGAACCATATACATTTGGAAGAACTAGTAATAGTGTGGCAGTCAAGAAAATTGACAACAAGCGTTATACAATGCGAGACATTGGTAAATTAGAAAATAGAATTAATAATCTTGAGTATTATACTTCACTATCATTATTAGAGCAACAAACGTCATCTCTTAAAATTCAAGATAGCAGTGGTCTTGACAGAATGAAAAATGGTTTTGTTGTTGATAATTTTACTGGAAGTACTTTAGCCAATAGTTCAGATTTAGATTATTATTGCGCAATTGATATGGAAAATAATCAATTGCGTCCATTCTACACAATGTATAATTCTAATCTTATTGAGAAATATAGTATCTCTCAACGAGCTGCAGCCAATTATCAAGTAACTGGTGATATTATTACATTGCCTTATACTACTACTCCTTTAATTACTCAAGGATATGCTTCTCGTTTAGAAAATATTAATCCATTCGCTATATTTACATTCCTTGGTGATGTTCAGTTAAATCCTCCAACAGATGACTGGTTTGAAACTAACAGAATGCCAGATATTGTTCAAACAGTTGAGGGTAACTATAATGCAATCGCACGAATAGCTGAACTCAGTGGCGCATTAGGTACTGTTTGGAATGCTTGGCAAACTGAATGGGTCGGCGCAACTACCACAACAACTACATTCGGTGGTCAGTATGGCAGAACAGCGGAAGTGCGTGGTATGGTTAATGGTGGTAATTTTAGTTTAAATGGTGGATGGGGTATTAATGGTGGTAGTTATACTGTAACTACAACATCAGCAACTCAAATTGGTCAATCTAGAACAGGTGTAAATAGTACACTTGCTTTAAAAACTGACTATGAAAGTCAGGGCGATAGAGTAGTTTCCACTGCTATTATCCCTTATATTCGTTCAAGAAATGTTCTTGTTCAGGCACATAAATTAAAACCAAACAGTCGATTCTATGCGTATTTTGATGGTGTTGATATTAGCCAGTATTGCTCTTTTGCACAGAAATTAATTTATACTAATGCAATCGGAACATTTGATATTAAGACTAATGTTGGATCTCAATCTACTGCTACTCAAAGAAGAATTGGCACAGATTCGCAAGTTTGTTTAAACACTGGCGATGTAATTACAACTTCTTCTGGAGCTTCAGCTGTTGTTGTAAACTCATATATTGATGCCAATAATAATAAATGTTTGAGCATTGTTAATCTAATTGGAACAATACTAACTACTGCTGCTAATGGTACTGGTGATATTATTACTGGATCTATCAGTGGAGCAACTGGAACAGTAACTTCTATAACAGCAGCATCAAATTTTACAACTAATAGTATTGGTGATGTAGAATTTATATTTAAAATACCAAATACAGATTCCGTACGTTTCCGTACTGGCAAACGTGAGTTAAAATTAGTTGACTCAAATACATATGACGGAAGTTATTCTTCTCGTGGGCTTGCTGCATATGAAGCAACAGGTACTTTAACTAATGTTCAACAAACTATTAATGCAGTTAGAAATGCACAAATCGTTCAAGAACAGGTTTCAGAAAATCAAACTTTATATCAAAATTCTAGTATTACAAAAGGTGGTAATGCATATTATGACCCTCTTGCGCAGTCATTCTTGATTCAGCAGAAGGGTGGTGCATTTTTAACTAGTATTGATATTTTCTTCGGTAGCAAAGATTCTAATCTTCCAGTAACATTACAACTTCGTGAGATGGTAAATGGTACTCCTGGAAAATCAATTTTACCATTTAGTGTGGTTACTAAACAAGCGAAAGATATTGTTCTTTCTGCTAATACTGTTCAATTACCAGATGGAATTTCTTATCCAACTTTTGATACAGCAACTACATTTACTTTTGAAACACCAGTTTATGTAAGAGATAATACTGAGTATTGTTTTGTTTTAGTTTCAGATTCAAATAATTATAAAGTTTGGATTTCATATATGGGTGATATAATCCCTGGATCTGGGAGAACAATTTCGCAGCAACCGTATGCTGGCGTAATGTTTAAATCACAGAATGCGTCTACTTGGACAGCTGATGATAGTGCTGACATTAAATTTACACTTAAACGTGCAGTATTTGATACTGCAGTAATTGGTGATGTAGAATTTGTAAATGATTTAGTTCCTTATGATACATTAGCAATGGATCCTTTTGAAACTACATCTGGATCTAATATTGTTCGTGTGTGGCAATATGATCATGGTATGCCAATTAATGGTGGAACTGGTTCAACTGTAGATATCTCTGCAGTTGATTGTAATGATCCAGGAACTGGGACTATTACTTCTTCGATTTCTAGCACTACTGTTACTGGATCTGGAACTTTATTTACAACAGAAGCAATTGTTGGGTCTAATCTATATAACGCACAAGATGTTTATATTGGTACTGTTACTGCAGTTGCAAGTAATACATCACTAACTATATCTGCAAATGCAGCAGTTGCCTGCGTAGCGGGATCTACATTCCAATATGTTGCGCCAATTAATGGTATACCTGCTAATCAGATTTTTAAATCTTCTGTTATTAGTAATGTTGATCAACACTGTTACACAATTACAACTAGTAGTAATGCTACTATAACTGGTTATACTGGTGGAAATAAAGTTAAAGCATCTAGAAATATTCAGTATGATATTATTAATCCATCTATCCAAGCGCAATCATTCCCAGATACTACTACAGCATTCTCTATTAAAACTACCTCTGGTAAATCTGTAGATGGTGGACAATCGCCGTATCAGATAGATCCTACATTTACTGGAGTTTTAAATAAAGAAAATAATAGATTCTTGTCACCAAGAATGATTTCATCAAATGTTAATGAAATTGCAAATCAATCTTCTGCTAAATCTGTAACTTTTTCTGCTCAAATATCAACTACTAATAATGCAGTTTCGCCAGTAATTGATACTACTCGCTCAAGTCTTATTGCTATTAGTAATAAGTTAAACGTACCATCTGAATCTAATACTAATTTGGCTGCGATTGATAATGTTAGTGTATGGTCTGGTTCTACTGGAGCGTTCTCTTTTGGTAATGCTGGTACATTGTGGGCTACTTCTACTGCAGTAAACCTTGGGTCATTAATATATTATGCTGGTAACCTATATCAAGTTACTATCGCAGGAACTACTTCTTCTTCTGCAACAGCATATCCATCGCACACCAGTGGAGTTTCTGTAAATGGATCCTCTAGTTTATTATATGTTGGTTCTTCTGGTATAGTTACTTCAACTGTGGCTGTAGTTAAATCTGCTATGGCTCAGCTTGGAATTGGTAAATATATAACAATTGCTAGTGCCACTACTGCTGGAAATAACGGAACTTTCTTAGTTACTGGATATATAGATGACGGAACTACTGGTACTGTCTATGTAACTAATACCTTTACTGCAGAATCTGCTGTAACAGGAACTACTGTTACAGCAAGAATATTATTTGCTGATGAAATTGCTCCAGTAGGGAGTTCTACGCTGAGCAAATATGTAACTACTCCAGTTAAATTCGCTAACTCATCAACATATCTGAGAGTCCTTATTTCAGCAAATATTCCTAATGAATCAACTGTTCTTATTTACTATAAAGCATGTACAGGTGATTCTGGCCAGTTACAGTATACTAAATATACATTATTACAGCCAGACAGCAGTATTATCAAAGTTGATGCTGGAAACCCTGCGTTTAGCGATATTACCTATACACTAACTGGTGTTCCATCTTTTGATACGGCTCAAATAAAGATTGTTATGCAGGGTACTAATACTGCGACTCCACCGATTATTAGAGATTTTAGACTTATAGCATGTCCATAAAATGCAATTCTTAAAAGTTCTCGGTCACGAGCATTTAGTTAGAGATACCACTACTGGTGCTATCCTAAATAATAGTAAGACTGAATATGACGAATATTTGGCTAGACAGCGAAAACACGCTGGTCAAGAAGCCGAAATATCTCAACATGGTGAAGATATAAATAACATTAAGAATGAATTGCAGGACATTAAATCATTGCTTCTTCAAATATTGAAAAAAGATTGACCAAAGGAAACCTTAAATGGCAAATATAACATCCGCATCTATTACGTTAAGATCGACTAAAGGTAGTCCTCTTACTAATACAGAAGTAGATAATAACTTCTCGAACATTAATATAGCTCTTGCGACTGGTCTTACTGCAGCCAGTTATACTGCCGCAGACGTACTTTCGAAGGTAAACTCGTTAACTGGATACAGTCAAGCTGGTGGGTTAAACTCGGACACCATGACGTTCAATGCTGGTGCTCGCAGTGCTACTAACCTTAATACTGCAAATACTATTGTTGCTCGTGATGCATCGGGTAACTTCTCGGCTGGTACTATTACTGCTGCACTAGCTGGTACAGCGTCCATTGCTTCTAGTTTGAACTATACTGTAGCAATCGCTGGTGGTGGTACTGGTGCTACCACTGCTGCAGCTGCTAGAACTAACTTGGGATTGGTTATTAATACTGATGTTCAAGGATGGACTCAAAGTTTAACTAATTTAGGTTCACAAACTTCTGCTGCTGATACTATTCCTTATTTTACTGGTGCTACTACTGGTGGTGTTACAGCCTTTACGGCATTCGGTAGATCTTTGGCTGGAACTGCTTCGTATAGCACTGCTGCAGCACTACTTCAACTACGTATTGGTACTGAAGTTCAAGCTGCAGATTCAACACTAACATCATTGTCTGGTTTATCATCATATGGTATAGTTGTTAAAACTGCAGCTGGTACTATTGTTGGGCGAACTATTTTGGCTGGTGGTGGTATTACTATTACCAATGGCACTGGTGTTGCTGGAAATATTACTGTTGACGCTTCAGTTACTTCTGTTCAGGGTCAAGTCGGTGCGGTTATTGTTAGCGTTCCTGTTTCTTCTGTTCAGGGTCAAATCGGTGCGGTTATCATTACTAACATCGGTGGACATGCGGGTGCTTCTCCCCATGCAACTAATGCAACTAATGCAACCAATTCAACTAATGCGCATAATGCAGGGCACGGGCATAACTCAAACAATGCCACCCACGCAGCGACTGCTCCCCATGCTCATAATAGTTCATATGCTCACCAAGCACATAATGCTCAAACTGGTTGGCCAGGACATCTTTCCCAGTTCGCCAACAATTTAGGTAACTATGGTAACTTCTCGCCAAATTGCCGTTGTAATTGCTAATTCTATAATGAATCTATTACAACCAATAAAAGGAATATTATGAGTAAAATCCTCGTAAAAAAAGAATTTAATAAATCAAAATTTTTAGCAGTAGAAGAACAAGTTAGATTAAGTGTTAATGTTACACCTACTGCTATAACATCGAAACTAGAAGTAATTCTTGGTAATACGGTTACTGTTATATCAGATTGGACTTTACCATTCTCAATTGTAAAAGACGTGCGTACAATGGTACCAAATTCTTTAGTATCTCTTTCTATAGCACCTCCTGATAGAGAAAAAAAAGTTCTTAGTGCACGCAATCTCATAGTAATTTCACCATTTACATATTTGAATCGTTCTCCTAATACTAGAAATCCTATTATTTCTTCAGTATATACTTTAGATCATCCAGCTACTATTCAGATATTAGTCCGAAATCCTGAAAGCTCGTTTGATGATTGTGATGTTATTGTTTTTACAAAAGATGAGTATAATTTTACAACATCTAATGAACAAGTTTTTTGGAATGGTGATGTAATTCCTTTATTAGATGAAATTACAGTAACTAAAGAAATGACATATGATGATCCTGAATATTTTAAATATAAAATCACTACTGCGCCATATGTTAAATCAGTTGATGTTCATGCTAGAACAGGGATTCTTGATAAAGCACGAGTTAATCTAACTAATGGTGTCGGATATGTTCGTGGATTAAAATCTTCAGTTGAAGGATCCGATAAAATATCATTTAAAGTTGGACATTTAAATTATCTAAATATTGTGTCATTTACTGATCCAAATAACTTTGTAACTTATGATACCAATTCTTATACTGAATTGATGCAAAGCCTGAATTCTGTTGTGTTTCCAAATTATAATGTAAACGCAATGACAACAAACTAGGAAAAATAAAATGGCAAATAGATTATTTTCAACAACGTATGGTCTTATATACGCTCATCCAAATGAGACACCAACATACCATTTAACTGTTACTGATGAATTAATTAGATTTAAAGTTACAGTAGAATATACGCAAAATCATGAAACACAAACTGTTACGGTTCATGATTGGAAACTACCATTATCTGTAATAACTAGTATGCCAAGAATTAAAAGTAATACTTTACTCGGTATTATTGCGCCACCAACCAAATTTAGTAAAGAATTCTTAACAGCAACTCAGGTAGTAAATCTTTCTGAAGCAACTAAATCACAAAGATCTGAATTTGCAGGTTCTCCTAAAGTCGGTCAGACTTGGTCAGCACCATTACAAATTTTTATTCGTAACCCACAATTAGGGTTTACGCATCAAGATATTATTCTGCTTGGTGAGACAAATGTTATTCTTGATACAACAGAAACTTTTGAATTTTATGTAGAAGAAGGTAAAAATAATACTGCTCCTCATATTGAATTAGTTGATAAAATTACTGTTTCTAAGAATACAACTTATACTAATGACGATTATGTTAAATATGATGTTTCTTCTGAAAGTTATGTTGATGAAATTTATCTAGAACCAGTTAATGGTATTTGTGACAAATCTCGTGTTATGTTAACTAATGGATCTGGTTCATTTAGAGTTTTAAAATCTTCAGTTGAACCTGATGCTAAAGCAAGAATTAAAATTGGCTTCGCTTCTTATCTTGGCATTACTGAAGTAAATGAATTGTTATAAGTAATATCATTTAATAAAAAGGTGCTTCGGCACCTTTTTTTATCTACTAAATATGATAAAGTGAATAGGGATTATAATGGCAAAGTTTACATTGACAGTGGTTCATCCAGTTACGAATGAACAAAAGAAAATAACATATAATAATGCTTCCAGTGAATTATTATGGGAAGATGGCTCAAAGGTTGTTCAAGAAGCCATCATTCAAACGCATATTCCAGAACAAATTAAAATTGATAAAGGCAAAGACCCAAATGTAGTTAAAATTCTTATGGGCTTATCTTGTAATTATGAGTGTGAATATTGCAACCAACGATTTGTTCCTCATGCCGATGAAACAAATCCTTCAGATGTAGACCCATTCGTTTCTAATATGTCTAACTGGTTCAAAGGTGGGTCAGATGGTCTTGGGGAAGGTACTCGGTTTGAGTTTTGGGGTGGAGAGCCATTTGTCTATTGGAAGACAATGAAACCACTGGCAGAATCTATTAAAGCAAAGTACCCAAATACAAAGTTTAGTATTATTACAAATGGATCGCTTTTTGATGAAGTAAAGAATCAGTGGTTACTTGACTGTGGGTTTAGTATTGGTATGTCACACGATGGTCCAGGACAACCAGTTCGTGGTCCTGATCCCTTTGATGACCCAGAACGTAATAAACATATATGGGCATTATATAAAGAACTTGCTCCTCGAATGAGATTTAGTTTTAACACTATGTTAAATAATAAAAATACAAGCAGAATTGAGATTGAAAAATTCTTTATTAATGTAGTAACAAAGAATCTTGGCGCTGAATATGTTCAATATTTAACAATTGGTGAAGGTGCTTTCGTAGATGCATATGATGAGGGTGGTTTATCTAGTTCTCTTACTAGTGAAGAATCTGAGATTGAATTCAGAAGAAGTTCTTACAATGAAATTAGATCTGGTGAAGTAAAACATTTTAATATCATTTATGATAAAGTTAATAAGTTTATCAATTCAGTTAAAAATGGAACTCGTAGAGAAACCCTTGGTCAAAAGTGTGGTATGGATAAGAAGGAGAATTTATCTATAGATCTTCTTGGAAATGTACTAACTTGTCAAAATGTATCTACCGTATCGGTTAATCCAGCAGGCATATCTCACCATCTTGGTCATATTGATAACTTAAAAGATATTGAGATTAAAACTGGAACGCATTGGAGTGATCGTAAAGAGTGCCCAGAGTGCCCAGTTTTACATATGTGCGAGGGGGCATGTTTCTTCTTAGATGGACCTTTATGGGAAACTACTTGCAATAATGCGTTCAGCGATAATATAACTACTTTTGTTGCAGGAATTGAAACTATGACTGGTGGCTGGCTACCGATCTATATTGATGGACCATTACGAGAAGATAGAAAAGATATATTTTGGTGGGTAAATGGTAAACCAGAAAAAACTCGTAATGGTAAAAAGGTAATTCCTATTATGGCGGTATAATGAGTGATTCTTTTCTAGATGAATATGTTATAGAGATTTATGGGTTCCCAAGATACGGGAAATCTGGTGAATATCATCGTATCCAGTCTATGTTTAAATATGATTCAAATACGCCAGTATATTCTATGAAAGATACGATTATCCCTGTTTCAATTATCCTAAATAAACAAGATCTCCCAGATATTAACACGATGCAAACGATTATAAATAATGAAGTTCCCGTTATGAAACGTGTTATAGATTATAGTAATAAACGAGAGAATTGGGTTTTTATACCCACTGGACCATAAAGAGGAAAACTAAGAATGACTACTAAGCATGTAAAATGGGTTATCGCCCACGAACCAATCGGCTTATTTTTAAAAGTTGCAGAATCATTTTCTGCTGAAGTTAATGAAAAAACTAATGGTGCATTTGACATCGAAGTTCTTTCTCTAACTGATTATACTAACAAGTATAATGATGGTAAGAAAATTAGCAAAAATCAACTAATGGAATTAGTTGATACTGGCGCAATTGAAATGAGCCATATCTATACTACTTGGTTAGCTGACTATAATAAAGATCTTCATGCACTAGATCTTCCATTCTTATTCAAAGATCATGATCACGCTGATCGTGTTCTAGAAGGTTCTATTGGTGCTGAACTATTAGCTGGTGTTGCAAAAAACTCTAATACTCATGCTAT
>Ga0136642_1000521_pt1 | contig 19777 bp, 17 predicted proteins | sample LowCatLa1302831Y_FD_115313 | JGI IMG/M metagenome (GOLD analysis project Ga0136642, IMG submission 115313) | Freshwater microbial communities from Lower Cathedral Lake, Yosemite National Park, California, USA - 13028-31Y | ecosystem: Environmental > Aquatic > Freshwater > Lake ... | reverse complement strand
TGGCCACCAAGCGGCAACATAAGGCTGGGCGCCATCGGTTGTCAGAATCTTTCTAAATCCTGCCTCAGAAGAAGGCGTTGTGTGATCATGGAATAGCAATTCATTCATATCTTCGAAGTTGAAATACAAACTTCCCTCAGAACCGTTAACTTCAATCGACATTGCATTCTTACGACCGGCCGCAAATCTCGTGGCCTCAAAAGTTCCGATAGCACCATTTTCAAAATTTGCAGTAAATACTGCTGTGTCATCAACAGTTACCTGCCCTCGACCAGATGAAGTTCCCGCCGTAAGTCCCGTATACGCCGCTGGTAAAGGACGTTCTTTGATAAAAGTTTTTAGTTGTCCGCTGACAGAAGTGATTTTTGAACCAGTCAAGAAATAGGAAGCGTCGATGATGTGTGCGGCAATATCGCCCAGTGCACCCGATCCGGCAGTTTTTTTATCAAGACGCCAAACCAGTGGAAATTCTGGATCGATAATCCAATCCTGTAAGTAATTCGCTCTTACGTGGAAAATTTTCCCAAGCTTTCCAGCGTCTATAAACTGTTTTGCAACCGCTAGTGCAGGAACACGGCGATAGTTGAAGGCCACCATTGATTTAATCCCATTTTTAGCCGCACTGGCTGCGGCATCTGCCATTACCTGCGCTTCTTTGCCATTATTTGCTAGTGGTTTTTCACAAATGACATGCTTACCTGCTCTAAGCGCAGCAACTGCAATTTCTTCGTGGGTATCTCCAGCTGTACAAATATCAATGATATCGATATCACTTCTTGCAATTACTTTCTTCCAATCTGTCTCAGCTTCGTTCCATCCAAAAGTTATACGAGCGGTTTCAAGCGCATCTTGGCTACGACCGCATATGACAGTCATTTCAATTGGTGGTGCGTCTGGAAAGAAGCGGTTAACGCTTCTCCATGCATGTGAGTGCACTTTGCCCATAAAACCATAGCCAATCATCGCTACACGTAAAGTCTTTGACATCATTCTGGCTCCTTTTCTATCAAGCGACACCTAGATATTTATTTTGTAGTTCAGCACTTGCACGCAATTCCTTTGATGAGACTGTTGCCTGGATCTCTCCATTGGAAAGAATCACAATTTCATCGCAGAGAGTTGAAGCAAATTTGAGGTTCTGCTCAATCAGCAATATGCGCTGTCCTTCATTAACTAAATTTTGTAGAGATATAGCAAGATGCTCAACAATTGCTGGTGCTAAACCCTCTGAAGGTTCATCCATCAATAGAAGAGAGGGATTTGTCATGAGCGCTCGGCCAATAGCAAGCATCTGCTGCTCTCCGCCTGAAAGCATGGCTCCACCATTTTTTTTGCGCTCGGCAAGGCGGGGAAATAAGTCATAAACTTTTTTCGCACTCCATTGACCGTTTCGCTTTTCGAGAATACGCAAGTGCTCATCAACGGACAGAGAAGGGAATACTCGCCGGCCTTGCGGAACATAACCGATACCCGCATTAGCAATTTTTGTTGGAGACAGTCCGGTCAACGTTAGATTGCCATACGTTATGGCACCAGCGGTGGTTGGATTCATTCCCATAATTGCTTGCGCAAGCGTGGATTTACCCATGCCATTTCTGCCCATGAGCGCAACAGGTTTATCCGAGACTTTTAGATTGACGCCATGAAGCACCCGCACGTGGCCGTATCCAGCTTCGACGCCAGAAATGCTGAGATCACTCATGATTGCTCCCTAGGTATAGATCACGAACAGCCGAGCTTTCTCGGACTTCATCTGGAGAACCTTGCATAAAAATTGTTCCATCGTGCATAACGATAACTTCGTCAGCGACAGCCAATGCGACAGCCATATCATGTTCAATCAATACGAGTGTGATCTCTTTTTCAAGTGACTTAAGCATCTCAACAAGTCGAACTCGCTCAGTTGGGCTAATACCAGCGGCAGGTTCATCAAGCATTAAAATTTTGGGGCGCATTGCAAGCGCCATTGCTACCTCTAATTGACGTGATTCACCGTGTGAAATATCTGAAACTAAAATATCTGCTTTTTTCATAAGATCAACTTTCTCAAGTAGCAATGTACTTTGAATTCGAAGCTGATCAGCCGAAGCAGGATTTGCAAGCCAACTTATTTTTTTCTCACCTATTGCTTGACGTAGTGAAACATAGAGATTTTCACGGACGGTTAAACCTTGAAATAGTTTGGAGGTCTGAAATGTACGAGCGATGCCCAAATTGGCACGTTGATGTGCAGGTTGTTTTGAAACATCTTGGCCGAAAACTGAGATCGAACCGCTGCTGAGCTGGTAAACGCCGGTAACCAAGTTAAATAAAGTTGATTTCCCAGCACCATTTGTTCCAATTATGGTTAATCGCTTTCCGTGGCTGACATCAAAACTGATGTCAGCCACGGCGCGAATACCACCAAAGTTACGTGAAACACCGCTCAGGGATAGAGCGTGAGCACCTGCTTTAGTGGTTATTGACATGATTGTTTACTTCACATCCGCACAAGAGTTAACGCGGCCGAAGACCTTAGTACCTTGAGCGACAGCATCCTGGCGCTTAAGTGATTTGGTCTTGAATCCACCCTTGCCATCAGAAATAACCTGATAGATGAAGTTAGAAACAATTGCGTTGCGGTTCTTATCCATTGTGAGTGGACCTGTTGGGGTATTCCACTTCAAGGTAGAAAGAACCTTGCGGTATGCAGCTTGTCCGTTTGAAAGGTCACCCTTTACTGCAACAAGACCTGCAAGCATTGACTTAGCTGAGTTGTAACCAAGCACGCTGAAGATGTTTGGTCCAGTGCCAGCAGCTGTGAGCTGTGCCTTGAACTTATCGTATTCAGGTGTTGAGTATGAATCATCAGGTACTGGTCCGCCACCGATTGTGTTAAGTGCGGCATCACCAATATCAGCCTTGGATCCAAGAACAGTTCCATCAACGAGGATTGCTCCGCCGATCAAAGGCTTCTTAAGGCCGAATTGAACAGCTTGCTTCAAGAACTGAACGGCATCTGCTCCACCAAGTCCTGCATAGATTGCATCTACATCTTTTGGAAGTGCAGCAATCTGTGATGAGTAATCCTTTGTGCCAAGTGCTGGCCACTGTGCTCCAACAATTACTCCGCCTGCCTTACAGAAACCAGTGGCAAAACCACCTGCGTTTGCATATGGGAATGAGTAGTCATCAGCAATGATTGCAACTCTACGGTATCCAAGAAGGTTGTAAGCAATTTCACCCACACCGCCAGACCATTGAGCTGCATCTCCATGGAAACGGAAGAAGTTCGCAGATGGGCTCTGGTTTGTTGCTTCTGATGCAGAAGCTGTTGTATTAATGAAAGTTACTTTTGGATATTTCTTTGAAAGACGAGCAATTGCTACACCTTCGTCACCTGAGAGTGGACCGAAGAGAATATCTACCTTGTCCTTCTCAATGAGCTTTTTGGCTTTTTCAATTGCTAGCTGAGGTGTGGCATCAGTTGCTTCTTCGATGACCACAATCTTCTTTCCGCCAGCCATGCTATTTATTTCCTTCAGCGCAATATTGAGACCAATTGTGATCTGAGGTGCTGGACCGGCAAATGGCCCAATCGTTGCATTGATATAACCGATTTTGATAGTACCAGCGGCTTGGCTAGAGGGCACTGCAATTAAGCCAGCTGCAAGTACACCAACTACAGCGCCAATCAAGGCGGTGCGTCGCTTACTTTGTAACTTCATGAATCTCCCCTTGTTCATTTTGTAGTTGAAGAATTTCCTCAACTGCTTTGTCTGAACTGCCTCACGTTAGTTCTGGACAAATCTGCCTTCTTGCGAAGACAGAAACTTAAGAGTGCATTCATGATGCACCAGCCTTATTTGCACGGTATGTGCGTATTTGCGCTGTGATTCCCATTAAACCTTGCGGGGCAAGCATTAAGACAACAATAAAAAGTACACCCGTCGCAGCTACATAATATTGAGTGTAATCTTGAATAATCGCTTCGAATACTGCAATAAGTGCAGCTCCGACGAATGCTCCACCTAAATATGTTGCTCCACCGACTACCACTATGACGAGCAGGTCGATTGAGCGAAGTAATCCCACGCTATCTGGAGAAATATTTGTCACGTAGAAAACACCCATAACTCCTGAAATAGAAGCAATCAATGAAGAAAATACGAAAGCAATCATTTTTAATGGCATGGTTCGATAACCCAGCGAGATCATGCGATCTTCATTATCACGCACACCTTTAAGTGCAATACCAAAAGAAGTGCTTTCAAGGAATTTGCAAACTACGAATAGGGCTACTGCAATTGCCAAGAAGAGGTAATACAGAGATTTAGTATTGCTGAAGTCAACTCCTGCAATGATTGGGCTTGGAATACTGTTGATGCCTGTATGACCATGTGTTATTTCTTGAGCTTGATTCGCAAAGGAATACAGGCCTAAAGTGACTGCAAGTGTGAGCATAAAGAAGTACACGCCTTTAGTTTTCAAAGCGATATAACCAATGATTACCCCAGAAAGTGTCCCCGCCAGAATTGCCAAAGGAACAGAAACTCCAAATTTAACCTGGTGATACACAGAGCTAATGGCCACAATGTAGCCCGTAACTCCTGCGAAGAAGAGCTGTCCGAGAGACATCAATCCTAGATTTCGGTTGAGAAATGACATGCTTAGTGCGGTAACTCCAAGCCATAAAGCGCGGGACCCGCCACTGGAAACCCAAAAATCAGGATCAGGGGTTACATACGGAAACACTAAAGCGAATCCAATAACGGAGGCCAGCAGAATGCGTGTTCTTGTCATTCTCTCCTCCCCAATATTCCTTGAGGTCGAAATGCGAGAACGAGAATCAACATCGTGAATGTAATAATCCCTGCATAGGTTGGGAAATAGCCCACTGCAAACTGGCCAATAACACCGACCAAGAATGATCCAATTGCTACGCCGCCAATGGAGCCAAGTCCACCAATAATGACAACTTGAAGTGAGAAGAGCAGGTAATCACCGTCTGAGCCCATGCCGAATGAGTTTGTCGTAGCACCCACTGCTCCTGCAAAACCTACAAGGAGTGATCCCAAGAAAAATATCCAAATAAAAACTGCTTGAACATTAATGCCAAGCGCTGAAACCATATCGGTGTCATCCACACCTGCTCGAATTATTGCGCCATAGCGCGTTTTAGAGATAAAAATCCAGAGCCCTGCCGCCACCAATATGGCCAAGATGAGTACAAATATTCTGAAGAAGGGGTAAGACAGTTGAATTCCTGGAATTGGAATTGCGTGCGACAACTGTTTTGGAATATTGGTTTGATAATACTCACCACCAAAGATTGCAAGCATCGCTTGGGCAAGTACAAGAGAAACTCCCAATGTAATCAAAGCTACACGAAGCTCTTCATATTGAAATTTGCGTAGTAATAAGACATATACCAGAGTTCCGAACACACCCAATGTAAGTGAGCCCACAAGTGCGCCATAGAGCCAGTTGTGAGTTTTATCAGCGATTGTCCAGGAGACATAACCAGCCAATAAATAGAACGCGCCGTGTGCCAAATTGATGACGCGCATCAAACCAAAAATCAAAGTCAATCCACTGGCAACCAGAAAATACAATCCAGCGAGAGTGATCCCATTGAGAAAGGTAAAAATGACCTGCGTCACAAATACTCCTCCCTCTGCATACTCCGCCTTGTATGTATCCCTGTATACAAGCCGAACGAGGGGTGGCTCGTCAATGGGCTTAGCCGGGAAGTTTGAGCGTGATTCATGCCTGATCTATCCCTGATCCCCAAAAAATGGAGCCATCGAAGCGACAATCTCCAGCATATTTACTCGTAGATGGCCCAAGTGGCCATCTACTGATTTCCTAATAGCGCTCATATCTTTTCCAATAATCGCGCGCGCGATTTCGGTGTGCTCCTCTGAGCATGTCAGTAGGTCACGTGCGCCAGAAACGGAGCGTGCCCAAAAGCGTTGAATTCGTCTACGGGTAACACGTGAGACTTCTGCGATAATTTCATTATCGGCAGCACGCACAATGGTTTCGTGAAATATTTTGTCGTGAATCATCCAGGTATCGCGATCGTTTTTTTCCGCAGACTTAGACATATTCTCTGCTGACTCTTTGAGAATTTGAGCACCGGCATTATCTATATTTTTGCTCGCACGTTGAAACATGTAGGTATCGCATAAAATCAGGAGATCAATAGCTTCTTCCACATCTTTTGCATTTAACATAGCCACTGTGAAGCGACCTGCTTCCCCACGTTTTACAATTCCTTCCGTTTCTAAACGTTTCAAAGCCTCACGGACAGGAGTTCTACTAACACCTAGTTCGGCAGCTAATTTATTCTCTGATATTTGAGAATTTGTTGGAATACGAAACGATGTGATGGCAGCAATAAGCCATTCATATGCGTCATCGCCGAGAGAGTCCGAAGTCTTCGGATCCAACTTAACCACGCTTTTCTTTACTGCCATTACTTATCTCCCTATTAACTTAAGTCTCTCAATCAGACACGATTGAGAAATTCTCTGTTCTTTACATTGACAGGAACTTTCATCAATTCGAGGACACCCTTGGATACGTGGGTGCTGAAACGATGAAAAGCCTCTTCGCCTTTCGCCTTTGTCGCGCGCATCGGATTTCCAATAATCCCATTGTCAACAAACTCATGATGATCCATAGGGAATTGGAAGTATTGGTAGCCCTCAAACTCCACATCGGGCATACCGTCATCTTTCGAGAAAGATTTCGGTAAGAATGCTGGTGTATGAGCTCGTGTATCAACCGCGCGCTCCATGCGCACTAAATCATCATTCCAGGCCATATCTTGTGAAGTTTCGAGCTCGCTGGAGTGCCATCCTGGAGTTTCCTCTGGTGGATTTTCCATCAACCCTGCAAGAACACCCGTATACCGCTCCATATATGGCTTTACGAAGCCGATGAGGGCATTGGTTTCGTATCGCAATTTACGTAGTACTGGGTCAACAACCTTGATATTGGAGCCATGGCCATTAACAAAAATCACTCTGTTGAATCCATGGTGAATCAGAGAACGCGCAACGTCATACATCAAATTATTAAGCGTCTCTGCTCGGACAGTAATAGTTCCGCGCCCTTGTCCAGGTCCATACATATGTTGAGGTGAATAACCCGTCCAGATTGGTGGAGTGTGCAAAATTCCAATCTGCTCTGACACTCGTGCTGAGACTTCAACAGCAGTAATTGTGTCTGTGTACAAAGGTAGATGTGGGCCATGTTGTTCGGTGCTAGCCATTGGCACAAGCACAACATCTTTTTCTGCAAGATATTCATTTATATCCACATAGGTAAGGTCGGCTATGTTCCATGAACGGAACTTGTTGCGGAATGCATCATCCCCCGTTGTAATGTGTGGCACTTTTCGTGGAGGTGTTATATAGCTAGTCATTTCTGCTCCTTTATCCTATTTTTCTCTTGATTAATAAGTGTTAAAAAACTGCGTGCTACAGCGATACCAAACTCATCAGAGTTGGCATGTAAGGGTAATTTTTTCACTGGAATATCTGGGTTGATGTGCTTCATGAGTTCTGACTCGAAAGTTGCATCTGCTTCTCGATCCCAAAATACGCCTCCTGGAACATTCGGGATTGAATAGCCTTCACCAGGTATAACTATCTCGACTGGGCCTTGTGAAGTATTTGCGCATTCAGCAAAGTAAGCACCTAACTTACCCATCTCATCTTTAGAGCAACGCGCGAGAGCAAACTCAGGATTGTGATCATAAATTGGACGATTCTTAAACTCATTGGTTATGGATGTCGTGTGATGTACAGAGAAATCAACACATGCCGGTACAAGAATTTGAGGAATTCCGAGCGGGCCCACACGCTTCATTCTTTTGGGTCCACCATAATGAATTCCACCCACAAGCGTTCCCACGATTTCCGACGGTGTGAAATCAATAACCCCAACAAATTGGCCTGCTTCAGCAAGCTCTTCCATTGCCGGTCCGCCTATTCCATTTGCATGGAATGTCACTACCTCAAACCCTGATTTTTCTAATTCTTTCTGCAACGCCATTACGGCTTTTGTTGTGTTCCCCAGCATTGTCACTGCAACATATTTACTGCCAACTGGCGGTGCTGCTAATTCGTGACCGTGTTGGACCAACCCAGCCATTGCAGCGACAGCATTGTCATAGATCGTTTTTGAAATATGGTTTAAACCTAAAATATCGATGACTGTGTGCATCACCAGCATGTCACTGGTTCCCACTAGTGGACCGAATTCATGTCGCCCAGACGCAATAGGCGATAACACTAATTTCGGAATTCCAATCGGCAAGGTCATAAGTGCACCAGCTCCCATGACGGAGCCCTCAGCGCCACCGATACCGATGGCGCCAAGGACTTCACCCTTTGAATGTAACTCTTTTACTTTTGCGATAACAAAAGTCCTCATTCGCTCTACCGCTCGTCCACGAGTTCCAGAGTTCTGTAACTCGAGCAGAGTGATACCACCAAAGATTGCGAGATCCTCATGTGAAATATCAGGTGTTATTCCAAGCGGTTCGCCCAGAATTCCTGTGTCAATCACAGTCGTCTTAATTCCGAGACGATTTAAGCCATCGCGAATATAAGCCGCCTCAGGACCCTTAGTGTCTAAAGTAGCGATGATGAGAACTGATTTGCTCACGATGATTAAATCAAAGGAAGCAAGTGCTTAGCGTTCTCTTCAACCAGCCAGTCATAGAACGATTCTGTAAGAATGTTTGAACCATGGTCGATGATGAACTTTAGTTGTTCTGGGCTGATATCCACGTTATCGAAGTTTGTCTCCAAAGCATTCTTATGGTGGTTAGCAGGTGTGCGGTCGATTGGAGCGACGAACTCTGCTGTCAGAGCTCCGTCATATCCAATACTCTTGAGTGTTGAAACTATCTTCTTCCAGTCATAATCACCGTGACCTGCAGGCATGCGATTATTGTCAGCAACGTGGAAGTCGGTGAGGCGACCCTTTGTGCTTCGAATAGCTTCGTATAGATCTGCCTCTTCGATGTTGATATGGAATGCGTCAAGACACACCCCGCAATTAGGTCCAGTGGCCTCAGCAAGAGCCATAGCTTGCTCTGCGCGGTTAATAAAGTAAGTTTCAAAACGATTAAGTGGCTCAATCGCTAAACGTACTCCAGCCTTTTCTGAATGTTCATAAATTTCTTTCATTGATTCAACAGCCCACTTCCACTCCTCTTCAGGTGTGGCATCAGCAACAATTTTTCCGACTGTTGCTGGGACGATTGTCATTTCATATCCGTCAAGTTCTTTCACCATGGTGATGCAGTCTTTTGTGTATTGAACTGACTTAGCGCGTTGTCCAGGATCTGCTGCGACGAGATTTCTCTCGCCAAGCATGAGAGTTACAGAACCCCAGCACTTAAGACCATGGTCATCAAGAAGTTTCTTGGTGTCCTTACTACCATTTTGTCCAAATTGCTCTGGTTCACCGCTGATCTCGATGCTCTTGTAGCCATACTTGGCTAGACGCGCAATCGTCACCTTTATTGGCTCTGCGCGCATCCAGTTATGCATTGATAGATGCATGATTCTCCTTTCAAAAAGAATCGGGAGGGTTACTAGTAACGCCTGTTCTTCGGAGGACCAAATCCAAGTTTTCCTGGATTTAGGATTCCATCCGGATCCCATGCGTCTTTTACTCCAAGGAGTAAATCAAATGCGGCGCCATGCTGTACTCGCATGAAGCGCCCGAGCTTTAACCCGACACCGTGGTGTTCATTGAGTGAACCCCCGTTATCGAGGCTGGCCTTAATCGCAGCATCCCAAACACGGTCGTGAAGAGCAATAGCTTCTTTTGGATCTTCTGGTCCATTGTCAATATAGAAGCGGTCATAAATCATTCCACCCCACGGGAACCAGTGTGAAAAATGCGCTGTATAGCGGGCTTCATACTCAGAGAATCCTTCTTCTATGGCTTTCTTCTTTGCCCAATAAATCTTCTCTAAGTCCTCAAATCGAGCGCATGTATCTGTTGTTCCAAAGATTTGAGGAGGTGCAGGAATATTGCCATGTTTAAATGGTTCGTACTTTCCATCCCACCACATCTTGCCGATTTCTGGACCGTATGACTTCCCACCCACTGCCTCGCATAATTTTGCAATCTCAGCACTTTCTAGGGCTGTAAGTGCCTTAGTGCCATCACACATAATGACAATTAGTACTCCTTCTACGCCTAAATTAAGCCAGGAAGAGAGTTTTGCGCTATCTGCTTCATCGTATAAACGAATTACTGCAGGACGCCAGCGATCAGTCATGATGCGACGGGCGGCTTCAATACCTTCTGAAATATTCTTAAATCCGTAGGAGAGAAATTCCATTGATTCTGGAATTCTCTCAATACGCATAGTGGCTTTAGTAATAATTCCAAGAGTGCCTTCTGATCCTACAATTGCTTGAATAATTCCAGGTCCAGATGCATGGCTTGGCACCTTCATAGTCTGAACGAGTTTTCCTGGTGGGACAGCTGCTTCTAATTGCAATACAAGGTCTTCAGCTTTTCCGTACTTCGTTGAAACGACGCCCGATCCTCGTGCTGCTAAGTAACCACCCAGGGTTGCGCCAAAATGAAATGAGCCTGGATAGTGGGGCATTGTTAAACCTTTTGCATTAAGAATTTTCTCGAGCTCTGGTCCTTCAATTCCTGCTTCGGCGGTAACAACCATAGAGAGTTCATCAATATGTAAAACTTTATTTAGTCTGCGCAGATCCATTGCAATGCCACCGTAGATAGCAAAGGTTCCTCCTTGCGTACCTGAGCCACCCCCACGTGGCACAACGGGGATTTTATATTCGCACGCGATGCGCAAAACTTCTGCAACTTCTTCGGCAGATCCTGGACGCACATAAAGGTCAGCAGTGGGCACAGGCAATGACTTGTATTTGAGGTACTGGGAAATCCATGACCAATCAGCAGATTGTTCGTGTAGCAATTCTGCATCTGTGTTTACATTGCTTGGCCCAACAATGGTTGCGATTTCACGTTGAACTTGAGCAATCAAATACTGGTCGCGAATAGCGCTCTGATCCATCTCCCTCTTTTCGTACACCCGGCTCTCCCTCATTCCCTCAAATACCTAGACTTCGTATTCCAACTTGTATACAAGTAGGGAATCTAGGTCCTTGGCCAACCCCCGTCAAGGGAGTGGTTTGGGTTATTTCAAGCGAGAATTTTGCCTGGATTGAGGATGCCTTTAGGGTCCAACGCCCTCTTTATCGAGTACATGACCGCAATCGCTCCTGGGCCAGCCTCCTTTTCAAGGGATGAGATCTTGCCGGCACCGATTCCATGCTCGCCGGTGCACGTCCCACCCATACCAATAATCGCATCCGTCAGGTGATGGGTCAGTTCGCGCACCTCAGGCAACTCTTCTGGCTTCTCTGGATCGGTAATAATGAAAGCGTGGAAGTTTCCATCTGCGACATGACCCAAGATTGAAAATGGGAATGGGCTCTGGCTCAGAACGCTTTCAGTGAGTGCAACAGCCTCTGCCAATTTAGAGAGTGGAACTGCTGCATCTGTGCTGATTGCACGTTTTCCAGGATAGGCAGATATTCCTGCCCAATATGCATTGTGTCGGGCTTGCCACAATTTGCGGCGCGCTCCTTCTTCTGAAGTCCATTCAAAATTTGTACCTTTAAATTCTGCGGCAATCTCTTGAACAATCTGAGCATCTTCTTCAACACTTCTTGGACTTCCATGAAATTCAAAGAGCAAGGTCGGAGCCTCCTCTAAGTTGAGTCCATCATGTGCATTTACATTCTTGATGCATTGCGCATCTAAAAATTCACAGCGGGCAATTGCAATACCCGAGCGAACTATTGCGATCGCTGCTTCTACACCATCAGCTAAAGTTGGAAAACGGGAAATAGCGGCAGCCATTTTTTCGGGAATTCCAAAGACTCGTAGAGAAATTTCAGTAACAATGGCAAGTGTTCCTTCAGAACCAACAATAAGTCGAGTCAGGTCATATCCAGCTGATAATTTTCGAGTTTCGCGCCCCGTATGAATAATAGTGCCATCTGCTAAGACAGCGGTTAATTTAAGTACATTTTCGCGCATTGATCCGTAACGTACCGTCGTTGTTCCAGCTGCACCTGTTGAAACCATTCCTCCAATAGTTGCATCAGCACCTGGATCTACTGAAAAGAAAAGACCAACTGATGAAATTTTCTTATTTAGGGCCATGCGCTTTACTCCAGTTTGTACGCGCACAGTTAAATCATCTGGGCTAATCTCAAGAATTTTATCCATCGTGCTCAGATCGAGAGAAATACCCCCAAATATAGGTAATACATGGCCTTCGAGAGATGTACCTGCACCAAATGCCACAACAGGGATGTCATGTGTATTGCAGTACTTTAAGACCTCGGAGACTTCTTCGGTTGACTGCACGGTGACAACAGCGGATGGCTTTACTGGCGGGAAAGCTGATTCATCTTTTCCATGAAGCTCTAGGACAGATTCATTGGTAGAAATACGGCCGTCAACGAGGGCGCCGAGGTCAGCAATTTGCTCTGGGGTGAGTTCTTTACGTGTACGCATTATTTTATTTTGGTACGTTCAAACTGTGGAGTCCGCCATCGACTGCTAACACTGTTCCTGTCGTTGATTTTTGTCCTGGGTGCGCTAAATAAATAATTGCATTCGCTACTTCATCTGCACTGACAAGTCTGCCTATCGGTTGACGTGCTTCAAGCGCTGCACGCTCCTTAGCTGGATCAGAAGATTGTGATAATAAGCGCCCAACCCATGGAGTATCCGCAGTTCCTGGATTCACACAATTGACTCTGATTTTTTCCGGAAGTAAATCTGCTGCCATTGCAAGAGTTAAAGACAAAACCGCACCTTTACTTGCACTATAAATTGCACGATTAGGTAAACCAACTGTTGCTACTACAGAACAAGTATTAACAATTGCCGCGTCTGTGCTAAGACGCAAAAGTGGAAGGGCGGCGGCACTTACTCTCGATGTTCCAATCACATTAATATTAAGAACTTTATTCCACTCTGCCGTGGTCGTTGCCTCTACACCACCTTGTGCGCCAATTCCGGCATTATTGACAAGTACATCGATTTTTGAAACCTTAGTTGCAATGCCTTCAAATGCTCGTTTAACAGATTCATCGTTGCCAATATCGCACTCGATCCACATACCCACTCCATTATTTTCTAATTCGCCGGCGCTGAGATCTAGCCCAAAGATTTGAGCTCCCTGAGCGCTTAACTTCTTCGCGACGGCCAGGCCAATTCCCGATCCGGCTCCTGAAATCACGACAGTGAAGCCTTGGAAATCGCTACTCATCTACCGCTTACCTTTGGAATAGGCAACAAGTGGCGATTCAACCTCGCCAATCCCCTCAATCCCAGTGCGCAGAATATTTCCAGCACGCAGATACTTGGGGGGCTTAAATCCAAGACCTACCCCGAATGGAGTTCCTGTATTGATGATGTCTCCAGGATGTAGCTCCATAAATTGGCTTATGTACCAGATGATGTGATTAATCCCGAAAAGTAAATCGTTGGTATTTGAATCCTGTCGCATTTCGCCATCAACGCTGCACCATAAGCGGAGATTAGAACCATCTATTTCATCTGGTGTTACAACGCATGGTCCAATCGGATTAAAGGTTGGGAAAGATTTACCTTTCACCCACTGACCCGAGCGTTCTAGTTGCCAATGCCGTTCACTTACATCTTGGCTAATGGAATATCCCAGAATATGTTGCGCTGCCAGATCTGGCGATTCAAGATACAGGGCGCTACTGCCAATGACGATTGCGAGTTCAACCTCATAATCTGTGGCATCGCTATTGGGCGGTATTACTATCTGATCGTTTGGGCCAACAACGCTGTCAGGTGCCTTCATGAAAATAATGGGTTCTTTTGGTGTCTCGGCATTAGATTCTTTTATATGGCCTAAATAATTGAGTCCCACACAAATAACCTTGGTTGGATTCTGAATTGGAGCACCAATCCGATTTTTCCCAAAGGGCTCTGAAGGAAGGTTGGATAGATTCGCGCGAACAATTTTTTGAAGAGCACCATTCTCTAGTTCATGTCTATTCCAATCGGAGATAATCGAATCTACAAAAATTGCACTCTGCCCAGATAGCACAGCAGGGCGTTCTTGCCCAAGTGCTCCTATGCGTGCAATTCTCACGTTAACGACCCTCTCTTGAAATCTCTGATGAACTTAACCATACTGATGTGTTGGTAGTCCACTTAACCCTGAGCCAGTTATCGTAAGAATTTTGCCTGCTAGAGGTTCAACTGTTCGATTGATACCTTGGCTGGCAGTTGTAACAATGAGAATGTCTTGATTAGCTCCACCAAATGTGCATGACGTAGGTCTGCTTACTTCCAGCCTGATTTCGGATACTTTTGCACCAGAAGGTTCATAAATTTCGAGGCGGCCACCATCCCATAATGCAACCACAATCATTCCATCTGAGCTCACAGTCATACCATCTGGAACTCCAAATGAAGTATCAAAAGTGATTAGATTTACTGGATTACTTATGTGCCCATCAGCCAATCTGTAATCAAATCTCTTCAGTACTCCTGGAATGCTATCGATGAAATAGAAATGTTGAGCATCTGGACTCCAGCCCATTCCATTTGAAAGTGAGAGATCTGCCAATACGCTCCGATACGAGCCGTCCTTCTCCAACACATAGAGAGAACCACGACCTTCTTCAAATGAAAGTTCCAAACTTCCGGCCCAAAAACGACCCGCTGGATCCACTTTTCCATCATTCATCCGCATATCAGATGCTAAGAAGGAATGCACAGCAGAAAATTTTCCATCAGCACTAAAATATGCAAATCCTTCCTGCGTTGCGGCCACATAATCGCCACTTTGAGTAAGTCCCAGAGCACCAACCATGCATGGGGCGTGAAAGCTCTTGGTGACACCAGTATCTATATCCGCAGAATGAAAAACATTTCGTGTGATGTCGGTCCACGTTACGCAGTTACCTCGAGGAACCCATAGTGGTCCTTCGCCTAACTCTGAAACTATCTGAGAGATTGCTCGGATATTCATTGCTAAATAATTCTGGGATCTATGTGATATTTCGGACCATTACTAGCGCCTTCAATCTTCTTGCCCGCAAGAACATCAGAGCAGTGAGAAAAGCCAACTGTTGCAGCAACTATTGGTCGTGGATCGATCTCTCCACGAGAATAGAAATCGATTGCTCCCTTCAGTCCTGGGGATGCCGAGAGGATTCCGACTGCAGTCACATCTTTAAGTACAAGTGATCGACTATCGAGTGTGCTGGGTTCGCCGGAAACACCAATATAAACCACGCGTCCACCTGGTTCTACGCGGGCAAGTGCTTCTGCTGGAATCGCTGGGCTATTTGTGGCATCAATAATTGCATCGTAGCCGCCATCTACCTCTTCAAATTCTTGAGTAGAAAAGTGAACTCCTAAGTCTTTTGCCAGTGAAAGAGTTGCAGGATTGCGGCCAATGATGTGTACATCTGCACCCATAGCAAGTGCGAACTGCGCAGTCAGTAAACCAATTGTTCCGCTACCCCACACCAAAACTCTCTTTCCTGGCCCAGCATAAGCAGCTTGTGCAGCGCGTAAAGAATTTCCGCCAGGCTCGATAAGGGCACCTACGGTGTCATCAATGGAATCCGGTAATTCGTGCAGGGCAAACTCTGGAACTTCCAATTTTTCAGCCAGCGCCCCAGACCATCCATTTCTAATTCCTATTTCGAATCTATCAGCACAAACGTGCTGTAATCCAGATTTACAACGCTTACATTTTTGGCATCCAAGCATCGTGTCACCCGTTACACGTTTTCCAATCCATGTGCGAGCCACACCTTCGCCAACAACTGAGACTGTGCCGCACCATTCGTGACCAAGTCGCATTGGGTATTGAGCTTCACCAGTTTGGAAATATGCCATGTCCCCATTAAAAAATTCGATATCAGTTCCACAAACTCCCGCACGTGCGATATCAATGACGACATGGCCAGGTTTAGCTGAGGGCGCTTCAACTTCTTCAATACTTGATTGACCCGGTGAATGAACAACGAATGCCTTCATAAGAATCCCAATACTAGACGAAGTATTTGCAGCACGGCTATGCTCATGACACTTATTAGAGGGAGCATCTTGCGTGAGAACTTCGCACTGGTACGCCGGAGACGGTAGAGATGCCTACATTCATCGCGCATGGATGCGACGCGGAAATCCAGATTCTGCATTTGATGGACGTCCACAGATAGCAATTGTAAATACAGCGTCCGATCTTGCTCCCTGTAATTCTCATTTAAGTGAAGTTGCACAGAGCGTTCAAAATGGGATTTGGGAAGCTGGTGGCGTACCGCTCAATCTTCCTATGCTTTCATTGGGTGAAACTCAGATGCGGCCAACAGCTATGTTGTGGCGGAATATGGCTGCTATGGCTACAGAAGAATTGATGCGAGCTAATCCCATCGACGGCGCAGTCCTATTAGGTGGTTGCGATAAGACTATCCCTGCCTTGTTAATGGGCGCATCGTCAGTAAATCTGCCATCGATAGTTGTTCCTGGTGGTCCAATGCTTACCGGAACCTTTAGAGGATCACCGCTTGGGTGTGGAACAGATGTATGGCGCATGAGCGAACAAGTTCGTGCTGGATTATTGAGTAAGGCAAAATTTTTAGATTCTGAATCAGCAATGATCAGGTCGCGCGGTCACTGCAACACAATGGGAACTGCATCCACCATGGGAATTTTGGCTGAAGCACTTGGCATGACACTTCCAGGAGTTGCAGGGACTCCCGCACCAGATAGCAGGTTGCTTCAAGCTGCACATAACTCTGGACGTCGGATTGTCGAGATGGTTACGGCCGACCTCAAACCAACAGATATTATGACGAAGGTATCATTTGAAAATGCAATCATTACGCTTGCATCCATAGGTGGTTCTACAAATGCAGTAGTTCACCTGCTTGCAATCGCAGGTCGACTTGGTGTTGATCTCACACTCGATGACTTTGATCGTGTGGGTTCGCGGATTCCATTACTTGTAAACCTGCAACCAGCCGGCAAATACCTTATGGAAGATTTCTATCGGGCAGGTGGTTTGGGTGCAGTATTTAGCCAACTTTTGCAGGTGCTCAATTCGAAAGCAATTACAGTGACTGGTAGATCTATTACATCCACAATCAATGGCGGAGAAATTTTTGACTCCGAAGTTATAAAAACTTTCGATGCCCCCCTTCAAAAAGAAGCTGGAATAGCGGTTCTCCATGGGAATATCGCACCTCTTGGGGCAGTCATTAAGCCTTCTGCAGCAAGCCCCGCGTTGTTAAAACATTCCGGCCCAGCACTTGTCTTTGAAAGTTATGAAGATTTTCACGCGCGTATCGACTCCGATGACTTAGATGTCACTGCGGATTCAGTTTTAGTACTACGGGGTTGCGGCCCAAAGGGATATCCAGGAATGCCAGAGGTGGCGAATATGAAAATTCCCGGGAAGTTAGTTGAGCTTGGAGTTACCGACATGGTTCGAATTTGTGATGGGCGCATGAGTGGAACGGCTTACGGAACTGTCATTTTGCATGTCGCCCCAGAATCTGCAGCGGGTGGCCCACTGTCCAAGATTAAATCAGGTGACATCATTGAATTAGATGTTCCTGCTCGCACAATTAATGTGAAGTTATCAGATATTGAACTAAATTCTCGACCTGCGTCTGCATTGACGGAGAATGCTTATGCGAGCCCAGACCGTGGCTGGCAAAGGCTCTATATAGATCATGTGATGCAAGCCGATACGGGCGCTGACCTAGATTTCCTTGTCGGAACTAGCGGTTCGGATGTGACGCGTGAATCTCATTAAATTTGTGGACTGCCAAACCTGCTAGTAATCCCCAGAATGGTGCGCCGACTCCCCGTACGGAAACTCCAGAAATCGTAACTAGGAAAGTAATCACTGCAGAATCTCTAAAAAATATGGATTCAAGTGCATCAGAGAGTGAATTTGTAATAACTGGCAGAAGTGCAAGTCCAGCAAGAATTGCGGTGAGCTCTGCTGGGAATGCTCCATACAAAGTAGAGAAGATTCCAGCAAAGAGTGCGGCAAGGCTATAAGCGACACCGGTTGAGACACCCGCAAAATAACGAGTTTTTGGATTGGGATCACTATCAGGTGAAAGCGCTAACGTTGCTGTCATGGCAGATAAATTGACACCTGCACCACCAAAACCCGCGCCCAGTAATGACAAAATACCACCAACATGCACAATTTGATTTACCGGAGCCTTGAATTGAAAAGTTCTCAGCACTGCAAGCCCAGGTGCATTTTGTGTCGTCATCACCATTAAGAAAATAGGAATAGTGAGTGTAAAAAAGGAACCTACTGAAAAAGTTGGGCTAGTCCACACAGGTTTTGTAAGTTCGAAATTCAGAGAAGGTAGATTTATTTTTGCTTGAATAATTACGATTGCTAAGCCAACTCCAAAGGCTGCTAACAATGGTGCTCGCCATTTCAGCTTTCTGCCTAAGAAGAAAATAAAAATCATGGCTAGCCCTAAGAGTGGATTTACTCGAGTCGATGTGAAAATACGGATTCCAAACCCAAGTAGAACTCCTGCAAGCATCGCCATAATAATCGCGTGGGGAATTGCTTGCATTAACTTATTGAAAATTCCTGTGTAGCCAACAATCATCAATAAAATTGATGCGCCAAAATATGCACCAATGACATCTGAAAACGAATGGTCAACTAATCCAGTGACGAGTAGAGCTGTCGTTGTAGAGGCCCAGGACCCAATAATTGGTATACCGAATCGCAGTGTTAGCAACAAGCCAAAAAGCCCAGAGCCCAGAAAAACTGCAAAGAGCCAAGAGTTCACCAATTGGATTGGCATTTTTCCAGCAGCCGCTGCTTGATACAAAATAGCAATCGGACCAGTTGTCGAAACAAATACGACTAAAAATCCAGATAGCAGAGCTGTCCAGGATGCAGCTTTGGGGAGATTACGAAGGTTCGTTCCAAGCGCCCTGAGAAATGGAAGGTCTGTAGTTCCAGATTCCAACTCAGTCATTATCTTACTATCCCCGCCACGAAGTACTTAGAGGGCGACCCTCTGCATAGCCCGAAGCAGATTGAATTCCAACAACTGCGCGCTCTGCAAACTCTGCAAGGTTATGCGCACCTGCATATGTGCATGATGAACGAAGTCCCGAAATAATTTCATCAATCAAATCTTCAACACCTGGACGGTTTGGGTCCAAGAACATTCGTGATGAAGAGATTCCTTCTTCGAAGAGAGATTTACGAGCGCGATCAAATGCATCTTCTTGTGATGTGCGTGCACTGACTGCGCGCTTTGATGCCATACCGAATGATTCTTTATATGTGCGTCCTGAACTATCGCGCATCAAGTCGCCAGGTGATTCGTATGTGCCTGCAAACCATGAACCGATCATTACCTGAGATGCACCGGCTGCAAGTGCCAGTGCGACATCGCGAGGATGACGTACTCCACCATCGGCCCAGACATGCGCACCTAACTTCTTTGCCTCCAGAGCACATTCAAGCACTGCAGAAAATTGTGGGCGGCCAACACCGGTCTGCATACGGGTTGTACACATTGCCCCTGGGCCAACGCCAACTTTGATGATGTCTGCTCCTGCTGCAACGAGATCGCGTACTCCATCTGCGGTGACTACGTTTCCGGCAACGATTGGCACACCTAGGTTAAGCTTCTTAATCGCTTGTAGCGCCTCA
>Ga0136642_1000520_pt1 | contig 19777 bp, 19 predicted proteins | sample LowCatLa1302831Y_FD_115313 | JGI IMG/M metagenome (GOLD analysis project Ga0136642, IMG submission 115313) | Freshwater microbial communities from Lower Cathedral Lake, Yosemite National Park, California, USA - 13028-31Y | ecosystem: Environmental > Aquatic > Freshwater > Lake ... | reverse complement strand
AGATAGGTCTTATCCAAGGTGCCATTTTTTCTTCGAGCGTTCCGGGTAAGAATCCGAGGTCTTCGTCTACGGAAACCGACGGGCGTGTGAAAATGAGCTTATCGTAGATTCCCATCAAAAAATAACGCACGCCATATTCTGTGGCGAAAAGCGTTTTTCCCGTTCCGGCGGGTCCAGTGGCGAGAATGATTTTTTTGGACTTGGCTTTTAACATCGAGTTATAGATATCTTGGCTTTTCGTTTTAGGCTTGGTGAATTTTTGATCAAAGAGGTCTCGTTCTGCGGGCGAAAGGTATTGGAAGTTTTCGTACAAATTGCGCTGTTGTTTTACGTCTAAATAAGCGGGCTGTTCCGACATATATTCATGCATAATTTCCTTTTCTGTTTGTTTTTTATATTTTCTCGGCTGTTTCTTCTTTGTTGAAGCGGATCCTGGACCTAGATCCTTATGGTCTTCCATTTACATTATTGAACTATAATTAATAATATAATTTTAACCAATCTTTATGTATTAGAATTATTGGAGTTACCCCCTTGCTTACCCTTCCCCGACTTCTTAGGTTTAGGCGTTTTACCTCCGGCTCCCTCTTTGAATCCAAGAATAGACGGTCTAAAGAAAAGCGCCCCAAAGATAACTAACGCTAAAAGTATCCACCAAATTCGTTTGCGAATAATTTCGAGAACGGCGTTCATTTATATAATTACCCTACAAATAAAATTTTATCGATTTCTGTTCGAACACAAAATAATCGATGTGCTATTATCCCAGATAAAAAGAACCCAATTAGCGTAATCAAAACATTCCACTTGAAAAACCACGCGAATAATAACGCCCCAACAATAGTCGCACTAACGTCAAATATGGCTAAACCAAATAAACGGTAAGAATGCACACCTTCACTCGGTCTACCGAATATGTATTTATAAGGACAAAGCGGGTTTTTCATAGTTATTATATATTAGTCGGGGGCACTAATTTCAAAACAGTAGGTTACTAAATATTGTCTCCTCCAAAAAGCGAACAGAATTTTATAAATATTTTTCTAAAGAAAGGGGAGGGGTCGCTAAGGTTCCCTGCTAGAGCGAGGCTTACGTATATTAATTCCCAATGTTTGATACAACCGGATCTTGATTCAATTTGACATAATTTCGGGTAGGTGGGGCACCAGGTGAATTTGTCGCTATTAAATAGCCGCCCCAATATTCCCTATATAAAAAATCACCGAAAAATATCATTAACATTAACAATAATGCCGCACAAAAAAACCAATATGCATTATAATCGTTCATTGTTATAATGTATAATACGATAAATTATTAAACAATACTTGAACTAGCAGGGAACCTTAGCGACCCCTCCCTTTTCTCTAGAAAAATATTTATAAAATTCTGTTCGCTTTTTGGAAGAGACAATTTTTAGTTTAATTCTTGAAAACGCCAAGAATTAAAATCGAGCAACCTACCGTTTTGAACTAAGCTGTTTACAGTCTAGCGGTATGAATAAATTTATCAATATTAGCATTTGTCAATAAATCCAAATGCCCGTTTATTTTTTCGTCGGACCAATTCCACCATTGAATTTTCAAAAGTGCATCTATTTGATTCTTATTGAAACGATATTTTATATGTTTGGCTGGATTGCCGCCAACTAAAGAATAAGGCTCCACGTTTTTTACGACGTGACTATTGTTTGCTATAATAGCCCCGTCACCAATTCTAACCCCCGACATTATAGTTACATTCGCGCCTATCCAAACGTCGTTACCAATAATAACATCACCGTTTGTGTTTTTGCTATTATTTCGGGCATTCGGGAAAATAGATTGATGAATATATCCAAATGGATACGTCGAAACGAATTTTGAATCGTGACCGATGCCATTTCCCAAATAAACAGTTACGTTAACCGCTATTGAACAGAAATTTCCGATTATAAGCTTAGCGTTTGGATTATTCCATTTTATTGCCGGGCTTCCGTACGAATGTTTCCCAACCGACATTCATGTATATAGAGCGCTAATATTTTACAAAATGCAAAATATGTAATCATATTATGAGTTAAGCACGCCCGAAATCGTCTTCATAACGTACTATGTCGTCCTCACCTAAATAATCTCCGACTTGCGTTTCGGTAAACTCCATGAGATCATCTCCGATGTTTTCGATACGGTGAAGCGCCAAGATAGGAATATAAACATGTTGATCTTTTTCCATTATGATAAACTCTTCGCCTACCTGGACTTTGGCTTTTCCTCGAACGATTACCCAATGTTCGGCACGTTTGTTGTGTGATTGTAAAGATAGACGTTTTCCTGGATAAACTGCGATGCGTTTTATTTTGAAACCATCCGAATCCCCACCTTCAACGTTTTTATACCACCCCCAAGGTCGGAATACTTTTTTATGGAACGCGGACTCTTCGCGCCCTTCGCGTTTCAATCGATCCACGATTTTCTTGACATCTTGGGCGTGCGATTTGTTACATACTAAAACCGCGTCTCCTGAATTCACAATAATCAAATCTTGGACGCCAACAGCGGCAACTAACCCCTCTTCTGAATCCACATAACAACCGCGGGTATTGTATAACATAACGTCGCCGCGTTTTACATTTCCAATACCGTCCACCGAATCTTCAGCGCGGTCCTGATAAGGATCTCTTGTTGACGCCAATTCGTCGTATAATGCGGCGAACGATCCTATGTCGTTCCAATATCCGTTATAACGAATGGTCATTGGCATAATGTTTGATTTATATAATTTTCTCGTAAGCGGTTCCATGATGGCATAATCTACTGAAATTGCACGGCTTTTTGTAAACGCGTCAGGTAAATTGATAATAGAATGCGTGTTTTTATCGACAAGCTCCATTATTTCGTCGCATATTTCCAAGATATCCGGCGCGTATAATGAAAAACATTCGATCATATTTCCATTTTGAAAGGCAAATACACCGGCATTCCATAAATAGTTACCCTCTTTCAAATATTTCTCAGCGAATTCAATAGAAGGCTTTTCGAAGAATTCCAAGGTGTCGTTGTTGATAGAATCATATTTAATATATCCATATCCGGTTTCGGGATGCGTGGGTTTGATTCCAAACGTAACAATAGCGCGGTTAAAGTATAAAACATCAATTGCCTTTATGCAGCATTTTGAAAAAGCGTTATCGTCGAACACGTGATCGCATGGTAAAATAAATGTAAAATCGTCTTTTGTTCCTAATAAACTAGCAATACAAATTGCCGGCGCTGAATCGCGACCTTTGGGTTCGGTTATTATTTGAACGGTTTCGTTTTCAGTTTGCTTTTCGATAATATGCGCATGGTCTTTATTACATATGATGTATATTTTTTTCGATCTGATTTCTGTGGAAGCCGTTGCCGTTTTAATACGCTGAATGGTGTTTTGTAACATAGTTTTTCCGTTGGTTAGCGCTAAAAGTTGTTTGGGGAGTTTTTCGCGGGATTTTGGCCAAAGTCTTGACCCAGAACCACCACAGAGTATCACAAACGAGACGTTCATTATACAATACCATTACAAAAGCTAAACTGCAAATATTCCGATCTAATCTCGATCATCTAGTTGAACCGCGCGAATAAATTTATCAACGTCTGGATTCATTAATAGACCCGTGTAGTTATTTATTTTGTCGTCGGACCAATCCCACCATTTTATTTTTAATAACTCTTCGATCTGAGGTTTTTTAAATCGAGACCGAATATGATTCGCCGGATTTCCTCCGGTTAGAGAATACGGATTCACGTCCTTTATAACGTGACTATTATTCGCGATAATAGCACCATCGCCGATATTAACGCCTGATATTATAGTTACATTTGCCCCTATCCAAACGTCGTTTCCTATCGTAACGTTTCCGTTTGAATTTCTACAGAGGTTTTTTACGTTCGGAAAAATCGAAGTATGGATATAGCCAAATGGGTACGTCGAAACAAAAGTGGAATCGTGACCTACGCCATTTCCTAAATAAATTTTCACATTACTTCCTATTGAACAAAAGTTTCCTATTGAGAGTTTGGCGTCAGTTACGTCCCAGCATATAGTCGGGGTTCCGTATGAATACTTTCCTAAGTTTAATGGTTGGCTCATGTTACATAACCACATAATATTTTTTAATGAAAAAACAACTGTGTACATCGTCACAAAAAATACTAATTTATTAATATTATTGAAACAGTAAAAAAATACAATATATACATTTCGCGTTTATTGTTGATAATTTACCTGATTTCCAACGTGATTCTTGATGCCGATTCCAGCGTGTACTTGTCGACTATGATCTCGTCTCGGTCCTTGTTCACTTCCATAACGTAGGATTCCTCAGCGATTCCTTGTCCTGTTACCGACCGCCCGACCGCGGCGCCTTCGGTAGACGAAACCTTGATGGAAAGAGCGCCCTCCTCGAACGAACCGAGAACGAGTGCAGTGTAGCGCAAACTGTCCTTTTGGTTCTTCTCCTCAATAGAAGGAGGGAAGACGAACTCGTCGGATAGCGGATATTGGTCACATCCGATCGTCCCGCCCTGCTCAAGGACGACGTCGCCCTTGTATCGGATCGTGTAACTGTCGGACATAGAAAGCGGGACCTCGTCGTTTCGCATGTCGATTTTCAAATCGAGATATTTTTTGTTGTGGTGATTGTAAATCTCCAGCGGAGGGGGCATGTAAGCCCGTTCGCCCGACGCGTTGAAGACGCGGAGAACGGCATTGTCGTAAGAGACCGCCTGAATCTCTAGGCGTATTCCGTCGGACATACGCAAAGTGATGGGGCGAATGCCCTTGGGGAATTGTGTGTTGGTCGACATGGTGGGTGTGTTGGTTGCGTTCGATCTTATCTTTGAAAAGCATTTCAATTTTTCTCAAATCAAAAGCAGATTTTCGTAAACTCACTGACGTTACAGCATTTTAGCTGACCCAACAGAAATATTAATTATTCTAAGAAAACGGCATAAAAATATCGGGTATATATTATTTAGTAATAATTGATCATGACCACTACTGCCGTCGCAACAAAACCCATTGACCCCATCCTCGAGCCATCCAATGATCGTTTCGTTTTGTTTCCTATTCAAGATAATGACATTTGGTCCATGTATCAGCGCCAGGTCGACTGCTTCTGGCGAGCAGAGGAAATCGATTTATCAAAAGATTTGGGTGATTGGGCGTCTCTAAGCGCGGAGGAGCGACACTTTATTTCTATGGTTTTGGCGTTTTTCGCTGCATCGGACGGTATTGTTTTGGAGAACCTGGCGGTAAGATTCATGGGCGACGTTCAGCTCCCGGAAGCCCGGTGTTTCTACGGCTTCCAGATTGCTATGGAGAATATTCATTCCCAGATGTACAGCGTGTTGATTGATACGTATATTAAGGATTCGGAAGATAAGCACAAGTTATTTCATGCGATTGATAATTTCCCGTGTATTATGAAGAAGGCAGCATGGGCACGAAAGTGGATCGGCGATAATCGTTCTTCGTTTGCATCGCGACTCGTGGCATTTGCAGCAATTGAAGGAATCTTCTTTAGCGGCTCTTTCTGTGCGATTTATTGGATCAAGAAACGCGGACTTATGCCCGGGCTTACGTTTTCCAATGAACTTATTTCTAGGGACGAGGCGCTTCATACTGAATTCGCGATTTTGCTTTATAGAAAGTTGAAGGCGAAGCTTACGAAGAAGCGCGTCTTGGAAATTATCAAGGAAGCCGTAGAAATCGAAAAGGAATTCATTACGGAGGCTCTTCCATGCCGTCTTATTGGAATGAATTCCGCATTGATGACGCAATATATCGAGTTTGTTGCTGATCGATTGATCGTTCAGCTAGGATATGATAAGGTATATAATGCACTAAACCCATTTGATTTCATGGAGCTTATTAGTGTAGAGACCAAGGTCAACTTTTTCGAGCGCACGAATTCGGAATATGCTTTGGCGAATAAGACGGTAGATAAAGATGTTTTTGAACTATGTGCGGATTTTTAGCGCGGAAACTCATCTTTTACTATATTACATAATATAACGATGAAAGTTCCATATATTCCAAATGAGTTATTGCATATAATATTAGAATACGATGGAAGAATCAGATTTAGAAATGGAAAATATGTGGATATTATCGCCAAAAATGATAAAAGATATAATGTTATTGAACCATGTATAACTAAGAAAATGGAGATATTGAAAACAATAACTATATCCAATGACGGCAGTTTTTATTTTCAATTTGGATTTGATACAATTAATGGTATGGGATTGTGTTACGACCTCGGGTTTAACGAACGTGATGTTTTTGAAATATGCTATTATGATACGAGGAACGCTTGTAACTGGGAATTAATTAGAACATATTTATAAAATTCTGTTCGCTTTTTGGAAGAGACAATTTTTAGTTTAATTCTTGAAAACGCCAAGAATTAAAATCGAGCAACCTACCGTTTTGAACTAGTGTAAAGGGGGGGTTCGAAAGGTCTGAAATCCCGTAGGGATTTTTATGACCTTAGCAAAGCAAAAGGTTCCCTTCAAAAATTGATATAAAAGTTGTTCTATACTAATTAATATAGAACAAACAAAGATGCCAAATTGGTGTTTTAACCATGCAGAATTCATAATTCCCGATAAAGAAACCTATGATAAGTTTATACTCGCCGTCCGCGATGAATCATTATTTGCCACTTTTGCTCCTCTCGAATTTGATACGGATAAGAGTTGGTCAATTGAAAAAGCCGTCGAAAAATGGGGAACAAAATGGGAACCATCGGAATGGCAAAATGTAGAACCGACGCCATTTATTGAATCCCCCGAATACGTTATTATTGCGAATTTTAATACTGCATGGGCTCCTCCGATTGGATTCTATGAGTCTTTAATGAAAGAGCATAACGTCCAAGTCAATGCGATGTTTCATGAGCCCGGAGAAGAAGTTTTCGGGAAATGTGTTTACAATACAGACTCAAATAAAAATACATACTTTAATTATCCCCGTAGCGAAATTCAATTATTCAGAGTAAGACAAGATATTGGAATCGATGGTGAACTTGATAATTTTATGACCTACGAATGGGATCGATTGCTGGAAATATGGGCGGAAAAATCCGACGAAGATTCGATATAATATGATTATGTTTATATAGTTGACAAATAATCGCAAAGATTGACCGCATTGGGAGAGCCTAACCCGGTTATCAAATCATATCCACCCTTGGTATAAATTCTTTCATATTTTTCAGTAACATCATTGTAAACAAGAGACGATCCGCCCTTCATTCTTTTACTATTTATATCATTGAAGCAATTGGAATAATTATATCTACCAATCGATGGTTTATTAGAAGGGAGCGAATTTATTTGGGCATCATTGAAAATAAATCTAGACAAATCATTTGACTGGAATTTAGAATCGATACCAACCGAAAATGAATTGGTTAGTCCTGGGATGTTATAAATAGCAGTTTGTAAATTATTCGACGGAATAGTAGAAGGCGTCGAAGAAATTCCGAGGTTTGAATCATAAACACTAGTTAAAGAAGGTTTGTCTAAATTAAAACGAATTTGGTTAGCAATAGACGCTATCCCTGCAAAAACGGGGCATGATAAAGACGTTCCACCGAATCTAATCCAACCCGGAACTATTTCATAATGAAGACTTGCTGTAATGTCACTACAATAAATATTAACGCCCGTGTAAGGGTCGGCAATTAAACTAACATCAGGAACAGCTCTGTATGTATGATCAATTCCCGAAATTTTTTTTTGATATCTGGGTTGCTCATATATAGTAGAATAACCATCTCCTGCTCCACCGCTCTTTAATCCATTATCCCACGTATACTCTGAATAGTTCCTAGAATTATTTTTTATCGGCAAAATGGCTGTTCCGCCTACACATATGACATTAGGATTACTTGAAGGATGGGATAAGTGATATTCGTCTCCACTTGAAGCGCAGTAACATACGTTAGTGTTAGTAAACACAGGGTCCATAAACATATTACTAACGAATTCATCGCCTCCCCATGACATTGAAATAACATCAACTTTTAAAGTTTCAGTTGCGTATTTTATAGCAGAAGATAAATCGCGATCATTATTAGAAGTTGCTTCAATAACGTAAATGTCCGCATTAGGATTTATTGCGCAAATAGTTTGTAAATCTAAACATTCTTCGAATGTGAAATCTAAAGAATATTCAGCACCAGGCATAGTATGAACCGTTACAGAAGGCATTGAATCATTCGGGAAATTTGTATTCCAAAATACACCTAAATCATCGATTAATCCTGGATAAGATCCCCATCCAATCGTGGCAATCTTTGTCTTAGTTTTACCATCCAATGCTTTAACTGAAGGAATATTATATAAATTACATAAATCCTTTCCGTTATAAAAACTTTGAAGAGGACCGGGTGTTTTAGGCTCATAATTTGCAGTTAAATCTCCGGAAGTTGAATCTTTCGCGGAAGGGTTAACCTTAAGGTTAGAACGAAATGCACGTTTGTTGTTCATTATACAATAATGCAATATTTTATTAATGGCATTACAATTCTAAATTACAGTTTTATTTCAAGTGAATAGAATAACTTCAAATAAAACAATCCAGCCCTCTGCGAGAATTGAACTCGCGACCTCCAGTTTACAAGACTGGTGCTCTACCACTAAGCTAAAAGGGCATAAGTTATAAAAGGGGTTACCTTTATTATACTTTTTTATAATAATACTTTTTACTTTCGGCGATTTCTGGTTTTTTTGTTTCTTTTTCTGGATTTTTTTATCGTTTTTTTATAAACTCTTCTACGTTTTCCACCTCTTCTGGAAGGAGTGGCGGCGGGAGCAGCAGTGGCAGCAGCAGCATCCCTAGCAGCAGCATCCCTAGCAGCAGCAGCATCCCTAGCAGCAGCATCCCTAGCAGCATGTTTTCTTTCAAGATTAGTCTTAAGTCTATTTGTCTCTCTTTCTTGTTTTGTTGCATTAATATCTGCTATCTGTTTATTAAGATTGTCAGCTTCTTTAATTCTTTCATCTATTTCTTCCTTACTTGGCTGTTTAAAAACATCACCATTGCGGTTACTCATTCTATAATATAAGCAAATATTATTTATAAGAATAATTAATATAAAATCCTTTTGTGAATCCTATTATTCATGTAATTTAATCGAACGCGGATCTCATATTTCCATCGCGGCGCTAGATTCACTCTCATTATAATATATATTCAACGTCCTTGCACTGGCATCCGTTGCTTGAACATACTTCGGCATCCAAAAATAAGGAATAATATGTCCTAAATCACCAAAGGCGCTTGTGAAAATACTCCTATACCACTCTTGTTCCGTAGTCTTAGGTGGATTATGTTTATATTCAATTTGCATAAAATCGCCGTGTAAACTCGTCGCGTGCTCTTGCAAAATCTCATACAAAGACCGAGTATTATGACTCACCCCGTCGCTGAAAGCCTCCTTCCGACGCCATAGCACGTCATTGGGCAGCAACGGACGTCGGCAAGAATTCGCGAAGCGTTCCTCGGAAAACGCGGACCTCAGCAAATACTTTTCTTTTTGTCCGGTTTTCGGATGGTATCGTAAGGATGGATGAATCGATAAATAATATTGTACCCAGGATCGATCCAAGAATGGTGTCCTAGGTTCCAAGCCATGGCTCGAAATGCAACGATCCGATCGCAAAACATCGAAATAATGCAAGTCCTTTAACAACCGCCGTGATTCGCGATCAAACTCGATTTCGTCCGGGCACGCATGCATATACAAATATCCACCACAGAGTTCATCCGACCCGTCGCCATTGAAAATCACCTTGGATTCACTGTGTTCTGCGATATACTTTCCAAGAAGCCAATTTCCCAGACTTGCGCGAACCGTCGTCGTATCATACGATTCAATGGCTTTAATTACATATGGAACAGCGTCTACAAAATCTTGTTCTGTCACTAATACCTCCGTATGTTTTGTTCCAAGGTAATCCGCGACTAAGCGCGCGTATTTCAAATCTTCCGATCCTTCGAGACCAATCGAATACGTCTCAATTTGAGGTAAATTATGTATGCGATGATATTCGACAACTAGGGCGGTTATTAGACTACTATCTAGACCGCCTGAAAGCAGACACGCAATGGGTCGATCGGTTGTGCAGCACCTCTTGAAAACCGCAGCCATCAAATGCGTCTGTATTCCATCGAGCGCTTGAGATAGTCCCGTAGTTTCCAGAGAATTCATGGGAATATTACTGGCGTATCCAGTGGAATGATAAGATACAGTTCTGGTAATCGACCAATTGGTCACCGCTTTCCAAGGCATAGAAAACTCCGCATACTGCCCCGGAAAAAACGCTTCTACATCGTAGTTATTGTCAACTTTGATATTTACCGAATTCAGATCATAAAATGAGTTTTTTATAACACGGCGTTCCATCGTATTCAACGTGTTTTTCAATTCGCTTAACATTTTCAGCTCCGACGCGAAACCAAACATTCCGGCGTGGTCTTTGTCTTGAAGCCAAAACAAGGGGCGCACACCATATGGATCCCGAGCGACATAAAGCTTCGCCGGACATGAAGTTAACCGGTTATCGAATAGAATAAACGCGAATACACCATCGAGCATCTGTAAAGTATGATCAATTCCATATTTTTGATACAAATGAATAATGACCTCGCAATCGGAATCGGTGGTGGGAATTAAGTCCATAGCCTTGTAGAGTTCCTTGTAATTATAGATCTCGCCATTACAAATTAGTGAAATATTATCGTGAACGATTGGTTGATTTGATTCCGCATTTAGACCATTGATGGCTAGACGATGGAATCCGAAAAGCGTCTTTATTCCCGCGCTAGCAAAATGCGAATGCTCTGGTCCGCGCCCCTTGCCTTTTTCGAATTCGGATATGATCTTATTCAGAGGAATATGGTCGTTATTGTTAAGTAACGCGAAAATTCCGCACATTGTTATATTAAATAATAACTAATACTTTAAATGGTTTAGATATTTGGGATTAATTTATCCGAATTATATAACTCTATGGAAACTATAAAACTTACGGCTACTGTTATGTTAGATCCGAAAACCAATAAAATCACGGGATGGTCTGATCGAAAGGTTGTTTTGGGGAATAATGTTATTTATAAGGATCCCGAAGTTGTTTTAGAATCAAAGCCATTTATACTGCCAGTTCAAACACCGTCAGTAGTTCAAACACCAGCAGTTCCAGCAGAAAATCAACGCGGAGACTGCGAGAATCCGGAGTTATATCTTGAAAACAGGAAAGATGGGAATTGTTTGTTTGAAGCCGTTGCTCAAATTTACGAACCCATTGACAATAGAAACGGAGACCCGACAACAAATGGGTTCGATGAAAAAGTCGTTCCGATAGCTAGACATTTCCGAGAATTGGTCGCTAAAGCATATGAAAAAGCGTTAATTGAACCCAATTTTATACCTAATTATAAATTTCCATCTTCATCCATTACGGTTGATTCGAAACCGTATACATTAAGCGAATATGCGGAATATATTAAAAAAAACTATTCGTGGGCATCAAACGACGATCTTGAAATATTAACTAGGTTATTAGGAATTCACCCGGTAAATGTTATTCTACATAATACGGATCCATCCTTTAATTCAACCGGAAACGCCTATACTTTTTGTAATATTAATAACAAGCATTGGGTTTTGAAAAAGGGGGGACCCGAACGAACAATAAATAATGATAATGGGAACGCATTGAGACTTTTAAATCCAAATCCTATTGTGGGTAATAAACATGAAACGTATGTCACAGAATTAACAAAACCGTCATCTTTGGTAACACCAGCAGTTTCAACGCAAGCACCATATGAGCAGATTCGAATGCCTGTATCATCTTTTGATTCAGTTACAGACGCGTCACTCGCAAAAAAACTTTCTAATATTTCGGATATATATAATAGTAAAAATTTTGATTCTAAGTATTGCGACGGCACTGATTATTTTATGATGCATCGAGAGGAATGTAAAAAGGCTCAAGAAACTCAAGAAAACTGCCATAATGAGGAAAAAATAAGAAAAGGAATGACCGAGTTTATTGATGAAGTAATGAACTCCCGCAAAGAAAATGGTATTGATGAATATGCTATATTATCAGATTTAAAAAACAATTATTATGTAATGATTATGAATGCAATTGAATCTATGGTAAAAGAAATAAACCGTGCAATTGAAGGTGATGAAAAAGAATGGTCTAGTGAATGTGTAAGCAAATGCGCATCAGTATTAATCGAAGCATTAAAAAAAGAATTCGATTCGACGTATTATATGGTATACACTCTTTACGAAAGCGTTATATCTGTAGATGATAATGTGGATGTAAAAAAATATATAAAGTTTACCAGTGCCGATGGTCTAACCGGAAAATGGAGCGAAGATAGCTCAAAAATAACAATAACCGACACAACCACAGACTCTACTGAACCGATCTCTCCCCCTTCAACGTCACGGTTAATTATGGCATTCGGACCCAGTGCCTCTGGAAAAACGCATTGCGCGGAACAAATGATATCCATATTATCAAAAGCCGACGAGCATTTCCCGAAATCATTCATGTCTATCGACGGTGGAATATGCAGAGAAACATCTCTAATTTATCAACTTATTGTTAAGATTGTGCAAAAAACATGCGCGGGCAATACTGGAAAAAAACATATTGGATTATCGAATTTGGTATTAACAAGTCAGTCTAGGTGGAGCACAGCGAAAAACGTAGTTAAAACAAGTATTTTTAAAGACGCGGGAAATATAAAAAAAAAAATATTTGAATATTTGAGAAAACAAACACCTAAATTAAATTTATATGTCCCTGAAACTTTGGGAGGATGTGGTAGCATGACGAATTGTGAAAATTCATATTCAGAATATATAAAATATACAGGTGACCTACAATGGATCGGATTAAATATTTGGCAGCATCAATCAAGAACAAATCCTATTCCGACCGACCCTAAAAAATATCCTCCTCAACATTACTGTGACACTGACACTAATTACGGCGTCTATCAAAAATGTGTAGGATGTAAAAAAAGTGGAGAATCTAGAGAGAAAAAAGAGGGCAAAAAATATAGCGGGTTAGCATGGGAGTACTCCAAAGAAAATGGCGACACAGAAGCTAAAAAAGCACCTGGAGGACGTTATTTAATACATAATTCCGGTGGGCAAACGCACGAGCCCATTCCATTTGAAAAAAAATCTCTGTTTTATAATGCTTTTTTAACACAACTAAAACCAGGAAATTGGACTGTTATTGTTGAAAATGCAGCGTGGGGCGTTTATTACAACAAGAATGGAAACATATTCAAAATAGAAAAGGGAGATAAATTCAAATCCAAGTTGGACGCCAATGAAGACCTCGATTTTGGTGAAATAATAGACATAGAAGGGGTGACTTTACCAAATATAGGCGCCGTTTCAAATACAAACGGCATGAAACTGAAAATAAAATTAGACGATAAAGATCAATACGTTAAGTTAGACTCAGTTACTTCAACAGTGTTTTTTGATAATTATCAACAACTATGTAAAACCACAATAGAAGATTGGACACCTAAGTCTTATCCACCTAATCCTGCTTCACTTAATTATAAGATTCAAAGCGTTATTAATGATAATTATAAGAAAGAAATAGTTTATGTTGAAAAAGGTTCTCCTGTTACACCTCCACCTGCTCCTACTTTTTCGCCTGTTCCTTCCGTTTCAACTTCTCCTTCCGTTTCAGCTGGTCCTGTTTCTATTAGAACAGGACACGTAGCAATTGTTTATACGGCTCGTAAAATTACAAATAACTTTAATCTTAAAAATTTTAGAGTTTACGATTATGAAAAATTCGAATATATAAAAAAAAATATGGATTGTTATTTGTTTGAAAGTGAGACACGATGCATTAATGCAGAAAAAAAGGATGAATTTAAAGAATATTTAGACAAGCCTGATAATTATACTCTAATTGAAAACTATAAAAATAACTATAATTTTAAAATTCCAGGCTCTATTGTTGGATCTACAAATCTTGGAACATTAAATTGTGAAACCATATACGAAAATAATACAGGAACATTGTCTACGGACAACAGTATTAATATGGATTTCTCCAAGCGAAAAGACTACAAATTTTTCACACCCGTTCAAAAATTTATAATTGAACCAACGAAAAAACCAAAAGGCGGCACCCGCAAATCGCGATCCATTCCAAGGCGCGGAAAACAAACGCGCAGAATCCTATTTTCTACCGCATAATATATACACACTATTTAGGCAAATGGATTTACATTCGAAATTAGACGATTGGGGAATTATGCTTTTGGTATTCCTTAGTTTTTCCACGCTTTTCATGATTATGTACAAAATTCGCCCGATATCGGATATGATCGCCGATTCTATATCTGATCGCTACGATGTATCACGCATGTATTCTTTTCTTCCAAATACACTCTCGCGGCTAGCTCCGGCAAAATACCAATAAATAATATTCTGATATTATAAGAATAATACCAGAATGACAACACCCACGTCCGTTACTAAGCAAATAGAGGCGGCGATCAATCCCAAATTAGATACTTTATTAAACAATTTCACACCCGATCAACAGAAAACATTGCTAACGGCTTACTCAAACTACTCGACTCTAAGTGAAGCAGGAATCACCGATAAAGACTCTTTGGCTGGTTATATTAGTACAGAATACGGAATAACCAAGCAAGACGCGTCTAATTACAAGGCGCTCAAAGACGCCGGGATCGCCTCGATTTCGGACGTTCAGAAAAAAATAAATAACGCGACGTCAAAAAATGGCTCTTTAACCAACGAATTAACTGTAGCCGGAAACAATCGTTATTTCATACATACAAATGTCCTATGTAAAGACGTAAATGGTAATATACAGAAGCAGTCGATTTTGATAGATAATATCGCCGATGACACCCTTTGGCAAAAATACAACCAGAGTCTCATGTATTCTTCCGCAATGACCAGTTCGCAATCGGCAGGGGCGAATAGAATGCGTGAACTTCTAACAACTGCCGGTGGCGATTCTTTGACAAATATGGATACATGTAGAGGTGTTGCTATTTATACAGATTCCAACAAATCGAAAACCATAAAGGGATACATATCGCAATCCGATTATAACAACCTAGATCCAGCGATAATTGATAACGACCAAACGAAGCTTATGAACGCGGCGTCGCAAAATAAATCGCCTAGCCCCGCAGGTAGTCCCGGAAAAAAAGAGGGGTTTTCTTCAATAACCAATGTTTATGATAACGAAAAACCTTATGCCGCAATGGAAACGACTATTGTTACCAAGTTTTATCTTGTCTCTATTGGTGTGATTTTGCTTTATATTTTATTCCGACTTTATGAAAAAACGCGGTAGAATGAACGATTTTTTGCTTTTAAGGTGTGGGATTAAACAAAATATTTCGATATTTCTCGACGTGGTGATCTGAAATATAGCGTTCTGTGAATAGCGCTATTTTATCATGCATCGATAGTTTATTCAATGAATCTCCACCGCGTATTTTTCTGAATTTTTTGATAGGCTGGTCTACTTCACTTGTTAAAAACGTAATAATGAAAAACAGTGAATACATACCACATTCTGTGTTGGTTTCTTGGTGAGAATGTTTATTGGTTACGTATTTGAAGTGAATAGGAGGTGATAGTTCAGAACCTTGTTTCGTAATTTCGTCTTTAAGTCTGGTAACCTCTGGCGGCGTGTCATTAACTGCACTATCGTAATAAAAAATAACGGCTTCTTCTAAATCTACAAACATAGATACCCAATGTGATCCCGGTTGGTCGTGTTTATCTAAATTGAATACAATACCGAGTTTCGTCTTACCACGCGATCTAAGGTCCCTCAGTGAAAGACGACATAACTCCTCCCAAACGCATTTTCCGCCTTCTTCGTCTAGCTTCGTGTCGTAATCGATGGAACTCGGTCCAAGAAGCTTGAATTGTTTATGTGTTATTTCGTACTGTTTCAACACGTTTTCAATATCGTAGTTGGAAAGCCAGGCGTTCGGATTCTTTTTCCAATCCGATGGTTGGTCAGGCGCAAAAAGGAGTTCGTCTAACTGTTTCCTAACGTGCGGTTCTTTGATTTGTTGTAACCAGCAATCTTCGGCTTCGCAATCGGTAAGGCGCTCCCTGAGTTTTAACCAAATTTGTTTCATTCCTTTTGCCCGGACCTTATTTTCTGGGTGGGCTTTGTTGTACGCATCTCGGATTTTGAGCAAAGCGTCGGGCGTATAACACGTATCTTTTGCCACCGTCTTTCCTTTTACCGCCGGACTACAGTTCATTTTTTTTACGGTTTTATTAAGGCGTCGTTTTTTTCCTAAGGTATATCTCGGCATGTTCTGACAATGTTTGTATTTACAATATACAAATATTATTTAGCAGGGCGATTCTCTTTTTTTACCTAAGATTCGCTCATAGACTACAACATTTTCCGCATACCAAATGCCTCTTACTCCTCACACAACCGTATTCCCGCATCCTCTCCTTTATCTTCGCCACATGTCTCTCATCGCCCCAGAGACCTACGTAGTCCACACCAAAGAACCAGCCTGCGAGTCTCCCGAATCCGAACACCACGTCGCTCCACTCGTCTAAAAACTCGTCCCAGCTCTTGACTTCTGTCAATTCCACCACCTCGTCCCAGATCTCCACGACCCTCTTCGCGAAATCCCCCTTCTTATTGCTGATGCAACCACAAAACTCCATGGTGTGTATTTATTTTTCATTAAAAATTGATAAAGCCAATCAATTTTTAGTTATCCCGTTTTTGAACAAAGGCATCCATGGTGTATCTCGACTTTCGATCGTACTTCGAAACAGGCTTCTTCGGTTGAGACGTTTGTGCGGGGAACAAAACGTCATCGTCGTTATCATTGGGTTCCGTGTTCGCCCGTTCTATTTCTAAATACTTTATCAACGTCTGGACGTATTGGTCGAAAGCGTCCCCCACTTCGTTCGTATACATTTTTTTGGGATTGTCTAGAAGTTCGGTTGTCATTTCCAAGATTTCATCTCGGAATTCCGTCTTCTTGTATAAAAACTCTTGATAATCCGAGTGTTTCTGGGGATCAGATTTGGACAAATACTTTTGATAATTGGTTCTATTCAACAACAGCTCGAGAGTTACTTTATCTACGTATGCATTCGATTGTGTTTGATCCGTCATTACATATTTCCAAGATTTTATTTCCTTCCTTTTGACACACTTTTTCGTTTCGTCGTCTTACTCTTACCCTTGAATTTCTGTTTCTTCTTATAACCAGTTTTTTTATGAATATTATACGTAAGAGAACATAAATCTTTACATTCGAAATCCTCCTTTCCTATGTAAAACCCTATCGCTTCGGTTACCGACGACAATTCGATAGATTTCATGCCCAGAGATACGGATATTTCCTTTATTTTGGACAGCATTAAGTGCCCTCCGCCCTTGTATTTTTGATGGCTACATATTACGTCGATATATACTTCATTGTCATCGATTAAAAAAAACAATGTAGCGAATCCGATGATTTCGTCTCTTCCGTTATATAATATCAATAAAGCATTGCATTTTGCCATAGAATCATCGATGAATATCTTGTTAATATTCCCGCAAAACCTTCTTCTATTTCTTTCGATGTTTTCGCTTATCATTGCTCCGTATTCTCTGAACATATTCATATTCGACTCTATATCAAATGTTGGAATTACGCTTATCATATTTCGTAATCTATTGCTTGCCGCTTTTGCTAACGATCTTAGTTCTATCTCTTTATATTTTCCATATTCGTCGCCTTTGTATTCCTGTGATGAATTGAAAACAATATGCAATGATGCGTTTGGCGGAAGGGGGTTTTTGCTGGTTTCTAAATCTAATGCGGCGTTTCCTATTTTCAAGTCGGATTTATAGAGGCTTTTCTTTTTGTTTCCGGTTTTTTCGGGTTTATACTTGAATTCTTTACCCGCGACTTCGTTACCCGCGACTTCGTTACCCGCGACTTCGTTACCCGCGACTTCGTTACCCGCGACTTCGTTACCCGCGACTTCTTTATCCATAAGCTCGGAAAAAGAAAATACAGTATCTTTAAATTCCGGTGTAACTTCGGGTTCCGATTTTTTATTTGACATAATTTATATTATACATAGATTAAATAAATATTAGGAATAGTTTTACAGAGATGAAAACGCCTCGTAGAGCTTCTTTTGCTTCTCCCAGTCCTTTTTTAGCTTCTTTGCGCAAGATTTACTGATCTCGCAACCGGAAGCATCATGTGTCGGAATTCCGTCGGCGTCAAATGCCGAATAAAGTTCGACATATTTGAGAAACATATCTCGAGGATTCATGCGGCAGCGTTCCATCTTTTCGGCAAGGGTGGGCGTTTGAATTTCCATTCTTGGATATAACTAATTATTCACAACTCAAAGATTCCGAAATAAATCAATTTTCTCAAATCCCTGCTAAAATTGATTCAAAATCTCTGCATACATTTTTTTATAACCAAACTATAATGTCCGCTCTTTTATCAAAGCTTTTCCATTACGTCCTTTTGACGTCCGCCAAATATTCCATCGACGAATCCCATGCGGTAAAACATAGCATGGATGTCCTACATTTCGCGAACAATATTATGCAATCGGAAACGGCGAAATGCCCTTGGCTTTTGAACCAAGAGCGCGTCATCTACGTCTCCGCTGTTGTGCATGATATGTGCGATAAAAAGTATATGAATGAAAAAGAGGGCATTCGTAATATCGAAGAGTATTTGAAGGAAGATCTGAGTCCTTGCGAAATGAACGCAGTGAAATTAATCATTTCGACCATGTCATATTCCACGGTGAAGAAAAACGGATTCCCTGATCTAGGACCTTATGCGGCGGCATATCATGTGGTCCGAGAATCGGATTTGTTGGCGGCGTATGATTTCGATCGATGTCTAATCTACGACCTGTACTCCAAAAACTCGAACCTGGAAGGCGCATTCAAACACGCAGACGACCTCTTTGAAACCCGTGTTCTAAAACATAATGAAGATGGGCTATTTACAACAGATTATGCAAAATGTGAATCGCTAATTTTACATAGTCAAGCGCTACAGCGTATTCAATCTTGGAAAAACATTATGGCAACGGCTAAGGGGTTCTAATAGGGGGAACCGGTGGTCATCAGAATCCGCGAAGCGGATTCCAGACCCCTTACCCCCTCCCCTCCCTTCGGAGGATTCCAATTCATTGCCGTTTTTCATCATAAGATTTCTTGATGAAAAACTGTTATAAATTTCCTGGATTCCCGGTGGATAATGCTGGATTCTAATGTACACCAGTAACTAATCAGATTTTGTAAGAAAATTCTATTTTTCTTATAAAATTATCAACACATTCCTGGAAACAATAATTAGTTGTCTAATCCCTGCTATAATACGTTGTCCAATTCCGCATCTATTTTTTTCGAATATTTATCGACCAAACTTTTTAGAATATCGTTTTTGAAATCGCCCTGTAATTGTTCCTCTCTGCGTTGAATCTTAAGAAGTTTTGTCTCAGCTTTCTTGGTAACATTCGCCGCCTTTTTCTCTTCACGTAGCTGTTTTTTCATCGACTTTTTCAGACCCACAAGAGCTTTTTTCTTACGCTTCATTATGTTTTTCCGAGTCTTGGAAAGGTCATTGATTTCTGCTTTTGCTTCTTTAGATCCCGTTTTCGATGTCGTCTTATACGTCT
>Ga0136642_1000519_pt1 | contig 19957 bp, 23 predicted proteins | sample LowCatLa1302831Y_FD_115313 | JGI IMG/M metagenome (GOLD analysis project Ga0136642, IMG submission 115313) | Freshwater microbial communities from Lower Cathedral Lake, Yosemite National Park, California, USA - 13028-31Y | ecosystem: Environmental > Aquatic > Freshwater > Lake ... | reverse complement strand
TTGCTCATCGTTGACATACCCTGTTCCATCACAAACAAAGCATTCTTGGTCAGTTCCGATATCTGGATCACGCACCATCCGACCAGTTCCATGACAATGACCGCATTCATGTTTTTCCAAGCCCTCCGCCACACCTTGCTCTTTAATCTTGTCTTGAATCTTTTTATAGCGTTGGAAGTTGGCATCTTTATCAGCATCAGTTTTACCAAACTTTCCAGCATCCATCTTTCGATCAATTTCACGCTTGGCGTGTCCAGGAACAACTTTGCGTAGAGTTTGTGGCAATCCTTCTGCTACTCCCTTAGTATCATTGGCAAATTGTTTCTTAGTAGCTTGCATAATGCCACTGAAGCGCTTGTTACCTTTAGCATAATCGTCTACGGCATCAGCAGCAGTAGCACTTTTGCCAGCAGCAGTCTTATACTGAGCTAGCTTATCAGTTGAAAGCTCATTGACTTGGATATCGCGTGATTTTGGCTTAGTGCCTAATTCACGGTCTTTAGCTTTCTTGAAATTTTCTTCGCGCTTCTTTTTAGCTTGTAGTTGTTCTTCACTCAATTCATCTTCGTTTACAGCATCTTCTTTGATACCAGCTTTTCTGCTATTAGCATACTTGCTGCTAGTTTTGATACCTTGAAACATACTGCCCTGACCACGGCGTTGCATTTTGCCTATAGGCTGTGAAGTTGATGCGATACTGCCAGATCCAGTAGTACCACCATCTGACTCTAGCATGTCATCACTACGACCAAACTTTGCACCCGGTTGCCCCGGTGTAGGCATTGATGACGGGGTCGCCATTGTTTCTGTTAAGTTGCTGATTTTCATATTGAATTCCGTATTATATGTATATTTATCTAAACACGTTTGATATCAGAAAGTTAATTATACAGTTGAATAGTTGCCGCCAATGATCCAGTACCCTTCGGCATTAGTGTCATACACTAGGGTGACATATCCAAATGGGTTGTTGAATGTAATAGTACCGGCACCAGTACCGTCAAGATTAGCACTACCCACATTGACTATAATTGAGTGACTAGCAAATGCTGTTGATTTTTTAATAGTGTACTGTTTGCCATTACCCGGGTTTGCCGGCAATGCAATGATTGCATCAAACCCACCGTTGCTATCCACTATGATAATATCAACATTAGTAGATGCATTGTAAGTGTCAGTGGTACCGGGAATGCTAGACTGTGCTAGAAAACTATAAACATTAGCGGGTGGAATTGTTCCGGTGCCGCCCAATACACTAGCACCATTACTATCTAAGATGCGGCCGCCTACAGGCAATGTTAGATTACCATCTATGCTAAATTGCCAGGTGTTACTATTAGTTTCAATATTAATAGCGTGACTAGAACTAGGAAGATAGTTCGGGCTTGTGAATGTTAATGGCCAGAAATCACTAGACGTTTTACCAATATTTGTAGCATCAACTGCAACTTGCCAATATGATTCCCCGGGACCAGTAGGGAATGCATTTGTTACAGTGAATGAAGTGTTGTCGGCAGTCTTCATTGTCCAACCACTAGTAATTAGTTGGTTATCCGATGATCTAGTAATATAGAAACTATTACCAAGCAATAAATTAGGGGTACCACCATCTATATTAGATGTTACCGTGATGCTATATCCTACCGTAGGCACATCACCGCTAATAGTCGATGCTAATTTAATACTATCTACATTTAGAATACCGGTAGTTGAAATATTGTTTGAACCAAAATGTCCTAATAATGCAGTAACGTTACTATCAGTATATAAGCTGCTAGTACTATACCCTTGATTTTGTACCCAGGTTTCGGTAGCGTAACCATTCAACTCAGAGCTTGTAATAAAATTTGCACCATTAGTTAAATCAGTTGTATCAGACGGGATAGCTGGTGCACCAGTAATGTCAGCATACGCTACGTTTCCAGTCCATGCTGAGGTCTGCCTCGTGTTATCCGGGAATGTTATATTTCCAGTTGTACTAAAAGTCCATAGTGACATATCAGCTAAAATATCAATGTTTTTTACACTATGTATTCTTGCGTTGTCGGTGGAATTTTCATTGTTTGCTGATGGTAAATTAAGCTGTCCGGTACTAGATAGAGTTACAGCGCGACCAGAATTAACTAATCTATCAGTGACAGTGCTTGGTGCAGTGAATGAGAATGCACCGTTACCGTTAGTTGTTAGTATAGCACCATTAGCACCGTCACTAATACCCAAATCCATAAGTCTTGTAGGAATTGACGGTAGATGATGTAGGTCTTCGTAGTTGCCCGTCGTACCAGCAGTGGATATAGTAGGCTTGTATGATAAATCAAGATAGCTACCGCTAAAAGCAACCTGTGCTAAACTAGTAATGTTTGCCTTGTTAGCCAGTTGAGAAATTATGCCATATTCAGGATTGTTCGTCTGTCCAATAACGTTAGCAATTTCACCAAGTGTGTCTAATATGCCAGGTGCAGTTCCTACTAAATTGTTAATAGCATTCGCAACATCAGTAGTAGTTGCAAAATTACTGTACGGCATTGAACTCCATTCAGTCGATACACCATTAGTTACTAAAAACTTACCAGTGTTGCCTGATCTTGCAGGCAGTACATCAGACCATGATAGATTACCGTTACCATCAGTAGTCAATACATTACGATTAACACCGCCGAGCAATTTCAAATTATTAGCATTACCGTTGATAGTGATAGAATTGGCAAGCACACTTCCAGTAGTGAAAGTATCAGTGATAGGGTCAAATTGTAAACCAGTGTCTCCGATGTAAGTTCCATTTGCATTGAACTGGATAGAACCATTGGTACCCGATGGTGGGTTTACTTGAAATACATTTGTCACTAATTGAGTGATTGGCTCGGACTGTATAGCACTGGTTGCGTTCTCTATGGGAGGAACAACTGTATAGGTAGTGTGCTGATTTAGATATGCTAGTGCGGGGTCTTCATTGATATTAACTAGCTTCGGGGTCTTTGAGATGGCTGACATGTTGTTTCCTTATTATGGTCGTAGTAACGGTGGAGTACCATCACGACTTATTTTGCTGCCTAATTTTCTAGCATTGTCTTTGATTGAATTAGGCGTGATATCTACTGTTAATGCAGTTTTGAAACGAGGATCATTTCTCTCACTCTCGCTAGGAATATAACCGCATTCTTCTAAGCTAGTTGTTTCTGACAGTGAATAGTTATCTAAGTCTTTGGTAAGTAACTTGATGTTGCTTGCCGGGATAGGAGAAGTTATAGCTATCTCGTATTCAGCATTGGGAGTATAATCTCCCTCAAGTCCCTGAGTATTGATTGACAGCAACGCCAGTTGCTCATCCTCATCAAACTCATCACCTAACCAATTCATCATTGCATCTTCAACTGCTGCTTTACTAGGGAAACAGAATATAGCTGATTGTTCTCCCGCTAGTTGAGATGACCTATCACCTACTTGAGGTGCAAGACCCCTCGTCATGATATTACGCACATTCCTCGTAGGAGTAACATGATAAATTATATTAGGCAATGCAGTAGCATCTTCTTCTAGATTAGCTTTTTGCAACAGTGTATAGTAGTTTGGATTCTCACCCAAATGATCTAATGCAATCTCTGCTGCAATATCAAAATTACTAGTATGTTCAGACTCGATACCGATACCCTTCATTAATTGATCCAACAGATAATCTTTCGTCACACGATGTTTTCTTGCTAAATCATCAATGTTCAATGTGCGCTTGTCTAAGTTCTCACTTTCAGGAAGACTTAGAGTTTGACTGTGCATGTCATTCAATTTGTCGTATAATTTTTGAATGATCCCTTTGCTACGTAATGCTTTGAATGCTAGATTCTCTGGGCTGAATTCACCCAACTTATCTAGTCCTGCTTGTCTATACTTCTTAAGAGTTTTCAGTACGTGCTCTATCTTTTCGGGAGTTTCTGCTTGTAGTGCGTATTTTGAAAGTTTATATAATTTACGATACTTTAACTTAGTTGCAACTTGATCAAAGTCTGCTTTACGCTTTCTAGGTAGCTTGATCCACTTGTTGTTCATAACGCTGTATTCACCCAAACTAATCACGGGCATATTGCTATCCTGGACATATAGTTCTACTTCGTATCCGTTAATCTTGATATCATGCTGCTCGTTATACACTGTCTTTTTTGCGTCAAAAAGCTCACGATATACATCATCGTCCTCAAAACCCTTCACATCTACTAAAATGTGCAAGTCCATATCGCTATGCGCAGTGTATGAATATGCAGCATTACTACCGGAGATAGTAATATCCACTATATCTAAGTCGCTGACTCCCAAATGTTCCACGAAATCTTCCGCAATGAGTAGCAATTTCTGGCGTACATCATCTCTCAAATGATCACCTTTGAAAACTGCTGGGTTCAAATGGTCATGGAAGTGGACGGCGTCTTCTAGCTTAAAATTATCTAATTCTTTGAATTGCATATATGTATTTAGCTGATTTCGGAGTAAACGCGCTTTCCGTCAATAAGTTTCCAAGTTTTGTTTTTCATTTTTAGACTTTGAGTAGGCCTCTTCTGACCAAAATAATAATATCCTTCTAATTTTTTAATGTAAAGACGGGTGGGGTTAAAAGTTTCAATCACTTTTTCGGTGAGGGTAATAGGTGAATAAATAGTCATGCTGGTGCTCCTTATAAAACGGTTTAGCATTAGAGTAGTCGGGGAGGTTAGAGGCTCGCGGACTACACTACTATTTATCAATGCCCATAAAAAAGTCCCTTTCGGGACTTTTTTATTTCAGTTCATTTCCGTCTTTGTCAATTAATTTAACACCCTGTGCTTTTAATGACTCAACATACATGGGTCCTATTGTGCTTAGTAAGTGATTCTGATTTTCCATTGCAAACACATACGACCCACTGTGACGCAACAATACGCGCTTGTCAACATACACTTTACCTCCCAAATCACGCCAGTTCTCGCAGAACGTCCAATCTTCAGAGTAGTAACGACCTTGACGAACGGCGGTGTCAAAGTATGTTTTCAAGTGTGCATCGTACTTTGGATCAAGGCCAATGTCGTTCTTGTATTGTTTAACTGCGGGGTGAACCTTGAGTTTTTCGAATACATGACGCTTCATTAGCAAGAAACCAGTGCCTGTCTTAGAGACTTCTTGGAAGCCATCTTCGCCTTCTTCTGCACCGTCAAAACCATTAACAACCCACTTGATTGGCATAGTCTTCATTGGGTATAGTCCACCGATAACATCAACGTCACGGTTCAACAATACCAATAAATGCCATGGCTCCCAACCAATGTCAGCATCAATAAACATCAAGTGGGTAGAGTCCTTTTGTTCCAAGAACTTAGCTGTTAATGTATTACGTGCGCGGGAGATAAGTGATTCATTGACCATTGTTTCCAATGTCCAATCAATGCCAAGTTGACGGGCTGTATTCGCCCACTTGATAAATGACATGAATGTAGATTCAGTCAACATGCCGCCGTAACATGGCATTGCAATGTGTACTTTGGTTGTTTTTAGAAAGTCAACGTTAACTTGAACTTGACCTTCTTTTTTCTCAGCTTGTTCAACCGCAGCCTGTTCTGCGATTTCGTGAACTTTTTCTACCGGAATCGTTTTTGGTTCTTTGGTAGTTTTAGTTGTTTTAGCGGCCTTTGTTACGGGTGCTACTACTGCTGCTTCGATTTTTTTCTTTGTTGCCATGAGATCCTCTTGTTTGATAAAGATATTTACTACAAGAGAACCGCCCCAAATTATTTTTCTTCTAGATAATCAGTCGATTCGGACACATTGCTTTTAGGTACACAGTTCGGAACTTTCTTACCGTTTTTACTCTTCATGCCAACTTGCTTATAACCTTTCCAGCATGGGTCCTTATCTTCTGCGACAGATTGTGGATTATCAATTTCTGATAGTTTGGCCCGTATGAGGCTAATCAACTTTTGATGCGTCCCTGATAATGCACGAGTCTTCTCAATATAGTTTAGTATTTGATTAGTTTCCGCAGCATATTTTGCTCTCCATTCAGGAGTCTTCGCAGTAGTAATGTCTTTGACGTTATCTAATCTGTCGGCAAGTTTAATCACAAGTGCATAACTACTCATTGCAGCCATCTTATGTGATAGGTACGCTGCTTTGCCCATCTTTTGAATTTGTGCCGGATCACTGGTCAGTTCTTTAACCAATGATGCAACTAGGCCACCGAACAAGTCATGCAATGCTTCTTGGGTTGTATCAGTATCTTCTACTGTGTCATGAAGATAAGCTGCACTGATTAAGGCATCAAGGTTGTGAGATTGCTTGTATTGTCTGATATGGTCTGCAACCCGCATAGGGTGAGTGATGTATGCATCTCCACCTGCTCTTGTTTGACCAGCATGGGCTTTAGTAGCATATTGTAATGCTTCTGCTTCACCTTCAACTACACCTTGAGTTGGTTCAAACACAGTAGCATCACCGGTGCGACGATTATATACGCCCACCGTTTCACCTTGACTATTTCTAGCAATTGCTCGGTTGACTGTTCCACCACCGTGCTTATCGTTAGTGAACTTAACATTACTGCCATGTTCATTACGAACTTGTGCAGCCCATGCTTTGACACTTATGCCACCTTGGGCTTCACCTACATTAACACCCTGAGATGAGTGAAATGGGCTATGAATATTAGTGTCATCAGTTGATGGTGTACGTTGTTTCATCTTAGCGGCGTGGGCATCATCTCGGTGCAGTTGGCCCACTAATGCTCTTAATGGGTCAGTTTTTTCTAATTCCTTCTGCGCTCTTAATCGGTCCATGTGACGAGAAAATGCTGCATCATCGAATTTTTCAGCTATGTCTTGCTTAACATTAGACTGAAAATCTAATTCGTCTGATAGTTTCTTTCCAACTAGTGCGTAGAAGGTGTATGCTTTTGATGCAGCATCAGATGAGGGAAATAGCTTAGTCATATTCCAACCTTGGGTTTGTTGGAATATGTCGCCACCGTCTTTCTCTGGATATTTGCTACCATCAATAAATTCTAGTTGCTGGGATGATCCGTTATTTGTAATTTTAGCTATTTCTTTTGGTGCTAAAAAACCATTTAATCTTGCTACTACTTTGTGACCGGGAATATTCAGCGTCACTAAATGCAATAATGCAACACTGTCCCCTACCTTAGCATGGTCAATGCTACCCAAAGAACGGCTAGACAATTCATTCAATAAGGTTTGTTCTACGTTAGATTGTGCTCCTTCTAACAGAGTTAGACCTGATTTACTCTCAGTTAATTTTCTTAAATATACACCATATAATTCTACCGTATTTGTCCAACTAGGGAGTCTTAAATTTCGTTTTAGTGCTTCGTCAAATTTCGCGTAGTTATCGCTGCCGGCTGATTCTGATAATCTGTCTAACTCGCTAAATGTCAGTCCGATTAACTTTGGCTTGTTATTACTAAAAACCTTGCCTTCTTCGACACCTTGCTGGGTGTAGGATTCATATTCAGGTAGATCCAAACCAAATTTTAATGACAATATCGTCCTAAACTTATCATAAGATTCACTTCTATCAAAGAAAAATGATGCTGCAACTAACTTTTCTCTAATATTTTTTGATGGGAATTGCTCAACTGATCCGTTCTTTAACTTAACCGTATATTCATTACCTTGTTTAGCCAACACGGTTACTATTTCTGGATGCCTAAGTTGAACTACCTTATTATTCATCAAAGCTAAGAATAGTAATAAAAATTCACCATTCTTAGTTGGTTTAGCAGACATTGCTGTTAACTTGAGAAAATAATCTGCCATATTAGAATCAGTTGATTCCAGTAAGTTCGGTGATCCTGAAGTATAGTAAGATTCAATAATAGATAATCTTTCATCTATACTCAAATTTTTCCCAGTGTCTTCCCACATTAGGCCTGCAGGTGAGCCTTGCGTATCTTTATTACTTGATGCTGCCTTATATTGATCAATTTTATCAAGCTGGGTCAAGTCTACTACTTGCTTACTCTCCGCAATTGCGGTCTTCATCAGCTTCATAAACTTTAGCTTAGTCGCAGGACTAGCTTCTTTCAATAAAGGACGCATTTTTCGAATTTGTTCAGCTAGTGCTTTGTTCTTTAGTTTACTAATAGCATTAGGTTTGGCTGGCATAACTACAGGTTCTTGCGGGCTTGCTAGATATTTGTCTAGCAATGATTTAATCATTTGCTGTTGTTTGCTCTTAGGATATAACTGCTGAATGATTTTCATTCTTCCGGCATCGTCTGCTGATCCATACATACTACGAACTTGTGAACCAGAAAACACTTCTTGACCGTCGACGGTGAAGGTGTGCTTTTTAGTAACAAATACATAGCCATGCTGGCCAAACGGAACCATTGGCTGACCTTTAACATACGGTTGATAGTATCCAGGACTTCCGTCTTTTTTAGTGTATCCTACTGGGTCACGTTCACTACGAACCATAACATATATATCTTTCTCAGGATCATATTGACTGAGAATTTCTTGTGGATTGATTGGCTGCTTAGTTTCGACAAATGGATCAACTACACCGGCTTGTTGTGCTAGAAACTGTTTGTCTTTGAAAGGAATAGGACGTTGTTTAACATCATTGCTTGCTGCTACGTAAAAAGTTGCACCAGGAAATGCCTTCTTAGCTTGTAAATAACTACTTAAGTGACCTTCGTGGAATGGCTGGAAGCCACCACCGTATACAACAATAGTAGCCATTTTAGTAGCAGACCTTCAAATAGTCAACTGTGCCCGCGGTGTATGCAGTGACATTAGCACGTAACCATGAGAAATTTCCATTGATGTTGGTGTAACCAATTTTAGGAAGTAGCAGTGTTCCACCATTGCCGTTACTAACGGTACAAACTAAGTTGTAAATAGTGAACCAATCAGAGTCTACCGTAGGATTATCCACTAGAGTAGATTGTACAGCAACTGTACCTACAAAGCCAGTTAGTCGCCAGGTTAGCGTCTGCATTGTCTTACCTGAGACATAGTAGCAAGCTGCAGGTTGCTTTGTGCCAGTGGTCAACGCGAGCGTTTGTGGCAATAGGGTTAGTGCAGTTGCTTGACTCATTATGCTTGCACCACTTCGACTACTACACTATCACCCACTAGTTCTTGGGCTACTTGCTCAAGTGCTGCTTGGATATCAGCTCCGGCGATGCTGGATACTTCTGATTCGCTGTCTTTAACTAGCTTACTGAATGTGATTACGATTGATTCTGTTACGACCTGTGCCATGATAAAACTCCATTATAGAGTATTTATCATTAGTCAGGGCGTTTCTCAAGTTTGAATCTGCATTTAATCATATCACCAAACATAAGGCCTATCAATGAATTAGTGCTCTCGTCATTGTATTCGATAAAGTAATGACTGCTACAATAGCGGCGTAGCCATTGTCTTACATTACCATTTAACCAACCAGTTAGTGCCCGGCTAGCTACAATGACAGTTTGCGTATCTTTGTATCGATCTATAAACCGTTGTAGCTCATTAGTAAATTTATCATCGACTCGCTTGGATTTCAGATAAACTCGGTACTTATAGTTGGGTTCATTGGCGAAGTATTTGATACCAGTAGGTATAGTCACATCGATTTCAGTATAATCAACTGCGTCTGCGCCCGCAATAGATTCTAGCGTCTGTAATAACTTGAGGTCATTACTAAAAATACCAGCAGTAATTGATTCAACCCGAATCATTGCTTGTTTTTTAGACTTATCGACTGGAGTTGCGTAATTGTTTCTCCAGTCGATATATCTAGCAATACTGTCTAAGTCGATTGCATCAATTTCCTTACGAGCATCTGCTGGGCGCCACGGGTTTGCTGCATACCTTTGTAGGTTCTTCAAGAATTCAATCATAGTTTTAGACCGATAGGTTCGATTTAATCCCATTAGCTTCAGCCTTGCGCGGTACCGGTACTTACCATAGTATAACGCTTCACGGCCGTCTAAAGCCATGATAGGTGTGTTAACTGATGACGTTGATAAAACCATTACCATCCACTTCTACGTTCAATTTTTGTGCTACGTCGAATCGAATCTCATCACCATTCATATTAGCAGTAATAGTTGTGTTTTTAATACGTTCAAACAGAATTTTCTTACTCAACGGAATACGAATCAATTCATCAATCTTGCGACTTAATGGACGTGCTCCCATCTTGCTGTCATATCCCTTTTCGGCCAAGAATTCAACAACCGGTTCACTGAGATTTAGGGTGATATCATGAACATCTTTGAGGGACTTTTTCAAGTCATCTGCAAACTTAATAACGATTTTTTTGATCGCTAGTAGGTCTAATTTGCTGAATTTGCAAATAAGGTCAATACGATTTCTGAACTCAGGTTTGAAGAATTCCTTCAATGCCTTATCATCATCACCGGTACGCTCTTGACTACCGAAGCCAATATTACTACGCTCACTGTCAGTAGAACCCAAATTGCTGGTCATGATAATGATACAGTTCTTCGCATTAACTTCTTTACCATTAGTACCAGTAACGCGGCCTTCATCTAGCAATTGTAAGAATACGTTGAAGATATCAGGGTGTGCCTTTTCAACTTCGTCGAACAACAAGATAGAGTGCGGGTTCTTGCTTAAATCACTAATAAGTCTGCCACCACCTAGATTGCCTTCGCCGTAGCCAACATAACCAGGGGGTGCGCCAAGCAATCCGCTAACGTTAAACTTCTCGCTATACTCAGACATATCATACTTGAGCAATTTCATGTCCAAGTTCTTACTAAGCTGTTTAGCTAGTTCAGTCTTGCCCGTACCAGTCGGGCCTAAGAATAAGAAACTTGCAAGTGGCTTAGTTGCATTACCGATACCAGCGAAGGATACATATACACGCTCAAGTACTTTATCAACTGTTTCCTCTTGACCGTATAATTTATCTTTCACATTTGTTGCTAGATTCTGAATTCTATCAGAAGTATCATCTGTCAACTTGTCAGCAGGCACTCCAGTGTACTTCTCAATTTGTTCGAATACCAGTTCTTTAGTGATTACTGCACCCTTGTTCTCTAACACACGTTGTTTAGCACAAGCTGCATCCAACAAGTCGATTGACTTATCAGGATTCTTCCGATCCTGAATATACCGAGTTGCACCCTCAACTGCTGCTTCAATTGCTGCGTCAGTGATTTCAACTGTATGGAAGTCATTCAAGCGGGCAGACAATCCCTTGAGAATTCGTACGGTAGATTCCTGACTTGGCTCATCAACAGAAACACGATAGAATCTGCGCATCAATGCACGATCCTTTTCGAACGATTCGTAGTATTCTTCCCAAGTAGTGGAAGCAATAACTTTCAATGTACCTTTAGTAATCGCAGGCTTGATCATATTTGCAAAGTCAACTGATCCGTTACTAGACCCACCTGCACTACGCATCGTATGTGCTTCGTCAATGAACAGGATAGCGTTTTTCTTTGCTTCAAGTGCTTCAAGCACATCCTTGACTTTTTCTTCAAAATCACCGCGATACTTAGAACCGGCTAGCAACGAACCGATTTCAAGACTATACAATTCATGACCCAATAAGAATTCAGGTACAGTTTCATTGACAATCATTTGCGCAAGACCTTCAGCAATCGCAGTCTTACCTACACCGGGGTCACCGACCATCAATACATTGCTCTTAAATCGCTTTGCTAACACATTGACAATATCGTCAATTTCTTTGACTCGGCCGATCACAGGCTCCAGCTTATCTGCTTTAGCTAGCTGAGTTAAGTTAACAGTATATTCATCCAGAATTTCATCTGCATGATCCTCAGTCATTTTAACTTCTTTGTAATCGCTCTTGTAGTTTTTCTGCCAGTACGGCACAAAGTCGTTCTTAGTAAAGCCATATTTCAACAAGAAATAATGTGCGTGACTATTCGTTTCTGCACTGATGCTCAAGTACAGGTCAATAGTAGTGACTACTTTTCGACCAGTAAAGAGAACCTGAGTAACGCCACGATTCATAACGCGCTCTAAGCTATTGGTTTTGCGTGGTTGAATTTCTTGACCGGGCTCTACTGCAACGGTAATAGCAGTTAGGCCGTCTAGATAAGCAGCAATATCTTTGTCCATAGCATCAGTATCAATACCATGTCCAACTATACATTTCTTAAACGGAGCATAGTTAATCAGTGCAAGCAACAAGTGCTCAACTGTGCAATACTGATGATTGCGAACTTTAGCTAGACCTACTGCTTGTTCAATGATTGATTCAATTTCGGGTGAATGCACTATATTTCCTTATGAAGATGTGTTAAATGCGCGATTGCAAAATGATGTCAGTTATGCTTTTGTCTATTCTATCAGGTAAGTACGGTTTAAGCAATATCAATTGGTCACCGTACTCGTTTTGAGTAGGTAGACCTTGACCGGCGATCCGTAATACACTGTCAGGCTGTGTTCCCGGCTTAACATCAACTTCAAACGTTTTACCAGATATAGTAGTGAATGAGAACTTTGTTCCTATAATCAAGTCTAGTACACTTATCCGATGTTGGCATAGTAAGTGACTACCTTGACGCTCAAACGTGTGATGCACATGCACTCTAAATTCTGCCATAAGTATTCCATTTGGAATCATATTATCAAATCGTAGAGTAGCTCCGTTATCAACTCCTTTTGGAATATCAATCTTTACGACTTGGATTCCGTTCGGGCCCTGAAGCTGTAATAATTGCTCACCGCCGGAGAATACTTGCTCTAGTGATACCCAGATAGTGGTCTTGTAGGTTTGTTGGAAATGATGTTGAAATGGGTTATGACGGGCACCGTGTCCCCCGAACATTTGACCAATGATATCATTGATATCAACTCCATCCTGCTGAAAGCTAAATCCTCCGGGGAAGCCGCCGGGAAATCCTTGCTGCTGTGGTTGATCGTACTCTTGTTTCTTCTGTTGGTCACCTAATGTTTCGTAAGCCTGTTGAATCTTCTGAAACTGTGCAGTGTCACCACCCTTATCAGGGTGGTGTGTTGACGCGAGGCGGCGATATGCTTTTTTGATTTCTTCAGGAGTAGCGTTTCTAGCTACACCCAGTGTAGTGTAATGGTCCATATATTGAGTATAGCAGATTAGTTGCTATATGTCAATATTTATTATGCTGCGCCAGCTACCTTTTCTTTTGTGCGGCCATATGCAGCGATACCCAGAACAGCACCCATTGCAACGTGGAATAATCCGGCGCCCTGCAATGTTACCGGTTGCCATTGACTAGTAACCGTACCGTGACTTAGTGCTTGTAATAAGCTCCATAAAATCGGAAATATTATAAAATCACATACACATACCATCATGTACATCCACCCCATAACAGGGCGCCACTTCTTGTTGATCCAATCTGTATTATCATTTGCAACTAATACATCAGCGTCCTGTGCAGCATTAGATCCAGAACCAGTTAACACCGGAGCATTACCTACGCTCATATTCATATTACTAGTACCAGTAGAACCCATGTTGCTTGATGTTCCACCAAACCCTCCCGGGGTTGAATTAAAACTTGCCGGGGTTGATGGTCCAAACCCACCACCGAATCCACTAGCAGCAGGCGCGCCAAACCCGGATGCAGGAGGTGAGCCAAATGCACTTCCAGCCGAAAATGCCGAGATTGTCGGATCTGCTGCTAGTGCATCGTGGTGGTCATCACTTTTTGCTAAAGGGATTTCAGTCGATGCTTTTTTTGCTAGTAGTGTATCCATTTTACAATCCTGCTTTTGCTAGAAAATCTCTAAGTAATGCGTCCTGTTTTCCGTGCACGTTCTTCGCAGGAAGCCCTGCAATCTCGCGCATCTCATTCAAATCTTCTTCATGTGCAATGCGATAATCATGAGGACTCAGCATGAGTAAACTTTTTAGTTGCTCTGCATCAGCGTCATATTCTTCTCCGTTAAATTTAACAGTCCATTCTGTCAATGGGATATCAATCAGTGTTTCCAGATCTTCTATCAATTCAATTATGCGGGCCGGAGCTGTACTTCTACGTGGAATTTCTACGAATACTAAGTTTTTACCCGGGATATATTCTCCGTCACTTACTGCTGCGTCTAATATCCAATCGTAGCCACGTTCGAACCAATCGCTCAAGTCTTGACTAGCTTGGTCACCACGAACAGTGAATGCTAGTGTAATTATTTCATCGTCGGATCCAGCTTGGGCAGCATATTCATCGATACTGATAGTAGGTGTAATTTGCCCTACCAAGTCATGGTGATCTAAATTCTCGTTTAATCTCATTGTGCTACTCCCGGTTGTTGCGGTGCCATCGGTGATTCTAATGCACCGCCGGTTTCTGCTGCGTCTTCTGCACTACCACCTGCGCCCTCTTTGTCCAAGTCATCTTCGTATGCATCATCCAATTCATCTAGATCCAATGTCTGGCCGGCAAGATCGATGCTACCCTCACGAATATCATTCATCAATTCTCTAGGAATCTCAATACGTACTAACCAGACACTCTTGTCAACCATCTTAGGATAATGTGTGCCCGGCTTAAAGTCTTCACTACTTTCTAGTTTGATGGGGACTTTTATCGTAGTCTTTTTGAAGTGAATTCTGCAACCTAAGTGAGTTAGTCGTTTGCCACCTTTTGGGTTAGGCATTAACTTCTCAGGGTACATGAATATACATGCTACTGAATACTTTGTAGTGTTTGGACCTTCGACTAATTCACCTAAAATCCAGTTTTTGAATGCGTATAGGTCTGATTCGTCTAGAACACGTTCAAAATCAAGTAGGGTGTTGATTGAACCGTCACTGGTGTAGATGCCCTTAATAGTATCAATAATACTAGGGTAATCAATATCGTTGAAAAAATCGTCGGCTGAATGTTTGCTCATATTGTATTTATCATTGGGCAAACGATTATGAGCAATTAGCTAAAAGCAGGAAGAGTTTTCTTCCTCGTAGCCTAATATTTATGCTAGGGATTTGTGTTAAAAGTCTACTACAATTGAGTTTTGAAATGCTCTTAAATAACTGTGAGTGGGAATATCACTCAAGCTCTACCAAAGGAGACACACTTTGAGCAAACGAAAAACAGGCGCATTACGTAATCAGGAACAGGATACCCGGTACTCTCACAGTAAAAAACACGAGCCACAAACTTATTATTCTAAGGAAACAAAGACTATTCAGTTTGACCAGAATCGTGTAAAACTAGACAGAAGACCCATCAATCTCGTCCCAAAATCAGTCAATCAGGAGAAATACATCCTAGCGTTAACTGATGATGCAACAGATATTGTTGTAGTAGGTGGACCAGCTGGTACAGGAAAGACTTATTTAGCTATGTTAGCTGCTATCAAGGCACTAAAAGCTGGCCAGACTAACCGTATCATTTTAAGTCGGCCAGCCATCGGAGTTGAAGATGAACAGCACGGATTTCTACCAGGAGACATTAATCAAAAGATGGAACCCTGGACTAGACCGTTGTTGGATGTGCTAAGAGAATATTATACAGCCGCAGAAATCGCCCACATGCTAGAAGAACAGATCGTGGAAATCGCACCCCTAGCATTCTGTCGAGGTCGGAACTTCAAGGACAGCTGGATTATATTAGATGAAGCTCAGAATGCAACCCCAGGTCAACTCAAAATGATTATGACCAGAATCGGCGTTAACAGTAAGATTGTAATTACTGGAGACATTGAGCAAGCCGACAGAAAAACAGCCGACAATGGGCTACTAGACCTACAAAATCGATTGAGGAAGGGGGTGATTCCTGGATTGCAATTATGTCAATTTGAACTGAAAGATGTTCAACGTCATAGCATAATCCCTCATATTTTGAGATTATACGGCAATTAAGAAAAGGGGCTTTCGCCCCTTTTTATTCCTCTTGCATTTGCTCTAGTTCAGCAATATAGTCTGGATAGATTTGTCGATAGTGCGCGACAATAGTGTCCCATACTACCGGAACATTCTGTCCTTGAATAACGCTCTTTTGAACTTTCTTCTCTTTGAAATCAAGTATGATACTCGCCGTAGAGATATCGCGCTCTTTTAATGCCTTTGCAATTTCAACTTGTTCGTCAATCTTGCCATCCGGCTTTCTTAGGTATGTAACTATAAAATATCTCATATTGTCCTTAACTTGTCAGTTCAACCAGCGTAGCCGCCAGTGCAATTTCGGGAATGCCAACTAGTGAAAGATTAGCTAACCCGTTGCGAATGTAAATGATGCTAGCATCACGCTTTTCATTCGTATTACCCCACAATGCAAGATTGGTGTACATCCACCTGTAAATATCCTCTAATCTTGATGGGTTCAAGCTAAGATACTGCAACAGTTGCTGCCTACCTTCAGCTACCTTACCTGATTTGAACAATGCAGTCGCAGTGAACAATAATTCATCTTCACCACTGCCAGTAGAGATAGGTGGCAATAACGATCCTGTGCTACTATTTACTTGTAATTGATTCAAACACTTACGCAGATCAGGATAAGTGATAGTCACATAGCTGTCGAGAACATCCAGATCGAAATTAATGTTCTCAGTGACTAAAACAGTAGCAGCACGTGCCGTAAAGTCATTTTTATCTGTCTTAGTGATGCGAAACTCATGGCATCTGCTCTTAAGTGCTGGGATAATACGGTGTTCGTAATTACAAGTAAGAATGAACCGAGCAGTCATGTGATATGCTTCCATATCATTACGCAATGCAGCTTGGCCGGCCGGGGTTAAGTAATCAGCCTCATCTAGCAATACAACCTTGAACTTACCAAAGGGCATTGTTTGCACAAACCCAACAATCTTGTTACGTACTACGTCAACGGAGTTCTCCCTACTTGCGTTAATTTCCAGTACGTCATACTCATTGACACCTAGCTCGTTAATCAAAACCTTAGCTAGTGTGGTCTTACCTGTTCCCGGATCACCTGACAATAACAAGTGAGGGATTGATTCGTTCTTAATCCAACCTGCAACTTGTTCACGCTGGCGGGAATCCACGAATACATAGTCCTCAGTTGTTTGTGGACGGTACCGCTCTACCCAAAGTTGTGAAATCATATCCAAATTCTTTCTTGTTTATCTAACACTAAAATCACTTCATACCCCTGTCTAATACATTCATTTAATTTTGCTTTATTTTTCATTTTTTCAACATTTCATAAGTGATGGTGTGTGCGATGCTTTGACACAAATCTGAGTCAGAGGGTATGATGTGTAGAGTTTTATTGTAGTTATCAGTGCGTTCATCGTAGCAGCTATATTCCATGATATGACCACCCACTGCATTGTAGATGGTGAAGTTCATCCCATTCTGTTCAATTCTTCTACTGCGTCCGATTGAGGTAGAATTACTCATTGTTGAGTCTTCACTTGGCATCGCTTGGTTACGTACTTCATTCCAAGCCTGCTCTACCTTCTTATTAAACCACTTATTGATCCAATTTATCATTTATACGCCTTTATCACCTATTGTTAAATCATTGACGTGTTCGTCTGATATCAGTAGTATATCATCAGGATCCACTCTACGCAACGTGTGTTTACCCGTTTCATCTTCAATATCAATGCCGCGTGTCCATCTTCCGTGTGTAATATAGATCCATTTGCCTACTTCAAGATCACTGATAGTGTTGAAGTCCGGACCTAGTGCGTATACTTGTGCCCATCGAGGACGGATACCATGACTTTTCATATCATCGTTCAGTAGAACGATTCCACCTTTAGTGAATCGTTCAGTAAATTCCATGCCACTTACTATGACATGCTGACCGATTGGTTTGAAAGAGGCTTTAGTAATCTGATGTGAGGAATACGCTGCTTTTAATGGTACAGTCATTTTTTCACTACCTCTTCGTCATCAAACAATTCTTTTTCTTCTTCGGTCAATTCCACTGGTTCGTCTGCTACCAAGGCATTGACGGCGGGTGCTTGAGTCGGCGCCGGCTTGCTCGGTGTAAGATAGTCAGCCGAATTATTTGAGACCGAAGTATTATACGCAGCGGTTACTCTTTTAGTATTGTCCTGAATGATTTGATTATGACTATCTACTATGTCACCTCTTGCATTTACATTCATATTGCCTACAGCACGTGTTTTTTCATGCTGTGATGCCAATGAAGACATATCTACTGCCTTGCCCATTGCTGTTCTATGTGTTGCCATTTCTTTCTCCTATTTTAGAAACTCATCTATTGATATATCGTAATGTAAACAGTCAATCTTATGTATACCTATAAGGTATAGAACATAACTGGCTACACTGCTTCCCCTACCCACTCCCCAAACCACGTTGTGCTTTCGCATCGTGTCTACAAGATATTTACAATATCTTAGCAAAGGGAACATATTTCTTTCTTGGAATTTGATTAGTTCATCACCGACCCTCTGTAACTCACTATCAGTTTTACAACAGTCTAGTACAAGTTTGGCAATGTCTAGTGAATAGTATTCATTAGGCATGTACCAATTGTCTTGTGATATGTTGTCAAATTCTTCTAGCGACAGAGTTTCATCCACATACTTGATAATATGAGGTAGGTTGCTCAGTTCCAAGTCTACATCAAACTTTATGTCGGACGTGACCAATGCATTATTGATTTGTTTTTCAGGATCGGACAAGTAGATTTGACATAAATCTCTCTCATCTAATACTTGACGTCCGTACATATCTGTTCTCATACGAGATGATAACACATTGAGAACGATAATGCAAGGCTAATTTGCCCGTTTAGAGCTTACTTGTCGATTTTGATGTTGTTTTGAATGTTTTGGCTTTTGTAAAGCTGATCCATTCGTTTAGCGTACTCAGCTTTGTAACCTTCAAGAACCATAAAGATTTGATTGATTAAAAAGTCTTTACCCGTACGATGGGCAAAGGTTAATTTCCCAGTTAGGTCGTTCATAGCAGTCTGCAATTCTTCTACAGACTTATCGGAAATGTCAGGCATGAAGGGATGTTCCATAATTAAGGTACCGCGTAAAGTGCTACATATCCCCAGATAGTAGATGATCCATCATAGCTACCCACACACACATACAGGTTAGCTCCATCAGTGCAAACTCCGCCGGCGCTATCACCTCGGGAACCTTTTCCAGATGGTTGACGTAGGTCGATTCTACTAGCAATCTGATTTCTATTCAAAGGATAAATGTCAAGAGTTTGTCCACAATTAATAGTGGCTAGTTTGTATTGTAATTCACCAACACCTGCAGGGGCAGTAACTTGGTTTGAATAAGTTGTATTGACATTTGGATAGCCATTTGAACCATAGTTCTCTAAAACTCTAGCAGTAGTAGTCATGCCACCAGTTAGAATTGCACCGGCGTTGAAAGTACTGTCAGGGAAGTACACCGTCGCACTTGCATTTGCAATCGTTAACCGTATCTCTAGATTACTCTGAGTTCCGCTAGGGCCCCAGCCAGCAAAACTGATAGTAGTATCTTTGTCGATTGTGCCATACTGTACATCGCCCTTGCTCACATCAATCATCAATGCCGATGGTATATTAGTACCCAAATTGAATGTAGTAGCTCTGAAACTTCTGATACTGGCATTACTAATTAAAGTGTTAGCCATGTCATTATTCAGTGTGATACCTGATAGTCCTGATTTTACGATAACTTTATTTTGTAGGTCAGTTATCTCCACTTTTGCGGTGTCGATGTTATTTTTTATGTTAGTAAAGTTATCTCTAAACCCCTGAGTACTGTTATTAACTCCGGGAGTAGGATAGCTTACGTTAAGATTGTTGGTGTTGATTGCGCTCATAATTGTTATTCCATATTGTATTTATTACTGTATATCTTTAGGCAAAATAGTTTTTCTAGGAAACAATACACTAAAATCATACTTGTTCATTGGATCCGGGACTGGAGTAGAGCTAGGTAACGCAGTCCATGCAGGTATAGCTAGCTCAGTGTTCCAGTTGTAGGTTGAGCTTTTATCCACATAGTATCTGTCTACGACAAAGTCAACTTCATTTAGC
>Ga0136642_1000518_pt1 | contig 19969 bp, 22 predicted proteins | sample LowCatLa1302831Y_FD_115313 | JGI IMG/M metagenome (GOLD analysis project Ga0136642, IMG submission 115313) | Freshwater microbial communities from Lower Cathedral Lake, Yosemite National Park, California, USA - 13028-31Y | ecosystem: Environmental > Aquatic > Freshwater > Lake ... | reverse complement strand
CTAATCCACGGAGCTTTCGAATCGGTGACTCTGTGGAGGCCCGTGGCTCAACTACTTTCGGCCGACCATCACGTTGAGGCCTACGACCTAAAGGGATACGGCTTCACTAGTCACGTTGCGCCGTACACCACTCGTTCCCTTTCTCAGCAGCTCTATCGGTTTCTACTGGCACGAAAGCTCCAGCACCCAGTCCTAGTGGGTCATTCTTTGGGCGCTGGCGTCATTGCTCAATTTGTTCTCGATCACCCACTCATTGCCGCGGGAATCGTGTTTTTGGATGGTGATGGTCTACAGCTTTCCTACCCGGGTGGGGCGATTATGCGCGTGTTTCCCGCCCTCTACCTCACCGCTCTCTACGACACAGTGATTCGAAGTGGTTTTGTACTCCGCTCGATCTACGAAGCTGCGTGTGGACCCGATTGTCCTCCCTTTACGAACAGGGTCCTGAATGACATCCAGCGTCCACTCGAAACCGCCGGTGCGCAACAGGCCCTACTCGCGTTCGCACAACACCCCATTGTCGGTGTCACCAGTCGCAAACTCGCAAGAATTAAGCGATTTCATATTCCGTCCCTGGTGGTCTTTGGCGAAAAAGATGCGGAATTCTCTAAACAGGCCGCATTTGAAACTGCGGCTCGCCTGGGTGCACAACCGCCAACCATTATCCGCAATGCGGGACATTTGTCGATGTGGTCACATCCGCACCAGGTTGCTCTCGCTATCGCTATGTTTTTGAACTGGCTGAAATAAGGCTCTCACCACCACAGGGCGAGGGTGTATTCCATCTTTGTTGGGGGCGAATAGTGGGCGCTAGAGGACTCGAACCTCTGACCTCTGCCGTGTGAAGGCAGCGCTCTAACCAACTGAGCTAAGCGCCCGAACCTTATCAGGCTACTCCAGTGAAATCCCTGAGGTGAATGGGAGTCGGGGTAGCCTTGATTAAATGGTTTCCTGAACATATACGAAATGAGTTTCAATGGCTAACAAAAGAATCTCCGCGGCCCCTCGCGAAGCGGTGATGGGGATTGACCCACTCGAGCGCAAAATAACCTTTTTTGGCGTGGGTATCGCGTTCATTATGTCTCTGGGCTCGGTCTACGGCTGGGTCAAAAACTCCCCTACCCTACTGACCTCCAAGAAGGTTGCGCACCAAGCATGTGCGGCGGGTTACCACCAAGTCCTCACGCTGTGTGAAAAGCGAATCCCCGGCTCGAAGGCCGACTGGGCTCTGCAATTTGGCTACATCGCCGTCTGTGCAGTGTTGATGTTGGTCTTTGCCCTGCGGCGTAGTCGCACCGGCATCATTTTTGCCTCGCTCATGTTGGGCCTGAGGTTGGGCATGGCGGGAATTGTCTTCCTCTACGTTGGCATCTGGCTCCTAATTCGTGCCTACCGGCTTCAGAGATATGGTGATCCTTCCCTCTTTGGCTCGAGTCGGATTCAGCGCCAAATGAACCAGGCGAAGAAGGCGGGCGTCGCGATCACCCCCGCTGAAGCTGCCGAACAGGCCCAAATAGCGAAGCCGGCACCACGGCCCACCGTCCGTGAATCATCGCGGTACACCCCGAAGCGCAAATCGACGAGACGGCGTAAATAATTCACATGGGCCAGTTAGGTCTCGATTACCCGACCCAATGGGGACGAGGATACGGCGCACGTATCTTTCGAGAGATCTTCCACTCCTACGTACTTTCGCCCGTCGTCAGGTACCTTTCTACGCTCACGGTAATTGGAGATGAGAACATAAAGGGCCCCGGGCCCTTTATTTTCGTGGCCAACCACGCGAGTCATCTTGATACGGCCCTTTTATTGACCGCTATGCCCGACCCTCAGCGCCGACGCACTGTGGTGGCGGCCGCAATGGACAACTTTTACATGGACGCTGGTCGAGCTTTTCGGACCACGCTGTTTTTCAATGCCGTGCCAGTAGACCGCCAGCGAGTTAACCGGCGAAGCGCCCAACTTCTTCAAGACTTAGTGGAAGATGGCTGGAACTTGGTTATTTTTCCCGAAGGTGGCCGAACGCCAGATGGTGACTTGCAGGAATTTAAGGGAGGCGCAGCATTCCTCGCTCAGAAGGCGAACGCCACCGTGATCCCCACCTATATCCACGAAGCCGGCATGCTGCAGGGCGCTCGTTTTGCCAAGGCCCCCGCCTTCAAAAAGTTTGACCAATGGCGTCACCCCGTCGTCGTTTCTTTCGGTGAAGGTATCCGGTCCGAGGTTGATGAAAATGTACGCACCTTCTCGACTCGAATTGAAGAGGCAGTCTTAAACATCGCCCGCGACGTTTCCGAGGACCCCACACTTGAAATCACTCGTGATGATGATTCCGAGGGTGGCTTACCCGACTAAAGACCCAGCGCCCCAAGTCGGCGTTGGTATAAGTCATCGGCGATACTCTCGAGCGGGTCGAGGTCTTGGCCAGAAATGGTGCTCAGAATATGATCGGCGAACCAGGGATTCAGAGCTAGGAGCGGCCCGTGCGCATAGGTGGCCCAGATTTGTTCCGTTTGGAAGCCATCGACAACACCATCATTACCGAAGCCTTTCAAAATTGTGCCCAAAGGCTCCACTCCGGACCCTAGGGCGGTGACGCCGCCGTGGTTCTCAAATCCAACGAGGACTTTTCCTGATATGTCCAGCGCCATGTTTCCCACTCTGCGATCTGCGCCACGGGTGGTCACCGCATCGACCAGCCCCAGCCCTTCAAATTGGGTGTCGCCCTCCACGGCGAAGCTTTCCCCCAGAATCTGCAAGCCAGCGCATACCGCCAACACATGCGCTCCGGCATTTATTGTTTTAGCGAACTTCCTCTTGCGCAATGTGCTGGCAGCCAAGCGCTGGGGTCCGTCTTCACCACCACCAAGCAGATAGATATCCGCAGCCGGAATTACATCCGAAAGATGTACCTCAATTATTGTTGCGCGGTGTCTACGATACTTCCAACGTTGTTGCAGAACGAGCGCATTCCCCCCGTCACCGTAGGTGCCTAAGAGCTCTGGATACACGACCGCGATTCTCATCGTCGTTCCGATTCTTGTAGCCACTCCTGGAACACGGTGTAGTTACCCACGGCAACCACCTCGCCCGACCCCGTTGGGACATTCTTGACATCGTCGATAACTTGCGGGCGCACGCCCGCATAGGCCAAGCGAGTGGCTAAATCTAGGCGCCGAGTACCAAAGCAGTAGACCACACGCTCACCAAGTAATTCGAAGGGGACGTCATACAGCCAGGAGGGGTCGCGCCCATCGGCTATTTCGGCGTTGACACCAATCCACAGCTCGCGCTTATCGTCGACGAGTGCCTCTAAGAGCACACTGAAACTGGCTGGATTTTTCGCTAAGAGCAATGTCGCCTTCCGACCCCACAGTTCCTTTTCCCCAAACCGACCCGCTACTGAATACAGCCCCCTCAGACGCATGCTCGCTAGTTTCGGTGAGACGTCACCCAACACGGTGATGGCGGTAAGGGCCATGGCGGCGTTGACGCGATTAAATTCCCCCGGCAAAGACAGTCGCAGCGGGAGGTTCCGACCGAGAATCCGTAGATCCCCGTTAAGAGTTGTGGTTATGTTGCTGGGCTTGACAAATCCACACGTACAGCTCCATGACTCTTTGGCGTAAACGATAGTTCCGTTACAGCGTGGGCAAGCGGTCGCATCCCTACGCCACTGAGTAGGAACATCGCACCACGAAACTCCTCTCGCCTCATCTAGGGCGTACACAACTAGTGGATCATTCGCGTTCGCAACAATCTTCGTCTTCGAGACCGCCCCCAACGCTCTTCGCCAGTTTTCAGCGATCTGACGTACTTCATTCGCTCGGTCGAGTTGATCGCGTGAAAGATTCAACAAAACAATCACGTCGGGTTCGAGGCTTTCGGTGACTGAAGGCAACCACGCTTCGTCTACCTCCAACACCGCGTGGTCACTTCGCGAGCCTGCTAACGCAGCCGCGATCCCCTCGGGCATGTTCGCCCCAGTGTTGTTGGAGGCTACGTGGAGGCTCATGCCCTCGACGATCATCGCCGTGGTCGTTGTTTTTCCATTGGTGCCACTCACCAGAACTACACGCGACGGTCTCAAGTGTCGAAGTAATTCAGGGTCTATCCGCAATCCAACTCTGCCCCCGATCACCGTTCCCGAGCCACGGCCAAGAAGGCGGGAGATGAGATTCACCGCCAGCAGAGCCCGTCGCCCCAGTTCGGCTCGCGGTGAAGTAGGCATAGGAAGACGCTAACAAGCCCAGAAAAGCAAAAGGACCAGCCAGGGGGGCGGCTGGTCCTTCTGCGAAACCTTCGCTGTTCCTGACAAGGGGGGTAGTCAGGCACAGCGGATTACATCAAGTATGCGCCAAACCCCTCGTATCAATCAAGTGAATAGGCCAGATACTTATCATCTATAATTCCGATAATGGAATTACGACAGCTCGAAGCACTCATAGGTATCGCCGATCACCATTCCTTCTCAAATGCTGCCGATGTTCTCGGCACCGTTCAGTCAAACATATCGAGTCGAATATCCAAGCTCGAATTGGAACTGGGTTCGCCTCTAGTGGATCGAGCTACCGGGTCGTTGACCGAGTCGGGCGAGATCGTGGTCCAACGTGCTCGTCGAATCTTCGCCGAGATTCGCGGGATTGGAGCGGACGTTTCAGAGTTGACCTCTGAGGTGCGAGGCGAGGTGCACATCGGCATGATTGGTACCGCAGGACGCTGGATGGTGCCCCTACTTCTGGAGCTTCAACGAGAGAGTTTCCCCAACATCGCTCTCAAGATCTCCGAAGGCACCAACTCATCGATTGAGCCCAGAGTCGTGTCGGGCCAACTCGACCTTGCGGTATTGGCTTGGCCCATCAGCGCGCCTGAACTGTCTGATACCGAGCTATTCACCGAAGATTTGATTTTGATCGTTCCTAAAGGACATCCACTTACCCACGAGCCCCAGCCACTCCCTTTCGCAACCGTCGCCGCCCAAGAGTTAATGCTCCCCATGATCGGCACTCCGATACGACAGGAGATTGACGAGGCGGCCACCAAAGCCCAAGTAACCCTCCGCCCGCTCGTAGAATTAGATGGATTGCGCACTATTGCCTCGCTCGCCTTCGACGGATACGGGCTCGCAATTCTTCCCGCCACCATGTTGACGAAATATCCTCGTGCAAATTTTGAGGGATTGCCCATTGCCGGCCTCGCTCGCCGCCGAGCGGTACTAGCCACCCGACGCTTTGGCTTTCCTTCTGCGCCCGTGCGAGCCGTGCAAGGGCTGTTGCTCCAGATAATGATTAACCACAACTCCCCTGACGGGGTATATCTGCCCGAGTCACCCGAAAAGCACCCAAAGGTTTAGCCATGTTCCAATCACACTGGCCACGGTGGCTCACTCGATCCCTCTCCCTCTCAGGTCTGCTCGCCACAATTGGCTTTACGTACTGCGTTGTCAATCCTGATGTATTGTCACCTTGGCTGTACTCCTCTCACTATCACGGCTTATTTCTCGACCTCTTGGGGCGGATTAATAATCTGAAACAACTTCATGAAATAGGGAATATCTATCTTTGGAACGGACCGGAAGCCTTCACCTACCCGCCTGGTGCCATCATCTTCTTTTGGCCACTTCACGCCCTTAGTTTCCGCTTTTGGCAATACTTTTCGGTTTTCGCCAGCCTCTCGTCATTAGCCCTTACTTTCACAATTCTTCTCCACAAGTTCAGGAATCTCACGTGGCCGGTCGCAGTGACCGTCGGTCTCTGGGCTTCAGTGCTTCTCGCAGCCTTCTACCCCCCTGTAATGTCGGACCTGATTTGGGGCAACATTTCGACAGTCATTTTCGCTACCACTGTTCTTGATTACTTCGTAGTGCCTCAGAGGTATCGAGGCGCTCTAGTTGGTCTGACTGCGGCAATAAAGATTTACCCAATCATTTTTATTGTTTGGTGGGCGTGGCGCAGGCAATGGCGTGAGGTCCGAAACGCCATAGCTTCGAGCGCAGCCCTCACCTTCGTTGCGGCTTGCATTTGGTGGCCCAGCGCCCACACCTTCGTGACAACCCAGGTGCTTGGCGGAGTTGAGCTCCATCGTTTTCGCGCAACGAGCCTCAACTCCTCGAGCATTATGGCTTTTTTCAGTCGCCCTCCATTTCATCCGGGTGACGGATCGCTTCTTGTCGTTGGTGGAATTTCTCTCGTCATTCTCACCCTGAGCTTTCGCGGTGCTGCCCATCTACTCAGCGAAAATCACCCCTGGTCCGCCTTCATCGTTCTTTCAATCGGTATGAGAGTGGTGATGCCGATTGCTTGGGATCACTACTTTGTCTTCATACCTTTCACTTTTTTCATAATTCTCGAATTGGGCGCGCGAGCCCCTTTGTCGCGCATCAGTTTTGCCGTGTTAGGTCTTATGACCCTTCCTTGGGTTTTTCTGCGAGTCAGTCACTCCATCCCCACCACGGCGATACAAGCGATTGTCAATTTCTTCGAGCAGAACATCATTCTGGGACTAATGGTGGCAATGGTCATCGTCAGTAACCTATTTTGGCGCCCCTCGACATCGTTAGCTGCCTCGAGCTCGAAAGATTCAGCACATGGCTAGTCAATTTCGGCAAGGAGATGTGGCTGCCACGATTGTTGCACGAGATCCGCGTTTTCAGGCAACCATTGAACGCGTTGGCCCGCCACCCAAGCGACGAAACGCCCCAATCGAAAAGCGTTTTTCTGCCCTCATCGAGTCAATCGCCTCACAGTTGGTTTCGATGAAAGCTGCAGATACGATTTCCGCTCGCGTCAAGGAGTCTTGTGCAGGTGCAGTAACGCCAAAATCAATCCTGGAATGTGGTTTTGCCCCATTGCGCCAAGCGGGCCTGTCGACGACTAAAGCCCAGGCCATGCTCGACCTTGCCGAGCGGTGCATCGATGGTCGCGTCCGACTTGATCAACACCCAAAGATGCCAAGTGCCGAGATCACAAAAGAATTGATGCTGGTTCGCGGCATTGGACCCTGGACCGCCCAAATGTACTTAATGTTTTCGCTCAACCGTCCCGATGTATGGCCACACTTGGATTTTGGTGTTCGAGCCGGTTGGACCAATATCCATAAGATGCCCGAAATGATAAGCATCAAGAGCCTCAAAGAGCAGGGGGCTAGTTTCGCTGGGGTCGAATCGGCCACCGCTTGGTATTGCTGGCGAGCGCTCGAACACGATCGTCTGAAATAATTCAACCGGGTAATCTCGATATATGAGCCAAATTTCTCTCTCAGATTTCGAGCGTGACGCATTACCAACGTTGACGGAATACGCAACTATTCCCTGCCTCTCGCCCGCCTTTGATTCCAACTGGCGTGAAAGTGGGCACATCGATCGCGCCGTTGATCTTCTGTCCGAGTGGGTGAGTCAACGGCAATTCAAAGACGCCGAGGTCGTAGTTCACCGCTTAGAAGGTCGCACTCCCGTGCTAACCGTCACGATTGGCGCAACCGCTGAAGTTTCCGGAACCTGTGTGCTGTACGGACATTTAGACAAGCAGCCACCACTAGGCGATTGGTCCGAGGGGCTCTCTCCGTTCGCCCCCGTTCGCAAGGGCGATCGCCTCTACGCGCGTGGGGTTGCCGACGATGGCTATTCGATTTTCGCGGCAATTCTGGCCCTTGAAACCATGGAGCGGAACGGCCAGCCACACGCCCGATGCGTTGTTCTAATTGAAGCGAGCGAAGAGTCGGGAAGCCCAGACCTTGAGCCCTACCTCGACCTACTCGCAGACCATTTGGGTCAGGTCGAATTGATGGTGTGTCTCGATTCTGGAGCACTCACCTACGACCGACTGTGGGTCACCACCTCGCTACGAGGTGTTATCAACATTGAGGTCAAGGTTTCGGTCCTTGAATATGGCCAGCACTCCGGCTCAGCGAGCGGCGTCGTTCCATCCTCATTTCGCATTCTGCGCCAGCTCGTTGAACGGATTGAAGATTCCGCCACTGGAGATATCCTGACGCCGGCATTACACGGACCAATCCCCCAATACGTTCTTGATAGCGCTGACTCGGTCGCCTCCGAATTTGGGGACGTTATTGCGCGGGAACTTCCCGCCCTAGAGGGACTGGAACTCATGGGTTCATCGGCCGCCGAACGAATTGTTCGTCGGACTTGGTACCCAACCCTCTCGGTTGTGGGCATGGCCGGCATCCCAGAACCAGAAATCGCAGGCAATGTGCTTCGACCTTTCACGACGGCGGTGCTCTCACTGCGAGTGCCACCAAACGTTGATGCCCAACTCGCTGCGGAATCGGTTGTATATGCGCTAACCACCGACGTTCCGTCCAACGCGAAAGTCGAAGCGAGTTTCGGCTCGGGAAATGGATGGGTGGCTCCTGAACTAGCCCCTTGGCTCGCTACCGCTCTCGAGCAAGCATCTATTGAGGCCTTCGGTCGCGGGCCTGGATTCACCGGCGAGGGTGGCTCAATCCCCTTCCTCGGCTCGCTCGCCGCGAGGTACCCCGACGTACAGTTCGTGGCCACCGGGGTTCTTGGGCCACAGTCCAATGCCCACGCAATCGACGAAATGCTTGACCTGCCAACGGCTGTCGCGGTCACTAATGCGGTGATGACTATCGTTGAAGCCCACGCTCACTCAAAAGGTAACTAGCAATGAAGAAGACAGTCGACTTATGGGTTTGCCCCCTGTGCCCATGGGCGTGGATCACGTCGAGATGGCTACTAGAGGTGGAGAAATTTCGCGACATTGAAACTCGTTTCCACGTGATGAGTCTGTCGGTTCTGAATGAGGGTCGTGACCTACCCGCTGAATATGTTGAGCTGATCAGCCGAGGTTGGGAACCCGCTCGCGTTCTCATCGCCGTTGAACAGCGCTACGGCCACGAAGCGCTTGAGAGGATGTATAACAGCTTGGGCGAACGCTTCCACGTCGTTGGTGAAAAGGATTGGAGTTTGGTGATTCCCCAGGCGCTATTGGAATGCGGGCTAGATGCCGACTTCGCGAGCGCCGCCTTTGACACCGGTCTGGACGAGCCACTTCGCGCGAGCCACAACCAAGGCATGGATCCGGTTGGCTTTGACGTTGGCACTCCAGTAGTCCATGTCGGTGGTGTCGCTTTCTTCGGCCCCGTGGTAACACCTGCTCCAAAAGGTGAGCAAGCCGGTCAGCTATTCGATGGCGTCATCGCCGTTGCTTCCACGCCCGGTTTCTTCGAACTAAAGCGTTCGCGAGATGTATCACCTTCATTCGAGTGATTCATTTTTGTATAGCGAGCAACTACTTAGTTTCCGCCTGTCACTCACGCCGTTTGTTCAATTCTGCGATTGATATGTCGCAAAGAACAATTCCAACGAATTAGTTTTTTTTCGATTGACGTAAAATTCTTTTTCGTTCCTGCTTGCATTTCACTGTTTGTTCACTAGAGTGTCTTAATCCGATCATTCATTCTTGACAAAGTCGTCAAGAGTGTTTGGGTACAAAAGAAAGCTAGGAACGAGAGTTGAAATTCAAGAGTGACAACTTTGGTTTGAGAATCCGAGAGGCTCGCAAGCAGCTGGACCTCAGTCAAGAGGAGTTAGGGGCGCGTTGTGGACTGCACCGCACCTACATCGGTCACCTCGAGCGGAGCGAGGTAAACCCATCGCTAACAAACATTCTTCGCGTAGCCGAGGCCCTGAAAATGGATGGCGGAACGCTAATCACTGGACTAAAGGCCCCGAATCGTAAACCCGTGAAAAAGGCTGGGCGCAAGCGCGCAGTTCGCTAGCCGTCCAGTTGTAGCGGCCCGGCACTTCCCCGAGCCTCGGCCCCGTTCTGTACCTCCCATTAGGGCGGTCACGTAATTACCGAGTCTTCGACCCCGCTGAAGTTCGGCCCGATTTCGTAGATCGTCTGGTTGTGGTTTGCTTCTTCGAGAACCTCTCATAAACATCAGGTCGTTCTCGCTTCAGAGCAGCCCCATTAAAAACGGTTTTTTCCTTAGGGAGTCTGACCCAGCGACACACTCCCTCAATGCCTGCGTTATTGGCACAAGCTAGACGAATCTGGTTTTCAACCTTCGCCTTATTCCACTCCGCAATGGCGACTTGACCCTTGATGTACGAATACTTAGATTTGGCCACTTCCAGAACCTTTGGATTCTTCTTCAACTGCTCAATAGTGTTGGAAAAGCCGGCAATGAAGTCCGCCAATTTCGGTTCAAGTTGGGACAGGGAGAACTGGTGATTGTCCTTGCTGATCATGGTGAACCGTCCCTCAATCTTCGGTTCCGAAACTAAGTACTTTTTGTAGACCCCTGGCATGGCGGTTCGGAATCCGGCCTCGTCGAATCGCGAGGTCTGAACCAATTTCAAACTTCGAAGGTCGTCGACATCTTCACCAGCAGCCGCCTGTTCGTCGAGCTGCTTCTCGTATTTGTCCACGATCGATTTCAACTGTTGAATGATGAAATCTGACCTGAAATAATCCTTGTGCAAGGCCAAAACTTGCTTGGTTGGGACAATGACGGCCTTTTTAGACCGCTTCGACTTGAAAGCCAACGCGGCCGCGAAAATACTTTCCTGCTTCTTAACGTCAGCGACTAAATTTTTCGCCGCCTCAATGCAATCCCTCAATTGAGTTTCGGTGAAGATAAACCACTCACCCCCAGTAATGCGTGATTCGGCGAAAAGCTGATGTAGGGATTTCTCGACGAAATGTACTGCTGGAGTTTGAAAAAGCTTCGTCTCTTTCAGCGCACGCGGATTTCCAGTCTGATGCTCTTTGATCCGCTGTGCAGTTGTTCGGCTATTGCGAACGAGGCCAATTTTCACGTATTTTGTCGCTCGACCAGTTTGGGGATCGTGCTCTTGGATGAAGTAGATTTCGCCAGGGCTGAAGTTCATGGTTGCTCGCTTCTCTCTAGGACTCAGTCAAGATTAGACCCTTTCGGTGAATACTTCGATTTCTTTCGTGTCCCCACCACGACATCGCAGGCTCTACCTCGCCTTTGTCTAATTTTGGAAATATGGAGACAGCTCGTCAAATGGCGCCCAAACCAATCCGCGCGCCGAAAAAATCCCTTGAAGGTTGGAGAGTGAAGATTCTGGTCCCGAAACTTGAATCTTGATGTTCTCGAACTCCTTCGTGGTCTGAGCCAATTCTCTAATGATTTCCTCGTCAATTTGCTCGAGGTCGATGAGCTTGGCGGCCTTGAGCGCTGTAGGCGGGGCTTCGCTTAGGAGATATGCACCGATCATGGCCAACAATGCTTCACCCGCTCTATCGGGTCCGGCTGGTTTCCAGCGTACCGGGGGCGCATCGAGGTGCTTCAGGTCAATCATCTCCCACGCCATGGAGTCGCCTTCGTGTAGCAAAAACAGGTGGGTTTGGTACATCCCGTCGTCATAACGACCGGGCTCTCCAACTAGTGCGGATACCGAAACAGTACTCATTTGCCTCCTTTTCGACAAAAACATGATGCCAATTGGGTGTTACAAACCAACTCAACTGCGCCCGTGGTGTAGAAAATATGCATGGTTACCAAGCGCATCCTCGCAACTTCTGGCGGATTTATTCCCGGACCCATCCAGCAGAGCGTTCGCATCGGCGACATGCTGAGCGATGCTCTCGCCTTGACCGGCAAGACGAGGCCCCGAGTGTGCCTAGTCCTGACCGCTAGCGGCGACGACATTAGTTACTACGCCATGCTGTACGAGGCTTTCAATGCTGCTGGCTGTGACGTCACCGAGCTCAAACTTTTCCCCCAACCAAGCGCTGACCCAGAAGAACGGTTGACTACAAGCGACCTGGTGTGGGTCGGGGGCGGATCGGTGGCGAACCTACTCGAGCTCTGGCGTTTGCACAAAGTAGATGTGGGTATGCGCGCTGCCTGGGAAAAGGGTGTGATTCTTGGTGGGGTCTCCGCTGGAAGTATCTGCTGGCACACCGGCGGTACAACCGACTCCTACGGACCTAGTCTTCAGCCGGTCACCAATGCGCTTGGCTTTCTCCCTTACGCCAACGGTGTTCATTACGATTCTGAGGCACAACGACGCCCACTGCTCCACCAATTAGTGGGTGACGGTACTCTTTCGTCAGAGGCCTTCGCCACCGACGACCACGCCGGCATCTGGTACGAAAACGAAACACCCGTTTCGGTCGCGAGTGACTCCACCAGTCGATGGCCCGAGGCCCGAGGATATTTCCTGCGCAAGGAAGAGGCCGGGGTACGCGAGACTGAATTACCTATTGGGCCGGTCAACAATAAGAGCCTCGTGGGACCTGTTTAACGTAATAAGGCTCGCCGGCCCGTCAGTAATTCACATGATGCGTGGACAGTAGTCCCCGATTGAAAGAACTGAGCTTCGTGCTAGGTTGAAGATGTTAGACAGATTCCAGGAGTTTCTGTCTACGTTGGGCTCTTGCGCATCGTACGCAAAAGGTTCGCTTACAAGCGAGTTGGTACCGGCGACAAAGTCGACCAGAGCACCTTTACTTCTTTTGACATTCTTCACTCAAGAGACGGTACATCTAATCTCCGTGAGAAGCACGGCGGCAACGTGCGAATCACTGCACTTTTCGTATTTTCCCCGCAACTCTCACTAGAAAGTTTATATATGAAAACGAAAAATCGGAACAAACTAGCAACTGCCGTGGCCACCATCTCTCTCCTACTGATGCTCGGTGGACTCGCCTACGCGTACTTCACGGCGAACGGATCTGGCCAAGGCAGCACGTCGGTCGGCACAAGTCAGTCACTCACGATCACCCAAATCCCAGACGGCGGCAACTTTGGAGACACATCGTTTCGTTCGGTCCCGCTGGTCCCGGGTGGTCCGGCCGACTTCATGGCCATTTCGGTATCCAACCCATCCAGAGGAAGCGAAAGTGTTCGCGCGGTGACCGTCAGTGTCTCCACCTCGTCGTTAAGCGACATCGCGACATATAATGCGGCTCATCTCTCACCGGACGTTCAGGCGACTACGAGCGATGTGACGAATAGTGGGGTTCCCGTCCCAGGATGCCTTGCCGCATGGTTCGCGGTCACCAATTGGGCTGCACTCGATTCCGGCCTCATTATTAGTGGCAACTCCAGCGCGACCCTTGGAAATACCGACAATGGAGACCCTGACAGGTCCAGCACACTGTCCGTTTCGCTTATGTCTGAAGGAGTGAATCAAGACTCTTGCAAAAACGCAACCGTTGACTTGGTCTTTGCGTCAAGTTGAGAACCAGTCGGGACGCAACGCAGTGAATCGGCAAGAGACGCAGAAGAATTCCCACGGCCAAGGGTCAGAGCATTCTGACTGCCTTTCCGGCTTGAGCCGTGGGGATCGGGGGCGTTCCTTCAACGTTATTCCCCTGGCCAATTGATGAAATCTCTATGAAGGGTTGGCTTGAAAAGAATGGCCCCGCCGGAGCGCTCTTGCTCATAGCTTTCAGCCTCGTGCCCGGAGCAGCGTCAGCGTACTTCGCCACCTTTGGTGTAGGTACCGGCGGGACTCCGGTTGGGTCGGACTTCGCTCTAACCAGAGCGGTCGATAGATTAACAACTGCGGCAATTCTTGGGGTGCTAGTCAACTATTCAACACTCGCTCCTGCAATTACCGAGACATCCTCGACCATGAATGGCATTAGTGGCAGTAGCGCTATTGAGAATCCTTCTGGGCAAGAATCTACGAGCGCAACATATCTGCTCGACCAGTTGAGGACCCCGTACGCCGAGATGATGGCGCTGCCGAGCAACGCTCAGATCTCTGGCGATCTAAATGGAATGACGTTAGTTCCTGGGGTGTATTTCGATTCCGGAGCGCTCAATATGGCCGCTAGCGGAGTCCTGACACTGGATGGACGGGGCGACTCCAATTCACTGTTCGTCTTCCAAGTCACGGGAGCGGTTGGAATTGGCGCCGGCTCGCTCATCAAACTTACGAACGGTGCTCAGGCGAATCATGTTTATTGGGTCACGACTGGCGCATTCGGCGGCGGAGCAGGTTCCGCACTTGTTGGAAACGTGATTGCTCAAGGGGCGGCCAACCCGGGAGCCGGATCTACGCTAACTGGACGACTGCTGTCCCTCGCAGCCATCACGATTACCAGCGTCACTATCACCACGCCACGCCAGTCCTGAAGCTTCGCCAGCCCTTATCAAAAAGTCGGCTACATCACTTCTATTTCCTTAATGCTGGCCGTCATTGCTCACAATGCGTTTTAGTGGGCGGTACAGGACTTGAACCTGTGACCCCTTCCATGTCAAGGAAGTGCGCTACCAGACTGCGCCAACCGCCCGTTGGGTAAACCAGACTAACACTTTTACAGAAATGCCTGCTGTTTAGCCTAATACGAATTCGAATCCAGACTGTCCCTGGCGATTGCGCTCAACTTGCTTGACAAAAACTTCGACTGCGGCTCGGGCATCCTCAAGGGCGTCATGACCACCTGGCTCAACCCCGTAGTACTCACACAACGATGAAAGTCCGCGCCGACGCGAATTCACCTCACGCGGTTCAATTTTGATGTCGTGTGCAACTACGTCAATAGTACGTAGATCGTTCAAGAAATCAAGTGGGATATTTTCGTCATTCCCAAGGGCCTTTTGCGAACTAAAGCGCAGCATCGCAATATCGAATCCAGAGATATTGGCGCCGACTACAGAAGCTCCCTCCGCGTGGAATTTGTCAAGGATGGCTAACGCTTGACGAAGCCCCTCTTCTACGGACAAGAGATTCCCGGCAGCCCTCTTCTCGAGATCACCGACCGAAAGGCCGTGAACTTTCTGGGCGCCCTCTTCGATTGGCCGGTCTGGACGCACGTAGAACTGGGTGCTCCACACCGGCGTCGCGAGTCGGTACAGAATAAAGCCGTAGGAAATCGCCTGCTCAACCTCAACATCCAACCCGGTCGTCTCGGTGTCAAAGCCCAAGAGAAGCTCGGGCACTGTCGAGTAACGCTTACTTGATTCCATGCGTCCCACTCTGGCACCTCCTAGTCACAGCCCTCAGGGCCATTTCCCTTAACTGGAGGCGGCGTCCGGATTCGAACCGGAGTACGGGGCTTTGCAGGCCCCTGCCTAACCGCTCGGCCACGCCGCCAGAATTGTACAGTCTACTTGGCTTTTCGCCAACCACCCTTAGCGTGGTATACATAGACCGCGTACGCCACGCCCGCCAGAAACAGAGCCTTCAGCAGCCAGATAACGATAGCGCTGGCGAGGTTTATGAGCGTGATGCCTAATACCACGACTCCCGCGATGACAAGTATTTCGACCACTAACTTCTTTGTTGACATAATCAAACCGGCTTTCCTCTCATTCACTAGTCTAGAAGCGTGCGTTCAACTCGAATCCCCCTCGCGTTCGCAGGCTTGGTCCTGGTGGCCAGTAGCGTGCTTCCGAGTATGGCCGCGGAGGCCGCCTCGCCTCAATTTAAAGTCACCACCGCAACTTCACTAGCGGCGAACGCTCCGGTAGTCCGCTTAGTATCCACAACTCCAATTGACGCCTCCCAGATTCCGCCTCTCGTAATCGCCCCAGCCTTGCGCACTGTATGGGTGCAGGTCGCGCCAAACTCGGTGCAGGCCATGGTGAAGACCCTGCCCCTTGCCACTTCGTATTCCGTGCGAGTCCCAACGCAATTGAGCTGTTCTTCCACCTGTACGGTGGCATCAAGTCGCTCGATCACTCTGTCCTCGTTAACGGGAACCACCTACGTGGCTCAGTTGTTAGCAGAACTCAACTATCTCCCCGTCGCCTTCACCCCCGCTACTCCCGGCACCGACCGCACACAACCAACTATCGGTACCTTTACCTGGCGCTTTCCGAACCTTCCTCAATCACTCAAATCACAGTGGAACGCTGGCTCCACCAACGCCATATTGCGCGGCGCCATAATGTCTTTTGAAGATGTGCACCACCTGAAGACCAATGGGGTCGTGGATGCGCCTGTCCTACTCGCCCTTCAAAATGACGTGGCGGCAGGAGCATCTGGCCTTTCACCACGGCCCTGGAACTTCGTCGATGTCTCGAAGTCTGGCTATGGGAATTCACACCTGGAAATGCTAAGTCTGTACATTGACGGGGTCATCACTCCGCCACCTCACTGCTCAAGTTGTTGGGATGATGGCAACTACATAAAAGTGAATACCGGAATATCTGTTGCCCCAACTGCTTCTGGCACGTATCCCGTTTGGTATCGCTACCGGGTACAAACCATGCGCGGCACCAACCCCGACGGATCGCACTACGTCGATCCCGGTATTCAATGGGTTTCGTACTTCAATGGTGGCGACGCCCTTCACCAATTCTTTCGACGAACCTACGGTTCGCCACAGTCTCTTGGCTGCGTCGAGATGGCGACTTTGGACGCCAAGTTCGTTTGGCCCCACACCCCAATTGGGACGCTCGTTAACGTTCATCCTTAGATCGCTACTTCGGCGTCGGGCCAAAAGCGTGAGAACCCCGCTGGCGCTCAATTTCGAGGCCCTCTTCGCCCAATTCGCTGAGAGTTCCGAGGCTGGTGTTTCCAAATTTCGCACGAACTTCATCAACCGCGTCACGTAAGGCCGCCATCGATACCTGACGGCTTTGACCGAGTTGCGCCGTCTTGATCTTGCCCTCGGGTGAACCGGCATCGATATCAAAGCTCAGTTGCATCGCATTGTTTCCGCGTTCTAAAAAGTTGGAGAGATGGACTCCAACCAAGCGCACTGCACCTTTAAGAGGCACCGTCTCCATCAGTGCAGCCACTATCGCCGAAATCGCGATTTCATCATCTAGACCGAATGGCAGAGTTTGGCTTCGAGAGACCCCTGTTTGATCATCAAAACGCAGCACTACCGAGATTGTACGCGCCACTTGCTCCTTCGAGCGAAGTGCGCGAGCGACGATTGCACTGTGGGATTTAGCAATCTCTAAAAGGCCCCCGATTGATCGAATGGAGGTTGCAAAGGTCTGATCGTGACCTATCGACTTCAATTCTCGGTTCACCTCAACCGGGCGCTCATCATCCCCCGTGGCATAGTCAGCGAGACTGTGTGCCATGGCGGGACCCACGTGCGCAGCCAGAGTCTCTTCACCAACCCGAGAAAGTTCACGGACGTAATGAATTCCAAGGTTCTCCAATTTTGCGGCGGTAGCCGGGCCAACGCCCCACAAGGCCCTCACCGGCAATTCTTCGAGCCACTGCGATTCCATCTGCTCGTCCACCCACAGCACTCCAGGTCCATCAACCAACTTCGCGTTCACTACTCGTGGCTTCGAGCGTTTGGATGCCAATTTGGCCCACAGCTTGTTTCGGCCCAGCCCCACTCCGCTGAGTAAGCCCAACTCGTCGAAGATTCGACGCTTCAAGGCCCACGCCGAAGCGATTGGGTCTGGATTAATCAGCGCCAAACTCCGCAAATCACAGAACACTTCATCAAGGCCCAGTGGCTCATAGTCTGGTGTTAGGTCGTTGACTATGTCGTGGAAGCGCTGGGAATAGTACTCGTAGCGGTCAAAACGTCCGGGCAAGATGATCAGGTTCGGACAGATGCGCTGAGCCAATAACGACGGCATAGCGCTTTTCACACCGAATCGTCGAGCCTCGTAACTCGCCGATGCAATAACACTCCTCGCTCCCGACCCACCTACGGCCACCGGTTTTCCCGCCAACGAGGGGTCATCGAGAATTTCGACGGAGGCGAAGAACGCGTCTAAATCGATGTGAAGAATGGGTGCCTCGTCGACCGAGGGGTGCTCAACCGGCAAGGTCAATCCTGCGAAAGGCCTCTCCGTATGCCAAGCCAACCATCGCCCCGGCCTGGCTCGCGCGGTCCAATACCACTTCACGAATAATGGAGTTGTCGCCCTCCAACTGAGAGCTGTGCGCCAGAATCGCCTGGAGTTTTTCCTCGATAGTGCTACCCACGTCCGCCACCACGTCGGGTTCGAGCGATCCGCTCAACAGCAAGGTCGATACTTGATGCGCCTTTCCAGCCTCCGGGTAATACAGGGGCATCGCCGCCGCCGGAGCGCACGCGTCGAGAACGGCCCAACCCGTTTCACGGTGGTCACGGTGATTGACGTAGACCCCGCCAAAGAAGGTGGCGGTTGGGTCTGGCGCCACAACTACCGCGGGACGAAGTTCGCGGATTAAACGAACCAGCTCAGACCGAACTTCGGAACTATTAGTGAGCTCCCCGTCAACGTAACCAAGGTTCACTGCGCTGGCTAAGCCCAGGAAACTCGCGGCCTGCTCCAGTTCCTCTTTCCGGCGACTCGAGAGGACCGCTACATTTTCCACCGAGTGATGAGCGCCCTTAGAGCCGTCACACAGGACCGCTAAATGCACCACTGCGCCTTGCTTGACCCAAGTAGCCAACAACCCACCCGCGGCTACGTCGGCGTCGTCCGGGTGTGCGTAGAGTGCTAGAACAACATCGGGATTTAGGTGTAGGGGTTCCACTAGCGCCTGCTTTTCGGCGCCGTAGTCTTTTCTAGATTCCGAATCTCCCGAGCAAAATCCTGGGCATCGTCGTAACCCCGGTAAACCGACGCGAAACGCAAAAACGCTACCTCGTCCAAACCCCTCAGGGCTTCAAGCGTTGCCAACCCGACCTCTTCGCTCTGGACGTCTCGGTTTAACACCCTCATCGTCTCTTCGACCGATAGCACAAGGGCCGTCAGGGTTTCCTCTTCCGCCCCACGGTTCTTGACTGCCGCCCGTACTCCTCGGAGTAGCTTTTCGCGGTCAAACGGCTCACGATCACCCGACCGTTTAACAACGAATAGAGCAGTTTCCTCAACGCGTTCATAAGTGGTGTAGCGCTGTGAACAGTTTCCACACTCTCGGCGGCGCCGAATGGCGGCTCCATCATCCGCTAACCGAGAATCGATAACACGATCTTCGTCGGTGGCGCAAAAGGGGCACTTCATACGCTCAAGCCTAGCGACCACGGCACTCAAGAGATTAAGGAATTAGCAGATGTTCTCCTGGAATAACAATGGATGACCCGACCTGCTTTTCTAGTGAAGCAAGGGCGATGGACGGGTGCTCGGGGTTAACGAGACGCGCAATCGTGCTCAGCGTCTCTCCCCCCTGCACCACGTAGGTCTGTCCAGCGCTGAGGGCGGACGAATTGGAGAGCGCCCCAGTGGCCTGAGGCGCAGAAGGGTCTGAGGAGAAGAACAAGAACGCCAGAACTAGCCCCCCTAGGAGCACGGCGGCTACTCGGCGGCGGCGCTGGAGAGTCTGAGAGCGGATGGCTCGCCGCTGTACGAGGTTTGAGCCCACGCGATAGGTTGCGGTCGAGTAGCTGGGCGGAACGAGGTGGAGGTGGTCGCGCCGGCGAAGGGCAACTTCCTCTAAATTCAGGGCTTCTAATGCAACCATACCTAACTCCTTACTAGGGCGAACACTTGTTCGATACTATAGCGAACAGGTGTTCGTATTGCAAGAGAAACTTTGTAGCCCATAAAAACCCCATTATTTCAACAAATACGCCCCTACCCGTCCAAATTCCCCGTACGGTGGCGCCATTCGTTGGTTCCGGCTGAGGACATATTTCACTTGATCCAAATCACGGACCATGACAATCCCCGACCGACGAACAAGTTCGGCCACCTCTTTGGTCAGCTGAGTGTCCGGGTGGTCATTGCTGTCGGTCACCTGCCCGTCGCACACCCAAATCACGGGTTCCCGACCGCGCCGGACCATCAGTGCGTAGCGCAGAACCGGACCATCGACGCCGTTGCCGATATTGCCCGCCGGAGGGTCTATGGCCACCCTCCCGCCCTGCGCCAAAATCCAGACGTTCGGGGTGTTCCTAACGTCCCCCGGTTTATGTGAATAACCAATCACCAGCATGCCCGGAGCAGCGTGTAGTAGTCGGTGCAAGGTTGACGGTTCAATATCCATCGAGCCAGATTGATCGACGACGACAATGCCGCCCGCTCGCGGTGCTCGTTGAGCGAAAGTTCGACGTTGCTCGTCCACCAACCAACGCGAGGGGTAGCGCAT
>Ga0136642_1000517_pt1 | contig 19974 bp, 29 predicted proteins | sample LowCatLa1302831Y_FD_115313 | JGI IMG/M metagenome (GOLD analysis project Ga0136642, IMG submission 115313) | Freshwater microbial communities from Lower Cathedral Lake, Yosemite National Park, California, USA - 13028-31Y | ecosystem: Environmental > Aquatic > Freshwater > Lake ... | reverse complement strand
TCAAACGTAAATGACGTAGGTGTACCTGAAGTAAACGTTTGTTTAACAGCAGCACGTACTACTACAGGGGCTGCAGGGGGCATCGCGGGGGTGTGAAGTCCTCTGATCATTTTATATATTGGTATATATTTTTACGGGAAGCCAACTAGGTGAGCGCCAATACCGAATCCCGAACCTGTGCGGGCAGATGCACCAACACTAGGGGCATATACATCAAGGATGGCAAACGTAGCTACAGCAACAAGCGCGATCATGCCAATTTCGGAAAGCTTCATTACCTTACCAGGTAGCATGAACGCCGCAATGGCCACCGCGAGGCCCTCAAGAAGATATTTTACTGCACGGCTTACTAGGTCGCCCATGTCGATACCACTTCCCTGAGCTTGTTTCTGTTCAGGCATTTTATAGAGTTTACGAGAGAAAATATTCGTTTAAAGTAGATATGCGTAAAACATTTCGTGTCAGTATAGACGAAGATGTTTCAAAAAAGTATTATATTCGTAATTCAGATCAAATATCCCTTGCGATTACTGCATATTTAAACGATCCAGATGGTTGGTCAAATGACGGATATTTTTTTGATTCTGTAACAGAAAACGAAGATATTTCTATACGATTGTCGTCACCACGAACAGTTACAAAAATGTGTGGTTTGCCATCTAAGTTGTCATGTGCTGAACTTGGAGGTCGCAATATGTATCTAAACGCAGATCGTTGGTTCCGTGGTTCAATAAAAAGCGGACAAGGTGTTGAAAATTACAGACAATATATGGTGTCTCACGAGGTCGGACACATTTTAGGACACGAGCATAAAAAATGCCCATGTTCCGGTTGTAAAGCACCAATCATGATGCAACAGACAATGGGTATCGATAAGTGCGTTCCAAATATAAAAGTTCGCACTAATAACAAATGAGTCTAATACAGACAGGAATAACTGTATTTATTGTCCTAGCGGCGATAGGAGCATATATTATGCAGATATACGGATCAGCTACAGCACAGCAACAATACCAAGACCACACCGGAAAAGGTGGAGAAATTGATATTGGACTTTTAGTATCATCGGCGGTCTTAAATACGTTTGTAACTCTTTATTTGCTATATTATCTTTTACAGGTTCGTTTTGAAAAGCATACTGATTATTTCAATCTTGTAGCCGGGCTTCTAATTATTGGTAGTTTATCCGCAGATATCTTATTGGGAGTTTTTATTGTTGATATTGCGAACAGTTCACCTGAGAAAGCTCAAAATGCATCTTATGGGTGGATTTATGCAATTGGATCATTCAACTTTATTGTCCGTATGTTTTATATAGTCCAATTTCAATGTTCTGATATTTTAGCTCGCAGAGTAGCTAAGCCAGTTACTCCAACTGTAATAGATCAGGTAAAAAAGACATTTCTACCTGGCAATACGGGTCCACAGCAACAGGGTCCCCGTCCGGACCGTGGTCCCAATCCTTTCGTAAGGACTGAAGAAGGTGGTCGCCGCAGACGTCGTCGTTAAAAAAGTATTTTCATAGTTGATTGTCTAATATAAACAAATGCCAAGCGAGTCTTTTCCCAAATCTGAGGATGACGGATCTACAATCGATTATCTTGATGAAGATCCTGAGATCCCGACGCAGCGCTACTGTGTAATTTCTTTCCTCAGTCCAGAGAAAGTTATTAAACAGAAGGCCGAATTCTTTAATGAAAAGTTTATCGAGTTTATGGATTATGATTGGAAAGTGAAGGGTATGGAACATCTCATGGCGTTTATTGCAAAGAAGTATTCACTCAAAATCGAAGATCTTTTTGCCGACATGGCCGAATTTACCAAGGTCCACAATGATGAAGTCAAGAAGACAGATGTACACGAACAGTATCAGGTTTTCCTCCTCAAGCACGAGAAGGATCTTGAGTCCGAGTTTACCGAGAAAGTCGAGTTCCGTACAAATGTTCGTGGCGTCAAGGTTCGTCGTACGTTTGCTAACCTTGAAGAGTGTCAGCAGTATGCCAAAGTTCTACAGCGTCGTTACCCCAAGGATAGTCTGTACGTTGGCAAGGTTGGCTGCTGGCTACCGTGGGATCCTTCTGAACACCTAATGCCTGAAGTTGAGTATGCTGAGAAGGAGCTCAATGAGATGATGCGCAAGTACAAGGAGAACGAGGTCAATCGTGAAATCTTCTTCGAGGAAGAGAAGACGCAGAAGATCGAGAAGCAGAAGAAGGAGAACGATGAGCGTCGCAAGAAAGCTCTTGCTGATTCCAAGAAGGACGCTGGCCTAGTGGATGCCGATGAGCTATCGGATGCAATCTCTCGCCCCGCTCATCCGACTGAAGGTGCGATTCGCGACCTATAAATAATGGATCCTCATCCGTATGCATTTATTTTTGGAAAACCCGGAGAAGGTGCTCATAGTCGTCGATTTTTCGGATTTGCTTTAGTTGACATTATCGGAACAATTTTGCTCGCGGTAATGGTAACATATGTATGGGGTGTCCCCATTTGGAAATCTGTAATTGGTATGTTTCTGTTCGGTGAAGTTTTACATTATTTGTTTGGTTCACAAACGGCATTTCTCACTACGCTGGGAATTGTTGTTTAGGTCAACCTGTCTTTTTTACATGTACCCACGGACCTGCATTCTTCTTACTGGCTTTCATTGTTTCCGAACTATAATCGCTAGACGCCAACATAGTAGATGAAAATTGTTTATTATCTACCCACAGCGAATCATCGCACATTTTAAATTCAGGGTGGTCACTAGCTTTATACCAAAAAACCTGATCTTCAAGGCGGTTCGACTGAACTCCGTTGCAGATTACTAGTCCCTCAAAATTTTCAGTACATTGGTCCATGAACTGGCAAAACATATCAAATGTAGGAAACATGCCGGCGTAATTGTCATAAATACGTCTGCGATTATTCACAATACTCTCACGTAGAATAAATACAAAATCTACATTTGTACGCAAATTAGGTGTAATACCAAGAGGATACTGCATGGTAATGATGGTCATTAAATCAATATGACGACCATTCATGAATACGTAACGTGTTGACTCCTCTTTAATCCAAGTAGCATCGTATAAACAGTCATCTAGAATTAGAAATGCCCGAGGGTCAATAGAAGAATTACCACCACGTCCTTTATCTTGGTTTCGAGCTGTTTTTACAGATAACTGGCGCCTAATCATATTCATTACAATTTCTGGTTTATACTTGTCATAAATGAATTTAGAAGGAACCATATGTTGAAAAAACTCATTGGCGACCTCAGTTCCAGAAATAACAGTTCCAATTGGAAATGCTCCCTGTGTATTATAGAGAATATCGCGAACTAAGAATGATTTGCCCGTATCTTTTTTTCCAATTATAACGATCATTGGAGATTTCCGAGAATCAATCTCACATCGATCTTTTAGCATGTCGATATTGAACTTTTTGATGTTAAAGTTCATATTAACTATACTGCGTGAAGTTTTTGCTTTTGGTTTGTACACGAAGTAATAATATGCTGAAGCGTAAGCAGACTGAACTAAAGGCTTCTTCAATTTCACTCTCTCTTCATAAGTGGTCGCTTTCAAATATACGCGGAAGTGCTCTTACTCATTGGAATATTGATTCTATCCAGCCATTTTTTCCTTCACTTGAAGTCTTATTCAAGACAAACGATCTCGAAATTGTAGGAGACTACGGTATACGATTTGACGAAGAAGTGTCATCTGTTTTATCTCGTGATTTAATTCGTACAACAAAATTTGATCAAAAACTCGTTCACTGTAAAACCACCATGATTTTAAGTCCATTTAAGTGGATGCAAGGTGAATATGGCTCGACAATTGGTCTTCCGTCATCAAGTGGACAATCAACTGAGGTGTCGTTGAAGATACAATCCCATCATAATGCTGCCTATGTTGGAAGTATTATATCTGCTGTATTATCTCAGTCTAAGTGCCAACACTTTCCTAAAGTTTATGGTGTGTTCAGTGGTCTTTCAAAGAATCATACAATTGATATTTCAGATGACTATGAAGACTTAAGCGAACGATCATGGTTCAGTGCAAATATCGGTAAGACGTTTGATCTAAAACTCGCTGATCACGTTCACGATGCATCAGAATTTCAACACACTCGTACGTCTCGTCCTCACCTCAATTTGGGAGAAACAGTAACTCTTGATGGTGTTGAAGATCTGAACGTAGATCATATAGAAGAAATAGAAATAGCTGATATACAACGGCTAATTGAAGGCTCGGATAAAGAAGACGATGAAAGCGATTCATCATCTGTATCGACATCTTATATATTCAAAGTGTCATCTTGCGATTGTGAAGATGATAATGATGAAGGCTCAGTAGATGAAGAAGCGACTGATGAACCATTTGCTTGGGCAACATTTTCAAATGTTCCTGTACAAACTACTATTATGGAAAAATGTGAAGGAACTCTATACAAGCTTATGACTGAAAATGTGGAAACTGAAAAACATCTTGCATGGATTTCTCAAGTTATGTTTGCTCTTGCGTTTGCCCAGCGTAACTTTGGCCTAACACATAATGATCTTCATTCAAATAATGTAATGTATGTCCAAACAACTCAAGAATTCTTATATTACAATTGCAACGGATCATTCTATAAAGTTCCAACATTTGGGTATTTGATTAAGATCATTGATTTTGAGCGTGGTGTAACTTCAATCCGTCTAGCAGGAATGAAGGAGTCTAAAACGTTTATGAGTGATCATTTTTCTGTTAACGAAGAAGCCGGTGGTCAGTACAATTCCGAACCATTTTATAATAATAAATTTACAAGTGTGAAACCAAATTCATCATTTGATCTTGTTCGTCTTGCTACATCGATGTTCTGGGACCTATTTCCTGAAGGACCTGATCATGAACAGTATAGAATGAATACAGTCTTTAACTTCTTTATTCGTTGGCTAAAGCAGGATGATGGGTCTTCCCTTATGTTTGGAAAGAAAGATCCTCATCACGATCGTTATCATGGATTTCATTTATATAAGGCAATTGCTCGTCATTCGAGAGAATGCGCTGTGCCACGCAGAGAGATTGAGCACTTAAAGTCTATCTATGGTATTGAAAGCCCCGTTGGACTTAGTGATATCCTCAATATCGATTAAAAAGAAGGAGTTCCCACAAACATATCTTGTACAGACGAAATATCGACCTTTGTTACCGCTTCAGTAAGAGTAGTTGCTACATCGGATGTCGTTGCAAAAACAACACCTGACGAAAGAAGTCCACCAAAAAGTGTAAGCTTTCCGGCATCAATCCAGTCGATGGGTTTGTCTTTTGATTTACGTTCAAGAGCATAAAGGATAAACACAACTAGAGCAACTGCAACGGCAGTTATAACAATCATCATTTGTGTTCGTTTACAGTGAAAACTTACATATTTAGAACGAGCGACTCGCCAATTTTTGATTCGATTTCTTTCAAAGGATCGACTTCGGCTTGAATTGTTACAACTTTTGATTCTTCTGCAGGTTTTTCAAATTCCTGTATTTCAATTGTCTGCACTTCATCAGATACCTTCATCTTAGGACGTTCATCTTCATCTTCTTCATCAGACGAATCGTCTTCCTCACGAATATCCTCGAACATAACTGACTTCGAGGCAGCGGCAGGCTGGGACGGTACATCAGTGGGCGTATCTACAAAGTAGTTCTTTGCAATTTGCTCCCAAGGAAGGAACGTACGGATAACCTGTTCCATACAGTCCCCGATGAGTTTCTCTACGTCTTGACGATTACGAGCCTGCTGTTCAGCCGCTACGCCGACCGTCTTAAATAGGTAAGCGACCTGCCAGATCTTACGAGCAGAATGCTTGTATAGTTCATGAACGAACTTGGTAAAATTGGGACGCTCGAATTCAATTTTGATTTGAGACGATGAACCGCGATAGTGAAGAGATGCAAACGACTTCATGTAAGAAATGAACACCCCCATAAGAAGGTCATCTAGATAGGTACATTTAGATATTTTTACAATTCGCTCGACTTCTGTGGATAGGGTGACGTCTGACCATTCGGGAATGCGAGTGAGCATATTTTGAAATGTGCGAAGAACTTGGTCCATCTGACCATTGCTTTCGCATAGCTTTTTTGATGAATCATATATGCTCCAGAAGCCCTCGGAGATAGGAGGGACGAGAAGTCCGCTCATGTGCTCTCGAAGGTGGTTCTTGGCAAATTCAGTTTCGCTCATTTGTTTGTCTGTATGTTTTCATTGTAAACTCATGAACGCAAAACGGATTTATAAAAATCAAATAATAGAATAGTAATCGAGCATCTTCTAAGCAACACAAGCCAAGAACACACTCAAAAATGTCGAACTTCTTCTACCGCTTTCGGTCGGGGATGACGCAGAACACCTGCAGCTGCGGCGCAACGTTCACCACGACTGGTGATCCGATGCTTACGCTCTGCGGACCGTGCTGGCGCTCGTGCCAGTGATCCAGAAGGATCAAAAAGCCTAACCAGTAAGGTCAGGTGCTACCCGGAGGCCAACACCGGGGGAATGAAAGGCGAAGCCCTTTTTCCATTTTGCGGAGTGATACCCCTTTAGACGAACTGCCCTTAGAATAAAAAATGCCGGAGTATATCGTCGAGGCCAAGACGGTCCAAACCGGAGCTGTTCGAACTCTCAAAGAGGCTCTCAAGTGCATTCTAGTCGAAATGAGTCTTCATTTTGATAAGGATGGTATTCGCATGATTGCCATGGATAACACTCGTACAGTTCTTGTTCACCTTCGTCTCTATGCGGATAAATTCGAAAAGTATGCGTATAACCACGATTCCCCTAAGTTTTTGATTGGTGTGAATACTGATCACCTATATCGCATTGTTCGTACAGCAACCAATGATGACACAATCACGTTCTACATTGATAAGGCTGATCCTAACACACTGGGTATTCTGCTAGAGGATGGTGATCGTAAGCAAGTAACGCGTTACAAGCTGAACCTACTTGATCGCGATGAGCCGGATATTCAGCTACCTGATACTGAGTTTTCTACCCATATCACTATGCCGTCTCTAGACTTTCAGAAAATGTGTCGTGATATGACTCTTCTTGGAGCAAAGACGGTTGAAATTAAGAATGTAGGAGCTTCTTTGACCTTTGGTTGTAAAGGAAATTTTGCATCTCGAACAACTGTTATGGGTGATGGAGAAAATGAGTTCAGTATTCAGAAGAAAGCAGGAGATGAAATTGTGACTGGCAATTTTTCACTTCCGCATCTTGTTCTTTTTACCAAGTGTACTAACCTTTGTAACAACCTAGAAATTCACATGAAGAACGATTGGTTTCTCATGATTCGTTATGTAGTTGCTAACCTAGGTGATATTAAGCTCTGTTTGATGCCTTGTTCAACTACTTAGATAAATATATTTTTTTGAATATATGCCGAAAATACAGAAACAATTTCAAGTCCAAAACATGCGACTGCAACTGTCTCTGCAACTAATAAGTAAGTAACGAAATCATTCAACTGGATATTAAAAATTTTATGTAAAACATCACTCATAATTTCATAGTACGGTGAATGATTCTTTGTTAACCCCTTTTCTGCTACTATAACTACACAAACTTTTAAAACTACGTGTTGTATCCAAATTAAAAATAACCAAATAAATACTACACATTGAAACCAAAAAATTGGATATACCGTATGACAAACAAAAACACAAACAAGAATGAATATACTCAAAATAACATGAATAGTTCCCAAAATATAGCCTAAAACTTCACCATCTGTAGTTAACCATTGATATAAAAATGTTATTACATTGTTCAAAAACATTGCTATTTTCTCAATTATTATTTGTCGATTAATATCTACAATTATCTGCATTGTATCTACTTAGGACGAGCTTTATGGGCTGTGTACGTAACATCATCTCCGATCTTTACATACTTCATTTCTTTGTTTAGGTAGTCATTTGTAGAGACCGTTGTAGTTGTATTCCAAATCTTTAAAATTGAGAACGGTCCTTTTGGTGATACAGTAATGCCAACAAGAGTCTCCTTACGGGTTGTAAGTAACTGGTTGGTAACACAATGTACCATCATGTCTACAAACGCAGAATGAATATCACCGATTGGAATCTTTTTGGACCAAGCACCCCCTGCTTCATTTTCAGGAACATCCCAGAGTGGTTCGAAACCATATCGCATAAAGAAGAACATACCTGATTCCCATGCTTCTTTAGAGATTGCATCTACAACAGTCCAAAACTGTTGTGTTGTATTTACATCCGCAATCTTTACATAGCTTCGAATCGTGTAGTCCTTGTTGTCGGGATCGTGATACCACAAAACCCAAGTATATTCGAATGGAGTTTTTTCCATTTTTGTACTATATAATTTTATCATTAAAAATGGATTCGTTTTTCATATTAACAGAGTAATAAAAACACAATGCCACTGACTGTGGAAAATGTATACTCTGTTCGATTTGGTGCGAAGCTTCCTTTGCCCCAAATGGTACAGGGTAATATTGCAAAGCTCCGGATTGTTCCGGTGATTTACAAGCCTATAAGGCCCATGCACATTAAACATAATAATTTCAGGAATAAGCCTGCTCTATCCGCAAATTGGAGAGAGACTGCACTTGTAGATGTTGTCCGGCGAGTTAAGGAACGTGAAGATCCGGAGTATTCTGAAATCTTTAGTATTCTCAACAAAATCACGGCTTCAAACATGGAAAAGCTTTCAAATGATGCAACTGGATATATTCAGAAACGCGATGATCAATTTCGTCTACGTGTAACGATGCTTCTATTTGATAAGGCTATTACCCAAAATGCATATGCATCTGTAATGTCGGAGTTTGCCAAGCGTCTGTCTCTCATCTTTCCTGATATTCTGGATGATTTGAGTACCCAGATTGAGTTGTTCCCAAAACTGTATAACATGACCGAAACGATTGTATTCCCTGCTTCAGGCGACCCTGCATTTGATAAGAAGGTGATCGAGTGGTCAATGCAGAAAGATAAGCGACGAGGCTATGCCAAGTTCATCATCTATTTGTATAATCAAAACCTAATTGCAGAGTCGACGGTAGAAAAATCAATTCAGCTTGTTATGAAAGATTTGGACGACATTGTCCGAGCTGTAAAGACACCGCAAGTCGAGGAGAATGTAACACAATTTGTTGAGTTTCTTTCTGAGACGGCAAAGTTGATCCCTAAGACATCATCGTCTCTGCGTGGGCTTTTGCGAGATGGAATTGCTGTATTTCTCAAGACACCTAAAGAAGAGCTGAAGAGTCTGAACATGCGATCTCGATTTAAAATGGAGGACACACTCAAATGCGTTCAATAAGATGAAGTTGAAACAGGATATAGAACAAATGTCCGCCGATTCACTACCTCCGCCAAGTGTATTGCTACGCGCGGCCCAAGTTTCGATGGCAGAAGATAAGCCTATTTATTTTGATTATTTTCGTGAGAGTCTTGATAAGAAGTGTTGCATCGGTGTCAAGGAGGATAGTACAAAGTATTTAGTTAAGTCGGATGATGAGTACACGTCAACGATTCAGTCTGTTTTTGGTTGCGAGACTTGTTACATTGTAATGACGGAGAACAGCTTATACATTGTATCAAAGGATATTCCCGTAAAGAAGATTGTATCACCATCTACGGATTAAGAAAATAGAATAGTAATGGAGTTGCTTTTTCCACCGCCTCATTATTTATTTTTTGAACCACTCAATGATGTCGAAACGCAGAAGGTATGGGTAAACTACAAAGCAAAACACGAGTCTACATGTGAATTTTATGAAATTGATGCAACTGAAATGAATTCTGTTGATACATTCTCATCGTGGTTCGATACGTGGATTAGTCAAATTCCCAAACGCCAGTCGACACGATTTCGAATTTTGCTTATTTGGCATTCTGAGTTTTTAACATATGCGTGTCAGCAAATGATTCGTCGCTCACTCGAACAAAAATCATTCAGATCACGTGTTTGGTTTCACGTTGAAGATCCAACAACCATACAACCTGCTATTCAAAGTCGTTGTATTATAAAACGGATTTCAACATACTTTCATACACCAAACATAAAACAGATATGACCACTATTCGAGTATTTACCGACGGTGCTTGTGAAGGAAACGGAAAGAAGGGAGCTCGTGCTTCATATGCGTGTTGGTTTCCCGAAAATAAGGAACTTTCTATAGCAAAACGTGTACCTGAAACCGATGCTCAAACAAACAACCGTGGAGAGCTTCTTGCAATTGCTGAATCTGTAAAAATTGTACTTTCCAAGTTTGCGTCTGATGAGGTCGATCTTAAAATTTATACCGATTCAATGTATTCAAAAGATTGTTTGACAAAGTGGATTCAGGGTTGGATTAAAAATGATTGGAAAACTGCAGCAGGTGGTATTGTAAAGAATCGCGATATCATTGAAGAGACCTCGCGCAATCTTGCAAAGTTTAAGTCTTACATGATTATTCATGTAGCTGCGCATACTGGGGGGACTGATGAGTTTAGCAAACATAATGAGATGGTTGACAAGATGGCAGTTCACATTCTGCATCCCGAAGAGGAAGTAAAAGTTATTCAAAGTAACAAAGAAAGTCCGATCGCAGGTTGTCCTCTTCAACTAATGGGTCCCCCGGTTTCAGAAAGAACCATTATTGACTGGTGTAAGGTAAATTTGGATAAGATTGACCAAACTGCACTTAATGCCGCACTTATGTCTGCTCTTTCAAAGACTGTTAAGAAAAACGGATTTGAAGTCGTGAAACAGAAACTTCATAGAAACAACCAGTATCGTCTGGTTTCTGCGAATCATTTAATCGCAGGCAATACTACAATAACTAAGGAAGAATGAAGGCTGTAGCATATCATTATTGGGCTGCTGATTGCGGTCCTTGTATGAATCTAAAGCCAAGCATGCTAGAACTGAAAGAAGATTTTGAAGATGTGGAATGGGTGTCAGTTGATGTCCGCAATACGAAGACCGATCTAATTCAACGCTATGGTGTTGGACCAATTCCATGCCTTGTAGTTGTAGTAAAAAACGACACAGGTAAAGATATTTACTCAGAGAAGTGTACAAACAGAGAGTCAGTATTACCTTACTTTAAGGTAATGCAAAACGCAAAGACGTATATTAAGAATAATTCTACTCCGCAATCGTCGAAGTAACTAGTTCACCATTTTTGTATGCTTCACAAACAAACTGGTTTTCGTCTGAACTTCCTGAACTACCACTCGTAGGACCTCCTACTGGCGGCAGAGCAGAACCACCTGTAGGCGCGGTTACCGAACGAGTTGATCCAAAACCACCAGACGTATTAGGATTAATATTTGTATCTGTTGAAGCATTCGGTAATACCTTGCGTATCGCTTGAGTCGAGAACCCAACAACAATTGCACCTAGAACACCAAAGACTGCTGAAAGAGCAATTGGAATTATCATGTAAACACTCATCCAGTAATACTCTGCTTTCCAGCACATATTTACCGATAGAAGCATCCCTTGGATAAGTAGTGCAACTGCAGCTAATCCAGAAAGTCCAGCTACAGACTGTCCAGGATTATTTAGTAAAATATCAATCAAGAAAAAGAAATACAGTGAGAAGATGACAACAAATGATTGAGGTGCCAATATGCTTTCCAAATCTTCAAATCCAGGTACAGTACAGCCTCTGTATACGCGCGTATAGAGTGTAGATATATCACCGTTATATGATATTGCTTCTTGTAGTTTTTGTGTTGTAGACCCAAACCTTACAAATATCATACTACCAATTTTATTCATCAATACACCTAGAATAGCTGCCAAACTTGCACCAGATTCCTTAAACTGTTGAGTAACAATATCACTTAAGATTCCAGTCATGACATATGTAACAGGAAGATACATAGCAAATATACTAGCATATTGAAAACGTGGAGACGTTGTAGACTGACTTCCACCCATATTACTTATTTCTCAGATACAAAATACTGCTAGACTACAAATGAGTGTGTTCAGCTCGTCGACTACATTCCCGGCATCATGTTCGGTTCCAAACCAAAGCCCTATCAATTTGTCACAATCAAGTGCAAAACCATGTGACTTAATGTGTGAGCTTGTGATGGACGATGTTATGGTTCCTCAGGCAAATGTCATTGTTGGCGATGAAGGACTTATTGTTGATAACGAAGCTGGCCTTGGGTCTTGTAAGTTTAACGGGGAGGGTTACACATGCACTAAGGTCGTCGTGAATCACCCCAGTCATCACACAATTGAAAATATTCAAGCAGATGCTGAAGTCATTGCAATTTTTACAAATCCGACTGGCAAGTTTCTCTGCGTAAGTTCACTCGTTCGTGCAAATTCAGCTCAAACACCGGCTACTCACTTTTTTAATTCATTCGTAACATTTGCCGATACAACTAAGCCTTACACTACTGTAAATTTGGGTGAAAATTGGGGACTTAACATGATGGTTCCGCCTACTGGATCTTATTACGTTTACGATGGATCTATGGTATTTCCCGGATGTGAATCCGCAAAATGGGTTGTCTTTAAGGCGATGATCAATATGGATCCTAATGACTTTGCCAACTTAGTAAAGACAAATGCTCCTGGATCTCGGTCTATTCAACCACTAGGAGATCGTGAGGTCTTTTTTAACGATATCGCATCTTTACCCGGTGGCCCAATGCCCCATGATAATAAAACATATATGCGATGCAAGCGATTGGGTAAGAAGCAAGACGTGAAACCTGTATCTGCTCCTGATGTGAAAGGAGAGAAGGCAAAAGCTACTGCTGTTTCTGGTGTTACCAAGTTTGTATCGGATATGTACAGTAAAAATGAAGCAATGCAAGTGTTAGATGTAATACTTCTAATATGTGCAGTAACGTTAGGTGCATACGCGGCATGGCAAACAAAAAATGCTGACTTCTTAGTCACTCCTGCCGTTTATACGGAATCAATGGCTTCTACGATTCGTGGATACCTAATTGACTTTTTTACATATGCATATGATTCTATTGGCAAACTAATACAAATGATACTAAACCCGTCAGCTCCTGCAGTTTCAGCTGCAACAAAACTTTATACTAGTTTTATGGTTGCTTAACGGCGATCTTCCCAGCAGGTCTGATTTAGGTCCTTCTCGACCCACGCAGTTCCCTCCTCTTCAGGAGTAAGAGGGCGATTCGCAATCTCCTCCATATTCTTCTCTTTGTGCCGACGATTCTTGCTATAATCAACAACCTTCCAGACACTATCTGCAGGAATTTTCATCTCCTCAGGTTCATTGTCTTCAATAAAATCGGACTTCTCAACATAGTGTTGTTTGTTGTTAAACTTCGGCATGATAAAGCGACCAGGCATTGTCTTTGTCTTCTCAAACTCAGCCATCTGAGCGGCTTTTTCAGCTTTTAGCTGAGTGTCTGTATCCCACTCTTTCGCGAGATCACTAAACTTTTTATCACCCCCCCAAACACGAGTGCTGGTAGGTGTAGGAACTAGAGCTGGAAAATTATCCTCAGTCTTCGTAAGTCCCTTCTGAACATCATCGTTAAGTTCTTTCTGAGTAGCCATCTTAGCCTGTTCAGTTGCTTTCCACGTAGGAATCCACTTACTATTATTGTTCATTTTATTAATATTCTACACAATAGAAACATAGTAATCCGTTTTTACAAAAGAAAAACGGACTTCGGTACATTTATTCAAATGTCTTACAAAATGGTATATGCGGTCTCTATTTCGCAAGAAGGACTTGTCGGCGAAGTACAAATTCCACCAAAGACTACAGATGTTCTGGAATGGATTCGTAAAAAGTATAAGAATACCGGCTATCAGTTTCAAGGAAACCTCACCCACCCTCTGAAGGAAAACTTTCAACTTAATATGTTCGCTTCCGTTGCCGGAGAAGATGATTCAATAAATCAACATCTCTTGCCATCACCATTTGACGAGGAATCATATACTGGTCATATTGTCATTCTCATGTCTGAAGATGATGAAGAAAAGTATAAATCTAGTGCGTCGGAGTATACTAATCTACGATCAGACGATTATTCTCTGTTATACGAAGAGTGGACCTTTAACAATGAAGAAGATGAAGATGAAGATGGAGTAGACCGTGAAGAAGAAGATGAAGAAGAAATCGAAGAGGCTCCCGTTGTAGACGAGGATGGAACTGTAAAGCAAGTATATCCCATTCGTCTTATCCAAACCAAGTCGAAGAATGTGTTTATTGATTGTGCTATTCGTGACATTGTAATTCGTAATTTTCTCGAACTAATCATGGATGACCATATCGTAAAAGAACTTGAACACTCCATTCTACATGCAGTAAGTGATGATTCGATTAAAGAGGGGATTGAAGTTGATTGGAGTAATCGTATCTTCTGGAACATTTACAGAAATCGCGCAGTCTCCCTATATGAGAACTTGCGTGGTTCGGATAGTTATGTGCAGAACAATGAGAATTGGCTTCAAAAATTGAAGAATAACGAAATTAGTCCCCGTAGTTTCGTACAATTATCACCGGTTGAACTATGTCAATATCGTTGGAAAGATGTAGTCGAGCAAGCAATTGAAAGTGAAAAGAATCTATACTCGAAGAGTGAAAGTGCTTCAATTATGATGTGGTGTTCCGGTTGCAAGAAGAAAACTAAGTGTGACTATTATCAGATGCAGACGCGGTCGGCAGATGAGCCGATGACAACATTTGTGACGTGTCTTGAGTGTGATCGCCAGTGGAAGTTTTAATAATAATTGGAACAGATTTCATCCGAAACCGAGGACTTAATTCTTCATGATACACGCGAATCGGATCTAATCCGTTTGTAATCTCGGGTTTTGTGATATCCGGAGTTGTCGAATAAAATTTTTGACGAAATAGTTCTATCACGGGATCAGGTATTTGAGGACTTGTTTCCATTAAACGATCTAATTGGTCACGAATGACTTTCAACATATCTTTTGCAGCCATTCGTTCAGAGCGAGGAAGCGATAACTCAATCATAATGAAACGATGTATTTTTGAATATGTCATAGCAGCAGATTTATGAGATTCAGATCGTTTTCCCCAACCAAAATAGCTTGATACCGTATTTAGTACACCAACCGATAACGACAGAAAACCAATTGCAAGACTCGCTGTACCTGTTAGCCCTGGAAACATTGAAGCTGATCCAATCGATGCTGAACCAGAAAGGGTTGAAAGTAAAATAGTAGGAAGTGTAATATACGTATCCATGCGTGTGTAACGCTTTTGAGAATTATTATGAAGCCACGAGTAACATAAAGCTCTTTCACCTTCTTGAGAAAGAATTAACTCAAGTTGAGAATTCCATGAGACAGATGTAGGAGTTTCGTCCATATCTAAATCAGTATAAAAATATTACTCCTTAGCTGCTACCTTTTTTTGCTAGTTTAGCATCAACAATACGCTTTCGTGTATGATCCAATGCCTTGTTTGCTTTAGCAAGTATCTTCTTTGCACGAGTGACTCTTCGTGTAGCGCTAACTAAACGTTTCTTTTCTGCCTTTACACGATCGTGTGTCATTTGTAATAAGAATTTAAAATAAACGCATGAATTTTCATACAAATAACGCAGTTATACAAATGGACAACGTTCGCCAAACTATCAAAGATTGGATTTCGCTAGATGATGAAGAGCGTAAACTACGTCAACAAATTAAAGAAATTCACAAGAAAAAAACAGAAAACTCGGGAGCCATTTTAGAGTATATGAAAGCAAATGAAGTTGATAATTTTGCAATCGAAGGAAATGGTGTAGGCAATATTACACGCTCAGTTCGCACGTCTCGTCCTGCATTAAAAAGATCTCAAATTCGTACGCAGCTTCTTCTACAGTTTGCAGATCAGCCCCAGCGTGTAGCTGAAGCTCTTCGTGCAATCGAAGGTATCCCAGAAGGAGATGATATGTCTGTTGGCGGAACTCAACGTGAACTACTTATTAGACGCATTCCTCGTGTTAAGAACACAGTAGTTTTAAATAATGCGTAGAGCATCCTTTGCAGCTAGCTGTTCTGACTGTTTTTTAGTTGGAGCCGTTCCAACACCAATATGGTTTCCTTCCTTATCTAATGCAGCCATGGTGTATGAATTTGTCGAGGACGATACGATTGCATATGTAGGTGTATGATGAAATTTTGATTGATAAACCTTTTGCAGCTGTTCTTTAAAGTTTCGATTATTTCTCAGTATTTCTGGGATATCGATATACATTTCAATTAATGCAACTACAAATTTTGTAACAGTTTGGAAATCATTTTTTGAATCTAACCAAAGAGCGCCAATGAATGCCTCCAAAATATCTGACAGTTTTTTAGAGTTTAGTCGACCACCGCAATTTTCTTCATTGTGTCTTGATATTATGTAAAATCTATCAAGACCCAACTTTTGACTTAATTCGCCAAGTTTTTCATTACAGACAATTTCTTTCTTCAAATCTGTAAGAAATCCTTCATTCTCGTCGGGATAACGTCTGAATAGGTAAGTTGATACAGTTGCTCCTAAAATTGTATCACCCAAGTGTTCTAGGCGTTCATATGATTCTTCAAACAAATGTAGACAATTTTTAGGACATTCGGCAAGATCAGTTTCTTCACCAGTCGGTGTAGTATACTTTTGTTTCTTTACGTATGACGAGTGAACCATTGCGGTTTGAAACAAACTGTTATTTTTAACAGTAAATTCTGTTCTATGTGTAGACAGAATTAACTGAATGTCTTTCTTCGTGAAGAGTCTGTTGTTCGTGTTGTATGGATTATAAAGCATCATTATTTAGTAGTCTTATGCTTTCTGCGTCGCGTAGTCCGTTTTCTACGACCACCTACCGGTTCCTTAAAAAGACGAGGCTCTACAGCTGTTACAATTTCACGCCACTTTTGAGAAACCTCTTTGTGGCGTTCAGGATAATTAGCCTTAAGATTATCTAACCTGGTGCTCATAGACTGAATTACATTGGCCTTGAAGTGTTCCACAACCTCAGGAAAAAATTCTTCTGCTTTATCGATGACTGTATGTGCAAATGTTGACGCCATTATTATATGAAATGTTTTTACTCTGCAATAGTTCGAGTAATAGCAAATTCATCTGCAACCAGACTCGCCTTCTTGGTTTTAAGAATATAATCCAAACAGTCTGTTGAGTTGGAATTTTTAGTTGAATCAAAGTAACCTTCGAGCATAGTCTTTAGTTCCTTCTGTGAAATGGTCCAAGGTTTATTCCATGTTTGAGGACGTTGGATTCGAATGATTGAACCATCTTCCTGATTCTTTAGTCTATCAAAATTTTTGAATTCATCGTTTTTTAGAATTTCAACCATCTTTTGTTCTACACCCTTACGGGCATCGCGTAGTTCGTAAACACGATTATTTAGACCACGTAGTTCATTATCGTATGCGGCGTAGTTACGAGTTAGAACGCGAAGAATATTCATTTGATCCTCCATTTTTAATGACTTTTAATTGTCCAGAACATAATCCGTTTTGAAGATAAGGATGTCATTCAACGAGGATGAAATAGAAAATTTGAGAACGATTTATAATAAAGAACACTCTTCGGAAACACCAATTCCAAAGGGAGATATATCAAAAATATGGAGTGATCTAAAGAAACGATTTCATAGCCACTGTACAACAGATACGGCTGAGTGTATTATAACTTCTATGTTATCTAAACCACGTGCTCCAAACTCATGGGTAACAAATCCTGAACAATGGTTATCGTCTGATGAAATTGAAGCTCTGGAAAAACAATATATGAAATTGTTTATTAATTATTCGTTTGTTGGTGCGTTTCCTATTGATTTTGACAAACGAAATAAGACTGGCAGATGTTTAATTAGTTCGTTATGTTCGATGAATATTGAGTCAATTTATAAACAGGGTAAAACTCAAATCGGTATCATTTTTAATACCGATGTAAGTACTGGTCCTGGTCAACATTGGATAGCCTTATTTTGCGACATTCGTCCAGAGTTAGAATTTCCTCGTATTACGTTTTTTGATTCATATGCACAGAAACCCGAATCAGAAATAAAGGTACTCATGAAGCGATGGAAAGAACAATGGGATGCAACAAAGACACATTCAAAGCCTATGGTTATGAGCTACAATAAAACACGGCATCAATACGAAGATTCAGAATGCGGAATGTATTGTTTATACTTTCACTATTGTTGCTTACTTGATATTCCGATGAATGAAAAGATTCCCGATGACGTTGTGAGAGGGTTACGTGGGATGTTATTTCGTGTTGGAAGTAAATAATGGAGCCGTCATACTTGGATACAATACAATCATATATGCCTGAAGGGTCTACTTGGGTATATATTCTCGCATTTATCGTTGGTGCGGTCATTGTATGGGCTATTTCGTCATCTGTATATCATGCGGTAACACCTTCGGGAACACAAGCAAAATTAACGGCAAACTCTACGTTTGCTGCGTATGAGAAGGTAACAAAGTTGGCTCCTCTTGGTTGTCCAACAACGCCCATTAATATGAGATTGTGTGATTACTATATCGCTGCGTCATCATATTCATTATACCCGGCAGCAAAGGTCTATGACTACGTATCTGACTCTATTCTACCTCTTGTAATCAAAGCTGGTCCCCGTCTTGTGGAATTAGATATTTATGACGACGGAAATGGTAAGCCCGTAGTTGGACTAAAGAACCAAAAGTTAGGAACGGATTACGCATATAATACAGTACCATTTGAAGCATGCTGTGTTTCAATTGCAAACAATGCGTTCAATAGTGTAAGTTGCCCGGTATCTTCAGACCCATTTATGCTAAGTTTAGTATTCCATACAAACAAAACAATAACAATTAATGCATGTGCCGAAATACTGAAGACAACGTGTCGAACATATATGCTAGATACTACATATAGTTATCAGCGTAAGAATATAGCCGTTGAACCCATTTGCAATCTACAACGCAAGATCATCATTGTGAGCGGTGGTGCAATGAAGGGAACACTCATGGAAGAACTTGTAAATCTTTCGTGGTCGACATCTCATCTGCGTCGTCTAACATATATGGAAGCATCGCAAACTTATGACCACGAAGAACTGATCAAACACAACCGCAACTCAATTACCATGGTTGTTCCCGATATTGGTGCCGATTTAACAAACTATAATCCTCAAATACTATTTACGTATGGTTGCCAATGGATCATGATGAATTATGGATCTGTTGATAGTATGATGGAACTCTACATTGGCGAATTTCAGGAAAATAGTCTAGTCCTCAAGCCCGAAGCGTTACGCGAGCTTGTTCCTAAAAAATACAAGACTCCTGTTCAGCCGGACCCTGCGGTATCTTTCCAGCCTATGCAGAAAATTTCACCGATATACAACGTGGTTGTATAAAAACTCTACTGTACAATACAAAATGGCAAACAAGTGGCTCGCTCATGTCAAGAAGACGATGAAGACGATGAAGTCAAAGGGTACGTACAAGAAGGGTGACGGCCTCAAGAAGGTAATTCTAGAGGCCAAGAAGACGTATAGCAAGACGGCTTCAGCGTCCCCTACTAAAACGCGCCGTCGTCGTCACCATTAAAAAATTCAGTATGCTTAACATATAAAGACAAATGGGTGGTGGTCTATTACAGCTCGTCGCCTGTGGCGCCCAAGATGCATACCTCAGTGGCAATCCGCAAATTACGTTCTGGAAGGGTCTCTTCAAGCGCCACACAAACTTCGCCATGGAGCCGTTCCGTATCAATTTTTCTGGCCAGCCGAACTGGGGCACTAAGCAGAGTGCTATCATCGGACGCCATGCCGATCTCCTTTACTCAACATACCTCGAGGTCGTACTTCCCACCAAAGGCACAGACGGCAGTACATTCAGCTGGAATAACGAGCAGATTCGGTTAGGTTTTAATTTAATGAAATACGCCGAGCTTGAAATTGGTGGTCAATTAATTGATCGTCTATACGGAGAGTGG
>Ga0136642_1000516_pt1 | contig 19994 bp, 17 predicted proteins | sample LowCatLa1302831Y_FD_115313 | JGI IMG/M metagenome (GOLD analysis project Ga0136642, IMG submission 115313) | Freshwater microbial communities from Lower Cathedral Lake, Yosemite National Park, California, USA - 13028-31Y | ecosystem: Environmental > Aquatic > Freshwater > Lake ... | reverse complement strand
TGACGGCACCTTGGCGCTCGATCAGAAGTTCGCGCAACTGCGCCTGTTGGGGGCCGGAGAGGTTTAGCGCTTTTAGAAGTGTCCCGTAGCTGGCGTCGACTTGTTCGCGGAATTTGGCTGCCAACTTAAGTTGCATCTCCGGGTTGCTTAGAAAGGCGAGAATCTCCTGAGACGTGAGGCCTTTTTTCTCAGGCACAGCGTTTTTTTTCAGCTCGGGCTTACCATCTGAACCAAACTTTTCGGGTGAAGCTTGGGTCGTAGGATCCTGAGCGGCGAGGGCGCGGGCTTCACTTAGTCGGGCCCGTTTCTCGGCGTCCCAGATTCGTTTTTGCAAGGCGGCGCGGTCGCCTTGATCCAGCGCGGCGGCGCGAAGCCGGATGAGTTCGTTATGTTGTCGCCATGCGAGTGTGCCCAGAAAAAGTACGGTACAGGTGAGTAGTGCGCTCAGCAGTGCAATTGGGGTTTTCACGGATCTTGATTTTTTAGTGTGCGCGGGCGGCCATGGAATCGATCAAAGCCTCAAGAAATGCCGAGTTGCCGGGAAGGGCGCGCAACGCAGTTTGGGCTGCGAGACTGTGTTCTTGGGCTAGTCGAAGGGAGGAATCGATGCCGTGGAGTTTCACAAACGTAGTTTTGTCAGCCTTGGCGTCTTTACCCGCAGTTTTTCCTAGGGTCGCGGTGTCGGCGGTGGCATCGAGCACGTCGTCTATGATTTGAAAAGCCAACCCGAGATGATGACCAGCGCTGCGCAAAGTGACCAGTGCTGCTTCTGGCGCTCCGGCGCAGATGCCGCCCATGACGAATGCGGCTTCGATCATTGCGGCAGTTTTATTGAGGTGAATAAATTCGAGTTCAGCTGCTGTGGCGTTGCATTTTTTTTCAGCGAGTAGGTCTTCCATCTGGCCGCCGATTAGGCGTCGACTGCTGGCGGCATTGGCGAGTTCACGGGTCAGAGCGTGCGCGATTATAGGTCGGTTGGCGTAATGGACGGAAAGGATGACAAAGGATTCGGTTAGAAGTGCGTCGCCGGCGAGCAGCGCTGTAGCCTCGTCGAATTGGCGGTGTGCAGTCGGCCGGCCGCGGCGTAGGTCGTCGTTATCCATGCACGGGAGATCATCATGGATGAGTGAGTAAGTATGGAGGCACTCGATGGCCACTGCGGCAGGTAGCGCGGAGTCGTCGGCAAGGCCCAGCGCCTCGGCGGTAGCTAGGGTCAGAACGGGACGTAGGCGTTTGCCTCCGCCTAGCACGCTGTAGCGCATCGCCTCATGCAGGCGGGGCGGCTTCGTAGTCGCGGCGGGCAAGATGCGATCAAGTCCAGTCTCAACCCGGGTCACGTGATGTTTAAGGGTGGCGGCGAAGTCCATCGCTCCCAATTAGCGCGTGATTGGTGTTAGGTCTCAAACTAATTTCCAAACTTGCTCGTCTATCGATGAAACATTCTCGCCAACGAGTTTATGGTACGCCTGACTCAACGTGATCCTGCTATGCCAACTTACGAGTATGTCTGTCCCAAGTGTAGTCACGAATTCGAGCTATTCCAGTCGATGCGCGACGAGCCGCTGAAAAAATGCCCCAAGTGCAAGAAAGCGGGCGTTAAGCGTCTGGTGGGTGGTGGTGCCGGTCTGATTTTCAAGGGTACAGGTTTCTACATCACCGATTACAAAAAGAAGACGGGCAGTCCGTCTGACGGCGGTGGTGAGGCCAAGCCCGCCCCCGCTGAAAAAAAATGATATTACAGTTGATGCGTAAAATCAGCGCAGTTCAGCATTGGTTCGATGAAATTGTCATGGCTAGGGGTGAGTTTAGCGGGACTAAGCTAAGTGATTCATCCCTCAACCAAACGCTGCCGTAATGCGATGGACTGCGGGCATACTTTGCAGGTTGGTTTTCGCCGCTGTGCTAATAGCGCCTGGTTTTATAAGAGCTTCCGCGCCTGTTTTATCGCAAACCGGCCCTGGGCAATTTGAGATCGCCAGCCTCGAAGCGGGTGCGGGGCAACGTGTGCGCGACGAAGCTGAATCGGCTTGGCGCTGGCTTGCGTTACCCCTCGACTTGCCGTTAGCAGGATTTCCATCGCCGATTTTCGTGCGATTAGTGCCCGCGGAGTCGTGGTCCGAAACGCAGCTATTTCGTGTGGTGGCAGAGCCGGGCGGAGTGGTTTCTGTGCGCCTGAGCTGGAGCGAAACTACGCCAGTGGGGCTCGTGCGCCGCGCGCTGGTGCAAGCGATGCTGGTGCGGCTCGGCGTTGCTGCGCATGGCGTCAACGAACGTCTCACCGTTCCATTTTGGCTAGAACAGGCCTGTATCGAGTGGTGGCGGATACATGCCGAGCCGGCGCAAGCGGACGCTTTGCAGCAGGAGTCTGCTGGGTTGGTTCCTCCTGCGCTTGGCGCTGTACTGGGCTGGCAAAGGAGCGATGTCGAACTACGGGCGCTTAGCGTCGGGGCGGTGTGGTTGCTCGCGTGGGTACAGTCGGAGACTGGTCGCAGCGGTGAGTGGCCGGTGTATCGCGCACGTCTGCTCGCTGGTGCACCAGCCGAGGAGGCGCTGTCTGAGTGTTTCTTGGGACGTTTTGAAAACGCAGCCGAGCGCGAGCTGTGGTGGCAAACGGGATGGCATCATCTGCGTCGCGCTCGTACCCAGCCGCAGCTCGGTAGCTTAGAATCACACGCTGCGCTCGCGGAGCTGGCACGTTTTGTATTCGCGGTGGGTGAGGGTGATGCCGTGGAGCCAATGCGTTTCGTTTTAAAGCGCCGAGCAGAGTGGGTGGTCAAAGCCGCGCTGGCTGAACGTAGCACCGATCTGCAGCGGCTATTACCCGCGCTTCACCCGTTTTATCTAAATGCCGGCCTGGCCCTGGCCGATTGTCTTTCGCCGAACTTGAAAGACAGCGAGGTTGAGGTTAAGGTTGCCGAGTTTGAACGAGAGTGGGAGAATGCGTTGGATTTGGAATTAACCTCCCGTGAGGCGCTCGATAATTTGGCGGCAACTCGCTCCAAGTGAGGCGCTCAGTGGGTGTGTAAATGCATTTGCACCCGCGGGCGTGCAGCGCGGAAACTGATCACGTGTCGAAGAGCCTGAAAAATATCGGAGTGGTATCTGCGCTGACCATGTTGTCGCGCATACTGGGGCTTGGCCGCGACATGTTGGTGACGGCGGTTTTTGGAACTTCAGCGTTAGCCTCCATTTTCTACACCGCGTTTACATTGCCGAATTTGTTTCGTCGTTTGCTGGGTGAGGGGGCTTTGACAGCTGCACTCGTACCAACGTTACAGGAAGAGCTCAAAGCGCGGGAGCGTGCCGGGGCGTTTGCGCTCGTGAATCAAGTCACGAGTTGGCTGCTCGTGGTTACTGTTGGTATCGTCTCCGCGGCTATGATTTCGCTGACGCAAATGGGCAGTCTCATGGGTGCGGCAAGTTCTTGGGGAATTGAGTCGGATACGTCCCAGCGGCTGGTCGCTTCGGCGGATTACGCGATCGTTTTATTTCCGTATCTCGTATTTGTGTGTTTAGCGGCGGTGATGAGTGCGGCGTTGCAGACACTGCACCGATTCGTCGAGCCAGCGTTGTCTCCGATTTGGCTAAATCTTGCGATGATTGGGGCGTTAACTGGCGCGGTTTATGGCGGTTGGGCTCAATCGCCCGACTCGCGTATGCACTGGTTATGCGTGGGTGCACTCTTAGGCGGATTTTTACAAATGGCGGTGCCGGCGGCGGCGCTTGTGAGCGAAGGATGGCGCCCACGCTTTGATTTTGGACGGAGCGGACCCTTGCGGCAAATTGTGGCGCTGATGGGCCCCACTGTGTTTGGTTCCGCAATTTATCTGATCAACATGGCGGTCTCCCGATTTATCGGGCTGTCCTTGAATGACTCCGCGGTGACGGTACTTAATCTGGCCACACGCTTGATGGAGTTGCCCATCGGTGTGTTTACGATCGCGATATCGACGGTGGTATTTCCGCTGATTGCAAAGCACGCGGCCGATCGAGATGGCGAAAAATTTGCGCGCTCGTACCTCAAAGGTATGCGGCTTATTTTGGTGATCAACGTGCCAGCGGCTGTCGGACTCGCGCTGCTGGCTAAGCCCATCGTGAGGCTTCTATTTCAACGCGGGGCATTCGGAGTAAATGACACGGCATTGATGTTGCCGGTGTTGGCTGTGTACGCGCTGGGTTTACCATTTTTCTCTTTTGTGAATCTGGCGCTGAAGGCGTTTTACGCGCGCAAGGATACGTCCACTCCTGTGCGGGCGGCGTTATTGAGCTTTGCGGTGAATTTGGGTTTGAGTTTCGCTTTAATGGAAACCATTGGTACGTTAGGACTTGCGGTGGCTGGTAACGTGGCAATCATAGCGCAGGCGTGGTTTTTGCAATACCGTCTGGCGCAGGGACAAGAGGGGTTGCGCTTCGGGCATATTGGGCTCGATCTGGTAAAAATTATCGGCGCGAGTGTGCTAATGGGTTTGGCCGTGGCGGGCGGTTGGTGGGCTTGGTCTCACTGGGTTGCCGCGAGTAAAACTGGCGATGCGATCGGGTTGGTCGTGCTAATCACGGCGGGTGTCATAATTTACGGCGGAATGCTTTGGGCGTTGCGAATCGAGGGACGCGAGGATCTCGCCGCCCTCTTGAATAAGTTTAAGGCCAAGATTGCATGAAGCTTAAATTCGATTGGTTCATGACCGGAATGGTTGTGGTTACACTGTTGGCTTGGCTCTTTCCGGGGCCCGGCGCTGTCGGCGGCTGGATGCATCCGGAGGTGCTAACTAAGTCCGGCGTGGCGTTGATATTTTTTTTGCATGGAGCGGCATTGTCTTTTGCGGCGCTGAAGGCCGGCGCACTCAATTGGCGGCTGCACGTGCTAGTGCAATTGAGCACGTTTTTGTTTTTCCCCCTGCTTGGTTTTGCCATAATCAAGGTATTGGATGGTCATGTTTCAGCAGGGCTTTCATTAGGATTTTTTTATCTCTGTGCGTTGCCTTCGACGGTGTCATCTTCGGTGGCTTTTACGGCTGCGGCCCGGGGTAATGTCGGCGGTGCGGTATTCAACGCGACCTTGTCGAGTTTGCTGGGTGTGGTGCTGACGCCGCTATGGATTGGTGCGGTATTGGAGACTACAGGACAGACGATCGCGCTAGGGCCAGTGATGCTCGATTTGCTGCGCTGGTTGGTTTTACCGCTGGCACTCGGCCAACTGCTGCGGCCCTGGATCGGTGAGTGGTTGAAGAAACACAAGCCACGTATCGGGGGTGTGGATCGGGTGACAATTTTAGTGCTGGTTTACACCTCGTTTTGCGAATCGTTTCAACGCGGCCTATGGTCGGGCAACGGCGTCGGCAATCTTGTGTGGGTGGTCGCGGTCTCCGCGGCGATTTTTACCTTGGCGATGCTTGTGACCAATGGCGGATCACGGATCTTAGGCTTCAATCGTGAAGACCGGATCGCAGCAATTTTTTGTGGCTCAAAGAAGACGTTGGCTTCCGGTGTGCCGATGGCAAAATTGATCTTTGGTGCGCACCCCGCAATTGGTCTGATTTTGCTGCCGATCATGGTTTACCACCAGTTGCAGTTGCTCGTGTGCGCAGTGTTGGCCGAGCGTTGGTCGAAATGCGCTGGGAGCTGAGGGGTCAATTCGCTCTGTCTGCTTTGACAAAACGATGGGAGCGGGTTCCCTGACACAAAATTTTTATGTCCAATATACCCTCAGCCACACTTCTTGCAGCCCTCAACTGGCGCTATGCCACCAAGAAATTCGACTCGACTAGGAAAATTCCCGCAGACACCTGGGCGACGTTAGAGCAGTCCTTGATTCTTGCTCCTTCGTCCTTTGGCCTGCAGCCGTGGAAGTTTATTGTGATCACGGATGCAGTCCTTAAGGCTCAACTAGTTGCATTGTCTTGGGGGCAAACTCAGCCCGCTGACGCTTCGCACATGGTGGTATTTGCGGTGAAGAAAAATTTAGGTGCGGAGCATGTGGAAAAGTTTCTGGACCGGGCGGTGGAGGTGCGCGGCGGATCCAAGGAGGCTCTTACGCCTTACAAAAACATGATGCTGGGTAGCCTCGCTGGCGCGGCCAAGTCGGGCACGCTTGATACTTGGCAGGCTCATCAGATCTATATTGCGCTTGGCCAGTTCATGACCTCGGCTGCTTTGCTGGGTGTTGATACCTGCCCGATGGAAGGCATCGACCGCGCGAAGTACGACGAAGAGCTCGGTCTCGCCGGTACCGATTACACGACCATCGTGGCCTGCCCAGCGGGTTACCGCGCCGACGACGACAAATATGCGGCCGCCCCGAAGGTGCGTTTTAAAGCCGAAGAATTGATTGTCCGCATCTAAGCGAAGACGGCAGTTCGTTCGCTCGCCGTGAGTTCGCGCCACTGTCCTGGCGTGAGTGCGGGGAGCTGGAAATCGCCTGTACGCACGCGGATGAGTCGTAAAGTGGGGTGGCCCATAGCGGCGGTCATTCGTCGTACTTGGCGATTTTTCCCCTCGGTAAGTTCAAGGCTGATCCAAGTATCGGGCACCCTTTGACGGACCCGAATGGGCGGGATTCGCGCGGGTATAATGGGCGGAGGGGTGAGCAAGCGAGCTCGGCAGGGGCGGGTTGTTCCACCATCCAGCACTACACTACCGGAGGAGAGTCGATCGAGGGTTTCGGGTGTAGGGCGACCTTCAACTTGAACCCAATATTCGCGGCGATGACCGTGGCGCGGGTCGAGCAACTTCGAGTTGAGACCAGGCTCGTCGCTGAAAAGAAGTAGACCCTCGCTGTCGGCATCGAGGCGACCGAGCGCGTATACGGCGCGCGGGAGTTTGAAGTCGGCCAGCGTGCGCCACTTCGAACCCGGCTCTGGGGTGAATTGCGAGAGGACGCCGTAAGGTTTGTTGAGCACGAGGAGCACGTGAATATTTCGGCGGGACTCCTCGCGGGCTGCAAAATGATTCGGCGGCTTGCCGATGTCGCCCAGATGAACTTATATTGTTTTAATGTTAGCCGCCCAACTTGTCGCGCTGAATCAACTTAACGTTATTGAAGTGCCTGAGCCCATTCCAGTCGTGGGTGAAGTTTTGGTAACGCTACGGGCGGCGGCGCTAAACCACCGCGATCTTTGGATTAAACTCGGTCAATACGCGGGACTTAAGTATCCGGCTCAGCCAGGCTCGGATGGAGCAGGTGTGGTCAGCTCACTTGGGGCGGGCGTCGATACGGCGTGGCTCGGTCGCGAAGTGGTGATCAACCCTAGTTTCGATTGGGGCGCGAGTGAGTCTGCCCAAGGTGCCGACTTTGCCATATTGGGTCTGCCACGGCCCGGAACCTTGGCGCAATCTATCACCGTGCCAGTAGTGCAGCTCGCGGCCAAACCGGAGTATTTGAGTTGGGTCGAGGCGGCGGCATTGCCTTTGGCTGGATTGACGGCTTATCGAGCTTTGTTTGCGCGTGCACAGTTGCGCGCGGCAGAGAAAATTTTGATCACGGGAATTGGTGGTGGCGTGGCCTTGTTTGCACTGCAATTTGCCGTGGCATACGGTGCGGAGGTGTGGGTGACATCTAGCAGTCCGGAGAAAATCGCGCGCGCCGTAGCACTAGGCGCTAAGGGCGGTTTTGATTATACGCAAAAGGGTTGGGCGGAGGAAGCGAACACGTTGGTGCCGGGCCGCGGTTTTGATGTGATCATCGATAGTGCGGGAGGTCCGGGATTCGAGCAGCTTATCGATATCACGGCGCCGGGTGGACGGATTGTATTTTTTGGAGCGACGCGTGGAAATCCACCCCTATTGCCGATGCGGAAAATTTTTTGGCGTAATGTGTCTGTGCTTGGGACAACGATGGGTTCACCGGCAGATTGGCAAGCGATGATGGGTTTTGTTGCGCTGCATCGGATTGTGCCGGTGGTGAGTCATATTTTTGATCTAGGCCAAGTTAGCGCGGCATTTAATCTGATGGAGCAGGGCGGGCAGTTTGGGAAAATTGTGATCTCACACTGAGTAGTGTGGCCTTTCAGGTGAGTTGGGTTTTCGAGCTTGGCGTAGGGCAGCAGGACTGGGACAAGAAATGCACACATGAGCGACTCGTCCCATTTTTTTGCCTGTATCATGGCTGGTGGTAGCGGTGAACGATTTTGGCCGATGAGCCGCGCGGCCACGCCGAAGCATCTGTTAAAGCTTTTTTCCGATCGTACGTTGGTGGAAGATACGGTGCGCCGGCTTGAGGGTGTGGTGTCGTTAAAAAATATCTTCGTACTCACCAACACCGCACAACTTGCATCCACTAGGGCAGCACTCGCAGGGGTGATTGCTGAGGCGAACATCATCGCGGAGCCCGCTAAACGAGACACGGCCGCCGCCGCCGCGCTGGCCACGGCCCTCGTGCGAGCGCGCGATCCTCAAGGGGTACTGGCGCTATTTCCTGCTGATGCGTTGATCAAGGATAGTGCGACGCTCGCTCTTCAGGTAACTGCGGCGTTGCGGCGGGCGGCGCAGTCACCGGCGTTGCTAACGTTTGCGATCAAGCCCAACCACGCATCGACGGGGTTTGGTTATCTCGAGTTGGGCGATGTAACGGGTGACGGCTTCAGCAAAGTGAAACGTTTCGTGGAGAAACCGGATGCGGCTACGGCGGCGAGTTATCTTGAAAGCGGTCGCTATGCTTGGAACGCGGGAATGTTTTTTTGGAGTGCTGGGGCATTTTTAGCTGAGGCCGACAAGCATACTCCGATGCTGGCGAGTTTTATTCGCGAGTTTCCTTCGGGTGATCCGACGGCGTTTTTAGCGGCTAAATTTCCGGCGTTGGAGCCCAAGGTTTCCGTGGACTATGCGATCATGGAAAAGGCAGCGTCGGTTGAGACGATGCTGGCGGAGTTCGACTGGGATGACGTTGGGCTGTGGACGGCGTTGCCGCAACACTTGCCGCGCGATACGCTGGGTAACACCGTGCGAGGTCCCGTGGTTACAGTCAACGCGGAGCAAAATATCGCGGTCAGCAACGGCCGGATGATCGCACTTGTAGGGGTCAGCGATTTGGTTGTGGTTGAAACGGCTGATGCCATTCTCGTCTGTCACCGCGATGCGGTGCAGGATATAAAGAAATTGATGCCGCAGCTGCCGCAGCAATTGCGATGATGCGAGGCTAGGAGGAATCGGAGAGCGCTTTAGGAGCGGATCGAGGATAGGACTTAGCTGTTGAGCAAGGTGGCGGCGAGTCGGTTGTGTTGCTCGATAATAATGGGGAGTTCGACGCTAGTTAGTTGGCCTTGCCGGACGACAATTCGGCCATTGATGACGCTGAGCGCAACTTGGGCGGGCGTGCAGAAAACTAGGGCGGCGACAGGATCGTGGAGTGCGCCGGCGAAATTGGGATTCGCTAGATCGAAGGCAATGAAGTCCGCCGCCATGCCGGGCGCGAGCGCGCCAATGTCGTCGCGGTTGAGTACGGCAGCGCCCCCGCGGGTGGCGAGTGTGAGGGCGTCGCGAGCGGTCATCGCAGCGGGCCCAAAACCGACCCGTTGGAGGAGCATGGCCTGACGAGCTTCGCCGAGAAGATGGGCGCTATCGTTGGAAGCGGAGCCATCGACGCCAAGACCGACGGAGACGCCCCGCTTGGTCATTTTGCAGATGGGGGCGATCCCGGAAGCTAGGCGCATGTTAGAGCACGGGCAATGGGCGACTCCGGTGCCTGTTCGGGCGAAGAGCTCGATGCCGTGGTCGTCGAGTTGGACGCAGTGAGCGTGCCAGACATCTTGGCCGACCCAACCAAGTTCTTCAGCGTATTCGGCGGGCGTACGGTTGAATTTCGCGCGCGAGTAGGCGACGTCATTGGCGTTTTCGGCGAGGTGCGTGTGAAGTGAAACTCCGTGCGTGCGGGCGAGTGTGGCCGATTCACGCATGAGATCCCGACTGACAGAAAACGGCGAACACGGGGCGACGACGATACGCTGCATCGCGTAGCGGGAGGCGTCGTGGTGGGTCTCGATGAGGCGTTGGGTATCGCGGAGGATAGAGGCTTCGTTTTCGACCAAGCTATCGGGGGGGAGACCGCCCGCGCTACGGCCGACGCTCATGCTGCCCCGGCTGGCGTGGAAACGCAGCCCGATTTGAGCGGCGGATTCGATGGTGTCGTCGAGGCGCGCGCCGTTGGGGTAGAGATAGAGGTGATCGGAAGAGGTAGTGCAGCCCGAGAGAATGAGCTCAGCCATCGCGGTGAGGGCCGAGACGCGGATCATTTCAGGCGTGAGACGGGCCCAGATGGGGTAAAGCGTTTCGAGCCAGCCGAAGAGTTCCACATCCTGCGCCGCGGGGACGGCGCGGGTCAGGCTCTGATACATGTGGTGATGCGTGTTGATCAGGCCGGGGAGCACAATGTGACCGCGGAGGTCGAGGATTTCGTCGGCGCTCGCAGGTAGCGTCGCTGTTGGCCCAACGGCCACGATGCGGTTATCCTCGATGTAGAGGCCGGCATCGCGGAGCTCACGGCGGGCCTCGTCCATGGTGACGAGGATCGCAGCGTTTTTTACAAGTAGGGTTTTAGGACGCATGGGTGGCGGCGAGCGTAGCGAGTTGGGCGAAGTAATTTTGCTTGGTGGCGGCGGGCAGGTCAGCGACCTCAAAGCCGTTGCGCGCGATTTGAATCAACGTGGCGCAGCTGAGGCCGGCTTCCGTGGCGAGGGCGTAGTAGTCGTCGTTGAGCTGATTGCCGAAAAGCATGGGGTCGTCGGTACTGACCGTGCAGCGTACGCCGGCGTCAAGAAAACGCTGGATCGGGTGCTCGCGCATCGAAGGCACGGCACGGAGCTTGACGTTGCTGATCGGCGTCATGTCTAGGGTGACGTCCCGTTCACGGAGTAGGGCGAGCGTCGCGGGGTCATCCAGCGCGCCGAGGCCATGTTGGACGCGGCGGGTCCCGAGAAATTCGACGGCGCGACGGACATCGGAGGCGGGCGAGAATTCGCCGGCGTGAGCCTTTGTCGTTTTGCCGAGCGCACGGACACGAGACCAGACCTCGGCGCTCCAGGGTTGAAATTCTGGACTTTCAAAGCCGTGCAAATCGACGCCTGCGACTTCGTCCCAAGTGATGGCCTCATCGACCACGCGCGCGAGCGGGCCGACGTAGTGGTCACGAAACATCCCTAGGTAGAGCCTCAGTTCCAGACCGGCAGGCTTGGCTGCGTGAATGGCACGGGCGATCTCGCGGAAAGGTGTGGCCCCGATGCGTTCGGCGGTCCCAAGATGAAAACTGCATTCGAGATACACACAATTTTGGGCGACGACGTTGGCAAAGACCCGGCGGCAGCTCTCGTAGTAATTTTCTGGCGATACGAACCACTTGAAAAAATAGGAATCGAATTGCTCTTGAAATAGAGCGAAGCCGTCGAAGCGGTAAGCGGGGTGCCAGTACGGTGGCGGCGCGGAAAAGGCGACGGGGTCGATGCGTTGGGCGAGTTCGAGTGGCAATGAGCCTTCGAGATGAAGATGGGTCTCGGTCTTGGGTAGGCTCGCGATAAAGCAGTGGAGCGCGGCGGCTGAAGTCATGAGAACTGTTTCATTGTCGAAGGGTATGGTGGGTGCAAGCTGTGGGTACGTTCCCTGCTTAGTGTGGAGTTCATCAATTCTTGCCTAACCCCTCAGCTCGCTCAGCGCTATCTCTGCGCAACGCCTCTCCGCGGAACACTCTTTAGCAATCCCAAGCACCAGGCTGTACCGCCAAGCCGGTCTGTCCCTCCGCTTGGGATTGCCAACCACCATCGTAGTCAGCACAATCAAATTAGCTAAAGATTAATACTCCACCTAGCTCGTTTTCTCGAATCGCTCACTAAATAAATAATATAAAGCACTTTAACTTAGGAAGCGAGTGTTTATAAATATTCAAATTTCCTGCTCACCTTTGGCGTGTCCAAAATGTAACTCTGCGCGTCATGCTGCCGTAATCATGAGCATGCCACTATAGTATTCACTTTTAAACTATGAACCTTAATCTTCGCCTCCTGCCCCTCATCTTAGCCTCCTCGCTTGCTGTCCAAGCCGAGTATAAGGTCGTCGCTCGCTTTCCAATCGGTGGAGACACCTCCAGTTACGATTATCTGCGGGTCGATCCCGGCGCGCGTCGCCTCTATGTGGCGCATGAAAAAAAATTTGAGGTGCTTGATGCTGACACGGGAAAAAGGGTCGGTGAACTCGGTCCTGTCAGGCGTGCTCACGGCGTTGCGATCTCAGCTGAGACAGGCCACGGTTTCGCTTCGAGCGGCATCGACGATCTGATCGTGATGTTTGATCTGAAGACCCTCGCGACGATCAAGCAGTATAAGTCCTCGGGTTCGAATCCTGATTCGATCGAATATGATCCCCAGACCAAGCGTGTGTATGCCGGTAACCACGGCGGTGGCGGCGTGACGGTCATTGATCCGGCTTCGGGTGATATCGTCGCGACCATCATGATCGAGGGGAAACTTGAGGGCATCGCGTTCGACGGACGCGGCCAAGGTTACGTCAACGTCGAGGACAAGAGCTCCGTCGCCGTCTTCGATACGAAGACACTGAAACCCAAGGCACTTTGGTCTGCTGCGCCCGGTGAAGGTGGCACCGGCATTGCCTGCGATGCGACTCATCACCGTATTTTCTCCGCGTGTGCCAACAACAAGGTGATTGTGCTGGATAGCGACACTGGCAAGGTCATCTCAACTCCGGCGAGCGGTGAAGATCCCGACGGGCTCGTATTTGACCCAAAGAGCGGGAATATCTTCACGTCTAATCCTGACGGTACGGTCACGATCATCCATCAGGATTCGCCCGACAACTATTCAACCCTGCAGAGCGTGGCTTCGGTCCCCGGCGCCAAGACCATAGGGCTTGACGAGAAAACGGGCCGAGTGTTCGTTTGTGCGCCGAAGTTCGGCCCAAAGCCCGCGCAGGTGAAGGGCGGGCCCAAGCCAAAGGCCCCGACGTTGCCTGGCACATTTGAAGTGCTGGTGATTGGCGCGAATTAAGCGGCCCTTCCGACTGCGTGAAGTTAAGTGACGCTATTTTCCCGCTCGTAGCTCTTGGGCTCGGCGCATGCGCGACCCCCCGGCCGACTCTTCCGGCGGAGTCGCCTGAAACCATTGTGGCAAAATTTTCCGCGCGCTCGTTCCAAGACGCCGGCCTGCAGGCGTTCTTGGTGGAGAATCTCGGTCGCGCCCCGGAAACATGGGATTACGAGGCCTTGTCGTGGGTGGCGTTTTATTATCACCCGTCCTTGGAGATCGCGCGAGCGCAGTGGGCGGCGAGCCGCGCAGCCCAGCGAACCATGGGCGAGCGGCCCAATCCGATAATTACCCTCTCGCCCGGCTTTAACCCGAGCCACGACGTTGGCGTGTCGCCCTGGTTTCCCGCGATTAACTTAGATTTTCTGTTGCCAACTTCCGACAAGCGCGCTCACCAGCAGGAAATCGCACGAGCTGAAGCCGAGGCGGCTCGGTTCGCCGTGTTGGCCACTGTCTGGCAAGTACGCATTGCGCTCCGCGCTGCGCTTTCAGACGCAGACAATGCGGATCGTCGCCTCTTAGCGCTGCGGACCCAGGCGGAATTGCAACAGGGCGTGCTGGCGTTGCTCGAACAGCGGGTCGCAGCCGGATCAGGCGTCGCGGCCGATGTTGCGGTGGCGCGTATCGCTGCGTTGCGAGCTGAGGCTGCCGCGGCCGAAGTCGGTAGCCAAAGTTTGGCCGCTCGCACCCGCACCGCTATGGCCCTTGGCCTACCAGTCGGTGCGCTTAGCGGGATCAACCTCCCAGTGGCGCCGCCCTCCGCTCAGTTCGCCGCTAGCGCTCTTGCGGCCGCGCGACACCAGTCGTTAAAATCTCGCTCCGACGTGCTCGTGGCGCTTGCCAAACTCCGTGCGCGGGAGGCGGGATTGGCGCTCGAAACCGCAAAGCAGCAGCCCGATTTTCACCTCGGGCCGGGCTACCAGTGGGATCAGGGCGCGAGCAAATGGAACGTGGCCCTTACCTTTGAGTTGCCGATTTTCCATCGCAATGAAGGTCCGATCGGTGAGGCCGTGGCACGGCGCGATGAAGCCGCGGCGCAATTGATCGCTGTTCAGGCACTGGCGGTCTCAGGCATCGAAACGGCCGTCGCCGCCCGTGCCAGCGCTGGGACCGCGTTGGACCATGCGCGTCGTGCGCACGCTGAGATCGAAAAACAAAATGCCATGGTAGCGCAACGAATCGCCCTGGGTGCAGCTGATCGCCTGGAAGTCCTGACCGCGCGGCTCGATCTCGCCATGGCCGCCGCGGCGCTCACCGAAGCGGAGGCCGCCGTCGGCGTCGCCGACGGCCAAATCGAAGATGCTTTGCAAATTCCGTTTCCTCGTCTCGCCGCCCTCGCCGATGCCGCTCGTGTCCGACCCACTCGCATACCATGAAAAAAATTATCGCAGGAATGATTGCTGGTCTGGCCCTTGGAGTTGTTGCGACTTGGCTCGCCTTTCACCAAGGTGGTTCCGCGCCGGTGAGGGCTGAGGCACCCGCCGGGCCCGCCGCCAAACCGAAGGAAAATCCGCTGAAATTCAGCGCCCCGAAACGCACGGCCGCCGGCATCGTACTGCTTCAGCCGGAGGTCCTTGCTGTTACGCCCGAGGTGAGCGCATTTGGCCGCGTGTTGGACGCATCGCCCTTTCTCACACTCGTGGCCGAGGTTGAGTCGGCCAAGATCGCGGCTTTAGCCTCTCAGAAAGCGGTCGTGCGGGCGAGAGAGCTTTTTGCCGCCGGCGCTAACGCGTCCGCCCAAGCGGTTGAAACGGCCGAAGCAGTCGCCGCCCGTGACGCTACGGCCGTTACCTCCGCACACTCGCGTCTCTTGGCGGGCTGGGGCCGTAAACTCGCCGCATCCGAGCTCACAAAGGTCGCCGCGGGACTTGAGGCCGGAGCCTCCCTTGTGCGCCTAGATTTACTCCCGGGTGAGGTGCCGGCGACGGATTTAAAAAAGGCGGCTATCAGCCTGGCGGGTGGCGGTGAATGGGTCGACGCCGAGATTCTCGGGCCGGCACCGCTCGCCGATACGCAACTCCAAGGGATCAGTTTGCTCGCGTCTGTCGCCGGTCATGCGTTGCCCGTCGGCGGCGCGTTGAGGGCGACACTCCCCGGTTCGGGCGGGACAACGAACGCACTCATTTTGCCACGCAGCGCGGTAGTGTATCACCAAGGTAGTCCATGGGTATTTGTGCTCGGCGAGGAAGACACTTTCGATCGCAAGCTTGTCACGCTCGGCCGCACGTTAGGTGAGCGGGTAGTCATTCTAGGCGGGGTGGAGCCAGCTGAGCAGATTGCCTCGACCGGTGCTGGGCAATTGCTCTCCGCGGAGTTACAGGCCGGCGGTGCGACGGAACCCTGAGCCATGCTCCAAGCTATCGTCCAGTTCTCTTTGCGGTTCCGCGGTGTGGTGCTCACGGTTGCCTGTCTCGTCGTGGCTTATGGTGTGTGGGTCGCCGCTCACGCGAAACTCGACGTGTTTCCCGAGTTCGTGCCGCCGCAGGTGACGGTTCAGACAGAAGCGCCTGGCCTTTCACCCGAACAAGTTGAGACGCTCGTCACCCGTCCGGTTGAAAACGCCATCAACGGTCTCGGCTCGCAGGAGACGCTGCGCTCTGAGACGATCCAAGGGCTTTCGGTGATCACAGTTGTATTCAAGGCCGGCACCGATATCCAGGTCGCGCGTCAGATGCTCGGTGAAAAACTCGGCGAAGTCGTCAGCCAGCTTCCGGCCGGCGTAAAACCGCCGAAAATGGGGCCGCTAGTTTCATCTACGATGGACCTCTTGAAAGTCGGACTCCTCAGCGAGAAGATGACTCCGATGGAGCTGCGCACATTCGCAGACTGGACGCTCAAACCCCGATTGCTCGCCGTACCGGGCGTGGCGGGTTGCAGTGTTTTCGGCGGTGAAGTTAGACAAATGCAAATTCTTGTTCATCCCGAACAACTCGTCGCGCGCGGACTCACGCTCAACGACGTACTCGCAGCGGCACGTGCGGCGACGGGCATCCGCGGTGGCGGCTTTATCGAGACCAAGAATCAGCGCATCGTGCTACAGGCCGACGGCCAGTTGTTGACGCCGGAAGACATTGGCAACGTCGCGATTCTTACCAGCGCGGCCGGTGTGCCCGTGCGGTTGCACGATGTCGCGACGGTCGCGTATGGGGCGGTGCCGAAACTCGGCGACGCGCTCGTGATGGGGCAGCCCGGGGTGCTACTGACCCTAAAGTCTCAATACGGTGCCAACACCATGGAGGTCACGCGTCTTTTAGAGGCTGCACTGGAGGATTTGAAGCCCCTGCTTGAGCGCGAGAAAGTCACCGCTTATCCGCGTTTGCACCGGCCGGCGACTTTCATCGAATCATCGCTCGCGCACATCCGAGGCTCGCTCCTGCTCGGCGCTGGTCTTGTTGCCATCGTGCTGTTCGTCTTCTTGGGCCACGTGCGCACCGCGCTAATTTCGCTTTCGGCGATTCCGCTCTCCCTGCTTTCGGCCGTAATCGTGATGGACCGGCTCGGGGTTACGCTTAACACGATCACTCTGGGCGGCCTCGCGATCGCGATCGGCGAGGTGGTGGATGACGCGATTATCGACGTAGAAAATATCGTCCGCCGTCTCCGTGAAAACGCCACGCTCGCACAGCCAAAGTCCGCCATCAATGTGATCCTCGCAGCCTCGCTGGAAGTGCGCAGTGCGGTCGTGTATGCGACGTTCATCGTCGCGCTCGTTTTTTTGCCGGTGCTCACGTTGACGGGATTGCAGGGTAGTTTTTTCGCGCCGCTCGCCAAAACCTACATCCTCGCGATTCTCGCTTCGCTGGTGACGGCCCTCACGGTTACGCCGGCGCTTACGCTCGTGTTTTTTTCCCGGCACACCGGGGGCGCAGCGGCGCCTCGCTTGCAGTCCGTGTTGCGCGGCCTCTACGAAAAAATACTGGGCGGTATTGCACGTCATCCGTGGCCGGTGATGGCCGCGGTCCTGTTGTTCGTCGTTGTCGCCCTTTCGCGCCTATCCACGCTGGGTGGCGCGTTTCTGCCGGAATTTCGCGAGGGGCACTTTGTGCTTGGCGTCTCTACGGCGCCTGGAACGTCTTTGCCCGAGATGCTGCGGATCGGAAAACAGGTGTCTGATGCACTTCTTAAGAACCCACACATCGCGACCGTTGAACAGCAGATCGGCCGCGCCGAGCTGGGCGAGGATACGTGGGGTCCGCACAAAAGTGAGTTTCACGTAGAGCTGAAACCTCTGTCCGGCGAGGATGAGGAGGGCGTTTCAAAGGAGATCCGCGATATTCTCCAAGCGGTCCCCGGCATCCAGTTTGAAGTTCTCACTTTTCTCACCGACCGTATCGGCGAAAGTATTAGTGGAGAGACCTCACCGGTGGTCGTGAACCTCTATGGGGAAAATCTCGACCAGCTCGATGTGATGGCAGTCGAAGTGGCGAAGGCTCTTGAATCCGTACCCGGCGCCGCCGAAGTCGAGGTTAAGGCGCCGCCCGGTGCGCCGCGCTTGGCGATCCGACTGCGGCCCGCGGCATTGACCGCTTATGGCCTGCGCCCGATTGAGGTGCTCGAGACCATCGATACCGCCTACCAAGGCACGGTGGTCGCGCAGATTTATCGGGACAACGAGGTAAACGACATCGCGGTTACGCTGGATGCTGCGAGCCGAGGAAATCCCGAAGAAATCGGCACACTACTGTTGAGCGCGCCGAATGGCGTGCGTGTGCCGCTCAGAGCTGTGGCGGACATATCTCGCACTGAAGGTCGATTTTCCATTCTCCACGATGGGGCCCGCCGCCGACAGACGATCACCTGCCACCCGACGCGCGATGTGCAATCGTTCGTGGCCGATGCGCGCAAGATCCTCGCGGAAAAGGTGCCGCTCCAAAATGGCGTTTACTTAGAGTTCGCCGGTGCTGCGCAGGCGCAGGAAGCGGCGAAACGGGAGCTGTTGCTGCACTCCGCGATTGCGGCGGTCGGCATTCTACTGCTCCTCGCCGTCGTCGTCGGCCATTGGCGCAATCTCCTGGTGATCCTCGTTAATCTGCCCTTCGCCCTGGCGGGCGGTGTGCTCGTGGTTTATGGGGCTAAGGTCCTCGGCTCCGAAAGCCTCGGTTCGCTCACCATGGGCTCTCTCGTGGGCTTTGTGACCCTCTTTGGGGTGACGACGCGCAACGCCATCATGCTCCTCTCGCACTGTGAACACCTCGTGACGGAGGACGGCTTGCCGTGGAATCTTACGACCGCCACCCGCGCCGCTTCAGAGCGTCTCGTGCCGATTTTGATGACAGCAACTGTAACAGCACTAGGCCTCTTACCCCTCGCGCTGAAGAGCGCAGAAGCAGGGTGTGAGATCGAAGGGCCAATGGCCCTTGTTATCCTCGGCGGTCTCGCCACCTCTACTGCGCTGAATCTGCTTGTGCTGCCCACGCTGGCGTTGCGCTTCGGCCGCTTTGGCCGGCCTAAGGCTGGGTGAGATTTTTAGTTTTTGCTCCAAAATCGAGGAGCGCGGCGCTTCATCCCGGTCCTAAACGGCCGGTTTGCGCGCCGCCCGCTCAGATAAAATATAGTTGGCAGCCGTAGATTACGAAGTGGTACCGGCTGCGGCATCCCGTTCCCCAAGTCACGGCCAAAGCCATTACCCGGTACCTTCAAAGTGTTGGTCTATGGGAATTGATCTGTGCCTGATGGAAGTTGCATCAACCTGATTAAATTCCCGTTGACGCTGCCCGCTAGCGCCCTTTGCTCTGGCCCTTCGCAGAGACGGCAAGATAGCTCAGTTGGTAGAGCAGTTGACTGAAAATCAACGTGTCCCCGGTTCGATTCCGGGTCTTGCCACCACTTTGGCCCCGAAGATTTTAAACGAATCTTCGGGGCTTTTTTTTACCGTCCTTAGATGGGCTTAGGGGCTGATGAAGTGAATTTAGGCGAGTTAACTGGGGTGGAAACAAGCTGCGTCGTTTCCAAATGCAGCGTTTTTCACTGGCAAATCGGTTGTTTTGCGTAAGGTGATTACACATCGCCTCCGTTTTGGCGAAGTCGCCTTAATTTTTCTCAACTCCCCAATCCAATTATGAGTCTTACTCTCACACTCGCCTTGCTGGGCAAAAGTTCATTCCTGCCGTCTTGGGTCTTCATGATCTTGCTAATAGTGGTCATGATTTTCTCGGTCTATGCGCAGATCCGGGTTTCGAGCGTTTATAACAAAAATGCGCAGATTCCGTCCCGAGGCCATATTACGGGTCGCGAAGCCGCCGAGGCAGTCATGGCGCGGGCGGGTATTTCGGATGTCGAAATAACGGCCACGGAAGGGCACCTCACGGATCATTATGATCCGATTAACAAGCGCCTGGTGCTGTCTGAAGAGAACTACAACGGGACGAGCCTCGCTGCCCTTGGAGTTGCTGCGCACGAAGCGGGTCACGCTATCCAGCACAAAATCGGCTACTCTATGCTGCATTTTCGCATGGCCTTGGTGCCGGCGACAAATTTTGTGTCGAGGGCTTTGCCAATTGTGATGTTTGCAGGATTTTTCATGGCTCGCGGGCTTTCTGGCATGTTGCTTGATATCGCTATTTTGTGCTACGCAGTGTTGACGGTGTTTCAGCTTGTGACGCTTCCCGTCGAATTTGACGCCAGCCGCCGAGCCAAGGTCGAGTTGGTAGGCCTAGGGATTGTGGACCGCGATGAAATGCCCGGTGTCACTGCGACCCTCAATGCGGCTGCTCTGACTTACGTGGCGGCCTTCGTGAGTTCGTTGCTGTACTTGCTGTATTTACTCAATTCGCGCCGCGATTAATTCAAACTGGTTAGAACGAAAACCATTGATCCTGAAGCTACGGGTAGTGCCAACGTGCTCCAATCGGTACCACTGGCGGAGAGGGGGGGATTCGAACCCCCGGTAGGCTTTTACACCTACGGCGCTTTAGCAAAGCGCTGCTTTCGACCACTCAGCCACCTCTCCGTAGCAGTTCGTTACCCAACAAAGCACTT
>Ga0136642_1000514_pt1 | contig 20112 bp, 15 predicted proteins | sample LowCatLa1302831Y_FD_115313 | JGI IMG/M metagenome (GOLD analysis project Ga0136642, IMG submission 115313) | Freshwater microbial communities from Lower Cathedral Lake, Yosemite National Park, California, USA - 13028-31Y | ecosystem: Environmental > Aquatic > Freshwater > Lake ... | reverse complement strand
TTTCATTCGCACCGCACGAGCTAAGGGTGTCAGCGAACGTAAGGTTCTGTGGAAGCACACACTTCGACCAGCGCTTGCTCCTATTTTGACGATTGCAGGACTCGATTTTGCGGGATTGCTCGGGGGAGCGATTATTACAGAGCAGATCTTTCAACTACCTGGGCTTGGGCGCTTAACTCTGCAGGCAGTACTTCAAGATTATGACCTTCCGATTATCGTTGCGACAACGACCCTTGCAGCTGCCTTTGTTGTTATAGCAAACCTCATCGTTGATTTGGCCTACGCACTCCTTGATCCACGGATTCGTATCTCATGAGTAACCTCCTCGACGTTAAAGGCCTCAACGTTACTTTCCCAACAATCGATGGTGATGTTCGCGCAAGCGTTGATTTAAATTTTGAGGTGAATCGCGGTGAGACCTTGGCAATTGTGGGGGAGTCGGGCTCTGGAAAATCCGTCTCAAGCCTTGCGATCATGGGCCTTCACAATAAGGCCCGCACAACGATTACTGGCGAGGTTTTTCTCCACAGCAAAGCTGGCACTACTGAAATAATTTCTGCTTCAGATGAAATCGTCAGAGGCCTTCGCGGCAAAGAGATGGCAATGATCTTTCAAGATCCGATGTCATCTCTGCATCCCTATTACTCAATCGGGGCTCAGATTGCTGAAGCCTGGATGCTACACAACGACGGCAATAAGAAGGATGGAATGGCACGAGCAATCGAGATGCTCGATCTTGTCGAGATACCATCAGCTGCAAAGCGAGCCCACGAGTTCCCCCACCAATTTTCAGGTGGAATGCGCCAGCGCGCAATGATTGCGATGGCCTTAGTGAATAACCCATCTCTGCTGATTGCGGACGAACCTACAACGGCCTTAGATGTCACGGTTCAAGCCCAGATCTTGCAGCTACTGCAGAATATGCAGAAGGAATTTAATATGGGGGTCATTCTTATTACCCATGATCTCGGGGTAGTCGCTGAATATGCCGATCGAGTCAATGTTATGTATGCCGGGAAAATAGTAGAGGCTGCCGAGGTTGAGGATCTCTACTACCGCTCCATGCATCCATATACTCTCGGATTGCTTCGCTCGATTCCGCGAGTCGATAAGATCGATGACCACAGACTTCAAGCGATTGATGGAACGCCACCTTCGCTGATCAATCTTCCACATGCTTGTGCCTTTGCGCCACGGTGTGAGTATCAATCTCGCGTCGGTGGAAACCTCTGCTTATCTAGCCAGCCGCCTCTGGATGTCAAAGCAAAGAATCACACATCTCGATGTTTCCTTACTGCAGATCAGATTGCGCAGGTTCGAGCATGAGCGAGCCGATCCTAGAAATCAAAGATCTGAAGAAACACTTCCCAACTGCAGCTGGTCCATTTAGCAAAAGTCGTGGCGCGGTAAAGGCCGTTGATGGCGTCTCACTCACCGTTATGCCAGGAGAGACCGTTGGGTTGGTAGGAGAGTCTGGTTGCGGAAAGACCACTGTTGGTCGAACAGTGATGAAGCTCTATCAGCCAACCTCTGGTCAAATTTTCTTTGATGGCGAAGAGATCACCCACGTTCGCGGCCGGGCGATGAAGCCAATCAGATCTAAGATGCAGATGATCTTCCAAGATCCTTACTCATCACTTAATCCTCGCCACACTGTCGGACAGATCGTGGGAAGTAGTTTCGAGATTCATGGAATAAAGCCTGAGGGTGGCATCAAGATGGCCGTTCAAGAGCTACTTGAGCGGGTAGGTCTGAATCCAGAACATATCAATCGCTTTCCTCATGAGTTCTCTGGCGGCCAACGTCAACGTATTGGGATCGCGCGTGCCTTAGCGCTCAAGCCAAAGCTCATCGTTGCTGACGAACCGGTCTCGGCGCTCGATGTCTCTATCCAAGCTCAAGTTGTGAACTTACTTGATGATCTTCAGAAAGAACTTGGTCTCTCATATCTCTTCGTCGCACACGATCTCTCTGTTGTTCAACATATCTCAGACCGAGTAGTTGCGATGTATCTCGGAAAGGTGATGGAAGAGGCGCCGACTGCCGAGCTCTTTGCTCATCCACGACATCCTTATACGAAGGCGCTTTTATCTGCTGTACCGATTCCTGATCCTCGCATTGAACGTAGCCGCGAACGCATAACTCTTAAAGGCGATCTTCCTAATCCTGCAAACCCACCATCGGGTTGTGTCTTTAGCACTCGCTGTTGGAAGGCCACAGCGTTGTGTCACGAGAAGGCGCCAGAAGTTTTAGAGATATCACCACGGCATAAAGTCGCTTGTCACTTCCCCGAGTAACTCGAGAGATCAACCAAGAGTTCGAACAACAACCCACATAATCACAACGCCTAGAGCAGTCGCTCCCATGGTGAATCGTGATGGATGGTTTGCATGTGCTTCAGGCAATATATGTGACGTTGCAATATAAATAACAAAACCGCTGAAGAATGCTAAGTAGATAGCGATTGAGTTTTCGCTCAGGTGGAAGGAGTTTCCTAATACGGCGCCAGTAACACGAACAACCGCATCGACTGCGAGCAATGAGATCGCCTTCTGACTCCAGGAGCCAGCACGGACCAACATGGCGACGGTATTGAGACCATCACTGAAGGCGTGGACCAAGAGCGCGAAGAAGACCGCCATCCCCAAGGCGTGTGAGACGTGGAATGCGACTCCAAGTGCGACACCATCCATAAATACATGGCCGGCCATGGCGACTGCGCCAAAGACCCCAGCCACATGATCGGCATGAGAGTGATCATCTTCGTAGTGGTGAGAGTGGCCTTCATGGCCGCCAACCCAATTTTCGATGAAGTGGAGAATTAAAAAGCCACCGCAGAATGCGACAGGTACTGCAGGTAGACCGCCCCACTGAATTCCCATATGCATGTAGATGGCAGGATTGAGATCAAATGCAACAAGCCCCAATAGAAGGCCCGCAGAGAGCCCTAGAACGAGGTGGAAACGGTCTTTGGTGCGCAGGGTAAATAAACCCCCAAGCGATGTAGAAATCGACGTTAGCGCCGCCAGAAGGACCGGATTCATGCATTTAGCGTACCTTTTAGATCAGCGAAATAACTACCAGATGCGAACGCGTTCTTCCTCGGGAAGATAGAGCCCATCACCAGGCTTCACATCGAAGGCTGCATAGAACTCATCAAGGTTCTTCACGATCTGGTTGCAGCGGAACTCACTGGGAGAGTGTGGATCTGTTGCAATCCGACGACGCATCTCTTCCGGACGGTTCTTACCGCGCCAGACCTGAGCCCAGCCAAAGAAGAGCCGCTGATAGCCAGTGCGCCCATCAATGATTGGCGCCTCTTTCCCGTTGAGTGAGAGTTCGTATGCCTTGTGGGCGATCGTTAATCCACCAAGGTCGCCGATATTTTCACCGATGGTGAGAGCTCCGTTGACTGTTACATCATCGGCCTCTTCAGGTGTGAGTACGTCATATTGGGCAATTAACTTTGCGGCACGCTCTTGGAACTTTGTGAGGTCCTCGGCGCTCCACCAATCTTGAAGATTTCCATCTCCATCGTACTTCGCGCCTTGATCATCAAAACCGTGGCCGATTTCGTGGCCGATCACCGCGCCAATGCCACCGTAATTCGCTGCATCATCTGCTTCGAGATCAAAGAATGGAGGTTGCAAGATCGCGGCGGGGAAGACGATCTCATTCATGCCTGGGTTGTAATAAGCATTTACTGTCTGAGGGAACATAAACCATTCAGTGCGATCGACAGGTGCCCCGACCTTTGCAAATTCATAGACTGCTTGGAACTCTGCGATTGCATTGAGGTTGCCCACAAGATCAGTAGCTGAAATTTTAAGTGATGAATAATCACGCCACTTATCAGGGTAGCCAATTTTAGGTGTGAACTTATCCAACTTCTCGAAGGCCTTTGCCTTGGTTGCAGGAGACATCCAATCAAGTGCTTGAATATCAACGCGATATGCCTCGATCAAATTGGCGACGAGTTCGACCATCCGATCTTTGGCGGCTGGCGGGAAGTGACGTTCTACGAAGATCTGCCCAACAGCTTCGCCGAGCCCGCCTTCAACAAGTGCGACGCCACGCTTCCAACGCTCTTTCAATTCAGGGGTTCCAGAGAGAGTCGTTCCAAAGAATGCGAAATTCTCTTTGACAAATGCAGAGCTTAAGTAGGGAGCTGAGCCAGAGAGGACATGCCATGTCAGCCAGGAAGCCCACTTCGAGCTATCGAATTTCCCAAGCATTGCACCGAGGCCAGTCATAAAGGATGGTTGGCGAACAACGACTTCTTCCAAGACCTTTGACGGCACTTTGCCAGCTTTCATCCAGGCCGACCAATCCATTCCCGGGGAGAGCTCGCACAGCCCTGCAAAAGTGAACTTGTTATAGGTCGCAGTCGCATCGCGATCTTTCACCTGGTCCCAGTGGTGGGATGCAATCTCTGTTTCAAGTTCGAGAATTCTGGCAGCATGCAGTGATCCATCTTTGATGCCAGCGAGGGTGAACATCTTCTCGATGTGGAGAAGGAAGGCGCTTCGGATCTCGGCATAATCATCTTCGCGGTAGTAGGCCTCATCAGGAAGGCTTAGACCAGATTGTCCAAGGTAGGCGATGTTCTTCGTCGACTCTTTATTGTCGGTCGTGATAAAGCTATAGAAGAGGCCACCGCCACCGCGAGATTCAAGATCTCCCATGACAGCAAGGAATTCATCTACTGATGTAATGGATTGAGCTCTCGCTAGATCTTCACGGATCGGATCTAAGCCAGCCGTTTCAATATCTTTCTCTGCCATAAATGATCTGTAGAGATCACCAATCTTCTGGGCGACGGTGCCAGCCTGTGGTGTGCCTTGTGAGAGGTCTTCAATAATCGAGCGAACTCTCGTCTCGCTCAATTCACGGAGCCAGTAGAAGGCGCCATCTGAGGATCGATCTGCGGGGATTACCGCTTCGTCGAGCCACTTGCCATTGACGTGGCGGAAGAGGTCATCTTGGGGACGGGTCTGGGTCTTAATAAATTCGGTAGCGAGTCCTGATTTCATGGCAAAACCTTAACTGAGATTGAGGAATTTAGAAGTAATTCAACTTTCAACTACCTTACTTTTGCCTTACCCTTGAGGTATGGCCACACCCCGAGAAGTAAAAAAAGAGGCACGTTGGCTCAATCCTCGTGAGATGAAGGCTTGGCGCACATACATCATCGCCAGCCGGCGCATGCTTGAAGCTTTGGATAGCGATCTTGCGGGTTATGAATTGAGCATGGCCGATTACGAGGTCTTAGCCCAACTCTCGGATGCCCCTGGCAGAAAGCTTCGTATGTCAGAGCTTGCCGAGATTGCAATGGTCTCTAAATCCAGACTCTCCCACCGCATGAAGGTCATGGAGAAAGCTGGCTGGGTTCGCAGGGAGGAGTGCCCGCAGGATCGACGTGGATATTTTGCAGTCATGACAGATAAAGGATTTAAGGCGATTGAGAGAGCTGCGCCGACACATGTTGACAGTGTGCGCAATCGATTCTTGGATCATCTCACCGTCAAGGATCAAGAGGAGCTCTCGAAGATCTTTGATCGGGTGCAATCACAATTGCGTGGACAGTTTATTAACGAGGAGTAAGCCGATTAGCTTTTAGCAATAAAAAAACCCGCCACTTTCGTGGCGGGTTTTTTTAGTAAGGCAATTACTTCTTCTTTGCAGCAGCCTTCTTGCGGCGCTTTGGAGCAGCCTTCTTAGCAGCTGGCTTTGCAGCGGCCTTCTTGCGGCGCTTTGGAGCAGCCTTCTTAGCAGCTGGCTTTGCAGCGGCCTTCTTGCGGCGCTTTGGAGCAGCCTTCTTAGCAGCTGGCTTTGCAGCAGCCTTCTTACGACGACGCTTTGGAGCTGCCTTCTTAGCTGCTGGAGCAGCCTTCTTTGCAGCGGCCTTCTTGCGACGCTTTGGAGCTGCCTTCTTAGCTGCTGGAGCAGCCTTCTTTGCAGCGGCCTTCTTACGACGCTTTGGAGCTGCCTTCTTAGCTGCTGGAGCAGCCTTCTTTGCAGCGGCCTTCTTGCGACGCTTTGGAGCAGTTTTTTTAGCTGCAGCCATGATGAGTCTCCTATCAGAATAGTTCGATCCGTCACCGAACCTGTTCAAGGAGAATCGTGTCATTGAATAGAGGAATGCGCCACTATTTTCGATAAAAAAACGAGTGCGTGTCGCAACATTATTTTTCTAATTTTTTATGCATTTCTGAACTTTTTGCAATGCAATTTTGGAGATGAAAAGTGCAGATTCTTTGTACTGAATAAAAATATAAAGTTATTCGCTCTCAGATCGAGAATTTCGCTTTTCCAGCGCATATTTATTGGTTCGAACGTCATATTTCAGGAAATCTGGCATCAATTTGGCCGTTAAAGTGACAAATCCGAGGCACATGAGCCCCCCGCCAGCGACTGAAATACGCAAGGTGGTCCATGCCGCCATGGTTCCGGCGCGAAGTTGGCCACTCATTGGACCGACTGCATAGGAGAGCAATTCGATTCCTGCCAACCTTCCCCGGTACTCGTCGGCGATCGATTGGTTCCAGATATTTCCTCGCATCATCGCCGACACCTGATCGGATGCCCCTGCAACTGCAAGGAAGAAGAGAACGACCCAGAGATTATTGGTGATGGCAGAGAGGGCGATCGCGCCGGCCCAGCCGAGGGCGGCATAGGTGATCGCTCGTCCATGGAATGGGTAACTCTTCATCCACCCACTGGTGAGAGTGACGATGATGGCTCCAACAATTCCTGCTGAGTAGAAGAGGCCGAGCGCCCATCTGGCATGGATGTGGTCTGCCCAAAATGGGAAGAGCGCATTTGGCATTGCAAAGAACATTGCTGCAAAGTCGATGACGTATGTGCCCATTAAATCTTTTCGAGCAACCGCATATTTAACACCTTCAACAAGTGATGAGAGTGAAGCCGGCGTGGCTTTCTCACTGGGGGGCACCGGCTTCATTCGGAAGATGAGAATTAATGAAAGTACATAAGTCACCACATCCATGATGTAGGCAGATTTCACACCAAGAGTTGAGATCATGATTCCACCGATTGCCGGAGCAACGACTGCACCTACCTGCCAGCGAATACCCATGAGAGCGGTTACCGATGGCATATCGTCGTGATCAACAATTCTTGGAACGATCGCAGAGAGGCTCGGTGTCTGGAGTCCATCGAGTGAGGTGAAGCCCGCAGCAATAAAGTAGAGCAGGATTAAATGGGGCTTAGGGAGTAGTGAGTTAAAGAGCAAGAGAGTAGAGAGGGCGAGGGATCCGAACTCGGTTATGAAGATCATCTTCTTGCGATCCAGGGAATCTGCGAGAACCCCGCCGTAGAGGCTAAAGACGATCAGTGGAATTATCTGGGCCGCCCCCATAAGTCCGACCGCAACATACGAATTGGTCAGCTCTTTGATCTGAAAGGGCAGGGCGACATAAGTAACCATCGAGCCAAGTCGCGTAATAAGTCCTGATGCGAAGAGAAGGCGAAGCTCTCGATACTTCTTGAGAGGGGAGAGATCGAGCGCAAATTTCTTCATATGCGCAACCTTAATTGGCTCGCCTTGAAATGTCTGTCTTATCTCTGATTTAGTGAAAGGTCTGTTCGGCTCCCGGAAAATCTCCTGCAGTGACATCTCTCGTCCATCGCTTGGCAGCTTCGGCGATGAGTGTGCGACCATCGAGATAGGCCTTGGAGAACTTTGGCGCCCCAACGGTCAGGCCCATGAGATCAGTCCAGACGAGTACTTGGGCATCTGTACCGTTACCAGCGCCAATTCCAATAACTGGGATTGAAAGCTCAGCAGTGATCTCGGTAGCAAGTTCAGCCGGCACTAATTCAAGAACGATTGCAAAGACGCCGGCAGCAGCAAGTGCGCGCGCATCAGCTTTGATCCGCTCACCATCTGCTCCTCGGCCCTGCACTTTAAATCCGCCCAATGCATGAACGGATTGAGGCGTTAATCCAAGGTGGCCCATAACAGGAATTCCAGCAGCTATCAGTGCTTGGATTTGAGGTACGACCTTTGCGCCACCTTCAAGCTTTACCGCTTGAACCTTCGCCTCTTTGAAGAATCGAATACCTGTAGCCAGCGCTAGTTCAGGACCACTCTCATAAGAGCCAAAGGGGAAATCTGCAACGACCATCGCAGATTGTGATCCGCGAACGACCGCGCGGGAGAGTGAGATGAGTTCATCAACGGTCACTGGAATTGTGTTCTCTTCGCCAAGGAAGTTATTGCCTGCTGAATCACCGACAAGGAGCACAGGTATTGCGGCCCCATCGAGGATATTGGCAACCATGGAGTCGTAAGCGGTGAGCATCGCCCACTTCTCGCCACGCTTCTTGCGAGCAGCAAGATCAGAGGTTGTAACGCGCATGAGTAATCCCTTCTCGCAATCGAAGCCGAAATGGTCTCCGTTGCCTCATAAAGAGTCGCCCCATAAAGAGGAATGTGGAAATAGTAGCCCCTGTAGGCTGGTCTCTGTGAATAGCACGAGCGCACAGCTTCGAATAGGGCTTGCTCAGATCAACCCAACAGTGGGAGATCTGATCTCTAATCGCGCCTTGATACTCGATTATGCGCAGAAGGCGCAGGCAGCAGGGGTGCATCTGCTCGTCTTTCCCGAGATGGTCCTCACCGGCTACCCCGTAGAAGATCTCGCACTTCGCGCCACATTCCGTAAGGCATCCCGAAAGGCGATTGCAGAAGTAGCTGACTCGATTGGGGAGATCGCCCCACAGATCACAGCTGTTGTTGGCTACCTTGATCAGAGTGAGAACGGTTCACCACAAAATGCTGTGGCACTTATTCATCGTGGACAGATCGTCGCTCGTTATATTAAACATCATCTCCCTAACTACGGAGTCTTCGATGAGTTCCGTAATTTCGTACCAGGTACAGAATCATTAATCTTTCGATTGCACGGAATCGATGTTGGCATCGCGATCTGTGAAGATATCTGGCACTACGAAGGACCTGTAGCAGATCTTGCTGCCCGCAAACCTGGTCTAGTAGTAGTCCCTAATGGAAGCCCCTTTGAGAGAGATAAAGATGATCGCAGGGCGGCCCTCGTCTCACAACGAGCCCGCGAAATTGGTGCACCTCTCGCCTATGTCAATATGACAGGTGGCCAAGATGATCTTGTCTTCGATGGGGATAGCGTCATTGCAGATGCGAGTGGAGCTCTCATCGCCCGCGCCCCGCAATTTGATGATGGTTTAATGGTCGTCGATATTGATGCTGCGGTAGCAACGTCAGATCCAGATATCGTCTTAAGTGAATCTGCGCTCGCTACCTACAAAGCTCTTACACCAGGTATTGCAGTGCGCCGTGAGGATGCTGGCGAAATCTGGCAGGCGGTCGTTGTGGGTCTTCGTGATTATGTTGAGAAGAATGGATTTAAGAGCGTACTGCTTGGCCTATCTGGCGGAATCGATTCAGCAGTCGTAGCCGCAATAGCTGCAGATGCAATTGGTCCACGCAGGGTCTATGGCGTATCTCTGCCAAGCCAATACTCCAGCGATCATTCTCTCAGTGATGCAAAAGATTCGGCAGATCGCATCGGTCTTCATTATTCAACGATGCCAATCCAGCCAATGGTTGATAGCTTCTTGCAGAACATTGGTTTAACAGGGCTTGCGGAAGAGAATGTTCAGGCACGCGTTCGCGGAACAACGTTGATGGGGCTCTCCAATCAAGATGGGCACCTCGTTCTCGCTACTGGAAATAAATCAGAGTTAGCTGTCGGATACTCAACCTTGTATGGCGATGCAGTTGGCGGTTATGCGCCGATCAAAGATCTTCTCAAGATGGAGGTATGGGCAATTGCGAAATGGCGAAATGCCGAGGCCCTGCGCCGCGGTGAAGTTGCGCCGATTCCTGAGAACTCCATTAATAAAGAGCCATCTGCTGAACTTCGTCCAGGACAAAAAGATAGCGATTCGCTTCCGGATTACCCAACGCTAGATTGCATGCTCACTATTTACATTGATCACGATGGCGGCCTTGAAGGCCTACTCAAAGCAGGATTTAGTGAAGAGCTGGCGATGCGAACGATTCGCATGGTGGACCGCGCCGAATATAAGCGTCGCCAATATCCGCCTGGCCCGAAGGTCTCAGCGCGCGCCTTCGGTAAAGATCGCAGATTGCCAATCACCTCGCATTGGACTGAGACGAACTAAGCCTTTACACTTTCCCCAGGTCACGAGTTCCAGTGTTTAGCCCCGGCTTACTGGACGGCAACCCTCCACCACGGTGGGGTGCTCCGGGTGAAGACCAGGTCGCTAGCACAGTGCAGCGGCAAGCGTGGGTCAGATAGAGAAATATGTATATGCATTGGCATATGCATAAGTAGATGACCCTCCTGTATTCACTTAAGGAGTGAGATATGTCGTTCGATCCAGCAAAAGCATCATTTGAAACACGCCAAGTCCATGCCGGCCAAGTTCCAGATCCAACGACAGGTGCACGTGCACTCCCGTTGTATCAGACAACTGCCTATCAATTCCGCGATACAAAGCATGCAGCAGATCTCTTTGGTCTTGCAGAACTTGGAAATATCTACACCCGCATCATGAACCCAACTCAAGATGCAGTTGAGCAACGCGTTGCATCTCTTGAAGGCGGGGTAGCGTCATTGCTCGTTGCCTCTGGCTCTGCGGCAACAACGTATGCCTTACTAAACGTGGCAGAGGCGGGCGATCACATCGTCTCTTCCCCTGCTCTCTACGGCGGTACTTATAACCTCTTCCACTACACCTTTAAAAAATTCGGTATCGAAGTATCGTTTGTTGAAGATGCCTCAGATCCAGAGTCTTGGAAGAAGGCGATCCGCCCAAATACAAAGGCTCTCTTTGGTGAGACCATCTCGAATCCAAAGAATGAGATCTTAGATATCGCTGCAGTTGCAAAGGTTGCCCACGATGCTGGACTGCCTTTGATCGTCGATAACACTGTTGCAACACCATTCTTGATTCGCCCGATTGAACATGGCGCAGATGTTGTTGTTCACTCTGCAACGAAGTTCTTATCGGGACATGGAAATTCAATCGTTGGCGCAATTGTTGATGCCGGCAACTTTGATTATGCAAAGCATGCTGCGAAGTTCCCTGGATTTAATGAGCCAGATCCTTCGTATCACGGCCTGGTCTACGCACAGGCTCTTGGAGTCGGGTCTGCCTTTGGAGCGAACCTCTCCTACATCTTCAAGATTCGCCTCACACTTCTGCGCGATACTGGAGCTGCTGTAAGCCCATTTAATGCGTGGTTACTTGCTCAAGGACTTGAGACTCTCTCACTTCGCATTGAGCGTCATGTATCGAATGCGCAGACCTTGGCAAAGTGGCTTGAAGCCCGTCCTGAAGTTTTGAGTGTGAACTATGCATCTCTTGCATCATCGCCTTATAACGCCCTTGCTAAGAAGTATGCCCCGCAGGGAAGCGGATCGGTTCTCTCCTTTGAGATCAAGGGCGGCATCGAAGCGGGTAAGAAGTTTGTGGAAGCGCTGAAGCTGCACTCCCATGTAGCAAATATTGGAGATGTGCGTTCACTGGTTATCCATCCGGCTTCTACGACCCACTCACAGCTGACACCGCAAGAGCAGATCTCTGCAGGTGTGACACCTGGGTTGATTCGCCTCTCAGTTGGCATCGAAAATATCGAAGATATCAAGGCCGATATTGAGGGTGGCTTCTCCGCTATCTAGTGGAGAATATAAGTCATGACCAATGTGAGTAGTCGAATCTCCGGGGCCTGGTTTGAGGACCATGAACCCGGTGATCGGCTATTCCAAAAAATTGGTGATCTCGAACTTGAATCAGGTGAAGTGATTGAGGATCTCACTCTCGCCTATCAAAAATGGGGCTCACTCAACTCCAATCGGGATAATGCCATCTTGGTTAACCATGCACTTACGGGCTGGGCAGATGTCAACGGTTGGTGGCCATCGATGGTCGGGCCAGGATTACCTTTAGATACTGATAAATATTTTGTCATCTGCCCCAATGTGATTGGTGGGTGCCAGGGGAGTACTGGGCCATCATCGCTCGCCCCGGATGGCAAACGTTGGGGTTCACGTTTTCCTCGCATCACAATTCGCGACATGGTTGCAGCCGAGGTCGCACTCGCTGACCGCCTAGGAATCAAAAAGTTTGTTCTATCGGTTGGCCCTTCACTGGGCGGGATGCGTTCTCTGGAATGGGCGATTACCCACCCAGATCGCGTTGGCGCAATTGCAACGATCGGTTCATCAGCTGTAGCAACCGGAGATCAGATTGCGACAGCATCTATTCAGATCCGTGCAATCCAGACCGATCCACATTTCAACGATGGTGACTTCTATGAGCAAGCTGAAGGCCCCACCAATGGCATGGGTATTGCTCGAAGGATCGCTCACCTTACCTATCGCACCGAGTCAGAGATGGATGTTCGTTTTGGTCGCGAGCTGCAGGGAGACTCCACAGGCCGATGGGCGGTTGAGTCATACCTTGATCATCACGCAGATAAGTTGGCTCACCGCTTTGATGCCAATACCTACATCTCGCTTACAGATGCTATGAACTCCCATGATGTTGGCCGTGGGCGCGGGGGTGTGGCTGCTGCGCTCGCTACCGTGACCGTTCCGACCTTTGTGATGGCTATCGAGACAGATCGCCTCTTTCCGCCCAGGCTCCAGGAGGAGATCGCCGAACTTACGCCTACAGCCGCCCCGATCGAGCGCTTGAACTCTCCATTTGGCCATGATGGTTTCCTCATTGAGGTCGAAACGGTGGGAGATTTCCTGCGAAGAGCGCTCCTTGAGGGATCAAAACACCTCGGATAACTCCTTTGGATGTGCAATTTACCCTGTGGACAATTTATAATATAGCCAAGCAACTTTCCTGACCCGACAGTGAGTCAGATAAACAAAAGGATGTCCTGTGCCTGGAACAAGTGCGCCCAAAAACGGTGCGAAAGCAGCGCCAAAGCAAGCCAAAAAGGCAGCACCGAAGAGCGTTGTTAAAAAGGTCGCGGCTAAGAAAGCGGCTCCAGCTAAGAAGGCGCCTGCAAAGAAAGCAGTTGCAAAGAAAGTTGTTGCAGGTCCACGTAAATTTCCTACAAAGGCAGAACTCGAAGCACTGAAATTAGCAAAGGCAACAGAAGCGCAAACCGCAGCTGAGAAGAAAGCTGCTGGTCGCAAACTATTTCCAACAAAAGCTGAGCTTGAGGAAAAGCGCTTGGCTGAAGAAGCGGCAAAAAATCCAAAGGCAGCAGCTCCTGCGGCAGTTGCAACTAAAGGTGGAAAGCCGATCGTTACGAAGATCGATGGCGAAGAAGTTGAACTCGAAGAAGTTGAACTCGAAGATTTAGAGACACTCGTTGAAGAAGTAACTGAGATTGTCGCTACGGAAGAGAAAGAGAATGAGATCCGCGTCGTCAACGTCGCTGAAGAATCTCAGAATGAAGAGAATGCATTCACCATTAAAGACTCTGAAGAGGATGATGCTCCAGTACAGACAGTTCTCACTGCCGGTGCTACAGCAGACCCTGTTAAGGATTACCTCAAGCTGATTGGCCGCGTTCCACTTCTCAATGCTGAGATGGAAGTTGAGCTATCGCTTCAGGTTGAAGCTGGCCTCTTTGCCGAAGAGAAGATCTTCCTCGACAAGAAGTTGGACAAGAAACTTAAGCGCGAATATGAGCAGCTAGTACTGCAAGGAAAGCGTGCAAAGAACCACTTGCTCGAGGCAAACCTACGTCTGGTGGTATCACTTGCAAAGCGCTACACCGGCCGTGGAATGCTCTTCTTGGATCTTATTCAAGAAGGTAACCTCGGTTTGATTCGTGCAGTTGAGAAGTTCGATTACACCAAGGGTTACAAGTTCTCGACTTATGCCACATGGTGGATCCGTCAGGCGATTACTCGTGCGATGGCTGATCAGGCTCGTACCATTCGTATCCCAGTGCATATGGTCGAAGTCATTAACAAGCTTGCTCGCGTACAACGTCAGATGCTTCAAGATCTTGGCCGCGAACCGACCCCAGAAGAGCTCGCTAAAGAACTCGATATGACCCCTGAAAAGGTTGTTGAAGTTCAGAAGTATGGCCGCGAGCCAATCTCACTTCATACACCTCTTGGTGAAGAAGGAGATTCTGAGTTCGGAGATCTCATTGAAGATTCAGAGGCGATCGTTCCTGCTGATGCAGTCTCATTTACATTGCTCCAAGAGCAACTTCACTCAGTTCTTGACACGCTCTCAGAGCGTGAAGCCGGAGTAGTAGCGATGCGCTTTGGTCTTACTGATGGACAACCAAAGACTCTTGATGAGATTGGAAAGGTCTACGGAGTTACGCGTGAACGTATCCGTCAGATTGAATCGAAGACAATGTCGAAGCTTCGTCACCCATCTCGTTCGCAGGTATTGCGCGACTATCTGGATTAAGAGATCTAGCTAGAGAAGGTTATTCGTCCTCAGAGCTAATAGATGCAGTTGCGGTGAGCTTTGATGTCTCATCTTGGATTGCAGCAACAACTGGCTTAAGACCTTCGGCATATTGTTTAGCGTGATGTGCGCAGAAGAGAAGTTCTCCGCCATTGAGCAAAGTTGCACGAACATATGCCTGAGCTCCGCAACGATCGCAACGATCGACAGCGTTCAGTGGTGTTGGTTCGAGAATCAACTGCTCTGACATCTGTTCTCCTTCTTCGGGCCTGTATGCATAATCTTATGCTGTACTGGAACAGTAAATCATGAATGGATATTCCCGCGCGCGTTAAAAACAATATATTTCTTCAATTCTAAGAAAATGCTAGAGATTTGCAGTGATTTATCCCTCGATTGAGAGCCATCTAGTGCTAATTGTGGAAATATCCCCTCAGACGGCGCGTAATGGGCCGATTTGGGTGTGCTGAGAGATAGCCTCTGCACCCGTGGCAACTAAAAGTAATAATGAGGTCTCGGCCGATAATGAATATACCGCCAAAGATCTCTCAGTCCTTGAAGGACTAGATGCCGTACGTAAACGTCCCGGTATGTATATCGGTACTACTGACTCGCGTGGACTTATGCACTGTCTCTGGGAGATCATCGATAACTCTGTAGATGAAGCACTCGCTGGATTTTGTACAAGTATCGAAATAAATCTTGAAGCTGATGGGTCTGTCGAAGTACATGACAATGGCCGCGGAATTCCAGTTGATAAAGAGCCGAAGACCGGTCTTACAGGTGTTGAAGTTGTCTTTACAAAATTGCACGCAGGCGGAAAGTTCGGCGGCGGTTCATACGCAGCATCTGGTGGATTGCATGGCGTTGGTGCATCTGTAGTAAACGCACTTGCCTCTAGACTTGATGTAGAAGTTGATCGCAACGGAAAGATTTATTGGATGTCATTCCAACGTGGAAATGCTGGCATCTTCGATGGCGATGGACCTAAAGCACCATTTGAAGAATCTTCAGGGCTTCGTCAGATAGGTAAGGTTGCTGCAAAGGTCACCGGCACACGTGTGAAGTGGTGGTTTGATCGCCAGATCTTCCTGAAAGAGGCAGAACTTTCGATCGAAGATATCTACGCCCGTGCCCGCCAAACTTCTTATCTCGTTCCTGGCCTCACCCTGATCGTTAACGATAACCGTACGAAGTCAAAGACATCAGAGACCTTCTTCCACAAAGGTGGAATTTCAGAGTTCTGCTCATTCTTACGCCCCGATGAACCAGTGGGCGATGTCATTCGTATCTCTGGTAGCGGTGATTACACAGAGACTGTCCCTGTCTTAGATGAAAAAGGGCACATGATGCCAACTGATGTTGATCGAACTATGGGCGTGGATATAGCCATGCAATGGGGTAATGGTTACGACTCAACCTTCTCCTCGTTTGTAAATATTATCTCGACCCCAAAGGGTGGAACACATACCCAAGGCTTTGAAAAAGCTATTACCAAAGTGATGAATGATGTCCTGCGCTCTACGAAGACTCTTAAGAACAACGAGGCCGATGTCATCAAAGATGACGTCCTCGAAGGACTTACAGCCGTTGTGACAGTTCGTATGTCTGAGCCACAGTTTGAAGGACAGACAAAAGAGGTTCTTGGAACTGCTGCTGCTTCAAAGATTGTTGCTGCTGTAGTTGCGCAAGAGATGGAAAAATTCTTCAATACAACCAAGCGCATTGAAAAGGCGACCGGCAGATTGATCCTCGAGAAGATTGCGAATGCATCACGCACACGTGTATCTGCTCGTGCCCACAAGGATTTGCAACGCCGTAAGAATGCCCTGGAATCTTCATCTCTTCCGACGAAGCTCTCAGATTGTCGCTCAGATGACACAGGCCGCACCGAACTCTTTATCGTTGAAGGTGACTCCGCTCTCGGGACTACAAAGGCTGCTCGCAACTCTGAGTTCCAAGCGATCTTGCCAATTCGTGGAAAGATCCTCAACGTCCAGAAGGCCTCACTCTCACAGATGCTTGAGAACACTGAATGTGCCTCGATCATTCAAGTTATCGGAGCTGGATCTGGAAAGTCATTTAGCCTCGATGATGCAAGGTACGGTCGAATCATTCTGATGTCAGATGCTGACGTTGATGGTGCACATATTCGCTGCTTGCTTCTCACTCTGCTCTGTCGTTACATGCGCCCTCTTATCGAAGATGGCCGAGTCTTTGCTGCGATTCCTCCACTACATCGCATCGATGTTGTCGGTGGAAAGCGTGGAGAAGTCCATTACACCTACTCTGATGATGAGATGAAGCGAACCCTCGCTGATCTCATAAAGAATGGAAAGCGCTGGAAAGAGCCGGTACAGAGATACAAGGGCCTTGGCGAGATGGATGCTGATCAACTTCGCGAGACCACCATGGATCCAGATAAGCGCACGCTCCGACGCATCACGATGAACGATGCCACTGCGGCAGAGGCGATGTTTGAGCTCTTGATGGGCAACGATGTTGCGCCACGCAAGGAGTTCATCGCAACTGCTGAAATCGATCGAGATCGTATCGACGCGTAAGAAGTTAGGCTCTAGAGTTCAAGCCATGAAGCGCAGAGATATCCAAGCGCTTCGTGGCTTCTCTGTTTTAGCAGTTCTTCTCTTCCACCTTCAGCTCAAGGAATTCAAGGGTGGATTTCTCGGAGTCGATATCTTCTTTGTCATCTCAGGCTTTGTTATAACAGAGCGCTTGTCGAGATCAGAGGGAACTTTTAAGAGCCAGATCATTGATTTCTATCGAAGGCGTGCAAAGCGCATACTTCCCGCATCACTCTTCGTCATCGCCCTCACTGCGATCCTTGCTCGACTATTTCTCGCACCCATCTCGTTGAAACGATTTGGTTTCGATGGCTTGGCGACCACCTTCTTTGCAGGAAACCTTCGCTTTGCAGCACAAGGTAATGATTACCTCAATCAATCGATGAGTCCAACCCCGTATCTGCATTATTGGTCACTCGGAGTTGAAGAGCAGTTCTATCTGCTCTGGCCAATCCTCTTCTTGCTCTTCTTTAAAGCGCGAAAGAAGTTAGTACTAGTTGCTTTTGCTCTCTCAACTATTTTTGCTCTCTGGTACACCCAGATTGCTGCAGTGAACTCTTTCTATCTTCCATTCTCAAGGGCGTGGGAGTTCTTAGCTGGAATTGTTATTGCTGTATTTACTCAAGGGACCAGAGCTCCACGAGGTGCGAAATTGATTGCAATCTCTGGATGGATCACAGTGCTTCTTAGCGTTCTCTTGGTTGGAAGTGATCTCGCGATACCTGGAGTCACTACCTTGATCCCAGTAGCTGGAGCGATGGCAATTCTGATTGCTCGCTCTACATTTACTTGGGAGCCGATCCTTGCTTGGTTCGGTGAGATCTCATTCTCTATCTATCTCATCCACTGGCCACTCGTTGTCATTGCGTTAAGTCGCTACCAAGGTTTGAGCGCAACAGCACAAATCCTGATTGCGGTTGGATCAATTCTTATTGGTTATGTCATCTCTCGTTGGATTGAGAACCCCTTGCGTTACCGCTCAAAACTTTCAATGAGCCTACCGAGATGGGGGATCGCACTTACGGGAGTTGCTGTGATCGTCTTTGCAACCACAAACTTTGTGAGTGCAACTGCACAGAATTCAAAGGTGACGATCGACCTTTCGGTACCGATCGTTTATCACGATAAATGCCATCTCGAATTCGGTATTTCTGCGCCACCATCTGAATGCATTTATGGGGATCGGCAATCCCAAACCTTGGTAGTGCTTGCCGGGGACTCCCACGCGGCGCAATGGTTCGATGCTCTCAATACGGTGGCGATTGCGAACCATTGGAAGCTTCTCTCTCTGACTAAATCATCCTGCCCCGCATCATTCTTGCCCACGGTACGAAATGGAACTGCAGATACCGCATGTGCGAAGTGGCAGAAATACATTGCAGAACGGATCAAATCTCTTCAACCTTCAAAGGTCATCCTCACCGCCTACAGCGAGTACCGCTATTCATTACTCCAGCCTGGTTCTTATCCAGTCTTATATGCCCGAGGTCAATCAGAGTTTGATCGCGCACTTGGGATACCCGCATCCTCGATCTATTACATCGAAGATTCTCCGCACCCACCACAATCAGTGGCGGACTGTCTCTCGAAGAATCCAGATTCAATGAGTCGCTGTGATTTTCCTTTGACCAGGTCAGCCGCAACTCTTGCGACGAGAGATACTCTTTTGAAAACAGGAGTTCACTATCTGAATTTTTCAGATCTCTTATGTACAGGCAATATCTGTAGCGCGACATATGCAGGCCACAACGCTTATAGAGATGGCTCGCATATCAGCGTGAGCACCTCAAAGGCGCTAGCTTCAGATCTTGAAAGTATGGTGAAGTAAGTTATTCACCGATACGAGAGCGACGCGGTGTAGCAAAGTTCTTTGCAACCTCTGTGAGCTCGGCAGAAACTTGCTTGCGGATCGCCTCTTCAGATGAGAGGAGAGTCTGAAGGGCCTTGATGGCTGTGCTCAACTCTTTCTGTTCAGTCTCAAGTTCGAGCTTGCTCATCTTGGTAAGGCGGCGCAGCGGCATATCTAAGATGTAGGTCGCTTGTTCATCTGAAAGCTTAAATGACTTGATCAGATCAGCTTTCGCAGTTGTCGCATCGTCCGAGGCGCGAATGATCTTAATAACCTTATCGATATCAATGATCGCTTTGAGCAATCCATCTACAAGGTTGAGGCGAGATTGTGCCTTACCGAGGCGGAACTCTGAACGACGTCGCACAACATCGATTCTGTGATCGATAAATACTTGCAATAGTTCTTTTAATCCAAGTGTCTTTGGACGACCGTTGACGAGAGCAACGGCATTTACTGAGAATTGATCCTCCATAGGAGTGAGCTTGTAGAGCTTCTCGAGGATATCTTCAGGCTCATATCCGTTCTTAATCTCAACGACAACTTTCGTTCCTTGCTGTCCATCAGAGAGATCGACGATATCTGAGATGCCTTGAATCTTCTTAGCCTTGACGAGATCTGCAATCTTCTCAACAACTTTTTCAGGTCCGATATTAAATGGGAATTCAGTAATAACAATTCCTTGCTTGCGGGCTGTTACCTTCTCGACAACCGCTGTGGCGCGAACTTTGAAGGAGCCACGTCCTGTTGCGTATGCCTCCTCGAGACCCGCGAGACCGACGATTTCGCCGCCGGTAGGAAAATCTGGAGCTGGAACAAATTTCATCAACGCTTTAAGCGTCGCCTTGGGATTGTCGATGAGATGCTTTGTTGCGGCAACGACTTCACCTAAATTGTGAGGAGCCATATTGGTCGCCATACCAACAGCGATTCCAGTTGCGCCATTTACTAGCAAATTTGGAAATGCAGCAGGCAAGACCAATGGCTCAAGAAGCTGACCATCGTAGTTTCCGCCGAAATCAACGGTGTTCTCATCAGACTCATTGACCATCGCAAGTGCTGCAGGCGCGAGACGAGCTTCTGTATAACGCATCGCGGCAGGACCAGCATCGAGTGATCCAAAGTTTCCGTGGCCATCAATAAGTGGCAGGCGAGTGGTGAATGGTTGAGCAAGGCGCACTGCTGCGTCGTAGATCGCACCGTCGCCGTGTGGGTGCAACTTACCCATTACTTCACCAACAACTCGAGCGCACT
>Ga0136642_1000513_pt1 | contig 20123 bp, 18 predicted proteins | sample LowCatLa1302831Y_FD_115313 | JGI IMG/M metagenome (GOLD analysis project Ga0136642, IMG submission 115313) | Freshwater microbial communities from Lower Cathedral Lake, Yosemite National Park, California, USA - 13028-31Y | ecosystem: Environmental > Aquatic > Freshwater > Lake ... | reverse complement strand
TGACTCACTTGGTCGCCTCATTGGCGTTAACAGCGCAATTGCTTCAACTGGTTCATCAGTAGGGGGCCAAGCAGGAAATATTGGCTTAGGTTTTGCAATTCCAATCAATGAAGCAAAGCGTGTCTATAGCGAAATTATTAACTCCCCAACACATACGAGCACGCGTCCATTGCTCGGCGTTTATTTCGACACTACATATACAGGCGTCGGTGCGAAGGTTTCACAACTTGTTACCGGTGAAGGCGCAGAAAAGGCTGGAATTCCAGTTGGCGCGATCGTTACTGCCATCGACGGAAATCGTGTTGTCGATCAGCTAGCTGCAATCGTGAAAATCCGTTCTTACGCCCCGGGCACCACAATTACCGTGACAGTGACAATGCCAAGCGGTGGAAGCAAGACTTTCACGGTGAAGTTAGGTTCATCCACAAACTAGGATAGATACATGGCCAAACGGAATCTGATCAATCTTGAATCAGCTTCCAAGGCCTTTGATATCAAACCACTACTCCTGAACGTCTCTCTCGGGTTATCTGAAGGGGAACGAGTAGGAGTAGTTGGCCGCAATGGCGGTGGTAAATCCACGCTAATGAAAGTTTTGGCCGGTATCGAACCCCTCGATGAAGGCAGGGTTTCTCGAGGTTCAGGTGTGCGCGTTGGAATGCTTTCGCAGACAGATACCGCAGCTCCCGGTGCCACGGTTCGCGAAGTTGTTTTAGGTGAAGCTGCAACACATGAATGGGCTGGCAATATCGAAGTCCGCGATGTATTGCATGGACTCTTTGGCGGATTTGGTGATGAAATCCTTGATCGTAATTTTCATTCACTTTCTGGCGGAGAGAGTCGCCGCGTAAATCTTGCAAAATTATTAATTGAAGAGCTTGATGTTTTATTACTCGATGAGCCTACAAATCATCTAGATGTTGAGGGCGTTGCCTGGCTTGCAAAATATATTAAGACACGAACAAACCTCGCTGTTGTTGTGATTACCCACGATCGCTGGTTTCTCGATGAGGTCAGCGAGAACATCTGGGAAGTTGTGGATGGAGAAGTAAAAGAATATGAGGGTGGATATTCCGCATATGTCCTCTCCAAGGCTGAACGCCAACGACAAGTAGGCGTTGAAAATAACAAGCGCGAGATGTTGGTTCGCAAAGAATTGGCATGGCTTCGCCGAGGAGCGCCAGCGCGAACTGCTAAACCAAAATTTCGTATCGAAGCAGCAAATACGCTTATTGCAAATGAACCACCTATTCGAAACGACGCCGAACTTCTCAATTTTGCAACTAATCGCCTCGGTAAGACCGTTTATGAATGCCAGCATATTTCGATTGCAGCAGGAGAAAAAGAACTTCTTGATGATGTTTACTGGAATATTGGTCCAGCCGATCGCATAGGAATTATTGGAGTAAATGGATCGGGTAAGACAACTTTGATGCGCACGTTGGTGGGCGAGCATAAAGTTTCTGCTGGCAAACTAGTAACTGGAATTACCGTAAAGCCTGCTTTCTTATCGCAACATTTGGCCGAACTAAATCCAGAATGGCGCGTTCTAGAAGCTGTCGAACATGTGGCAAAGTATGTTGAAATTGGCAGTGGCAAAGAACTTTCTGCTTCTCAACTTTGTGAACGCTTAGGTTTTGATCGCGAATCACAATGGACTCCAGTCGGAGATTTATCGGGTGGAGAGCGTCGCCGCCTCCAATTAACCCGGTTGTTGATGGATTCACCAAATGTTTTGCTACTGGATGAGCCAACAAATGATTTCGATGTAGAAACACTTACAGCCCTTGAAGACTTACTCGATACCTTTGCTGGAACTCTCGTTGTGATTTCCCACGATCGATACTTCCTAGAACGAGTATGCAATCGATTTGTTGGCCTAATGGGTGATGGAACTCTTCGTGATTTGCCTCGAGGCGTCGATGAATACCTTCAATTACGAGCGGCTAATGAAATAGATGAGTCCAAAGTTGAAGTAAAACAAAACGTCTCAAGCGCAGCACTTGCGCGTGAAGCCAAGAAGGAAATAGCAAAAATTGAAAAACAAATCGAGAAGGCACGTGCCCAAATTTCTGACCTGCACCTAGCGCAAAGTGAGTTCGCGACTGATCACGAAAAACTAGCAGAAGTCACCACAGAACTCGCGGTAGTCACAAAGCGAATTGACGATCTAGAAGAGCAGTGGTTGGTTACGAGTTCGCTTTACGAACAGCACTCGCCACAGTCGTAGCAATTCGAGGGTCAAATACGCTTGGAATGATGAAATTAGCATTGAGTTGCTCTTCAGAAACACAATCTGCAATCGCCATTGCCGCTGCGGTTAACATCTTGTCAGTAATCTTCGTGATGTTTCCATCAAGAAGCCCGCGGAATATTCCAGGGAAAGCCAAGACATTGTTGATTTGATTTGGCTGATCACTTCGTCCAGTAGCAACAACCGCTGCATGTTTACGAGCAAGAATTGGATCAATCTCTGGATCCGGGTTAGCAAGAGCAAAAACAATAGATCCAGGAGCCATCGATTGAACATCTGCTTCTGTAATCATATTTGGACTACTTACGCCAATAAAGATATCGGCGCCCTTAAGGGCTTGATGAACATCTCCACGGAATTCACCAGGATTGCAATTATCAACAAACCATGTACGCATTGGGTCATCCCCATCACGATGTTCATGCACAATGCCTTTACGGTCATATCCAATGATGTTTTGTGCTCCACTGGCTACGAGCAATCGAGCAATAGCAGTGCCTGCAGCACCAACTCCAATCATGACAATCTTGGCATCCTTCAGATTTTTCTTAACAAGCTTGAGTGCGTTGGTAAGCGCCGCGAGTACAACAATTGCAGTTCCATGTTGGTCGTCGTGGAAAACTGGAATATCAAGTAGGTCACGTAAGCGGCGCTCTACTTCAAAGCACCGTGGCGCTGAAATATCTTCAAGATTAATCCCACCATAAACGGGTGCGATGATTTGAACAGTGCGAACAATCTCATCGACATCTTGAGTATCAAGACAGACTGGCCACGCATCTACATCGGCAAAGCGCTTAAATAGCGCTGCTTTACCTTCCATAACTGGTAGCGCAGCTTCTGGACCAATATTTCCAAGACCAAGTACAGCAGAACCATCGGTAACGACTGCAACTGTATTGCGCTTAATAGTTAGGCGACGCGCATCTGATTTGTCTGCAGCAATCGCTTGGCTAATACGTGCGACACCAGGGGTATAGGCCTGGGAGAGATCATCACGATTCTTGAGAGCGACCTTAGAGACAACTTCAATTTTTCCGCCTAAGTGCAGAAGGAAGGTACGGTCTGAAACTTTGCGAACCTTCAAATCTGGATTTGCAGTCAGAGCAGCAGTAATTTCCTCGGCATGGTCGGCGTTAATTGCATCGCACGTGACATCTATGACGACATGTTCGATATTTGATTCAACAACATCGAGTGCAGTAATCGAAGCACCTGTCTTTACAAGCGCAGCCGTTATGAGACCAACTGGTTGTGATAATGGAGTACCTTCAACTCGAATTGTTATTGCATAGCCTGGGCTTGTTGATGCCATTTATTTACACAACTCCATATAAGCGATCACCAGCATCACCAAGACCCGGAACGATATACCCATGTTCATTGAGTTTCTCGTCCATGGCTCCAGTAACGATAGTTATTGGGAAGTCAGATGATGCGAATGCATCCTGAACATTTTTGATTCCTTCTGGCGCAGCAAGGATTGTTATTGCTGTGATGTCTTTGGCGCCGCGCTCGATCAAATAATTGATGGCGGCAATAAGAGTCCCTCCCGTTGCAAGCATCGGATCTAGGATGTAGCACTGGCGACCTTCTAGGTTTTCTGGAAGACGATTTGCATAGGTAGATGCTTGAAGAGTTTTTTCGTCACGAACCATGCCAAGAAAACCAACTTCTGCAGTCGGGATCAGGCGAGTCATGCCCTCTAACATTCCAAGACCAGCGCGCAAAATTGGAACAACAACAGGGCGAGGCTTTGCTAGAACTGCGCCAGTTGCTTGCGCAACGGGAGTCTTGATTGTGAGAGAGACAGTCTTCACTTCTCGCGTTGCCTCATAGGCAAGCAACATCACCAATTCTTCTGTCAATTGACGAAATGTCGGTGAATTTGTTTTTTCGTCACGCAACACCGTCAATTTATGGGTGATAAGCGGATGGTCCGCCACGTGGATTTTCACACTCCCACGATAGCGAAGAAATGACCCTTGTCCCATACTCTGGGAAGTGACAGTATTAACATTGTCGGTACTGAGAGAGCACAACTAGCTGAAGGGGGCATGACATGGCTGATGAAGACTATGGCGTACTTGCTTGGCATGAAGATGGCCGCTGGAATGTGGAGTTGCTCGAAGACCCGAATGATATGACCGCAATCCTTGATGACTTGAAATCAAAACGAGTCAACGGTGGAACTTTTGCACTCATCGCTATCGATGACGAATTCTTTATTATTGCTCGTACTTTAGGCGCGCAAACACAAATGATGATTAGTGATGTTACCTATGCAACTGAATATGACATCGCATCAGATTTAATTGATTTATTAGATTTGCCCATGCCCGAAGAAGATGATGATTCACAACCCGGAGGCGATGTTGATTTGCTCGCAGATCACGGAATGAGTGCGATGGAGCTAGAAACTCTCGCTGCTGATGAAGAGTTATTTCCTGATGAGCAGATTGAAGCAATTGCCTGGCGCTTAGGATTTGGAGAACAGTTCTCGGAGCTCATGGCTTAAGCGATGTCGACCTTCAACGAAATTGCGATGCGCCGGGCTCTGCTTATTGCAGGGCAAGCATTTGACTCTGATGATGTACCTGTTGGTGCAGTTGTTATGGACACAATGGGAGAAGTATTTGGAGAAGGCAGAAATCAACGGGAAGAAGAAAATGATCCCTCTGCTCACGCTGAAATAGTCGCACTCCGCAAAGCGGCAAAAGCAAAAGGAAATTGGCGGCTCGATGGAATGACGTTAGTTGTCACACTCGAACCATGTGCCATGTGCGCAGGAGCTATTGCTCAATCTCGAATTAAGACCCTTGTATTCGGCGCATGGGATAAAAAAGCTGGAGCTGTCGGTTCAGTTTGGGATGTTCTTCGCGACCCACGCTCTCCACACCAAGTTGAAGTCATCTCCGGCGTTATGGAAGAAGAGTGTGCAGAAATTCTTAAGAAGTTCTTTGAAAAGCTGAGATAGTTTTTAAATAACGATTTCGTACGAAGGATTCAAAATAGTGAGGGTTCCTTCATCTTCGGCAACCATTCCCTCTGCGCAAAGTGTGGAACCAACTTCAAGTCCAATCACTTCGCGACGTCCTAAGAATTGCAATGTAATTCCACCCGTTTCATCCCAGACCTCAATTTCCACGCGTGGATGAGATCCTGACGGTGCCGTGCGGATTGCAGTTACTTTCCCGCGTACATGTGCACGATGACGCCATGTTGCGGTGTTAATTGGAATAACACTTTCAGAATAATGCGATGTATCAACAACTTCATTTACCTCATCGCTCACCCGGCGAAGGCGCGAAGTATGCGCTGCTGATGGCTTCTCTTCTACCTGAGGCTCAAGAAGCGGCTCATTAGCAAGAACTCTCGTTACATCAAATGGAACGATTGTCGCAACAACACGTGGTAATTGGGAAATAGGTTTCGCAATTTCATCCGCTGTCTGATCGTGAAGCAAGCGACCAAGAACCGCAGAATAAGCACGGCGCGGGAGTAGAAGTGTTAATTCAACGTTGGGTGCTTGAGTTGTGCGTATTGCATAATCAACAGCAGCATTAGGAATTCGGCGATCTGGGCAATCGATGAGTTCTAAGGAGACATCAGAAAGCGCTGGATTTGTTACCCAAGCTTCTTTGATTTCTTCTGCATGACGATCATCAATGACAAAATGCACTGCCTTCAAACTGCGCGGCTTGAGTGAGCGTGCGTAACGAACAGTGCCCAGAGTTGCAAGGTCCACGGCATCCACAAGAACTGTTGCATCATGGCGAGTTATAGAAGTTGCTCGGTTTTCAGAGGCGCCAACGCGCAGAGCAGCTTGTTCGCGGCGATATTGGCCATTGAGACGAATCAGCGCGAAAACAATAATTGGAGTGATTGCAAGAATTACCCAGGCGCCTTCGGTAAATTTAACAACAGCAAAGATCATAATAATGACTGCTGAAACCGCCCCAGATAACCAATTCACGACAACCTTATAAACCCAGCCGCCTTCTTTATGTTTTAACGCACGCTTACCCATTCCAAAACCAACGAGTGCAAAACCAGTAAAGACACCAAGGGCATAGAACGCAACGAGGCGATTAACCGATCCACCAGTGATCAAAACAAGTGCTACCGCGCCACTCGAAAGAAGAAGTATTCCGTTTGAGAACGCTAGTCGGTGTCCACGCTTTGTGAGTTGACGAGGTAGAAAGCCATCATTTGCAACGAAGTTAACCAAATACGGGAATCCTGAAAATGCCGTGTTTGCTCCGGTAATAAGAATCAACATTGTTGTTCCCTGAACAACATAAAACATGATGTTTCCGAAAGTTCCAGAACCGAGTGTTGCCTTGGCGATTTGCGAGATGACTGTCGGAGTACCAGTTTCATACGGAGTAGCCCACGTGCGATGAGCGAAATATGAAACTCCAAAAACGAGTGAACCCAAGATTGTTGACATAACAACGAGAGTTTTACGAGCATTCACACCTTCTGGTGCACGAAAGAGCGATACACCGTCAGAAATCGCTTCTAGGCCGGTGAGAGAAGATCCACCATTTGCAAAAGCGCGAAGTAAGATAAAAATCGCTGCAAAATTAAGTAAGCCCTTTGCCTGACCAATTGCAACGGCACCGTGCAAAGCAGATGGATCAAATTTTGGCAGCGTCCCCATCGTCATCCGGTAGATGCCCATACCGAAAACCGTGACGAGTGAGAGAACAAATAGATATGTAGGAAGTGCGAAAGCCGCACCAGCTTCTTTCACACCGCGCAGATTTCCAAAAGTAAGAAGTGCGATTACAGCAAGAGTCATCCAAAGTTTATAAGATTGAAGACCTGTAAATGTAGAAATAATTGCATCAATACCAGCCGAGGATTGAATCGCCACCGTAACGATGTAATCCAACATGAGCGCTACTGCAGCAATCTGAGAAAACAGTGGTCCTAAGTTATCGCGCGATACAACATATGCGCCACCAGACTTTGTGTAAATCTGTACAACTTCACGGTATGAAATTGTCACGATGACTAGAACTGCAAGAACAATTGCAGTCATTGGCATCAAAATATTAAAGGCAGCTAAACCAAATGCGGGAAGTAGTGCAAGGAGAATCTGTTCAGAGCCATATGCAGATGATGAGATGCAATCCGAGGAGAGGATGCCGAGAGCAAATTTCTTAGAAAGGCGCTGGTGTGAAAGTGAATGCCGGTTGAGAGGGTTTCCTAAAAAGAATTTCTTCAGTTTGTATACAAATGGATCCTTAAGATGCGCGTGCTCTTGAAGGACCATCGGGGTTGGGGCGTCATCACTCCAGGCTTTAGGCACATGCAAATGTTACTTGCCTCATGGCGGTTTTTCTTACCATGCGTATGATTGCGCCATGAATCTTAAAACTGACCTTTACATTAACGGCGAGTGGGTTAAAGGCGACGGAACAATGCCTGTTTATGACCCTTCAACTGGGGCAGTAATTGCTGAAGTTCAAACAGCAGGAGATCAACATTGTGCTGCTGCGGTTGATGCTGCTGCAAGCGCGCAAAAATCTTTTGCAGCTCTAGCACCACGCATTCGTGGCGAGATTCTTCGCAAAGCATTTGAAATTATGGTTTCTGAAGCTGATGACATCGCAAGACTAGTAAGCCGCGAAAACGGAAAAGTTTTTTCAGATGCAAAGGGTGAAGTTCTCTACGCCGCTGAATTCTTCCGCTGGTTCTCAGAGGAAGCAGTTCGCACACCTGGAGATTTCCGTAAGTCTCCTTCAGGAGATAAGCGTATTCTTGTTACACACCAACCAATCGGTGTTTCAATGTTAATCACACCATGGAATTTCCCTGCAGCAATGGCTACTCGCAAAATTGGACCTGCAATTGCTGCTGGTTGCACAATGATTTTGAAGCCAGCCGGTGAAACTCCATTGACCGCCCTTTACATTGTTGACATCATGGAACGCGCTGGACTTCCAAAGGGTGTTCTTAATTTTATTCTTCCTTCAAAGACTGGACCGATGCTTTCTAAGGTTCTTCACGATCCACGAGTTCGCAACCTTTCATTTACTGGTTCAACTGAAGTTGGCCGCGTTCTCTTGAAGGAAGCAGCTGACCTTGTCATCCGCACATCGATGGAACTTGGTGGCAACGCACCATTCGTGGTTCTTGATGATGCAGATATTGACGAAGCAGTTAAAGGTGCAATGCTCGCAAAGATGCGTAACGGCGGCGCTGCATGTACTGCTGCAAACCGCTTCTTTGTCGCTCGAAAAGTTTCTGATGAATTCACTACAAAATTTGCAAAGGCAATGAGTGAGCTAAAGATGGCGCCAGGACTTGATGAAGGCGCACAGCTCGGTTGCAGTGTTTCGATGAAAGAGCGCAACAAGATTGCTGCGCTTGTCGAAACAGCTGTCGCCGCAGGAGCAAAAATAGTGACTGGCGGAAAGACACCGGAAGGTGAAGGCGCTTTCTATCCTGCAACTGTTCTTACTGTTGAAAAGAACAACGAAATTCTTCGCAACGAAGTCTTCGGACCAGTTGCCCCAATTGTTATTTTCGATACCGATGAAGAAGGTATTGCGCTAGCGAATGACACTGAATTTGGTCTCATTAGCTATGTATATACATCAGACCTTGCTCGCGGAATCCGCACTGCTGAAGCACTTGAATCAGGAATGATTGCACTTAACCGGGGCGTTGTGTCAGATCCAGCTGCGCCATTTGGTGGAGTTAAGCAATCAGGTCTTGGCCGCGAAGGTGGCTTCGATGGTATCCACGAATTCTTAGAGACGAAGTACATAGGCGTCGAGATTTAAAAAGCTGGCGGAGGATGAGGGATTTGAACCCTCGAGACTTTCGTCTACGCGTGTTCGAGACGCGCGCACTCGGCCGCTATGCGAATCCTCCGGTCGAAGAATACTTCGATTACGAGTAGTAAATATTTTTACTCTGGCAATTGCCGGCTGAAACATTCGCCATTGCAATTTAGTCATTACTGTCCGGATGAAAGTCCGGCATGAATGGCCGGACGTAAGGCATCCTCTGGCGGGGCAACGCTTTGCGTTGCAATGGCGGAGGATGAGGGATTTGAACCCTCGAAAGGTTGCCCTTTACACGCTTTCCAAGCGTGCGCACTCGGCCGCTATGCGAATCCTCCAGCGAGGCTGGTGAGCCTCGAGTGTCTAACGAGGGTAAGGGTATCGGAGGAGAGAAGTAGGATTTACCCAGATCCTCCGTGCGGCATTACCGCACTGAACTCCCCCAGGGCAGGAATGCAGCAAGGGTAGGTGCGCTCTGGTGGGTGTGCGGAGGATCCCAATAGCAGTACGTGAATATGGGCCAATAAGTAGTTCGAGATAACGGGGTAAAACGAAATGTCATTAGCTTTATATAGAAAGTATCGCCCCTCCACTTTTGGCGAGGTCATCGGGGAAGAGCATGTCACCGAACCTCTTTCGAACGCACTTGAGTCTGGAAAAATTCACCACGCATATTTGTTTAGCGGACCACGCGGTTGCGGAAAAACTTCGAGCGCTCGCATCATGGCGCGCAGTCTTAATTGCGAAAAAGGCCCAACTCCTAATCCATGTGGCGTATGCCAATCATGTAAAGACCTAGTTGCAAATGGCCCAGGATCAATTGATGTCATGGAACTTGATGCAGCAACGCATGGTTTAGTTGACGATGCTCGCGACCTGCGCGACAAAGCTTTCTTTGCCCCAGTGCAATCTCGTTACAAGATTTATATCATCGATGAGGCCCACCAACTTGGACCCGGCGCTGCAAATGCGTTGCTTAAAGTTGTAGAAGAACCACCTCCACATGTTCTTTTTATATTTGCAACAACCGAACCAGATAAATTAATTAGCACTATTCGCTCTCGAACTCATCACTATCCATTCCGTTTGGTACCACCTGGAACTCTTGCAAAGCACCTTGAAGAGATCTGTGAAAAAGAAGGCGTAAAGATTGCTAAAGGAGTTATTCCACTAGTAGTTCGTGCGTCGGGTGGATCTGTCCGTGATGCCCTCTCTGTTCTTGGCCAACTTCTTGCCGGCGCCGGAAAAGATGGAGTTACTTACGACATCGCGGTTTCTCTCCTCGGTTACACCGACGGAGCACTATTGGATGAATCGATTGATGCAATCGCAGCTCGTGATGTGGCAACGCTATTTAATACAATTGATAGAGTGATTGAAGCAGGCCTTGATCCACGCAGGTTTACACAAGACCTTTTAGAACGCATACGTGACTTGATTGTTGTCGGATCTACTCGCGGGGAAGCCGGACATATCCTGCGCGATATCCCAGAAGACCAGCTTGAACGTATGAATGCGCAGGCAAATAATATTGGCGCAGCATCTTTAATTCGTGCCGCAGAAATTGCGCACGAGGGGTTAAATCAAATGCGGGGAAATGCGTATCCACGCTTAGTTCTTGAACTTATTGCCGGAAAAATCATGTTGCCAGGAAATGACGATGCAGGTTTGCTTGCACGTATCGAACGGATTGAAAAAGGGATAAGTGTGCGGCCTGCTGAAAATAATGTGGCCACATCGGTGCCGCCACCTCAAGCACAATCTAAGGCGGCGCCTGTTGCGGATAAACAAAAGAAAAGTGAACCTGCTGCGGTTACAGAACCTGCGCCGGTCAAGGAAGCTGCAGTCGCCAAACCCTCTGGGCCCGTTGATATTGCAGCACTTCGTCGTCTATGGCCGGATGTAATTGAAAATGTAAAGAAGCGACGCAGGCTTACTTGGTCACTACTTTCGGCCAGCGCGCAGGTTCTTTCTGTGGACGAGAAAGCAATCACAATTGGAATCGTTAACGTTGGCGCACGTGATTCATTTATTCGTTCAGGCAGTGATGTTATCTTGCAAGGAGCATTTGCAGATGTTGTGGGACTTGATCTCAAAGTGGAATGTGTTGTTGATTCATCAGTGAACGCACCCGTACATGAGCGCACAACAGAGGATCCATCAGATGGTCCGCAAATGAGTAGCGCAGATTTACTTGCTCGAGGTCTGGGCGCAAAAGTTATTAAAACGATTGCGGGTGAATAATGTACGAAGGTGCGATACAAGATCTTATTGACGAGCTTGGTCGCCTACCCGGCATTGGACCAAAGTCGGCTCAACGTATTGCATTCCATATTATTCAAAGTGAACGAGTAGATACCGCCCGGCTGATTGACGTACTCCGCACAGTTAAAGAACGCGTTAAATTCTGCGTTGAATGCGGAAATATTTCCGAAGAAGACCTCTGCCGTATCTGCCGCGACCCACGTCGTGATGGAACAATTATCTGCGTTGTTGAGGAATCTAAAGATGTAATGTCGATTGAAAAGACTCGCGAATTTCGCGGCAAGTATCACGTGCTGGGTGGCGCAATTTCACCGATCGATGGAATCGGGCCGGAAAACCTGCGCATACGTGAATTGATGGTGCGACTTGGTAATCCAGATATTGCCGAACTCATTATTGCTACAGATCCCAACCTTGAAGGAGAGGCGACCGCCTCTTATTTGATTCGCCAGATCAAGCCGCTGGGTATCAAAGTAAGCCGATTGGCCTCGGGTCTGCCTGTTGGAGGCGACCTTGAATACGCCGATGAAGTGACGCTCGGTCGCGCCTTTGAAGGACGAAGAACCGTTTAACTAGTATTAATCCAGAATATGAGACGGTAGACGTCTCACTATCTGATAAATACTCGATTCCTACCTTTTCTCGTGGCAAAATTCCGGTATGGGACTTATCGTTCAAAAGTATGGCGGCTCATCAGTCGCTGATGCTGACGGTCTCAAACGTGTAGCCGCACGCATCGTCGCCACAAAGAAAGCCGGCAATCAGGTCGTTGTCGTGGTTTCGGCGATGGGCGATACAACCGATGAATTAATTGATCTGGCCAATCAGGTCACTCCGCTTCCCAATGGCCGCGAGCTGGATATGTTGTTGACTGCTGGTGAGCGAATTTCGATGGCGCTTCTTGCAATGGCAATTTCAAATCTCGGACACGAAGCTCGATCTTTTACTGGTTCACAAGCAGGCGTCCTTACGACTAGCACCCACGGAAAAGCTCGCATCATCGATGTAAAACCATCGCGTATTACTGAAGCAATTAACGAGGGTTCAATTGCAATCGTTGCTGGCTTTCAAGGAATTAACCAAGACTCAAAAGATGTCACAACTCTTGGTCGAGGTGGATCTGACACGACTGCTGTTGCTCTCGCCGCTGCGTTAGAAGCAGATGTGTGTGAAATTTACACTGACGTCGATGGTGTTTATAGCGCCGACCCACGCGTTGTACCCGCTGCTCGCAAACTCAAAACAGTCACATATGAAGAAATGCTAGAACTGGCGGCATCTGGTGCCAAAGTTCTACACCTTCGTTGCGTGGAATATGCGCGCAGATATGACATGCCAATTCACGTGCGTTCATCATTTTCAAATCAAGAAGGAACTTGGGTGGTTAAAGATCATCCGGAAGGAGCAAGCGACATGGAACAAGCAATCATCGCTGGAATTGCACACGATAAGAGCGAAGCAAAGGTCACCATCGTCGGAGTACCTGACCGTACCGGTGTTGCTGCTCGCATCTTCCAGGCAATCGCAGATGCTGACATCAACATCGACATGATTGTGCAGAATGTTTCTGCTGCTGCTACCGGATTGACAGATATTTCATTTACTTTGCCAAAGGCTGAAGGTGCCCAAGCCACTCAAATTTTAAATGACATCAAAGGTGAAATTGGTTTTGCTTCACTTCAATACGATGATCAAATTGGCAAGCTCTCACTAGTTGGCGCAGGTATGCGTTCACACCCAGGTGTCACAGCCGCTTTCTTTGCATGTTTGTCTGAGGCGGGAATTAATATTGAGATGATTTCAACGTCAGAAATTCGAATTTCAATTATCTGCCGTGTGGAAGACCTCGAAAAGGGTGTTAAAGCAGCGCACACAGCATTTGATTTAGATGCAGACGGCGAAGCAGTTGTTTATGCAGGGAGTGGACGATGAGTACAAAACTTCCCTCACTTGCAGTTGTTGGGGCGACAGGCGCCGTCGGTACCGTCATGCTCGATATTCTTACTCAACGCGAAAACGTTTATGGTGAAATCCGTTTAATTGCATCAGCACGTTCTGCCGGTAAAAAATTAATGTGCCGCGGTGAGGAACTCACGGTTGTAGCTCTTTCCCTAGAGGCATTCGATGGAATCGACATTGCAATGTTCGATGTCCCAGATGAAATCTCAGCAGAGTGGGCACCGATTGCCGCTGCACGTGGCGCAGTAGTCGTTGATAACTCCGGAGCGTTTCGTATGGATCCTAAGGTTCCACTTGTAGTTCCTGAAGTAAATCCCAAAGAAGCAAAGAAGCGTCCTAAAGGAATCATCTCAAATCCAAATTGCACAACTCTTTCGATGATTGTCGCAATGGGTGCATTGAATGAAAAGTTTGAACTTAAGGAACTTGTTGTCGCCTCATACCAAGCAGCATCAGGTGCTGGACAACCCGGCATCGACGCTCTTCGTGCGCAATTGAAAAACGTCGCCGGTACAAACGCGGGTGAAGTAACAGGAGATGTTCGCACTCACGTAAATGACTACGCACCTTTCCAAGCGCCACTCGTCCTCAATGTCATTCCCTTTGCCGGATCTCTCAAAGAAGATGGTTGGTCATCAGAAGAACTCAAAGTTCGAAATGAATCTCGCAAGATTCTTGGGATGCCTAAGCTCAAGGTTTCTGCAACGTGTGTTCGAGTTCCTGTTCTTACAACTCACTCACTTGCAGTTCATGCAACGTTTAAAAACGTTGTAACTCGCAAAGCTGCGCAAAAGATATTGGACAGCGCTCCTGGTGTTGTCCTGTGGGATGAACCAGAAAACAACAAGTTCCCAACTCCAAATGATGTTGTTGGAACAGACCCAACATGGGTGGGACGAGTTCGCCAATCCATCGATGATCCAAAGTCACTGGATCTATTCCTCTGCGGGGATAACCTTCGCAAAGGAGCAGCGTTAAACACTGCTCAGATTGCAGAATTGGTCGCAGCTGAATTCAGTAAAAAGAAGCCTGCAAAAAAGAAGAAGTAATTAGTTAGCTAGCTCAACAACAACTTCGACCTCAACGGGTGCGTTCAACGGAAGTTCTGCGACGCCAATTGCTGTGCGTGCATGCTTACCCTTTTCTTCGCCCCAAATTTTGATGAACAGTTCTGAAACTCCATTAACAACACCAGGATGACCAACAAAGCCCGAGACTCCGTTTACGAATCCACGGACTTGTACAACGCGTTCGATTTTGTTGATGTCTGCTACTAATCCGATTGCAGCAATTGCGTTAAGAGCACAAATTTGTGCCATCTCTTTTGCCTGATCAGGAGTAACGCCACCATCTACTTTGCCAACGAATGGAATCTTTCCATCGACAAGTGGAAGCTGTCCGGCGGTGAATACAAGGTTGCCCGTGCGAACCGAAGGTACATACGCTGCAAGCGGAACTGATGCTTCTGGAAGTTCTAGTCCGAGTTCCTTGAGCTTTGCTTTCACGTCTACTGGCATTTTATTGGATCTCTCTCTTCATATAAGCAACGAGTTGTTCCCCGGTACCTGGAGCAGGAATAACCTGAACAAGTTCCCAACCTTCAGAACCCCATGTATCAAGAATTTGCTTCGTTGCATGGCTAAGAAGTGGAACTGTTACATATTCAAATTTAGTCATTTTTCTCCCGTTACTCGATTTAGTTTGATGGCGCTAGGGCAGCTTTAACTGCGGCAGAAACTTTTCCACCATCAGCCTTACCGGCGATTTGTGGCTTAAGAATTCCCATAACTTTACCCATATCTTGTGGACCTGCGGCGCCTGACTTTGCAATTGCTTCGGCAACCAACGCGGCAAGTTCTTCATCAGAAAGTTGAGCAGGCAAGTAAGAAATAATTACATCACCTTCTGCTTTTTCTGTTGTTGCCTTATCAGGGCGGCCTGCATCAGCAAATGCTTCTGCTGCTTCACGGCGCTTTTTTGCTTCGCGTGAAAGAACAGCAATAACTTCGTCCTCACTGAGCTTCTTTGCTTCTTTGCCAGCAACCTCTTCATTTGTGATTGCAGTCAAAACCATTCGGATTGTTCCGGAGACAAGCTCATTACGTGAACGAATCGCTTCGGTGAGATCGGATTGGAGTTTCTCTTTAAGTCCCATAAGGCGTATCTTCTCACGCTATGGGTTATGTATTGCGCGAGAGTTCCCTCCCAGTCCTGCCCGCGGGCGCCCAGGAGATACGCGTACTCCACTTTTCCGACCTACATCTGACCCCATCTCGAAAGAAAGAGATTGTAGATATCAAAAGTTGGGTCGGCCTCAAGCCAGATCTTGTCATTAGTACTGGTGATTTCCTCGCTCACATGGATGCGGTCCCGGTAGTGCTCAATGCACTGGACGGATTGCTCGATATTCCCGGTCTTTTTGTTTTTGGTTCCAATGATTACTTTGCGCCAAAACCGAAGAATCCCTTTTCTTATTTGATGAAAGATCATGGAAAGCGCATCATTGGACGGGATCTTCCTTGGAAGGATTTAGCAGAAGGACTTACGCGACGCGGTTGGAAAGATATTAATCATTCTCGAACCATGATTGAAGTGAATGGAACAAAGATCGAAGCACGCGGGACAGATGATGCTCATTTAGAACGTGATAATTACAGTGAAGTTGCTGGCCAGATAAATGGTGCTGCTGATCTTGCAATTGGCGTAACGCATGCGCCGTATCTTCGAATTCTTGAAGCAATGAGTAAAGATAATCTCGATGTTATTTTTGCTGGGCATACACATGGTGGCCAAGTGCGATTGCCGTGGCCCGGTGGAAGCAAAGCGTTAACAACAAATTGTGACCTACCGAATTGGCGGGCTCGCGGCGTGACAAAAGAGAATAATGAACCGTGGCTCAATGTGTCAGCTGGAATGGGAACAAGTCCCTTTGCGCGCATCAGAGTGGCATCACCACCTGAAGCGAGTTTGATTACTTTGGAGCCAGCAGTTTAGTTATTTGCCGCGTTTTGCTAAGCGTTCGTAATCCATAACCACAACAGCGCGAGGTTCCAAGCGAACCCAACCGCGCGATGCAAAATCAGCAAGTGCTTTATTTACTGTTTCACGTGATGCACCAACAAGTTGTGCAAGCTCTTCTTGAGTGAGGTCGTGATTTACATGCAGGCCATCATCTTTTTCTGAACCAAAGCGTGCACCAAGTTCAATGATTGCTTTTGCAACGCGACCCGGAACATCAGCAAATACCAGGTCAGCAAGCACTTCATTTGAACGGCGCAGGCGTTGAGCAAGACGCGCAAGCAGTTCAAGTGCCACGCGAGGATGCGCTGTAATAAGTCCAATTACCTGATCATGGGAAAGTGCGAGCAATCGCGCATCAGTTACTGCCGTTGCAGTAGATGTTCGTGGTTGCGGATCGAAGAGTGAAAGTTCGCCGAACATTTCACCGGGTCCAAGAATTGAAAGAAGATTTTCACGGCCATCACCACTTGCAGTTCCTAGTTTGAGCTTTCCCTCTAGAACAACATAAAGACGATCACCTTCATCACCTTCTTTGAAAAGCACATTTCCTTTAGAAACCTTTACGGAGGTCATCGTGCCGCGAAGTGAGGCGGCAGAATCATCATCAAGACCGCGGAAAAGAGGCGCTTGTCTAACCGTCGCATCATCATTTGGTTTAGCCATGGTCGCAGGTTACTCCGACTAGCCCCCGCACCCAAATTCTAGGATTATGGGGTTGTGGGAGCCGATAAGAGACAAGCCGTATCAATCTTTAAGACACTCGGCAAACGCTATCCCAATGCCAATTGTGAACTTGATTTCACAAACCCCTTCGAATTAATCGTTGCAACCGTTCTCTCAGCCCAATGCACAGATAAACGCGTCAATCTTGTGACGCCCGCGCTTTTCAAGCGATACCCAACACCGAAAAAGATGGCGTCGGCAAAAATTCTTGATCTTGAAGAGATGGTCCGCACAACAGGTTTCTTTCATAACAAGGCCAGAAACCTTCAAGCGTTAAGCCAAAAAATCCTCACTAATTTTGATGGAGAAGTTCCATCCACTTTAGAAGAATTGATCACTCTGCCCGGGGTCGGGCGCAAAACTGCAAACGTTGTTTTAGGACATGCCTTCGGCGTTCCAGGCATAACAGTGGATACACATTTCGGCAGACTTGCACGCAGATTTGGCTGGAGCACATCAGAGGATCCTGTGAAAGTAGAACGCGATGTTATGGAGTTGATTCCACAAAAAGAATGGACAAATCTTTCGCAACGTTTAATCTGGCATGGGCGTCGCATTTGTCATGCGCGCAAGCCAGCATGCGGGGCATGTCCGCTCATCGCGGTATGTCCATCCTTTGGAATCGGCGAGACAGATAAGATTGCTGCTATGAAGCTTGTTAAACCAGACAGCGCATTCCATTGAAATACTTTCTTTTGGTTGGCATCATTCTTTTTGCTTCTATAACTCCAGCGCAGGCGTCGCCAGCTCCAAGCTGTAAGAGCATTGTTACAAATCCCGCTGTTACAAAGGGCATTGTTCTCAATTGTCTTGATGGAAAAGGCAAAATTGTTTTTGAATCTTTAAAAGGACCTGCCTTGCTCAATGTGTGGGGATCGTGGTGTGAACCATGTCGCCAAGAAATCCCGTTTCTCGTAAAGGCTGCCGCCACAAAGAAAATTCAAATAATTGGGATTGATGCATCTGAAAGTAGTGATGCCGCCGGCATGAAATTTGCGATTTCTCAAGGTATGTCGTGGCCGCAATTATCAGATTTAAAAAATAAAACAAAAGGAACTTTTGGATTAGGCGTACCGGTTACTCGTTTTATTGATGCGAACGGCAAGACGGTCTACGAGAAAATTGGCCCATTCAGAAGCTTTACTCAAATCCAGAGCGCAGTTAAAAAGTACTTAGGGATAGTTATTTAATCTTCAGATTTGGCCGAAGAGAGACCTTCTTGGATCAACTTCATAACATTCGGATCGGCCAGCGTTGTTGAATCTCCAACTGCGCGATTTTCTGCAACATCTCGAAGCAAACGACGCATAATTTTTCCACTTCGAGTCTTAGGTAATTCATTGACAACCATGATTTGGCGAGGACGAGCAATCGCTCCAATTTCTTTTGTGACATGTCCCTTTAATTCTTTTTGAAGTTCAACAACGATTGCGTGGTCTATACCAGCACGCAGAATAACGAATGCAACGATTGCTTGCCCTGTCATCGCATCATTTGCTCCGACGACAGCTGCTTCTGCGACAGCTTCATGTGAGACAAGTGCTGATTCAACTTCTGTAGTAGAAATTCTGTGGCCCGATACATTCATAACGTCATCAACTCGACCAAGCAGCCAGATTGCTCCATCATCATCGAACTTCGCGCCATCCCCCGCAAAATATTTTGGAGAAAAGCGAGACCAATATGTTTCGTTGTAACGCTCAGGTTCGCCCCAAACACCACGAAGCATCGAAGGCCAAGGTTCGGTCAGAACTAAATAACCACCATGTCCATCACCAAGTTCTGTCCCAGCATCGTCATAAAGTTTTGCAACAATTCCGGGGAGTGCTTTCATCGCGCTACCTGGCTTGCATGATGTAATGCCTGGTAGAGGTGAAATCATGATTGCGCCAGTTTCGGTCTGCCACCATGTATCAACTATTGGGCAACGATTGCCGCCAATCACTTCGCGATACCACATCCATGCTTCTGGATTAATTGGTTCACCAACTGATCCAAGCAAACGTAAGGAAGTGAGGTTTGAAGCGTTTGGAAATTCATCGCCCCATTTCATCCATGTGCGGATAAGTGTTGGAGCTGTATAAAGAATAGAAACTTTGTATTTTTCAATAATCTGGAACATACGGTTTTTGCTTGGCGTATCAGGTGTTCCTTCATACATTACCTGCGTAGCACCATTAATCATTGGGCCATAAACAACATATGAATGGCCGGTAATCCATCCCACATCGGCGGTGCACCAGTAGATGTCTGTTTCTGGCTTTAAATCGAAGACCATTTTGTGTGTATATGCGGTCTGTGTGAGATATCCACCTGTGGAGTGAAAAATTCCCTTTGGTTTAGCAGTCGTTCCTGATGTGTAGAGAATAAAAAGTACATGCTCGGAATCAAAACTTTCTGCCTCGTGTTCGGCGCTTTGGCGTTCCACAATTTCATTCCACCAGATGTCGCGGCCTTCATTCCATTCCACATCTTGGCCGGTGCGCTTCACGACGAGGACTTTCTTAACATTAGTTTCACCCTTAAGGGCTTCATCCACTGCAGTCTTCAACGCGAAGGCAGATCCCTTACGGAATCCACCATCGGAAGTAATAACAAGGGTTGCATCTGCATCTTGAATGCGAGCAAGAAGTGAGTCGGCAGAAAATCCACCGAACACAACAGAGTGTGCGGCGCCAAGACGAGCGCATGCCAACATGGCGACAGCCGCTTCTGGAATCATCGGCATGTAAATCGCAACACGGTCACCAGCTTTAACACCAAGTTCAATCAGTGCATTTGTAGCTTTCTTAACGTCATGCAGCATTTGTGCGTATGTGATGGTGCGAGTATCGCCAGGTTCACCTTCAAAAAAATATGCAACTCGATCTCCGCGGCCTTCGATGACATGACGGTCTAAACAATTATAAGAAGCGTTGAGTTTTCCGCCGATAAACCATTTTGCAAAAGGAACTTTCCATTCAAGAATTTCGTTCCACTTTTTCGTCCAATGTAGTGATTCGGCTTGTTTTGCCCAAAAGGCTAAGCGGTCGGTGGCTGCTTCCTCATAAATTCCTGGTTGAGCATTGGCTTGCGTAGCAAATTGCGCTGATGGCGGG